>MRWG01000104.1_pt2 | contig 159977 bp, 139 predicted proteins | sample 1013341 | NCBI WGS metagenome assembly MRWG01 (sample SAMN06117577, study PRJNA244670) | biofilm metagenome | biome: Water; feature: Cathode Biofilm; material: Biofilm; isolation source: microbial consortium enriched at the cathode of a solar microbial fuel cell | place: USA: District of Columbia...
CTCCACGTCCATACGGACACTAGCACCTGAAGCTAGCGCGTCTACCAATTCCGCCACCTGGGCAGGTGTCGTGAAACCGGCGTATAAGCGGAGTCGCAAGGGGCGTCAAACGGAAATAGCACGCCGGAATCCAGGTTTGCCGGGATTTTCAGCCGCACCTGCAAAGGTCGCCGATGGCGCTGGCAGAGTGGCAATTTCGCTTGCCTGCAACACGGCCCGGCATTATGAAACCAGCGGCGCCGGTGTAGCTCAGCTGGTAGAGCACGTCATTCGTAATGATGGGGTCGTAGGTTCGAGTCCTATCACCGGCACCAGTTTCCTCCGCAGTCTTGTGAATGATCGCTGGTGCGTGCCGCCAGCCAACGGCAGTTGCAGCGCGCGTCCCCCGCTCCCCTGCCTGCGGCCGTCCGGGGAGGCTGTTTGCTTATGCCGCACCCGCTGGCAGGGCCGGATTGAGCTGCCGGGGATGGTATGCCCCTGCCCGGTTTGCCATAATGCCCGGCGGGTGGTCCGGCGCCTTGCGAAACAACACCCTGCGGCCGGGTTCCGGATCCCGGCGGTTCAGACAGGCCCCTGGAGCAGACTGATGACCCAGCAAACCGTTCTTGTCACCGGGTCCTCCGGCTTCATCGGCTACCACCTGTGCCGGCGCCTGCTGGAGGACGGGTTCCGTGTCGTTGGCATCGACAACCTGTCGGATTACTACAGCGTGCAGCTGAAACGGGACCGGCAGGCGATGCTGGAACAGTACCCGGACTTCAGCGTCATCACCCGCAGCATCGAGGATCCCGGCGTCGTCCTGGAGGTCTTTGAGGCGCACAAGCCGGACTATGTGGTCCACCTCGCCGCGCAGGCCGGGGTGCGCTATTCGATCGAGAATCCCCGCTCTTATCTGGAAAGCAACATCACCGGCACCTTCGAGATCCTGGAAGCCGCCCGCGCCCATCCGCCCCGGCACATGCTGCTGGCCTCCACCTCCTCGGCGTTCGGGGCCAATACCGAGATGCCCTACAGGGAGACCCAGAAGGCCGATCACCAGATGTCCTTCTATGCCGCCTCCAAAAAGGCGACCGAGAACATGGCGCATTCCTATGCGCATCTGTTTGATCTGCCAGTCACCATGTTCCGCTTCTTCACGGTCTACGGCCCGTGGGGGCGGCCTGATATGGCGCTGTTCAAATTCACCAGAGCGATTCTCGCGGGGCAGCCGATCGACGTCTACAATTATGGCGGCATGCAGCGCGACTTCACCTATATCACCGATCTGGTGGAGGCCGTCCGGCTGCTGATGGACGCGGTGCCGGAACGCCCGGCGGACGGGGCGGTGCCAGAGGGCGACAGCCTGTCGCCGGTGGCGCCGCACCGGGTGATCAACATCGGAAATTCCGAGCCGGTGCAGCTGAACGATTTTATCGCCGCGGTGGAGGCCGCCACCGGCCGCACCGCGGAGCGCAACCTGATGCCGATGCAGGCGGGCGATGTGCCCGCCACATGGGCCGATGCCTCGCTGCTGCGGCGGCTGACGGGCTATACCCCCCAAACCGGAGTGGCCGAGGGTGTAGCGCAGTTTGTTGAGTGGTACCGGGCGTATTACCCGGAGGCCCCGGACAGCCAGTGAGCCGAGCGGCGCAGCCGGGACCGTCCCGGGCCGGGGTGAGCCTCTTGAACCTGCGGCTGCCTGAATTATGAAGGAGCGGCTGTGACTGCACAGGGCAGGGTCTGCGCCACCCTGTTGCCAAACCGCGCGTCCGGGGAGTGATCATGAGGCAAGAACTGATCTTGCGGCCTGCATCCATGCGTCTGGCTGTTTTTCTGTTGGTGGCAGTGGCCGAGGCCGCGGCCATTCGCCTGCTGACCTATGATGCGGACCAGTTCTTCTGCGGGAATGTGTCCGCATATACTCTCTGCCGGGGGCTGCGGACGCTTCCTCTGAGCGTTTTCTTCATGTGTGCTGCCGTTGTTCTGATGACAGTGGCCCGCCCCCGTCTTTGGCACAGCTATGCGCATCTGGCGGCCGCGGCGCCGTCCCGCCGCCTGGTTCCGGCCGGGCTGCATCTGCTGGGGCTGGTGCTGGTGCTGGTGCCGCTCTGGCGGCTTCCGCTGGCTCAGCTGGAGGCGCAGTTCAGCCAGGCGGCGCCGCTGTTCCTGGCCGGCGGCGCGCTTGCGCTTCTGGGCGCTGCGCTCTGGCTGTTGCCGTTGCGCGCCTGGAAGCAGTGGTTGCTGGGCAATGGCGCCTTCCTGCCGCTGGTGGCAGCCGGATTTTTCCTTCTCCCGCTTGTGGTTGAGGCGACCGGATGGCTGTGGGGCGAGAACCGCGCGTTGACCCGGCTGACGTTCCAGGCCGCGAGCGGGGTGTTTGCCTTGACCGGCACCGAGCTGTTCACCCTCCCGGGGGAGCGGATTATCGGCCTCAACGACTTTTCGGTCCGCATTGCCTCGGGCTGTTCCGGTGCCGAAGGCGTGGCCCTGGTGGCGGTGTTCATGGCGCTCTATGCGCTGCTGGCGCGCCGGACACTGCGGATGGGCCCCTACTGGGCGCTGCTGTTCCCGGTTGCGGTCTGCCTGAGCTGGATCCTGAACATCCTGCGGATTTCGGCGCTGATCTGGCTGGGTGCAAATGTCTCGCCGAAACTGGCGGTGGACGGGTTTCACTCCTATGCGGGCTGGCTGATGTTTTCGCTGCTGGCCTTTGCGGTTCTGGCCATCGTCCACAACATGGCCTTTTTCCACACCGGGGCAGCAAAGCCTGGCGCCCGCCCCGGCCTGCCCCTGAGGGCGGATCCGCTGTTTGCCAGAATCGTTCCGTTCATCCTTTTCATGATGAGCGGCACCATCACGCCGCTGCTTTGGGAAAATCCTGCCGATGGCTACCCGCTGAGGGTGGCGTTCATGCTGCTGGGGCTGGCGCTGTTCTGGCCTGCGCTGAGGGCTATCGACTGGCGCGCCGGGCCGGCCGACTGGCTGACCGGCTGCGCGGTGGCGGCAATGTGGCTGCTGCTGGCCCCGGACACCACCGCCAGCGCGGCGCAGGCGCCGGATCCGTTCTGGATCCTGTGCCGCCTGCTGGGCACGGTGCTGCTGGTGCCGGTCATCGAAGAGCTGTTCTTCCGCGCCTATGTGCTGGAGCGTGCCGCCGGCACTTCCGCCGCAGCACCCTGGCGCGTCCTGGCCGGGCTGGCGGTCAGCAGCCTGCTGTTTGCGGCGCTGCACGACCGCTGGCTGGCCGGGGCAGCGGCGGGCGTTGCGTTCGGGCTATTGTACCTGCGGACCCGCCGCCCCGGCGGCGCCGTGCAGGCGCATATGCTGGCCAACGCCATCATCGCTGCCGTGGCCATCGCCACCATGAATTATGATCTGATCTGATCTCATCCCGCCTGGCGGCACGCCGCAGGACAGGGCGAGAACTACTAAAATTTGCCTAACATGCGGGCTAAAGTGTTGATAATGTACTAATTTTTGCCACATCTCCACCCCGGCCAGCGCGCAGGGGTTTTCTATCCAGTCTCCAACGCCCGTTTCTTTGCATTGGAGATCTGATCATGCTGGCACTGAATATCGCATCTTCTGCTGCTGCCCTGCCGGGGCGCGCCCGTTCCGTCTTCCGCAAGACCGCCAATGCCGCCGTTGCCGCATGTCTGGCACTTGCGGTGCTGCAGCCGCAGGCAGCAGCCGCCCAGCAAACCTATGTCGTGGGCAGCGACCGTGGCGGTTATCTGCACGACCGGCTGATCGAACTGAAAAACCTCAAGCGCAGCGGCACCCGGGTCGAGATCCGCGGCCGGGTCTGCTATTCCACCTGCACGATGTTCCTCGGCCTGCCGGGGGCCTGCGTTGATCCGAACACCACCTTCGGCTTCCACGGTCCGTCGCGCAGCGGCCGCCGCCTGGCGCAGGAAAAGTTCGATTATTTCAGCCGGGTGATGGCGGACTTCTACCCGGAGCCGCTGAAGGTCTGGTTCATGGCGGAAGGCCGCAACCGGATTTCCGGCATCTACAAGATCAAGGGCAGCGAAATCATCCGCATGGGTGTGAAAGCCTGCCGCAGCGCCTGAGCAGGCCAGCTTGCCCCGGTGCGGGCTGGCGGGTATCACGGAGGTGACCGCAGTGAACCCCGGCGCGTTGCCGCACGCCGGGGTTCACTGCGCCAAACAGGCTACCGGGAGATTTGCCTATCGTGCTGTCATCCATGCTCCGCAAGTTCGCAAAAGGCGCCGCCTTTGCGGATCCCGCGCCTGAGGTGCCGCTCTGCGTGATCGGCGATGTGCATGGCTGCCTGCCGCTGCTGGAGCAGATGCTGGCCCAGGTGCCGCGGGATCACCAAGTCGTCCTGGCCGGGGATTACGTCGACCGGGGCGAGCAGAGCGCCGGACTGCTGCGCTTTCTCAGCGCCCGCCCGGATCTGACCTGCCTGATGGGCAATCATGAGGATATGCTGCTGCGCTTCCTGCAGAACCCCGCCCGCGACGGCGGCCGCTGGATCAGGAACGGCGGGCTGCAGACGCTGGCATCCTTCGGCATCTGCGGCGCCCGCCCGCAGATGAGCGCAGATGAGCTGCGCAGCTGCCGCGACCGCCTGCAGGCGGCGATGGGGGAGGATCTGATTGCCTGGATTGCCGGTCTGGAGACCTCTCTGCTGTCCGGCACTGTGCTGGTGGCCCACGCCGGGGCGGATCCCGGCACGGCCGCAGACGCGCAGCAGGACGGCACGCTGCTGTGGGGGCACCGGGAGTTCTTCCGCACCCCGCGCCGGGACGGGGTCTGGGTCGTGCATGGCCATACCATCGTCAGCACGCCCGCGGCGGAGCGGGGCCGGATTGCCGTCGATACCGGCGCCTATGCCACCGGAACCCTGTCTGCTGTCTGCCTTGATGGCAGCGCGCCGCGGTTCCTGAGCGTGCCTGCGCAGCCCGCCTGACGTCAGGTCATCGGTGCAGACCGGATACAGCCGTGCGGGAATAACGCACCTGTCCCACGCTTCAAGTTGAGCGGTGGTTAAGAAGGTGTTAAGTGCCTTCGATGGGGGAGTTTAACAGTTACCTTTTGAGGCCCAGCAGATGAAAAATCTTTTTACCGCCCTTAGCACCGCTTTCATTGTCAACTGCATGACCCTGTCCGCCGCTTTAGCGAAGCCTGGCAAAGGCAATGGCAACGGGCATGGAGTCGGCAACGGCAACGGCGGCAACGGGAACGGCAATGCGTGGGGCGTGCCGGAAATCGACGCCAGCGCGGGTCTGCTGACGCTAGCGGCGGTTGGCGCTGCATTGGCCCTGGCCTGGGAAGTGAACCGCCGCCGCGCCTGATTCGGAACGGGCCCCTTCAGCGGGGTAAATCCATTTCCGCCAAGGCTGATCAGGCGTCTGCGGCAATCGCCGCAGCAGCTTCTCGCCGCAAAGCCCCCGCCCCACCGTACTCTGCACAGGTTCCGTCCCAAGCGCCTCGGCGTTCGGCGGGCCTGTGGTTTTGCGGCGTGTCGGGCGTTAGCGCCCAGGGGGCACACGATCTGAATTCGTGCTGACAGGCTGCGCGCCGAAGGGCGACGCCGGGCTGTCGCCTGCAGGCTTCATCTTTCCTTTAGGCTCTGGCAGCCAAAAGAGCTGTATCGGGCCTCAGGCCACCGGCGCCGGAAACCAGCATTCCGGCAGAATCAAGGCCCGTCATCCCCTCAGAATTGAACCGGGCCACCCAGGTCTTGCTCCCAGGACACAATGGTTAACCAAGTCTCAAAAGTGTAGAAAATACTACTTAAGTTTGTCGTAACTTGAGTGTAATGAGCCCGTACCTATCCCTTTTGGCAGGTGGGTTTTGGTTAAGACGTTTGAATTTCGGAGTGTTAGACGATGCAGGATTTTGCACTGACCGCGTACTCCATCGATGGATCTGTTGAATATCAGGTGCCTGGCTATTCTTCGCCGGGCTATTACTCCAGATCGGGTAAGCGGATTTTTGATATACTATTTGCTCTTTTGCTGTTGCCTGTCCTTGTTCCTGTCATCCTGATTTTGTGGGGTGTTGTGCGCTTGGATGGCGGACCGGGATTTTTCGGGCATACCCGTGTGGGCCAGAACGGCAAGCCGTTCAAATGCTGGAAGGTCCGCAGCATGGTGGTCGATGCCGAATCACGGCTTCAGACCCATCTGGACAGCAACCCCGAGGCTGCTGCTGAATGGGAGCGTGACCACAAGCTGACCAGCGACCCGCGCGTCAACCGGCTTGGCCGGATCCTGCGCAGGACCAGCCTGGATGAACTGCCGCAGATCTGGAACGTGCTGAAGGGCGAGATGAGCTTTGTCGGCCCGCGCCCCATTGTCACCAAGGAGCTGCCGAAATACGGCAGGAGCGTGCCGGCGTATCTGGCCCAAAAGCCTGGAATCACCGGGCTTTGGCAGATCTCCGGCCGCAATGACATCAGCTATGATGAGCGGGTGGCGCTGGATGTGGCCTATCTGTCCTGCCGCGGTTTCTTCAAGGATCTGACAATCATCCTCCGCACAGGTGCAGCAGTGCTGGGCAGAACCGGCCGCTGAGTCCGGCACCGGTCCGCAGGACTTTCTTCTTAAAGCCCCCGCGTGTATGCGGGGGATGATGCGCGTGTGCGGCGCGCATCATCAGTACGGTACTTGGGTATTCATGAAACAGACGCCTTTGAGTGAAGCTTCCTTCCCTGTGCAGCGCCCTGCGCCCTCTGAAACGCCGGACGACGATGTCATAGACCTTGGCGCCTTGTTCGCCACCCTGTGGCGCGGCAAGTGGATCATGCTGCTGGCGACCGCGGCGGCCATCTTCCTGGGCGGGATATACGCCTTTGTCGCAGCGGTGCCGCAGTACACCTCCAGCGCCGTGGTGATGCTGGAGACCAAGCAGGAAAGCGTGGTTGATCTGCAAAGCGTCGTCAGCGGCCTGTCGGGCGACTACGCCGAGGTCAATTCCGAGCTGGAGGTGCTGCAATCGCGCGGGCTGATGAGCAAGGTCGCCGACAAGCTCAGCCTGATGGACGATCCGGAATTCAACGGAACCCTGGTTGAACCTTCTGCGCTGGGCGCGCTGATCTGGACGGTGAAATCGCAGATCAAATCGCTGCTGGGCCTGCAGAAGCCGACGGAAGAGATGCCGGAGGAGCTGGTCGAACAGCTGATCCGGGACAGTGTGGTTTCGACCCTGCTGAACAAGATTTCGGTGCGCAATGTTCCCAATACGCTGGTGTTCGAGGTCACTGCGGAGACGGAATCCGCCCGCAAATCGGCGTTGATTGCCGACACCATTGTGGATCTCTACATCCTCAACCAGATCGAAGTGAAATTCGACGCCACCGAGCAGGCGACAACCTGGCTGACCGGCCGTGTGGCCGAGCTTAAGACGGAGCTGGAAACCGCCGAGGCCAAGGCCAATGAATTCAATGCGGGCACCGCCCTGGTCTCGCCGGAGGCGCTGCAGGCGCAAGAGGTGCAGCTGAAGGATCTGCGCGAGCGTATTGCCCTGGCCAGAGCCGCGGAGGAAACCGCGCAGGTGCGCTACAGCGAGCTGCGCGCGGCGGAAACCCGGGAGAAGCGGGCGGAAGTCAGCCAGGACCGGCAGCTGCAGCGATTGCTGGCGCAGGCGGACACCGCCGCGGGCAGGGCCGCGTTTGACACCGCCTTCCAGCGGCTTCTGGCCCGCGCCGCGCTGGATGCCCGCCGCGCAACGCAGCAGCTGCAGACGCTGGTGCAGTCGGAGGCGGAACTGTCCAGGCAAACCGCGCGGCAGAGCGAAGACCTGATCACCCTGCAGCAGCTCACCCGCGAGGCAGAAGCTGTGCGGCTGCTCTATGAGTATTTCCTGACCCGTCTCAAGGAGACCTCGGCCCAGGAGGGCATCCAGAAAGCGGACAGCCGCCTCTTGTCGCGGGCGGTGATTCCGCTGCGCCCCTCCGCGCCCAAAAAATCGCTGATCCTTGCGATGAGCGGGATTTTGGGGCTGATGGCGGGCGCCGGCATCGTGCTGCTGATGGAAGCACGGCGCCGGGGCATCCGCTCCGCTCAGGAGCTGGAGCGCAAGACCGGCTACAGCGTGCTGGGGCAGATCCCGGTGTTCCCGGCCAGCGGCCGCCGCAAGGTGCTGGAATACCTGGCCGAGAAACCGTCTTCCGCCACCGCGGAGGCGGTGCGCAACCTGCGCACCTCGCTGATGCTGTCCAATGTGGATCATCCGCCGCAGGTCGTGGTCCTGACCTCCTCCCTGCCGGGGGAAGGCAAAACCACCAATTCGCTGGCGCTGGCGCAGAACTTCGTTGGCATCGGCAAGAAGGTGCTGCTGGTCGAGGGCGACATCCGGCGCCGGACGATGACGGCCCAGCTCAGCAATGTGCCGCCGCAGGGCATTGTCTCGGTGCTGGCAGGGGATATCGCGGCTGACCAAGCCATCTTCCAGGATCCGCTCTTGGGTTGTGACATCCTGGCGGGGGAAAAGACCTCGGCCAACGCCGCCGATCTTTTTGCGTCGGAGCGGTTCCGCGACTTCCTGAACGAGATGCGGCAGCGCTATGACGTCATTCTGATCGACACGCCGCCGGTGCTGATTGTGTCTGACGCCCGGCTGATCGCCCGCAATGCGGACGCGGTGCTGCTGACCGTGAAATGGGACGACACCGCCGAACAGGATGTGGCGGAGGCCCTGCGGCTGTTCCATACCGACAACCAGCGCCTGACCGGGATGATCCTGGGCCAGATCAACACCCGCCGGATGAGGCAGTATGGCTACAGCTACGGCGACTATGGCTCAAAATACTACGCCAACTGACGCATTGAAGCCGGAGAAGACGGCTTGAAAAGGAACGGCGCGCCTCGCAGGGGGCGCGCCGATCTCTTTTGCAGACTGCGGGCCGCAGTTGCGGGTGCTTCAGTTCGTGCTGACGGTGCTTGTGGTGGACGGGGTCGCGCCGCCGCCTGCTGCGGCTGCAAGTCCGGCGGCAGCGGCTGCCGCTCCAAGCGCCGGTGCCACCAGCGGCACAAAGCCGGTGACGCCTTCCGCCTCTGCTGCGGAGGCAGCGTCTGCCAGCGCTGCGAGACACTCGTCATCGTCGGTGTTCTGGGTGTCTTCGCAATCGTCCTTAGCGGTTGCGGGGCTGACACTCTGGGCGGCAGCACCGGTTGCGGACAGGGCCAGGGCCAAAAGGGTAATCCGGATCATCGTCAATCTCCTAAACCTATTCGCCGCCAAGCTATCATGCTCTGCCGGCGCTGCAAATGCTGCACTGCTGCAAAGCCGCTTTTGTGTGTCCAAAATGGTGTTTTTCCGCCGCCGTCCGGCGGCAAAACCAATGGCGGAAACCGCAGAAGCCGCGCAACCGCCGGTTTTGCTCCGGCAAGGGTTGCACTGGCGTCCGAAACAGGGAAAGAGACAGGCAGATTCGCCACAGCAGAAAGACATTTCCGGCCTTTTCTCCAGCCTGCGGGACAGTCCGCCGAAAAACGGATAAAGGGGCGGCAGGCCAGCAGTACATTCTTAGACGGTATGACAAACGTGATTTTCCAGGGACGGCAATTGCTTTCGGCAGCACTCATGGCGGCCGCCCCGGCACTCGCCCCTTCACTGGCTCAGGCGCAAAGCACTTCAGTCTACGGCACGCCGGGGTTGATCGAAACGCCTACGGCTGAAATGTATCCCGACGGCACCCTGGCCTTTACCAGCGGTGTGCTGGATCAGACCCTGCGGGCCACGATGACCTTTCAGATGCTGCCCTGGGTGCATGGCAGCTTCCGCTATGCGGTGATCGAGGGCTTCGACGGGGAGATCGGCGACCGTTTCGACCGCAGCTTCGACCTGCACTTCCAGCTGCGCGAGGAAGGCCGGACGTCCCCGGCCCTGGCATTGGGCCTGCGCGACTTCGGCGGCACCGGCATCTATGCCTCGGAATATCTGGTTGCCACCAAGACCATCCGGGACCGGCTGAAACTGTCCGGCGGCATCGGCTGGGGGCGGCTGGCCGGACGCGGCAGTTTCTCCAACCCGCTGGGTCTGCTCAGCAGCCGGTTCGACACCCGCAGCGATCCTCGTGCGGGCAACATCACCGAAACGGGGCGGCTGGATTTCGGCAATTGGTTCCGGGGCGAAGCGGCGCTGTTCGGCGGCGCCAGCTGGGCCTACAGCGACCGCTTGATCCTGCTCGCGGAATACTCCCCGGACCTTTATACCAAAGAGCGGGACCGCATCGGTTTCGAGGTCAGCTCGCCGTTCAACTTGGGCGCCCAGTACCGTTTGAAGAACGGGGCGCAGGTGACCGCGGCCTTCATGTACGGCACCACCCTGGGGCTCAACTACAGCTATTTCATCGACCCGCGGCAAAGCGTGGCGCCGGGCGGGCAGGGCGCCTCGCCGCCGCCGCTGCAGCCGATCGACCGGGTGGCGCTGGCCAGCTGGAACCTGCCTGATACCGCGGCACCGGGCCGCCGGCAGCAGGTCCTGACGCGCAGCCTGGAGCTGGAAGGGCTGCGGCTGGTCTATCTGGAGGACGCGGGCGGCACGCTGCGGATCGGGGTGGAAAACGGCACCTACGGCCAGGCGGCGCAGGCTGTCGGGCGGGCGGCGCGGGTGCTGGCCAATACCCAGCCTGCGCGGGTGCAAAGCTTTGATATCGCGCTCATGTCGAACGGCGTGCCGCTCAGTTCCGTGCGCATCGCCCGCCAGGATCTCTATGAGCTGGAGCATGATCCCGACGGGGCCTGGCGCAGCTTTGCCCGGGCCGAGGTATCCGACAGCCTGACGCTGTTCAGGGGCGGCTTCACCGATGCGGCCTATCCGAATTTCAGCTACCGGTTCGGCCCCTATCTGCAGGCTTCGTTCTTCGACCCGGATGCGCCGCTGCGCTATGAAATCGGCGCCCAGATGGGGCTGGATTACACCGCCGCCCCGGGGTTCACCCTGTCTGCCGGACTGCGCCAGCCGGCCGCCGGCAACCTCGATGACAGCCAGCGGCAGTCGAATTCGGTGATCCAGCGAGTGCGGTCCGACTGGGGGATTTACGCCCGGGAATCCGACCTGCGCGTCGAGCATCTGACCGCCGAATACATCTGGCGTCCCGGCGCCGATCTTTATGCCCGCACCACGGCGGGTTATCTGGAGACCATGTACGGCGGCGTCTCGGGCGAAGTGCTGTGGTTCCCGGCGGACAGCCGGCTGGCGCTGGGCGCAGAGGTGAATTACGTCAAGCAGCGCGATTTTGACGTGCTGTTCGGGTTCCAGGACTACTCGGTCGCGACCGGCCATGTCTCCGCCTATTACGATTTGCCCGGCGAATACCACGCGCAGGTGGACGCAGGCCGATATCTGGCCGGCGACTACGGGGCCACCGTCACGCTCGACCGCGAATTTGCCAATGGCTTCAAGGTCGGCGCCTTCTTTACCCTGACCACGGTCAGCTTCGACGATTTCGGCGAAGGCTCGTTTGACAAGGGGATCCGGCTGGAAATTCCGGTGTCCTGGCTGACCGGCCGCCCGTCGCGCGACCGGCTGGCGCAGGTGATCCGCCCGGTGCTGCGCGATGGCGGCGCCCGGCTTAATGTGCGCAACCGGCTGTATGGCGTGACCCGCGAGGCGCGCGCCCAGCAGCTGGCCAAGGGATGGGGGAGGTTCCTGCGATGAGGCTGTTCCGCACTGCCCTGATCTGCCTGCTGCTCGCGTCCTGCGGCGACGCCAGGGACGAACTCGACCTGCTGCGCGGCGCGCTGCAGCCCGATGCGCCCCGGTTCCATCCGCGCGCCAATGCGCTGGCGTCTGTGCGCCCGATCCCGCCGCGGCTGGAGGTGAGCTTTCCCAGCCGCGACCTGAGCGGCGTCATGCTGCTGGAGACCGAGCGGGCAGGGGTGCAGACCTGGCTGACCGCCGATGGCGCCACGATCACGCTGGAGAAGGGGTTTCTCACCTCCGCCAAGGGGTTCGGCTCTGGTCTGGCGGCCTCGGATGTGCGGCAAAGCGCGGCGCTGGTGCTGGCCCGGCAGGAGGGCACGGCGGAGCGGTTCCACAGTTTCCTGAACGGCAACGACCAGATCGAACTGCACGCCTACAAATGCGTTGTGACGCGCCTGGGGCCGGAGAGCATTTTTCTGCGCGGCCTGCCGGTTGCCGCTCAAAAGCTGGAAGAACGCTGCCACGGGGTAGCGGAAAGCTTCACGAATACCTATTGGGTGCGGCAGGGAGTCCCCGAGGTTTTGCAATCCTCGCAGTGGACCGGCAGCTTCCTTGGCAACCTCTTTATGAAGACGGTGCCGGATGAGATTTGATTGTAAGTTGATTGGAGGACGCACCGTGCGCCGCATTTCCGTTGCCCTCAGCGCTCTGGCTCTGGCAGGACTGATGTCCGGCTGCTCAACCGTCTACCGCAGCCCTGCCGTGAAGGCAGGCGTGTCGGACGCGGGCAAGGTCCGGGTGGTGGCCGTGACCCCGGAAACCGTGCTGGTCGCCAACCGCGCCGCCTATCAGCCCAAGACCCTGCCTGCCGTCTTCCAGATCTCCGCAGGCTCGGGTGCCGGGGCCAGCCCGCGCGGCCTGGGCCGGCTGCCCGACGCGCCCTCCACCCAGGACGGCAGCCGCCAGGGGCTGCGGCTGGATCCGCCGCCCGCTGTGGACCCCGGCCCCTATACCATCGGCACCGGCGATGTGGTGGTGCTGTCCACCCCGTCGACGCAAGGCACCGTGGCAGAACTGTCCGGGCTGCTGGCGGCGCAGAACAGCCGCAACGGCTACACCGTGCAGGATGACGGCTCGATCAACATCCCGGACGTGGGCCGCGTGCGCATCGCGGGCCTCACCGTGGACGAGGCCGAAGCGCTCCTGTTCCAGCGCCTGGTGGAAAGCCAGATCGACCCGACCTTCAGCCTTGAGATTTCCGAATTCAATTCCCGCCGGGTCTCGATCGGCGGCGCCGTGGGCCAGCCCGGCGTTTACCCCATCACCCTGACGCCGCTCGCCCTGGGCGAGGCGCTGGCGGCGGCGGGGTCGGTCTCGGTGGCGGATATCGACACCAGCTCGGTCCGGATCTACCGCGATGGCACCATGTACCAGATCCCGCTGGAGGATCTCTATGCCCGCTCCGAACTGCAGCGTCTCAAGCTGCTGGCGGATGACTCGGTGTTTGTGGACACCGATTACGACCTTGGCCGCGCCGAGCGTTATTTCGCGCAGCAGATCCAGCTGCAGCAGACCACCCTGGCGGGCCGCCGTGCTGCGATTGACGAGCTGACCGCCGCCCTCACCCTGCGCCGCGCCGACCTTGATGAGCAGCGCGAGAACTTCTCCCAGGCGCTGGAGCTGGACGCGGTGGACCGGGATTACGTCTATCTGAGCGGCGAGGTCCGCACCCAGGGCCGCTACACGCTGCCGTTCGGCCGTAAGGCGACGCTGGCGGATGCGCTGTTCGACACCGGCGGCGGCATCGCCAAGGAGACCGGCGACGCGTCGCAGGTCTACGTGCTGCGCGCCTCCGACGACATTCGCGAGTTCGGCGCCGTCACCGCCTGGCATCTGGACGTGCGCAATGCCGCGCATCTGCCGCTCGCTGCCCGTTTCGAGCTGCGCCCCGATGACATCGTGTTTGTGGCCGAAAACCCTGTCACCCGCTGGGGCCGCACCATCGACCAGATCACACCGTCTCTGATCACGGCTCCGATCAATGCGGTGGCGGACTGATCCGCGGACTTTCCGGACCTGAGAGCCGTACGCTGCAGGCCTCCTGTCCGGAGGAATGCATATTTTTTGCGAACGCAGTTTGATAAAGAGTTTTTTCACGATGAAGCTATTGCACCGGCTCAAAGGCAACAAGACGCTCCTGCGCCTGCTTGGCGGCGGCGCAGTCGCGGTCCTGATCAAAGGGTCAGCCGCCGCGGCGTCACTGGCAATGTTCACCGCATTGGCCTGGGTCACCGACACGGAGAGCTTCGGGGTCATCGGGTTCTGCTTCTCCCTGGCAACGCTGCTCGCGGTTGCCGGGTCTTTGGGGCAGCGCATGATGTCCCTGAAGGACGCCGCCATCGCCCATGAAAATGCGGATGGACGGCAGCTCGCTCTGATCGGGAAATCCAGCCTGCTGATTGTCGTTCTCGGCACCCTGGCCTGCGCGCTGTTGCTGGTTCCGGCCAGGGCCTTCGGCCTGCTTCAGCTGGATGCGCAGGTGTTTGCGGCCATGGCTGTCCTGGCAGCCGCCCTGGCATTCGCCGAGAACGCCGTTCATTTCTTCCGCGGATACCGGACGATTGCGTTTTCCCTGCTGCCCCGGGATATCTTCTGGAGGCTGGCAATTCTGGCGGTTTGCCTGGGCCTCTGGGGCTTTTCGCTCAGCCTGTCTGCGGCAGCTGCGGTGTGGCTTTTAGGCCTGCCGTTGATTGCCCTGATCCTGCTTCAGGCCGGAAGCGATCCCTATCTGCGCAGGCCCATAGCCCTGCGTGAGGTTTTCGCGGCCGCGGCTGCACGGGTGCGGACGGGGTTGCCGCTTTGGGGCACGTCGCTGATCCAGACGGTTGGCGGGCCGGTGCTGGCGCCGGTCATTCTGGGCGTGGTGCTCTCGCCTGATGAGGTCGGCCCCTTCTTCGCGGCCTTCCGGATCGCGCTAGTCCTTGACCTCTTCACCCTCGCATCCGCCATGGTCGTGGCACCGCTGGTTGCCCGCGGGCATGCCAACGGGAATTTCGCCGAAACACAGGCCATGCTGAGGTATTCTGTCCTCCTCGTCAGCCTGGCCACACTGGTCAGCTTTCTGATCATCGTGTTCCATGGCGACTGGCTGCTTGCCCTGATGAACCCGGACTTTGCAACCGCGGCCCCCGCCCTGACCGTTCTGGGGGCCGGCTTCCTCATTTCCGTCTGCTGCGGCCCGGTGCCCAACATCCTGGAACTGGCCGGCCAGGAAAAAATTCTCCTGCGGCGGCTGGTCTGGTTCAACTGCATCTGCCTTGCCGCCCTGGTCCCGGCCACCGAACATTTTGGCATGACCGGCGCGGCAGTCTGCACCGCAGGGTTGCGTGCGGTCACGCATATCACCCTTTTATTTACCGTCAAAAAGCGGGTCGGCATCGACCCTTCCATTTTCTCATTGTGGAGCAAAGCCGCATGAGCACCCCGAATTTCTTCCTGATTGGCGCCCCCAAATGCGGCACCACCGCAATTGCCGAATACTTGGCGGAACGCGAAGATGTCTTCTTCTCCAAACCCAAGGAACCGCTGTTCTGGTGCAGCGATCTGGGGATTGAGCCGCACGCGCTGCGCCCGGAAACGCAGGCAGAGTATGACGCCCTGTTTGCCGCTGCCGACCCGGCACGGCACAGGATCATCGGCGAGGGGACAACCTCTTATTTGCGCTCAGCGCAGGCGGTCAGCACCTGCGCCAGCCGCTACCCCGAAGCCAAGTTCGTGGCGATCCTGAGAAACCCGGCTGATGTGGCCCACGCCTTCCATATGGAGCAGCTCTACACCGGCCTCGAAACCGAACAGGACTTTGCCGCCGCCTGGCAGGATCAGCCGCGGCGCGAGGCGGAGTGGGACGCGGCCAAGGACGGGCGCCCGGACAGCCTGCTCTACCGGCGGATCGCGGCGTTTTCCCCGCAGATCGAACGCTTCTTTGAGCTGGTGCCCGCGCCCCGGCGCAAGGTGATCATCTATGACGATTTCCGCGATGACCCGCGGGCGGTCTGGCTGGACCTGCTGTCCTTCCTTGGCCTGCCGGACGACGGGCGCACGGATTTTTCGCCCCGCAATGCCGCCCACGCCCAGCGGTTTCCCCGGCTGTCGCACTTCCTGCTGGCCCCCCCGGGGCCGCTGGCCCCGGCGGTCAGGACCCTGCGCCTGGCGCTTCTGGCGCGCGACAGCAAGCTGGTTGCCGCGCTCAAGGGCTTCCTGAACGTGAAACGCCCCCGGCCCCGGCTGGACGATGCGCTGCGGGCGGAAGTGACCGCCTGGTTCCGCCCCGGCGTGGAGCGCCTGGAAACCCTGCTGCAGCGGGACCTGTCCGCCTGGAAAGGAGAGGGGGGATGAAGGTCCTGTTTCTCACCGTTCGGGCCGATCTCGGCGGCGGGCCGGAGCACCTGTACCAGCTTCTCAAGCACCGCCCACAGGGGATCGGGGCTTATGTGGCCTGCCCGGATGACAAGCCCTACCACGACCGTTATCGCGCGCTGCTGGGGCCTGACAGAATCGTCCCGCTGCCGCACCGCGCGTTCTCGCTGGGTTCGCTGGCCGCAACCGCAAGGTTCATACGGCGCGAAGGAATCGACGTGCTGCACTCCCATGGCAAGGGCGCCGGGCTTTATGCCCGCATGCTGGGACTGTGGACCGGGCGCCCTGTGGTGCATACGTTCCACGGGCTTCACACCGGTGAATACAGCCCGCTGAAGAAAGCCTTGTACCTCCGTCTTGAGCAGCTCCTGGGCTGGGGCACGCAAAAGGCCATCTGCGTGTCGGAAGGCGAGGCCAGGCTCATCCGGGAGGCTGGGGTCATCCGCGCTGACAAGCTGGCGGTGATCCCCAACGGCATCGAAATCCCCGAAACGGTAACGCGGCCGCAATGGGATGGCGGGAAGCTCCGGCTGCTGGCAGTCAGCAGGTATGACCATCAGAAGAACCCGGATCTGCTCATCGACATCGCCAAGGCGCTCAGCGGCAGCCTCCGGTTCCACCTGGATGTGATCGGTACCGGAGAGCGCTTGCCGCAGATCCAGCAGCGCCTCAACGATGAGGGCTTGGCGCAGCATGTCACGCTGCACGGCGGCGTCGCCAATCCCCGGGACTACTTCCGGCGGACCCACGTCTTTGTGTCGACCTCACGCTGGGAGGGCATGCCGCTGGCGGTTCTGGAAGCCATGTCCGAAGCGCTTTGCGTTCTGGCCACCGATGTGGTCGGCAACGCCGACGTGATCCGGGACGGGGAGACCGGGCGCCTGTTCCGGACCTCGGACGAGGCCGTCCGGATGCTGCAGGGGCTGACCGTGGAGGACTGCGCGCGTCTGAGCGCCGCCGCGCGCCGGGAGGCTGAGCAGACCTATTCTGCCGACGTTATGGCGGCAAAAACCTATCAGGTATACGGTGTCGCCGGATAGAGGTTCCTGGCAGTTGCTGCCCCTCTCTTGTTCCTAAGGCCCCCGGACTGGGTCTGAAGAAGATAGTGGGCGGTGATAAACAACCATGCAAACGGCATAGAGTACCAGATTGTACCTGTATCCACGGTAAGCCCATGCACGGCTTCGGACAAAACGACCGCAAAAAACACGACGCCGCGGCGGTTTTTCAGCGCGGACGCCGCAGATATTGCGATCAGCCAGATCCAAAGCAGGATATTGACAGCCCCGGCGAGCAGTCCGAATTCAACAAGGATCGTTAAATAGGAGTTGTCGCCCCAGACTCCATAGTCGCTGTTGATGTTCTTGTATCCAATTCCAAGGAACCAATTTTCCTGGAAAACAGCCATCAGGTGAATCCAGTTTACAAAACGGCCGGTTTGCATAAACGTGCTGTTTCCCGAAATGTTCAGGAAATCCAGCCGCTGAAGGTTGTATGTAACGTTTTGCGGAAGCAACAGGCTGAACTCGGACAGCAGAAATGGAAGCGACAAAAGGGTAAATACCGTGGCGCAGCCCGCCATAGCCCAGCCGGTTCGCCCGAGCAGAAATGGCAGCGCCAGACCGTAGGCAAGCAGAAGGTGCAGCGTGGCTGCGCGCGAGGACGCGATCCATGTCGCGTAAAAGGACACTGCGAAAATGAGCAGAGTCACCAGGAAGCGGCTTCTCCTTCGTCCGAACACAAGCACTCCCAACCCGCATACGCTTCCCCACACTGCGGTCAGATGCCCGAAGTCCGAGCTGTTGCCGAGTACTCCGCCGGCTCTCAGGCTCGGACCTGAACCATCCCCGGCCCAAAGGGCTTGCTGATTGCTTCGGATTTGAATCCCCAGATGATGGAGCACGATCCCCAAGAGGACCGCAATGAAGCCTCCCCAGAAAAAGAGAAATGTCATTCGCCAGACTTTTTCCTCGGACATGGGTTGGGAAATAAGCAGGATGGCGGGGAGCATGATGAAAATCATTCTTGCGAATGCAAGGTCCCTGGCCGAAAACTCGTTAACGATGCTTCCGGCTAAAAATGAAAAGGTCAGGGTACAGATCAGCAGGGTCAGAAGAAAGCCGAGGCCCGTTTTTGCGACAGACGAAATCCTCGGCAGGGCCAGCGCAAGAAATGCGAAAGACATCAAGTCCAGCAGGCCGATCGAGAAGCCGTCAGAAATACGTGCAGCAGTAAACGGCGCAAACAACAGGAAAAATGAAATCAAGCCAACTTTCATTACCGCTCACTATCTCAAGGGGAGGGGCGAACCAGATGCCGGAACCTACCTTCCAGCCTCTTTTCCCACCACCAGTTTCTTCACCCAGGGCCGTGACAGCGCGGGCCACCAGCCTTCGCTCACCGTCTCTCCGGCCAGTTTATCCTGACTATCATCATCATAGGTGATGGTCACATCAAAGGTGCCGCTGATCCCGGTCAGGCCGGGCTGGTCGGCGCTGCGGGCGGTGGGGCTGGCGCCCGTGCTGATGTATGAACTGGCGCTGCCGCCCAGTTCCACCTGCGCGCCCCAGATGAAGACGTCGGTGTCCGCGTTCACATCCTCATACAGCATGAAAACCCGGTTCTGGGTGTTGGGCAGCACATTGGTGTAGCTGAAACGCTGCCACTCCGGGGTCACGGTGATGGCCTTTGAGGTGCCGTCCGAATGGCCGAAGCGCATCCCCAGCGGCGCGCTGGCGCGCAGCCAGACGCTGGCGGTGGCAACGCCGGAGACACTGCCGCCAACAACCAGGATGCCGCCGCGCTGGCCGCCGGCACCGCCGGTGGTGGCGCTGCAGTTCCACGTCATCGCGGTCAGGCTTCCGTCCGGCGCGTCCTGGCCGCCGGTGACCGCAGGCTTGGCGGCGTATCCGGACCAGGCGCTCTGGGTGAAATCGCTGGAATGGCTCAGCAGGTTGGTGGCCGCCGGTTCAAACAGCGCGCCGCGGAAGGCCCCGGAGCCAAAGGCATGGTCCAGGCGCAGCACGTCCGGCCCGGCCGTTTCCAGCAGGCCGCCTGCGGTCCCGCGGACGGCGGCAGAGGCGCGGCTGAAATTCAGCACCGAGGACAGCGGCACAGGCACGCCTGCCGCCCGGTAGGCCTGCCGGGCGAAGTCGAGCAGCAGGGCAGGGGCCGCCGCCGGACGGTGGCGGCGCGCGGTGACGGAGAGATCGGTCAGCAGTTTCATGCCAGCACCATCGCGTGGATGCCTGCGGCGGTGGTGCCGGTGGCATGAACCCTGACGGTGCCGACCGGCAGGATCGAGAAATCGGCGACCTGGACGGTCCGCTGCTGTCCCCGGACGGTGGTCAGGGTCACCGCGCCGCCGGTTTCGGCATAAAGCGCAATCGCGACATCCGGCAGGTCCACGGTATCGGACGGGACGACCGGCGCAATGTCGCGGGCGGGGCCGGAGAGCGCGGGCACACGGTTGTCAAAAGGGTTGGTCATCGGACTGGCCTCATCAGCTGTTTTGTTCCGCCAAGACGGTAAGGCATAGGGATGAAAGTCCCCCTAGGCCTGCGCACGCCCCGTTAACCCCGTCTCAACCCTTGCGGCCCGGCGCCGGCGCGCGTCAGGCTCTGTCCAGTGCCCGCGCCGCAAATGCAGAGAATTTTTCTTTGAAAACGGCTGTATCAAACCCCTTTGCCAGCTCGCGGATTGCTTCAGGGCCGGCAACCAGGCCCGGCTCCTCCTCGAACCGGGAGATGGCTTCGTTCAGGGCGTCCGCGGTCTGCTCGTGGAACAGAACCCCGCTCACCCCCTCGATCACCGTATCCAGCGCGCCGCCGCGCCCGTAGGCGATCACCGGGCGGCCGCAGGCCATGACCTCGACCGGGATGATGCCGAAATCCTCCTCCCCGGGGAAGACAAGCGCCTTGCAGGTTGCAAACTGCTGCTTGAGTTCGGCAAAGGGCACCCGGCCCAGGAAGGTGATGTTGGGGCCGGATTTGCGCTCCAGCGCCTCCCTCATCTCCCCGTCGCCGACCACCACCAGCTTGCGCCCGGAGGCGTTGAACGCCTCCACTGCCAGATCCGCCCGCTTGTAGGAAACCATTTCCCCGGCCAGCAGGTAGTGGCCGCCGACTTCCGGGGAAACCGCAAACTCCGCGGTGTCCACCGGCGGAAAGATCACCTCGGCCTCGCGCCGGTAGAACTTTTCGATGCGCTTGGCGATGAAGGAGGAATTGGCGATGAAATGATCGACACGCGCGGCCGTGGTGACATCCCAGATCCGCAGCCTGTGGGCGGCCAGCGGCATCATCAGCCGGGCCAGCCGCCCTGCACGCGCCCGGTACACGTGGTAATGGTCCCAGATGTAGCGCATCGGCGAATGGCAATAGCTGATGTGGACCGCATCAGGGCGCACGATAACGCCCTTGGCCGGCCCGGATTCGCTGGAAATGACCAGATCGAACTCCTGCATGTCCATAAGCTCCAGCGCCAGCGGCATCAGCGGCAGGTACTTCTGGTAATGCTTCTTTGCGCCCGGCAGCCTGCCGATGAAGGTTTCGCGCACCTCATGGCGGCGGACCCGGCTGCTGACCTGGGCGGGGTCGTAGACATGCGTGACGATCACTGCATCCGGGTAAAGGTCCAGCAGAGCTTCAAGAACCTTCTCCCCGCCGCGCATGCCGACGAGCCAGTAATGAACAATGGCGACTTTCACAGACTCAGCCCTTTTCGCCCTGTCCCCGCGCGTAGACATCTTCATAGCGCACAATGTCGTCCTCGCCGACATAGGCGCCGGTCTGAACCTCGATCAGCACCATCGGCACCTTGCCGGGGTTTTCCATCCGGTGGACGGCGCCAAGCGGGACGTAGACGCTTTGGTTTTCCGTCACCAGTTTCACCTCGTCATTCACCGTTACCTTGGCAGTGCCCTTCACCACGATCCAGTGCTCAGAGCGGTGCAGGTGGCTTTGCAGTGACAGCGACGCGCCGGGATGCACCTGGATCCGCTTGACCTGGAACCGGTCGCCAACCACCAGGCTCTCGAACCAGCCCCAGGGGCGGTGGTCCTTGGGGAACTGGGTGGCCTGAGCCGCGCCCTTTTGCTTCAGCGCGGTAAGGGCCTTTTTCACATCCTGGGCGCGGGATTTGTCGGCAACCAGCACCGCGTCATTCATCGCCACCGCTATTATGCCGTCCAGCCCGATGCCGACAACCTCCAGCCGTTCGCTGTCGGCACGCAGGAGCGTGTCCCGGCAGTCAATCGCGGTGGCGCCGCCGCTGGTGACAACGCCGGTTGCGTCCGGGCCGCTTTCGCGCCAGACCGCATCCCAGCCGCCAAGGTCCGACCAGGCCGCGTCAAAAGGCACGACTGAGAGGTTTTCGGCCTTTTCCATCACCGCATAGTCAATGGAGATGTCCTCGGCACGGCTCCAGGGCTCTGCCGCCAGGCGCAGAAAGCCGAGGTCTGTCTTGGCCTGATCCAGCGCTGCCTGCACCGGCTCCATCAGCGCCGGCGCATGTGTTTTGAAGGCGGCGATGACATCCGCGGCGCGGAACAGGAAGATCCCCGCGTTCCATTTGAAGTTGCCCGCTGCCAGCATTTCAGCGGCGCGCGCGGCATCGGGTTTTTCGACAAACTGCTTAAGCGGAACCGGGGCGTTCCCGGCCTCTGGCGCGGCAGCAAGCTCCAGATAGCCATAGGCGGTTTCGGCATGGGCAGGGGTGATGCCAAAGGTCACCATCTGGCCCTGGGCCACCGCTTCGAGGCCCTTGGCGACAGCGGCGTGGAAGGCTGCGGTGTCCGGCACCACGTGGTCCGAGGGCGCCACCAGCAGCACCGCATCGGGGTCTTCGGCCTGGGCGCGCAGGGCCGCGGCCAGCACGGCAGGCGCGGTGTTGCGCCCCTCCGGCTCGATCAGGACGGCGCCGGGGTCGATGCCGATGGCCTGCAGCTGCTCGGTGACGATGAAGCGGAAATCGGAATTGGTCAGCACCATCGGCGCGGCAAACCTGAGCTGATCCGTCTGCCCCGACAGCCGCCGGGCGGAGGCCTGAAACAGGGTCTCTTCCCCCATCAGGGGCACGAATTGCTTGGGATAGCTTTTGCGCGACAGCGGCCACAGGCGGGTTCCGGACCCTCCGCACAGGAGGATTGGGGTAATCAACATGATAAAATACTCAATTAAAGTTCGCTTACGCGTGGTCCTAGTAAATGGCCGTTGCCCTGACAACCCTGCGAGGTGAGTCGCGGCGCAAAATATCATCATAGGTTTAGCGGCGCTGCCGTGTTCGCCCGCCGCTTGCCGGCGCCGTCCCGGCGGTCTGAGCCTTTGAGCCGGAAAAGGCCTCTCCGTTGGGAGCCCGAGCTGAAGGGGGGGGCGAAAGCGCTTATGCGGCCAGGGCCGGCTTGGTCCGCCAGTTGTGTGATGGATCGGACTGAGTCAGCCGTCTGTCATTCCATTTTGGAATGGCAGCAGTACGCAATCTCATTGGCGTTGCACCGGGGTTTCGCGGATAACTGCACACAGCAAGTGTTCCAAGGAGGCCGCATGGACCGCGCCCAGATCGTGCATCAGAATTTCCTCGAAAGGGTTCAGGCCGGGACCCTGCCTGCAGGCGCCGCGCCCGCAGGGCCGCTTGCCGCGGCGGAGGCTGCAGGCATCTTTCGCGCGCAGGTCTTGAGCCGGGCGCTGGATCTGACCAGCCGGGCGATGCAGAAAGCGGGAGAGGGGTTCTACACCATCGGCTCCTCCGGGCATGAGGGGATGGCGGCGGTGGCCCGCGCCCTGCGCCCGGCCGACATGGCGTTCCTGCATTACCGGGATGCGGCCTTCCAGATCGCCCGCGCCGATCAGGTGCCGGGGCAGCGGATTGCCTGGGACATGCTGCTGTCTTTTGCCTGCTCCAGCGAGGATCCGACCTCGGGCGGGCGGCACAAGGTCTTGGGCTCCAAGGCGCTGATGATCCCGCCGCAGACCTCGACCATCGCCTCGCATCTGCCCAAGGCGGTCGGCGCGGCCTATTCCATTGGCGCCGCCAAGCGGCACCAGCCGGAACACCAGGTGCTGCCTGAGGATGCGATTGTCATGTGCTCCTTCGGGGATGCCTCTGCCAACCACTCGACCGCGCAGGGGGCGATCAACACGGCGGGCTGGACCTCGGTGCAGGCGGTGCCTCTGCCGCTGCTGTTCGTCTGCGAGGACAACGGGATCGGCATTTCGACCAAGACGCCGAAAGGCTGGATCGAGGCCTCGATGGCGCATCGCCCCGGTATCAAATATTTCAAGGCGGACGGGCTGGATATCTACAACGCCTTTCAGGTGGCGCAGGAGGCGGCGGAGTATGTGAGGACCCGCAAGAAGCCTGCGTTCCTGCACCTGCGCACCGTGCGGCTTTACGGCCATGCCGGCGCGGATGTGCCGACCTCCTACTTGGCCAAGACCGAGGTAGAGGCGGATGAGGCCAACGATCCGCTGCTGCATTCGGTGCGCTTGCTGGAGGAAGCCGGGGTGCTGACCCCTGCGGACGCGCTGAAGATCTACCAGGACACCTGCGCGCGGGTGGAGCGGATCCGGGCGGAAGCGGTGACGCGGCCGCATCTGAAAACGGCGGCGGATGTGGCGGCCAGCCTGATCCCGCCGCAGCGGCAGTGTGCGCCGACCAATGGCCCCAGTGCCGAGACACGCGCTAAGGCATTCGGCAGCGACCTGCGGGCGATGGAGGAGCCGCAGCCGATGTCGCGCCTGATCAACTGGGCGCTGACAGATCTGATGCTGGAGCACCGCGAAATCGTCATGATGGGCGAGGATGTGGGCCGCAAGGGTGGGGTCTATGGCGTCAGCCAGAAGCTGCAGCAGCGGTTCGGGCCGGACCGGGTGATTGACACGCTGCTGGATGAGCAGTCGATCCTGGGGCTGGCGATCGGCATGGGGCACAACGGGTTCCTGCCCATCCCGGAAATCCAGTTCCTCGCCTATCTGCACAACGCCGAGGATCAGCTGCGCGGCGAGGCGGCGACCTTGCCGTTTTTCTCGAACGGGCAGTTTGCGAACCCGATGGTGCTGCGGATTGCCGGGCTGGGCTACCAGAAGGGCTTTGGCGGCCATTTCCACAACGACAACTCGCTGGCGGTGCTGCGGGATATTCCGGGGCTGGTGATTGCCTGCCCGTCGGACGGCGCCGAGGCTGCGATGATGATGCGCGAGGCGGTGCGGCTGGCGCGCGAGGAGCAGCGGGTGGTGGTCTTTGTCGAACCGATTGCGCTCTACCCGATGCGGGACCTGCTTGAGGCAAAGGACGGCGGCTGGATGCGGACCTACCCCTCGCCGGACCAGCGCATCGGATTGGGTGAGGTCGGGGTGCATGGGGATGGCAGCGATCTGGCCATCGTGACCTATGGCAACGGGCGCTACCTTTCCACCCAGGCGCAGGCAGAGCTGGCGGCGCAGGGCGTGCAGGCGCGGATCGTGGACCTGCGCTGGCTGGCGCCCCTGCCGGAGGCGGCGCTGCTGGAGGCGGTCGAGGGCTGCAAGCATGTGCTGATCGTCGATGAATGCCGCATCACCGGCAGCCAGTCGGAAGCGCTGATGGCGCTGTTTGCGGAGCAGAGCGATATCCCCATGGCTAGGATTGCCGCCAGCGACTGCTTCATCGCAACCGGACCCGCCTATGGCGCGACGCTGCCGTCCAAGGACAGCATCGTTGCGGCTGCATTGACGCTGGCAGGAGGCAAGAAATGACCCGCACCGCTGTTCTGATCTGCCCTGGACGGGGCACCTATAACAAGGCGGAGCTGGGGTATCTGCACCGCCACCACGCGGATAAGGCCGCGCTGTTTGCGGGTTTTGATGCGCAGCGGCGGGACGCCGGGCAAGAAGAGGTCACTGCACTGGACGGGGCCACGCGGTTCTCCGTGTCGAAGTATTCGCGCGGGGATATCGCCTCGCCGCTGATCTATGCCTCGGCGCTGGCGGATGCGCAGTCGCTGGTGGAGGATATCGAGGTGGTTGCGGTCACCGGCAACTCGATGGGCTGGTACATCGCGCTGGCGGCGGCCGGGGCGCTGAGTGCGGCGGACGGGTTCAAGGTGGTGAACACAATGGGCACCCTGATGCAGGAGCAGCTGATCGGCGGCCAGCTGGTCTATCCCTTTGCCGGGCCGGATTGGCAGAACGATCCCGTGCGCAAGGCGGAGCTGCTGGCACTGGTGGCAGGGATCAATGCGCGCGAGGGGCATGAACTGGCGCTGTCGATCGATCTGGGCGGGCTGCTGGTGCTGGCCGGGAACGAGGCCGGGCTGGCGGCGTTCGAGGCGGCGGTGCCGGTGGTGGAGGAGCGTTTCCCGATGCGTCTGGCCAACCATGCGGCGTTCCACACCGCGCTGCAGGCGCCGGTGGCGGCAGAGGGGCGCAAGCGGCTGGGGGCGGACCTGTTCACCCAGCCGAAGGTGCCGCTGATCGACGGGCGCGGGCAGATCTGGTGGCCGGGGGCCACGGATACCCAGGCGCTCTGGGACTACACGCTGGGGCATCAGGTGGTGGAGCCCTATGATTTCACCCGTGCGGTGCAGAACGCGGCCTATGAGTTTGCGCCGGACCTGTTCATCGTGACCGGCCCCGGCACCACGCTGGGCGGCGCGGTGGCGCAATCGCTGGTGCACTGCGGCTGGAACGGGATGACCGGCAAGGCGGCCTTCAAGGCGCGTCAGGCGGAGAATCCGCTGCTGGTCTTCATGGGCGACGAGGCGCAGCGCGGGATTGCAACCGGCTGAATGCGGCGTTGGGTGCGGGGTAGCGGAAAGCTCCCGCGCCTGTTGCCTGCATCGAAGATGCCGGCAAAGCAGCCTTGGGCGTGGCCCTGCCCTGCGGGCAGGGCGGGAGGGGGTCTGATGAGACGGCGTTCAGGGGCAGGGTTGCACCGGCGGCCCTTCTGCGGTGCGCATCTTCATCCGCGTCTATCCCGCCGCGGCTTGCGGTGCGGGCCTGGCGGGGATGGCAAAACAGGTCACCGGCTGCGAGACATTGTGCAGGCTGACCGCGCCCAGCGGGATGCCATGTGAAGGATCGCTCAGGATGTCGCAGCTGACGACGACCGGATGATTGACCGTCTTGCCGTAATCGCCCAGCCGCGCCGCGATATTGGCGGCCTGGCCGATCACGGTGAAGTCCAGCCGCTCCCGCGAGCCGACGTTGCCATAGGTCACCCGGCCGTAGGCGATGCCGATGGCGGCTTCGCAGCGGTGTCCGTCTTCCTCCTCCGCGATCTCCTCCAGCCGGGCCACGATGGCGCGGGCGCTGTTGAGCGCCTGGGTGCGGGCCTGTTCCGGGTCGCTGCCGGCCGGAAAAACCGCCAGCACAGCGTCGCCGATGAACTTCAGAACTTCGCCGCCGTGATCATGCACGATGGTCGAGGCGGTCTCGAAGAACTGGTTCAAGAGCGCGATATAGTCCTGGCGGCCCAGCTGCTCCTCCAGCCGGGTGGAGCCGCGCAGGTCGCAGAACATGATGGCGGCGTCGATTTCATCACCGTCGCCGCGGCGGATCTCGCCGCCCAGCACCCGGGCGCCGGTGCGTTTGCCGACATAGGTTTCCAAGAGCGACTGGGCGTTTTCGTGCTGCATGAAGATTTCGTAATACCGCGCGATCACGCCGGAGCATTCGAAGATCAGCCCGAGGTTTGCGGTGGAAAATCCGTTTGGGTGGGCGCTGGTCAGGGTCAGCACGTTGATGCGCCCGTCGGAGAACCGCAGCGGCATGGCGACATAATCGGTGGCGCCTTCCTTGCGCAGATCTTCGAGGATCGGGAAGGCATCGTCGGAGCAGCAGGCGTCCAGCCTGTGGCGCACCCCGCCCAAGCCGTTGGACACATGCCGCAGCGGGCTGTTGCGGTAGGCCGGGTGATCGTGGATCTCGTAAGACGGCGCGTAGGTGGTGACCTCGCCGGTCTTCCTTTGCCAGATGTAGTTCTTGCCCGCGATCAGCGGGTGCAGCGACCACGCCATGACCGAGAGGCGGGAGAGGTAGATGCCCTGCTCCACCAGTTTCTCCGCCAAGGCGGCGGTCAGCTCTTCCGGGGTCGCCAGCAAGGAAGCATCGCGCAGCAGCCAGTCGATCACCGGCCCAGAGATATTGCCGTAGTCCGGCATCTCAACCGTGTTCCGGCCCAGGTCGAATTCAGCCTCTGCGCCGGGCATGAAACCGATATGGCCGGAGATCGCCTCGGCCTCGGGCATCGCGTCCTCATAGGCCCAGACACCGTTCGGCACGCGATCCCCCGGCAGCAGGATGTCGCGGTAGCTGGCGGTGCCCTTGAACGGGCAGAAGGTTTGCAGGGCGGTATGGGGGGAGAGCGGGACGGTCACGTCCTCTGCCGGGAAATAGACCGCCGGGGGCAGGCGGGTTTCATACATCACCTTGGCACGGGTGCTTTGCGCCAGGATGATGCCATTGCGCCGGGCAGTGACCTGGCCGTGCAGCGGCTCGACGACAATGCCGTATCCGCGGGTGCCGGTCTGAACCTGTGCATCCATCCTTAAGGTCCTTGTCTGTTCTGCGGCTGTCAGGACCGGCCGGCATTGGCCGGTTCTGATCTATCTGGGGTCTGCCGGCGGGAATTCCAGTGCGCAACACGTGATGTTGAGCGGACCGGAGCGGGCAGAGTCAGACCATGCGGATCACATCCTTGCTGATGGCCAGAACATACCCGCGCTTGGCGATGTTCTTGACCAGCAGCTCGCTGACCATCTGATTGCCCAGCGTGTCCCGCAGCCGCTTGATCCGGGTGGCGCCGGCAGCTTCCTCGCAATCGGCTGAAGTGCGGCCCGAGATGACCGCCTCGATCTCGGCCCCCGACAGCACGTCGTCGTCCAGCCGGGCCTCGGCCAGGACCGACAGGGTTTCCATCGCGGCGGGCGTCAGCTTGAACCCCATATTGTTCAGATAGACGGTGTTTTCATCGCGGCTGATCAGCAGTTCATTCACCTGGATGCCAGACCGTTCAATCTGCGCCATGCGGCGGTTCAGCATCACCAGCATGCCCAGCACCGCCAGCGCTGCCACCATCATAGCGGTTGCAAAGACCAGCAGCACGAAAATCACCATCCGGTAGCTGGTCAGCGTGTCGGCAAAGGCGGTGCCGGACTGGGCCAGGATCTCCAGCAGCTTGATTTCGGCCTGGGCGGTCAGGTCGTTTTCGACAAACAGCCGCTCAACGCGCGCGTTGAACGCATTGGCATCCGGCAGGGTCAGCAGCAGCACCGTGCCCGCTATCACCAAAAGCGCAACGATGGCGGCAATGCCGAAGGCGATCACCCTGCTGCCGGCCGCGCGGGCCTCAGAAACGGAGATAGTAGGATCCGGCATTGGCCTTCCTTTCTTGCAGGCCTTCGGGGCCGAAGACGGTCAGGACATTTAAAAGCTTCCATCCATCGGACGCGATGCGCGCCTGGATCTCGCTGCGGGCGGCCTGTTTCTGGCAGGCGCCTAAAAGCTGGATCACACCGTAATGCAGACGCAAGGGATTGTCCTGCTTGGCCTTGTAATCGGCAAAGCATTCGGCGGCCTGAGCCGGGGTGGAAAGCGCCAGAAGGGCGGCCGCGGCAGCGGCAATCAGAAGGTGCTGTTTCATGAAGGCATCCTGCGGTTCTGCGGCGTGAAATTCAATAACCGCAGGGGGTTGGGCAGGCTGATATCTGATAACAACAGGCCGATATTGCGTGTCCGGCGCGGGCGGAAGCAGGCTGGGGTCATCAAGGCGCATTGGCTGCGCGACAATCCATTTCTGAGAAAGGTCCCGATATGGCCCGGACATCCCGCCCGCAACCGCACCGCAAATTCATTGCTTTGATCGTCGCCGCATCCATTGCCATCACCGGGTTCACGGCGGCCCCCGCCCGCGCCGATGAAGACGTTGCAAAGATCCTCGGCGGCTTGGCGCTGCTGGGAATCCTTGGCGCTGCCATCAAGCATTCAAGGGATAAGGATGACAATGCGGTGACCCATAACTACACGCAGCCCCCGCACAACCATTCCCATGGCGGCCACACTTACCGGGGCTATGGCCGTGATGACAGGTATGTGAAACCGCTGCCGCCCCGGGTGCGCCGCTATGACCTGCCGTCCCAGTGCCTGAAATACTTCCCGCGCTACAGCCGCACTCATCCGCTGGTCGGCAAGGGCTGCCTGGAGCGCAGCTATGGCCACACCAAGGCGCTGCCGCAGTCTTGCCGGGTGACGTTCTGGAACGGCCAGCGCCATCGCACCGGATACAAGCCCGGGTGCCTGAACAGCCACGGCTACCGGCTGGTGCGGCGCTGAGCCAAAGCGCAGATTCGAGCAGCAGCAAACTGGGGGGCTTCGGCCCCCCCTTTTTTCGCCGCGGCCCTTGCATAACCGGCGGCCATTGGCTTTGTCGGGCGCATGACACAGCCAGACTACAGCCTAGAAGCCGCCGCCCTTGCCCAGGGGCATCTGAGGATTGCCGGAGTGGATGAGGTGGGCCGCGGGCCGCTGGCCGGGCCGGTGACGGCCGCGGCAGTGGTTCTGGACGGTGCCGCGATCCCCGAGGGCCTAAACGATTCCAAGAAACTGAGCCTGAAAAAACGCGCGGCGCTGGAAGGCCTGATCCTGTCCTCCGCGCAGACGGCCATTGCCCACGCCACGGTGGAAGAGATTGATTCCCTGAATATTTTGCGCGCCTCCCATCTGGCGATGGAGCGCGCGGTGGCGGCGCTGGACCCGGCGCCGGATTACCTGCTGATCGACGGCAATCTGATCCCCAAGGGGGTGGTCTTGCCCTGCGAAGCGGTCGTCAAGGGGGATGCCAAATCGCTGTCGATTGCGGCGGCGTCGATCATCGCCAAACTGGCACGCGACCGGATCATGGTGGATTTGGCGCAACAGTTCCCCGGATATGGCTGGGAGAAAAACGCAGGCTACCCCTCGAAACAGCACCGCGAGGCGCTAGTTCAACTGGGTGTGACCCCACATCATCGGCGCTCCTTTAAGCCGGTACACAACATCTTGTATCAAGAGTGAACCGTAAGGCGTTGTTGTAATAAACAAATTGACCTCGAATCCGCGATGACTCATCCTGTGGACAACCTAATGAGCGCAAAAATGCGCCGCGGTTATGAGGCAGAGCAATGAATAAAACCATGACAAAGGGCGCGGCAGCGCTCCCTTTAAACACGATTATTGGCGGGGACTGCATCGAGGCGATGAACAGTCTGCCGGCCAATTCGGTCGATCTGATCTTCGCGGATCCGCCCTATAATCTGCAGCTGAAAGGCCAGCTGCACCGCCCCGACAACTCCAAGGTCGATGCCGTGGACGATCACTGGGACCAGTTCTCCAGCTTTGCGGCCTATGACCAGTTCACCCGCGAGTGGCTGAAGGCGGCGCGCCGGGTGCTGAAGCCGAACGGCTCGATCTGGGTGATCGGCTCCTACCACAACATCTTCCGGGTCGGCGCGCTGCTGCAGGACGAAGGCTACTGGGTGCTGAACGACGTCATCTGGCGCAAGTCGAACCCGATGCCGAACTTCCGCGGCAAGCGGTTTACCAACGCGCATGAGACGATGATCTGGGCGTCGAAGTCGGAAGGCGCGAAATACACCTTCAACTACGAAGCGCTGAAGGCGCTGAACGAAGGCATCCAGATGCGCAGCGACTGGGTGCTGCCGATCTGCACCGGCCACGAGCGGCTGAAGGACGAGAACGGCGACAAGGCGCACCCGACGCAGAAGCCGGAATCGCTGCTGCACCGCATCCTGGTTGGTGCGACCAACCCGGGCGATGTGGTGCTGGATCCCTTCTTCGGCACCGGCACCACCGGCGCAGTGGCCAAGATGCTGGGCCGTGAATTCATCGGGATCGAGCGCGAGGAAGCCTACCGCAAGGTGGCGGAAAAGCGGATCAAGGCAGTGCGCAAGTTCGACCGCGAGGCGCTGGAGGTTTCCGCCAGCAAGCGCGCGGCGCCGCGGGTGCCGTTCGGCCAGCTGGTGGAGCGCGGCATGCTGCGCCCGGGCGAGGAGCTTTATTCGATGAACCGCCGCCACAAGGCCAAGGTGCGGGCAGACGGCACCCTGATCGGCGACAACATCAAGGGCTCGATCCATCAGGTTGGGGCGCATCTGGAAAATGCGCCGTCCTGCAACGGCTGGACCTACTGGTGCTTCAAGCGCGACGGCAAGACGGTGCCGATCGACGTGCTGCGCCAGCAGATCCGGGCCGAGATGCAGAACTGAAGACCACGGGTTCCGAACACAGCAGTCTATTGCAGGTGCCTGCGCGCATGCGCAGGCGCACACCTTGCCCCGCCTGTTCCAGGCGGGGTTTTTTGCATTGATGCGGCCCGATGCGCTATTCCCTGTGCCGTGCCGGGCCGTTATCTGAAGTGCCGCAACTGCAGCAGCCCGCGGGCAGGGGGGAAAGCCGATGACCGATACCGCCTTTGCGTCCGGAACCAGCGCCGTTCAGGCGGCGGAGCGCGGCAGCTTGCAGCGGGCCTCATCCGCCGAAAGCAAGTTTGCGGAGGCGGCGCTGGATGCGCACAAGCGGCGCGGGCTGCAGCTGGCTGTGCGGGCCCGCTGGATTGCACTGCCTATTATTGCGATTTTCATTGTCTTCCTGAACCCGGTCTGGAGCGTGCTGTATTACCACGGGATCCTTGCGCTCTTGTGCCTCAATGGATGGTTCATCAGCCGGGCGGGCAAAGTCGGCAGGTCGCGGGTAGAGCTTTTCCTGATCTTCCTCGACCTTCTCATCATGACCTACGGCCTGGTCGTGCCCAACCCCTTCGACAGCCGTGTCATACCGGTGGCCATGCAGTACAGGTTCGACAATTTCCAGTATTTCTTTATCATCCTTGCGGCTGGCACCATGGCCTATTCCTGGCGCACGGTGATTGCGATCGGCACCTGGACGGCGATGATGTGGCTCAGCGCGCTGGCCCTTGTGTGGTGGTTCTCCAGCCCGGTTCCGGGGCTCTCGGAAGCGGTGAACACGGCCCTAGGCTTTAGTCCGGAACTGGCGGAGTTTTTTGATCCAAACAGTTTTGTTGTGCGGCTGCGGGTGCAGGAGGCGGTGGTCTTTGTGCTGGTGGCGGTGACGCTGGGCTTTTCGGTGCGCCGGTTCAACGGGCTGCTGCGGCGCAATGCCAGCCTGACGCGGGAGCGGGCCAACCTGTCGCGCTACTTTTCGCCCAACGTGGTGGAGCAGCTGTCGCAGAACGACGAGCCGCTGAAACAGGTGCGCAGCGAGAACGTGGCGGTGCTGTTTATCGACATCGTCGGCTTCACCCGGCTGTCAGCGGGGATGGAGCCGCGGGCGGTGATCGATCTCTTGCGCGAATTTCACGGCCGGATGGAGCGCGAGGTGTTCCGCCACCACGGCACGCTGGATAAATACCTGGGCGACGGGCTGATGGCGACCTTCGGCACGCCGGTGTCGGGGGTGCGGGATGCCAGCAACGCGCTGGCCTGTGCCCATGCCATGCGGGCGTCGCTGGCAAAGTGGAATACAGAGCGCATCCGCCAGGGCAAGCCGGAGATCCGCGCCGGGATCGGCATCCACTATGGCGCGGCGCTGCTGGGCGATATCGGCGCCAACCGGCTGGAATATGCGGTGATCGGCATGACGGTGAATGTTGCCGCCCGGCTGGAGAGCCTGACCCGCACGCTGCAGGCCAGGATCGTGGTCAGTGAAACGCTGGCGCAGCAGGTCAGGGCAGAACAGGCAGAGCCGGGCCTGCTGGACGGTGCCACCCGGCACCCCGGCCAGGAGGTGCGCGGGCTGGATCAGCCGATGACCGTGCTGGCCTGGGGCTGAGCCTTAGCGCGGAAGCGGATTCTCGGCCTTGTTATAGGCGTGCCAGTCGGTGATTTCGGGGTAATACCGCTGCCGCCAGCGGCGCACGCGGGGGTTCATCACCCGGCGCCACAGGGGAGGGATCATCGCGGCGATGGTCATCACCGGGTAGCCGTAGGGCAGCTGCGGTGCGTCGGCCTCGGTATAATTCTGCAACAGCGGAAAACGCCGGTTCGGCTTGTAATGGTGGTCAGAATGGCGCTGCAGATTGATCAGCAGCCAGTTCGATGCCTTGTGCGCCGCATTCCACGAATGGCGCGGCTGGACGGGCTCATACTTGCCATCGCCCAGATGCTTGCGGGTCAGCCCGTAATGCTCGACATAGTTGACCACCTCCAGCTGCCAGATGGCGGTGCCTGCCTGCACCAGGAACAGCAGCACGCCGGTCACGCCGCCCAGCAGCAGCGCAAGCAGCAGCATGGCTGCCTGCAGCGCCCAGTAGCGGAAGAACGGGTTGGAGCGGTCGGTCCAGGGGCGGTTTTTCTTCGCCAGCTTCTCCTTCTCGGCGCGGAAGGCGGAATGCCAGCACTGCCGCAGCACCCGCGGATAGAAGCGGTGAAAACCCTCGTTGTAGCGCGCAGTGACCGGATCGCGCGGGGTGCCGACATAGCGGTGATGCACCAGCAGATGCTCCGACCGGAAATGCGAGTAGAGCACCATCGCCAGCAGGATATCCCCCAGCCAGCGCTCGGCCCGGCTGGACTGGTGCATCAGCTCGTGGCTGTAGTTGATGCCGACAGCGCCGGTCACCACGCCGACGCCGAAAAACGCGGCGAACTTTTCGAACCCGTTCAGGTGTTCCGCGCCGCTGACATACCAGATCAGCCCGAACAGCGTGAGGAACTGCAGCGGCACCCAGGCCGCGGTCAGCGCCTTGTACCACTTCAGATCGCTGTCCGGCGTCTGGGGATCGGCGTTTTCCAGGTTAAGCCCGAACATCCCGTCCAGAACCGCAAACAGATGCCAGGTGACCAGCGGCGGCAGCAGCAGCGCCCAGCCCCCCTGCAGCGCGCCGAACCAGACCAGCGGCAGCAGCAGAAAGGACATCCAGAATGGCAGGGCGCTTTGCCAGCGGGCAAGGGTTTCGGGGGCAATCATGCCGGGGTCTCCCAATCAGTCAGCGCGCGTCTGCGCTGACCCTAGGCCCAAAGATCTGAAAACCCAAGTGGCAGGCAGCCTGACCTAACGCCCCCTGTAGAGGTCAAAGGCCTTGCGCATCACCGTGGGCAGGCTGGCGGGGCGGAACCCGTGGCGGGGGATCAGTTCCTGCGCAGGGTCCGGATTGAACCCTTCTGGCAGCTCCGCCGTCATCACCTGCAGGATCAGGTGGAAGTGGGTGAAAGTATGGCGCACCTCGCCGCCCAGATCCTGCCAGTCTGCCGCAAAGGGGGGATTGGGGGCAGGGGCCTCGTTCCACTCCGACCCCGGCCAGCCCAGCATACCGCCCAGCAGCCCCTTGTCCGGGCGCCGTTCCAGCAGCCAGGTGCCGGCCGCGGATTCGGCCAGGTAAACGATGCCGTAGCGGGTGGGTTTTGGCTTTTTGGGTGTCTTCTTGGGCAGCTCAGGGGCCGTGCCCGCCACCCGCGCCGCGCAAGGGTCCCGCCAGGGGCAGATGCCGCAGGCCGGGCTGCGGGGGGTGCAGATGGTGGCGCCCAGATCCATCACCGCCTGGGCATAGTCGCCGGGCCGCCGGGCCGGGGTCAGCTCCGCCGCGCGCTCCTTCAGCACCGGTTTCACCTCGGGCAGCGGATCATGGATGTCATGCAGCCGGGACATCACCCGTTCGACGTTGCCGTCCAGTACGGTCTCCGGGCGGTCGAAGGCGATCGAGGCGATGGCAGCAGCGGTATAGGGGCCGATACCGGGCAGCTTGAGCAGCCCCTCGTAGCTGCCGGGAAAGACGCCCTCCAGTTCACCTGCCACCGTGCGGGCGCATTTCAGCAGGTTGCGGGCGCGGGCGTAATAGCCAAGGCCTGCCCATTCGCTCATCACGTCGGCGTCCTCTGCCGCGGCCAGATCCAGCACCGTCGGCCAGCGGCTGGTGAAGCGCAGGAAATACTCCCGCACCGCGGCCACGGTGGTTTGCTGCAGCATCACCTCGCTCAGCCAGACCTTGTAAGGATCGGGGCGGATACCGGTGGCGCGCTCTGCTGGGCTGACGCGCCACGGCATTTCGCGGGCGTGGATATCGTACCAGGCCAGCAGCTCTCCGCTCATCTCCGCTGCATTGCTGTTCAAGTCACGCATTCGTTATTCCCTGGCATTCGGTTAGGCTGGCACCTGTACTCGGGCTCTTTACAATAGGGTACGCAGTCGAGCAAAAGCTAGATCATGGCATTCAGGCGCAGCACAACACGCGGGTTCGCACGAACCTCCAAGCTTCTCAATGAGCAGATCCGCAAGGCGGGGGAGAGCCGCGGCTTCGCGGTATCCCGGCTGCTGACCCATTGGGAAGAGATCGCAGGCCCGGATATTGCCGCGATGGCGCGGCCGGTGAATGTCGGCTATGGCCGCGGCTCCTTTGGCGCCACGCTGACGGTGCTGACAACCGGGGCCAACGCGCCGATGCTGGAGATGCAGAAGGAACGCCTGCGCGAGCGGGTGAACGCGGTTTACGGCTTCAACGCCATCTCCAAGGTGCGGATCACGCAAACGGCACCGACGGGATTTTCCGACGGCCGCGTGGAATTCAAATATGCCCCCAAGGTGCAAGCGCCGCTTCAGCCGGACCCGCAGGATGCGGCGGAGGCCAGCAAGGCAGCCGAAGGGGTGGAAAACGACGATTTGCGCGCCGCCCTGGAACGTCTGGGGCGCAATGTGCTGACAAAACAGAAAACGCAAGGAAAGGGGTTCAAATGACCCGTCTCATGTCTGGTGTGTTTGCCGCTGTTGCGGTTGTGGCGGGCGGTTATGCCCTGACCGGTTTCAACAGCCAGAGCAATCTGCCGGAAAACCCGCTGGTCGGCGCCGCCTTTGCGCAAGAGGCCGAGGTGGACACCTCGACCATCACCGAGATGACCCTGGGGGCTGAGGATGCGCCGGTCACGCTGATCGAATACGCGTCCTACACCTGCCCGCATTGCGCCAATTTCCACAACACGGTCTTCAAGCAGCTGAAGAAAGACTACATCGACACCGGCAAGGTGAAGTTCATCTACCGCGAGGTCTATTTCGACCGCTACGGGCTGTGGGCGTCGATGATTGCGCGCTGCAACGGGCCGGACAAGTTCTTTGGCATCTCCGACCTGATCTATAAGGGCCAGTCCGAATGGGCACGCGCCGGCGGTGCGTCGGAAATCGTTGACGAGCTGCGCAAGATCGGCCGCCTGGCGGGGCTGGAGAACGAGCAGCTGGAAGCCTGCCTGCAGGATGGCGCCAAGGCGCAGACCCTGGTGGCATGGTACCAGGAGAACGCGACCGAGCACGGCATCGAGTCGACCCCGTCCTTCATCCTGAACGGCGAAAAGATCTCGAACCAGTCCTACGAGGAGTTCAAGAAGCTGCTCGATGCAGAGCTGGAAAGCTAAGCCAGCACCGCTGCAACAATGGCAAGCCCGGGCCTGTGCCCGGGCTTTTTTGTTTGAGGGGGCACGGCGAAACCCGTGGCGGCTCAGGGCGCAGGCGCGGCTTTCTTCAGCAGGTCTTTCAAGGCGCCGTCTCCGGCAACCTGCAGCCGCACCGGCAGGGTGATCACCTTGCGGCGGAAGCTGGCGGGCAGGCGCACGGCATCCTTTTCGGTGGTGACCAGCTGGGCGCCGCGCAGCTGGGCCTCATTTTCCAGCCGGGTCAGCAGCGCCGGGGTCAGCGGCTGATGATCGTCCAGCGCCTCGGCCCGGGCGATATCCGCCCCAAGGCTGCGCAGGGTGTCGAAGAATTTCTGCGGATGGCCGATCCCGGCAAAGGCCAGCACGCGGGTGCCGGTCCAGGGCATTCCGGTCTGCAAGGGCTCCAGCGCGCCGGTGAAATGCGGCAGGCCCTGCAGCTTGCCGCCCCAGGCGGCGGCGAATGTCTGCTGGGCCGCCTCCGGCCCGATCGACAGAACAGCATCGGCGCGTTTCAGCCCGGCGGCCACTGGCTCGCGCAGGGGACCGGCCGGCAGGCAGCGGCCGTTGCCGAAGCCATGCTGTGCGTCCACCACGATCAGCGACAGGTCCTTCGCCACCGCAGGATTCTGAAAGCCGTCGTCCAGCAGGATGACCGTCGCCCCGGCTGCGGCAGCGGCCCGGGCGCCAGCGGCGCGGTCCTTGGCAACCCAGACCTCGCCAAAGGCGGCCAGCAGCAGCGGCTCATCCCCCGTCTGCGCCGCCTCATGCGTGGCGGGAAGCACCTGCACCGGCCCCTCCAGCGTGCCGCCGTAGCCGCGGGTCACCACATGCGGTTCATGCCCCTGGCTGCGCAGGGTTTCCAGCAGCCAGATCACCGTGGGCGTCTTGCCGGTGCCGCCGGCGTTCAGATTGCCCACGCAGATCACCGGCACACCGGCCGCGGCCGGGCTGCCCTTGGCGATTCTGGACGCGGTGGCGCGCGCATAGGCCCAGCCGAGCGGCGCCAGCAAGGCGGCCCGCGCATCGAATTCGCCCGGCGGCTTGTGCCAGAAATCAGGTGCCCGCATCGGTATCCTCGCGCCGGTCCAGAAGATCCTGAACCTTTTCCAGAAGTGTGTCGGTCGTGGCCGCGCTTTCGGTCACGCTTTGCCAGCCGGCCAGCGCCATCTCGGCTGCCTTGTCCGGCGCCGACATCGCGACCACCGCATCGGTCATTTCCTCCTGCGTCCGCACGGGTCGGGCAGCGCCGGCCTTGGCCAGACGCTCGTACAAGTCGCGGTGGGCATGGATGCCCGGGCCGTGCAGCAGGGCCGAGCCCAGGGCGGCGGCATCCAGGGGCGACTGGCCCTGGGCCGCGGGATCCAGGCTGCTGGCAATCAGCGCAACCGGGGACAGCCGGTACCAGAGACCCAGATCCTCGCCGCCTGTGAGCAGCACCTGGGTGAAATCGTCCGGCTCGCCGCCGGTCTCCCAGTCGGCAAAGGACAGCCCGCTGTCCTGCAGCAGGCTGCGGGCGGCGTCCAGATCCGCGTAATCGTCCAGCGCGATCACCAGCAGCAGCCGGTGCAGCAGCCGCAAGGCGCCCCGGTGGGCGTCCAGAATGCGGGACAGCTCGCTCAGCTTCACATGGGCCGCCAGCCAGACCGGGCGGCTGCCCAGGGTCTGCTGCATCGCGGCCAGCTCGTCATCGTTGCAGCCGGGCGGAATAGCGGAGACCCGCAGCTTGCCGGCCAGCTCTACCCGCTCCGCCGGAAAGCCGGTCCGGACCAGCCGCGCCTGCACGTCCTTGGACGGGGTCAGGATGCAGGCCAGCCCCTCCAGCAGCCGCCGCCGCTGGTCCGGCAGCCAGCGGCTGGCCCGGTTCGGAACCTCATCCTCCAGCAGGTCGGCCAGCAATACCCCGGTGCCCTGCTCGCGCAGCTGCCGCAGCATCACCCGCCGGGCCGGCGGGCCGGTCCAGATGCAGGCGTCCGGCTGCCAGTGCCCCAGAAACTCCCGCGCCTCCGCCTGGGTGTCTTCTGCCAGCGGGCCGACGGGAACATCGCAGCCGACGGTGCCGGTCAGCCGCAGGCCGGGCTCCCAGCTGGCCAGCACCGACAGGTCCGGGCGCAGGGTCTTCAGCCGGCGGCCGATATCGCACAGCGCCAGGTAGCGCTCCGCCGTTGTTGCGTGCACCCACAGCAGCTCGCCCCTGGGACGGGGCTGCAGCACGGATTGGCGGCTGGGAGCTGTGGTTCGCCGTTGCATCTGGTTCGATCTGAAATTTCCGGCCCAACGTATCGGCAACATGCGGGTTTGTCTGTGAAAAATTTGCCGGCGTTGCAGCCGCCTCTGCTACCGCCGCTTAAGGCCGGCCGCTGTCAATGTCCAGTGATGCCGGGGCTGTCCGGGTCCAGCGCGTCCAGCAATGCCCGGTGCAGGGCGCTGCCGCCGGCCACCACGCCGTTCAGGCGCGGGGCCGGGTTGTTGAAGCGCAAGGGGGTGCCGGTCCTGTCGGTGATGGTGCCGCCGGCCTCGCGCAGCAGCAGATCGCCTGCGGCAATGTCCCACTCCCAGCTCGGCCGCAGCGTCAGCATCGCACCGAACCGGCCGTCCGCCACCTTTGCCAGGCGGTAGGCCAGCGAGGGCCGGTAGCTGCGGATGAACGCGGGCGGGGTGCCGCCCAGCCAGTGATGCGCTTGCAGGTTGGGCTTGGCGGCCAGCACCTCTGTTATGGACAGGTCCAAGGCGGAGGAAACCCGGATCGGGGCGCCATTGCAGGCAGCGCCCTGGCCCTTGGCCGCGGTGTACATCAGCTCCCGCTGCGGCAGGTAGATCACCGCCGCCGTCACCACGCCCTTTTCCGCAACCGCAATGGAATGCGCCCAGGTGCGGGAGCCTTGGGCAAAGCTGCGGGTGCCGTCGATCGGGTCGATGATAAACACCCGGTCCCGTGTCAGCCGCGCGGCGCTGTCCTCGGTCTCCTCCGACAGCCAGCCGTAACCGGGGCGCGCCTTCTGCAGCATGTCTTCCAGCATGGCGTTCACGGCCAGGTCTGCTTCTGTCACCGGCCCCGCGCCGCCGGGCTTGTCCCAGCTCCTGGCCTCGGGACCCGTGAAGCGGCATGCGATGTCTCCGGCCAGTTCCGCCGCTTTCACAAGCAGGGGCAGGTCAGTTGCCGGCAAGTGTCATCCCCTCGGCCAGCAGCGATGGCACCACGGTGGACAGATGCGTGCGCGCGTCATTGGCCGGCACGATCCGGCGCAGCATATCGAGCAGGTTGCCCGCGATGGTGCATTCGTTCACCGGATAGGCAATCTCGCCGTTTTCCACCCAGAAGCCGGAGGCGCCGCGGGAATAATCCCCGGTGTTCGGATTGATGGTGGAGCCGATCATCGAGGTGACCAGCAGGCCGGTGCCCATCTGGGCGATCAGATCCTCTCGGCTGGCCTCGCCCTGGGTCAGCGCGATGTTCCAGGTTGCGGGCGAGGGCACCCCGCCGATGCCGCGGGCGGCGTTGCCGGTGCTTTCCAGCCCCAGCTTGCGGGCGGAGGCCAGGTCCAGCGTCCAGCCGGTCAGAACGCCATTGTCCACAACGGTGCGGCGGCGGGTCGGCAGCCCTTCGCCATCAAAGGGGCGGGAGCCGGAAATGCGCGGGCGGTGCGGGTCCTCGATGACCGAAAGCGCTTCGGGCAGCACCTGCTGGCCCAGCGAATCCTTCAGCCAGGAGGAGCCGCGGGCAATCGCGGCGCCATTGGCGGCGGACAGCAGATGCCCGATCAGGGAGGAGGAGATGCGTTCGTCGAACAGCACCGGAAAGCTGCCGGTCTTGGGCTTGCGCGCCCCCAGCCGGGCCACGGCCCGCTCGCCGGCGGTGCGGCCGATCTCCTGAGCGCTGCGCAGGTCACCCTGGAAGGTGCGCGAGTCGCCATCGTGGTCACGCTCCATGCCGGTGCCGGTGCCTGCGATCCCGGTGCAGGACAGCGACCGCCCGGTGCGCTGGTAGCCGCCGGAGAACCCGTTGGTGGCAGCCATGTGAACCGCGTGCCGGCCATAGCCCGCGGCGGCGGACTGCACCTGGCTGATGCCGTCGATCTCCTGGCAGGCGGCCTCGGCCGCCAGGGCGTCCGCCTGCAGCGCGGACGGTTCCGGCTCGCCCGAGGGGTCTTCCAGCTCCAGCGCGGCCAGGTCCCAGCCGCGGGCCAGCTGCGACGGGTCGGCAAGCCCCGCATAGGGATCCTCCGGCGCTTCCCTGGCCATCGCCACGGCGCGTTCGGCCATCGCGGCGATGGTCTCCGGGCGCATGTCCGAGGACGACACCAGCGCCTGCCGTTTGCCCACGAACACCCGCAGTCCCAGGTCTGTCCCTTCGGAGCGCTCCGCATGCTCCAGTTTGCCCTCGCGCACTTCGATGCTGAGAGAGCTGCCCTCAGCAGCCATCGCATCAGCGGCATCCGCGCCGGCCTTGCGGGCGGCGTCAATCAGGGCGTGGCAAAGCGCTTCGGGGGACTGGGTCATGGGCACCTTCTGTTCTGCTCTGTAAAAGAGCTATCCAGTGAGGCGCCTTGCCGCAAGTGCGGGCTGCAAAAAAGGGGCCGCGCATGGCAGCCCCTTTTAAGTACCCGTCAGGGTTTGACGGTTATTTGATGCGCTGGCCGTTGGCGTGGATCTGGCCATCCTCGGAGATTTCGATCTTCGAGGTCAGGGTGTCCTCAGCCTCGCCCGGCACTGCCAGCATACCCATCATCATGCGCGCGCCCATGGCGTCGCCCTCGGTGATCAGGCCCATCTGGATCAGCTTGTCGATCAGGGCGTTGGCGCCGGTCAGCTTGAGGTTGGCCTCGCCCGCGGGGGCAGGCACCCCGTCAAAGCTGGTCAGATCCTCGTTGTTGAAGGTGAAGTCGCCGGTGCCGGTCAGCTCAGCGCCCGCGGCGGACACCTGCAGCTGATTGACGGTCAGCGCATGCAGCTCGCCCGGCTGTTCCTCGCCCTTCTCCAGGGCTTCCATCGCTTCCGGGTCGAACATGTCGAACAGCACCTTGCCCTTGCCGGCCAGGTCCAGAACGACGGTAGCCGGGTCATGCGGCAGCTGGCCGGTCGGATCGAACATCCCCCACAGCATCTCCGGCAGCGCAAAGTCGCGCAGGGTGACGCCCAGGGCGAAATCCTGCTCTTCCTCGGATTTGGCAAGCGGTATCATCAGGTTGAACCCGGCTTCCGCCATGCTGATCGCCAGCGGGAAGGGGATCTCGGACCCGGTGATGTTCACATTGGTGCCGCTCTGCGACACGTCATAGGTCAGGTGCTTGTTGTCCATCGCTATGGCGACCGAACCGCCTTCGGAGCTGCTCTCCATGGCAAAGCTTTCGCTGCCCTCCTGGCCGGAAATGGAGCCTTTGCCGCCGGCAAAGGTAAAGGTGCCGTCAAAGGCAAAACCGGCCTCCAGCAGCGCTGCCATGTCGGGGGCGTCGAGGCCCGTTGGAACGGTGCTGGTGCCCTTGAAGCTCAGCCCTTCCAGCGCGCCCTTGAAGGACCCGTTGCCGTTGCTTTCCGGGTCGTTGAACCCCATGTCGTAGCTCAGGCTGGAGGCGGACAGCGACTGTTTGTAGGTGCGCACCTCCGCGATCTTCATGTCGGTTGTGGTGGTCACATCGTTCAGGGTGACCTGCGCATTCGCCACGCCGTCCGGAACCGCCTCGCCATCGGCGGCCAGTTCAGCCAAAGTCACGGTGACCTTGGACGACCTGTAATCATAGCTCATGTTCTCGGTATCGCCGGCCACCGTCAGCGGCGCGCCGTCATGGGTGTAGAGCAGCTTGCCCGAAAATTCTTCGCCGTCGCCAGAGAACTCAAACCCGACCGGGAATTCCGCAGGCAGCAGCAGGTTGACGGTGCCGTCGCCGTTTTCCACGAACTTGATTTCCGGGAGGCTGACGGTGCCGGACCCGTCCTCTTCGGGGATCGGCATGACCATAGACACATCGGAAACGGTCAGGGTGCTGCCGGAAATGGATTCGGTGCCGGACACGGTGTAGCCGGTGCTGGTCAGGTACGCTTTCCACTCGGCCCAGACGTCCTGAGCGCTGAGATCGGCGAGGGCGCCCTGGGCTGAAACAACCAAAATTGCCGCTGCGGCACCGCCGCGCGCAAAAATTCGGGACATTAGAGAACCTTTCTCTGTGAGATAATTGAAATCATCGTCGGCCCGGCGGGCGGTGCCGTCAAGGGGGCCTTGGGCTGGACCGCTCCCCTTAACCGCTTTACCACTTGGGACAGCAGCCACTTGGAGGGACAGCGGATGGATTTCAATGGAAAAACAGTTGTAATTACAGGGGCCAGCCGCGGCATCGGCGCGGATGCGGCCCGGGTGTTTGCCGCTGCCGGGGCCAATCTGGCCTTGCTGGCAAGGAGCGGCGCGGCGCTGCAGGAACTGGCGGCGGAAATCGGCGGGAACGTGCTGACCTTCGCCTGCGATGTGGCTGACTATGCCGCGGTGGCGGCGGCGCTGTCGGAGACGCACCGGAAATTCGGCAGCCTGGATGTTCTGATCAACAATGCCGGCGTGATCGAACCGATCGCCAGGCTGGAGGCGGCTGAGCCAGACGACTGGGGCAAGCTGATCGACATCAACGTCAAAGGCGTGTTCAACGGGATCCGGGCCGCGCTGCCGCTGATGAAGCCCGCGGGCGGCGGCACCATCATCACCGTCAGCTCCGGCGCTGCGCACCGCCCGCTGGAGGGCTGGAGCGCCTATTGCACCTCCAAGGCGGGTGCGGCGATGCTGACCAGCGCGCTGGACCTGGAGGAGCGCGAAAACGGCATCCGCGCTATGGGCCTGTCGCCGGGTACGGTGGCAACCCGGATGCAGCGCGAGATCAAGGCCAGTGGCATCAACCCGGTGAGCGCGCTGGAGTGGGAAGACCACATCCCGCCGGAATGGCCAGCCCGGACGCTCTTGTGGATGTGCACGGCCGACGCTGACAATTATATCGGCGAGGAAGTCTCCCTGCGGGAAGACAGCATCCGCCAGCGGGTCGGACTGGCATGATCGGGCTGGACATCGCGGACAGCGGCCTGTGGACCATCACCATCAACCGCCCGGACAAGGCCAATTCGCTGACCGGCGCGATGCTGACCGAGCTGGCAGAGATCGCCGAGCGCGCGCAGGAGGCGCGCGGGCTGATCCTGACCGGCACCGGCAAGGTCTTCAGCGCCGGTGCCGACCTGGACGAGGCACGGGCCGGTCTGGCGACTTCTCCGGTGTGGGAGCGGCTGTCGAATGCGATGGCCGCCGTGCCCTGCCTTAAGGTCGCTGCGCTGAACGGAACCCTCGCGGGTGGCGCCAACGGCATGGTGCTGGCTTGCGATATCCGCCTTGCCGTGCCGTCGGCCAAGGTCTTCTATCCGGTGATGAAGCTCGGCTACCTGCCGCAGCCCTCGGACGCGGGCCGGATGGCGGCGCTGATCGGGCCTGCGCGCACCAAGATGATCCTGGCGGCAGGGCAGAAGATCACCGCGCAGGAAGCCTATGATTACGGTCTCGTCGACCGGATCGTGGAGCCGGACGCGCTGATGGCCACCGCGCAGGACCTGCTGGCGCATTCGCTGGCGGCCAAGCCGGAGACCGCCGCCGGGATCCTGAGGATGTGCCGGTGAAGCGGCTGTCCGGTGTGAAGCTGCAGGTGCAGGATCTCGAACGGCTGGCCCGGTTCTATTCGGATGTGCTGGGCATGACGGCGCGCAGCGGCAACGGCGGATGGCGCGCAGGCTATGCAGGGGCGGACGCCGATCTGGTCCTGCAGCCGGGCGGCCGCCCGGTTCCGCATTCACGGGAGGAGCGGTATTGGAAAATCGGCATCTGCCTGCCCGATCTGGACACCGCCTGCGAACAGCTGCGGCAGAAGGGGGTAGAGGTCTCTGCCCCGCACCAGTTCCGCGACATCGGCTATATGGCGCATCTGCACGATCCCGAAGGCTTTGCCATCGAGCTGCTGCAGCATGACTTCCAGGGCAAACGGCCCGACGGGGCGGGCGACCCGGCGCTGCCGCTGGGCGGCGGGGCGCATCTTGGGCAGATCACCTTGCGCACCGGCGACATCGCCGCCGAACTGGCCATGCACTCGGACATGACGCTGCTGGCGGTTCAGGACGTGGCGGAGTTCGGCTTTGACCTGCATTTCCTGGCCTATACGGAGGAAACCCCGCCGGATCCCGATCTGCGGGCTGTGGCAAACCGGCCCTGGCTGTGGAAGCGGCCGTATACGACGCTGGAATTCCAGCATATTGCCGGGGCCGACCTGCGCGACAGCCCGGCGTTTCTGGGGCTGGAGATCACCTAGCGCTTGCGCCGCTTGCCGGGCACGCGGGAACGGAAGCCCGGCGGGCGTTTCTGCACCCAGACGATGAACTTGGCCAGCCGCGGGTGTGTTTTCAGCGCTTCCGGGGTGCTGTACTCGCGGGCCAGTTCTGCCTCCGTCAGCGTCGCGTGGATCTCGCGGTGGCAGATGTCATGCAGCAGCACGGTCGGCCCGCCCTTGCCTCCTTTCAGTTTTGGGATCAGATGGTGCAGGCTTTGCGGAACGCCGTCGGGAATGGGACGGCCGCAAAGCGGGCAGACCGGATCGGACATGTGCGGGCCTCTTGCGGTTTCGTGCGCTGAATAGACACGCTGGCGGCGGGCGCTGGCAAGGGGATGGCATGACGGAAACGTGGGACGCAGTGGTGATCGGCGCCGGGCCTGCAGGTCTGATGGCGGCAGAGGAACTGGGCCGCGCCGGGCACCGGGTGCTGGTGATCGAGGCCAAGCCGTCGGTTGCGCGCAAGTTCCTGATGGCGGGCAAGTCCGGCCTGAACCTGACCAAGGATGAGCCTTTTGAGCAGCTGATCACGCATTATGGCGGCGCAGCGGACTGGCTGGCACCGATGATCCGCGCCTTTGATGCGCAAGCGGTGCAGGATTGGGCACTGGGGCTGGGGAGCACGTTGTTCACCGGATCGACGGGCCGGGTGTTTCCCACGGTGATGAAGGCCTCGCCGCTGCTGCGCGCCTGGCTGGCGCGGCTGGACGGGTACGGTGCTCAGATCCGCACCCGCTGGCGCTGGACCGGCTGGGACGGCGCTGCGCTCGCCTTTGAGACGCCGGAGGGGCCGCAGCGGATCGGGGCCGGGGCCGTGGTTCTGGCGCTGGGCGGCGCCAGTTGGGCTCGGCTCGGCTCGGACGGGGCATGGGTGCCGCATCTGCGTGAAAAGAGCGTGAAAACCGCGCCGTTCCAGCCGGCCAATGCGGGTCTGCTGGTGGAATGGTCCGCGCATATGAAGCCTCAGTTCGGCCAGCCGCTGAAGGGCATTGCCCTGCGCGCCGGCAGCCTGGCGTCGCGCGGTGAGGCGGTCATTTCGGAGCGCGGCCTGGAGGGCGGCGGCGTTTATTCCGTCTGCGCGGCGGTCCGGGAGGGTGCGGTTCTGCAGATGGATCTGCTGCCGGACATGGATGCGGCGGAGATTGCCAGCCGCCTGTCCCGGCCGCGCGGCAAGGCGAGTTTTTCCAACCATCTGCGCAAGGTGCTGAAGCTGGGACCCGCGCGAACGGCGGTGTTGCAGGAATTCGGGCGACCGCTGCCGCAGGATGCGCAGACCCTGGCGCAGCTGATCAAGGCGCTGCCGGTGCAGCACGCAGGCTTGCGCCCGATGGATGAGGCGATTTCCACCGCAGGCGGCGTCTGCCGCGGCGCGCTGGAGGACACCCTGATGCTGAAACAGCTCCCCGGCACGTTCTGCGCCGGGGAGATGCTGGATTGGGAAGCGCCCACCGGCGGCTACCTTCTGACCGGATGCCTGGCGACCGGGCGCTGGGCGGGCCGGGCGGCGGCGGCTTACTTGGCGAGTGCCGCGACCCGCTGAAAGGCAGGGCGCTCCCGCATCCGCTTGCCGTAGTCCTGGATCTTCTCGCCCTCGACCGGGAATTTGGCGCTGCGCGCCCAGTTCAGGCAATGGGTGAAGATGATGTCGGCGATGGTGAAGTCCTCGCCCATCAGGAAGGGACCGGTCATCTTGTCCTCAAGCCGCGCCAGATTGTGGCCGAACTCCCATTTCAGGCTGCCTTTCACCTCCGGCACCCGCTGTTCCTCGGGCAGGATAAAGCTGTGGCGGGCCGCGGCCCACAGGACGGCGTCGAACTCGTCCAGCAGCAGATGGGTGATCGCGTCCTGCTTGGCGCGGGCCACCGTCCCGGCGGGCGCTGTCAGCGCGCCGTGCTTGTCGGCCAGATAGGTGATGATGGCGGTCGAATCGGTGATGACCTCCCCCTCTGCCTGCAGCACCGGCACCTTGCCCGAGATATTCAGCGCCTGAACCTCCGGGCTGCGGGGGCCGTGCGGGTGGAGCTCATAAGGCTCGCCAAGCTCTTCAAGCGCCCAGAGCACCCGGAAGGTGCGGGTGAGCGGCATGCCTGTGACGGTGTACATCATCTCTCTCCTGTTCATGTGCGGGTAAGATGCGCCGCCGGCGGAGGCGGATCAAGCGGGACGGCGCGCCGCCGGTTCAGCGGGCGCGGCCCAGCATTGCCAGCCGGATCAGCGCCCGTTCCATCAGCGCCAGCGCCGGGGCGGTCTGGCCGGCAGACCGCAAGGCCAGATCGGTGTCGGTGATGATGGTCAGCGCGGTTTCCAGCCGGTTCGCGCCCCAGTTCTGCGCCTGCCGCAGCATCCGGTCGCGGCGCTTGCCATAGAGCGGCGGGCGCAGATGGCCGATGCCCTGGGCCGGGCCGCCGGGGGCGGCTGCGATGGTGTAGAGCGTGCGGAAATGCCGTGTCGCGCCGATGCACAGCGTGACCGCGTTGGTGCCCTGCGCCTGCAGGCGGCGGATCAGCGGGCCGATTTCGGCGCTGCGCCCCTCGGCCACCACGTGCAGCACGTCATCCAGCGCGGCTTCGGTCGATTGCGGGGCAACGGCGGCGATATCCTCCAGCGCCAGCGGGCTGCTGTCGCCGTGTTTGTACAGCGCCAGCTTCTCGATCATGCGGGAGAAGTCGCCGGGGCCGGTGTCATTGGCGATATCGGTAAGCGCCGACATGCTGTCGGCGGGCACGCCGCGGATGCCGGCCTCGCCGAGGATGCGTTCGATCTCGGCCCGCGAGGGCGGATCATCGTAGATGCCCGCGGCGTAGGCGTTGTTGTGGCCCTCAAACGCCTTGCGCAGTTTGGACGTGGCCTTGAGCTGCCCGGCAGTGACAACGATCTGGGCATCGCCCGGCTGCCATTCCTCCAGCGCTGCGGTGATGGCAGGCGTGGCCGTGTCGTTGGCGCCCTCGACAAAGACCGCCCGGATGCCGGGAAAGAACCCGACTGCCTTCACCGCATCCAAAAGCTGGGCCGGATCCTTGCGCAGGTCTGCGCCGGGCAGGCGGCTCAGGCGCATCTCTTCCTCGGCGCCGGGGCCAAGCAGGGTGGCCAGCACCTGCTGCCGCTTGAGCGACACGCGCATGGCGTCGGCGCCATAGATCAGGATGCCGGTTTTGCCCGGATCGGGCTTGGCGAAATACCCGTCTGCCTCGCGCGGGGAGAGCTTCATTCTGCCGGCGCGGAGAGATCCGCAGTTGCCAGGATCTGTGTCGTGATCTGGTCTGCCAAAATCACCATCAGCCGCTCATGCGCGTCGCGCTCGCCCGCCAGCGTTTCCACGGTGGAGCCGGTGGCGGAGTAGCCGGTGAAGTTCCGCACGGTGCCGCTGGAGACAATATTGCCAGCTGACAATCGTGTTAGGGAATAGTTAACCGTTCCGATCACCGAATAGCGGGTGATCTCATTTCCGGCGGTGATTGCCTGCCCTTCTTCCTGGGTGCTGAGCGTCAGATCCAGCCGGTAGTCCGGGCTGCCGCCGCGGCCCAGCCGCTGTTCCAGGTTCTGCACCAGGAAATAGGCGTCGGTGCCGGTGGCGCCTGTGATCTCCTCGGGTGCCTGAACCGCGATCCGCCCATGCAGCGCGGACCCGGTGCCGCCGGGAGCGTACACCGGGGTAAAGCCGCAGGCCGCTGCCACCAGGGGCAGGGCCAGCAGCAGGGTTCTGCGGTTAAGCAACGACATTCACGATCCGGCCCGGCACAACGATCACCTTCTTCGGAGCGCTGCCATTCAGCGCCTTTTGCACAGCTTCATGCGCGAGGGCCAGTTTTTCAACCTCTGCCTTGTCCAGATCCTTGGCGACCTCAATTTCGCCGCGGCGCTTGCCGTTGATCTGGATCGGCAGGGTGACAGTGTCCTCGACCAGCATCGCGTCGTCCGCAACCGGCCAGGGTGCTGTGGCGCACAGGCCTTCGCCGCCCTGATGGTTCCAGATGTCCTCTGCCAGGTGCGGGGTCATCGGGGACATCAGCTGCGCCAGCGTCATCACCGCCTGGCGCTGCACCTTATAGCTGGCCTTGGATTTCGACAGCGTGCCGGTGAAGGCGTAAAGTTTGGCAATCGCGGCGTTGAAGCCGAAGGAATCGATGCCCAGCGTCACGTCGCGGATGCACTTATGCATCTCGCGCAGCAACTCCTCGTCGCCTTCGCCATCGGCGTTGCGGTCCATCTCCCCGATCCGGTCGCACAGGTTCCAGACCCGGTTCAGGTGCTTGTGCGCGGCCTCGGCACCGGAAGCGGTCCATTCCACGTCCCGCTCGGGCGGCGAATCGGACAGCACGAACCAGCGCGCGGTGTCGGCGCCAAAGGACGAGATGATGTGCAGCGGGTCCACCACGTTGTTCTTGGACTTCGACATCTTGGCGGAGGGGATGATTTCCACCTCGGTGCCGTCCTTGAGGAAGCCCTTGCCGTCCTTCAGTTCCACTTCCTCGGGGTAGTGGTAGACCGGGCGGTGATTGCCGCCGGTGGTCTTGTAGATCGCGTGGGTCACCATGCCTTGGGTGAACAGCGCGTCAAACGGCTCCTTCGATTTCTCCGGCAGGTGGCCGCAGATGTGCATCGCGCGGGCAAAGAAGCGCGAGTACAGCAGGTGCAGAATCGCGTGCTCGATGCCGCCGATGTACTGGTCGACGTTCATCCAGTATTCGGCCTCGGCCATGTCGGTCGGGGTTTCGGCGCGCGGGGCGGTGAAACGGGCGAAATACCAGGACGAGTCCACGAAGGTGTCCATGGTGTCGGTTTCGCGCTGGGCCGGCTTGCCGCAGGACGGGCATGCGCAGTCGCGCCAGGTCGGGTGGCGGTCCAGCGGGTTGCCCGGAACAGAGAAGTCGATCGGTTTGCCGCCCTCATCATAAGGAAGCGCAATCGGCAGGTTCTCTTTCTTCTCCGGCACCACGCCGCAGTCTGCGCAGTGGACCACAGGGATAGGGCAGCCCCAGTAGCGCTGGCGGGAGAGGCCCCAGTCGCGCAGGCGGTATTTAGTGACGCCTTGGCCCCAGCCGGCCTTTTCCGCGAAGTCGACGGTGGCGTTGATCGCATCTTCGCCGGTGGCCTCGGTCAGCCCGGCGAAATGATCCACCCAGCGGACCTTTTCGGACTTCGGCGGCACCAGGGCCTCGGTTGCGACCGGCGCGTCCTCATCCAGTGCAAAGAAGGCGTTGGTGACCGGCAGGTCATACTTGCGGCAGAAATCCAGGTCGCGCTGGTCATGCGCCGGGCAGGCAAAGATCGCGCCGGTGCCGTAATCCATCAGGATGAAATTGGCGATCCAGACCGGCAGCTCCCAGTCGGGGTTCAGCGGATGCTTCACGCGGATGCCGGTGTCATAGCCCAGCTTCTCCGCCGTTTCGATGGCTTCCTCGGTGGTGCCGCCCTTGCGGCACTCGGCAACAAACGCTGCAACCTCTTCCGATTCGGCCTCCAGCGCCTTGGCAACCGGGTGATCGGGCGAGATGCCGACGAACGATGCCCCCATCAGCGTGTCCGGGCGGGTGGTGTAGACCTCGATCGGCGCGCCGCCGTCGGTGCGCTCGAACGAGAACTGCAGGCCGCGCGACTTGCCGATCCAGTTTTCCTGCATCAGGCGGACCTTGGCGGGCCAGTTTTCCAGGGTGTCCAGCGCCGACAGCAGCTCTTCGGAGAAATCGGAGATCTTGAAGAACCACTGGGTCAGCTCGCGCCGCTCCACCAGCGCGCCGGAGCGCCAGCCGCGGCCGTTCTCGACCTGCTCGTTGGCCAGCACGGTCATGTCGATGGGGTCCCAGTTCACCACCGCGTTCTTGCGGTAGACCAGGCCCTTTTCCAGGAAGTCGAGGAACAGCGCCTGCTGCTGGCCGTAATATTCCGGGTCGCAGGTCGCGAACATGCGGCTCCAGTCCAGCGACAGGCCCAGCGGCTTCATCTGCTCGACCATCGTGTCGATGTTGGAGTACGTCCAGTCCTTGGGGTGTCCGCCGGACGCCATCGCGGCGTTTTCGGCGGGCATGCCGAAGGCGTCAAACCCCATTGGATGCAGCACGTTATGGCCGGTCGACAGCTTGTAGCGCGCGATCACGTCGCCCATCGTGTAGTTGCGCACATGGCCCATGTGCAGTTTCCCCGACGGGTAGGGGAACATCTCCAGCACATAGTACTTGGGCTTGCCGCCGGTTCGCTTGGCCTGGAAAATTCCGGCCTCGTCCCAGGCTTTCTGCCATCGTGCTTCGATTTCAGGAGCTATGTAACGCGGCATCAGAGCGGTCCTTTGCATGAAAACGCCGGGCAAGTGGCCCGGCGCATCTGATAATGGGGTTTGGCTGGTGTTTCCAGTGCGCAGCGGGTCAGAGTTTCTTGTCCGCGATGCGTAGCTGCCGAGCGCGGGAAAGAATCGCATCTTCGACCGCCCGGGTGGTGCTGGCGCTGACCGGGCCGCCCTTGGACTGCAGGGCCACATTCAGCGAGCGCGCGTCCAGCGCCGGGTCCTTGATATGGATGGTCGCCCGGTAGGAGCGGCCGCCGCCCGGCGGGGTGCCGTAGCCGGTGACAATGACACCGGTGAACGGATCGACCGACTGCACCGGCAGGAACGACAGCACATCCAGGCTGGCGGTCCACAGGTAGCGGTTCACCTGAACGGTCTGATCCGGCTTGGCGTTCAGGAAGTCAAAGACCGAGGACTTGGTCGCGGCGCCCTGAATCTCTTCCTTGTGGCTGATTGTCCGGGCCGTGCTGGACGGCGCATCGCCGCCTCTGTTGCCGCCGCACGCCGCGAGGCTGAGACAGATCGCACCGACCAAAGTTACCCGCAGGGTCTTTCCGTATTCCATAACCGCTCCCGGAGCCATTTTCTGCGCGAACACCTAACGCAAGCCAAGCCGGCGGAGCAAGGGCTTTGGCTGCTATAGTGAGGCTGTTGTGCTGCGCCGCCGGGTGTTTCCGCCGTAACCCGGGCTTATCCGGCGGCACAGTGCGCCAGGGGCGGGCAGACTGTGGCAAAGCTGCACCATCCCGGGCCGCATCGTTTCGCCTGACTTTCCCAAGACTTGCCAAAACGGGGCCGAAAGAGCGAAACCCCTTGGCATACCCACGCCGGATTCCCCGGTTTGGGCTGAGGAATAGAAACCGAGGGAAAAACATGAAAAAGGTTCTCTTCGCGACTACCGCGCTGATCGCCACCGCAGGCATGGCCGCGGCAGAAGTCAAAATCTCCGGCTACGGCCGTTTCGGCCTGGACTGGAACGAAGCAAACGACGTTGCCGGTAACCTGGACAACACCGACGCAACCAACATCACCAGCCGTTTCCGTCTGACCTTTGACGCGTCGACCGAAACCGACGGCGGCGTGACCGTTGGCGGCCGTATCCGCGCCCAGGCAGAAAACCGTGACGGCAATCAGGGCCGTGCAACCTTCTCCAGCCCGCAGTTCCACGTCGCATACGGCGGCCTGCGTGTGAACGTCGGCAACATCTGGGGCGCGATCGACTCCGCACCGGGCCTGTACCTGAACACCACCTCGGTTGGCACCGGCATCGACGGCATGGGCTTCAATTCCCTGGCCATCAAAGGCGCTGGCTTTGACACCTTCACCTCCGCAGGCGTTGGCCGTGGCGGCATCGAAGCCATCTACTCCGCTGGCGGCTTCACCGGTCACGTCTCCTACTCGAAGCAGAACGGCACCGCAGGCACCTCGACCGACGCGAACGGTGTTGAGCGCACCGCGCTGATGCTGAACTACTCGTTCGGCGACTACTTCGTGACCGGCGCATACCAGTCCGCAGACAACGGCCGTACCATCACCAAAGGTGGCGTTGCTGTGGAAGCTGACGACGATGTGATCTTCCTGGCAGGTGGTGCTGACTTCGGCCAGTTCGGCGCAACTCTGCAGCTGGCACAGACCGAAGAAGCAGACAGCATCACCCTGGCTGGTGAAGCAGAAGTCGGCGCAGCCTCGACCGTGATCGCATGGGTCAACTCCACCGACATCGACACCGGCGTGACCGCAGGTCAGACCGTGACCGACGGCACCGCCTTCGGCATCAACTACGAGTACGATCTGGGCGGCGGCGTGACCTTTGTTGCTGGCTACGTGAACACCGCAGCTGACGACAACGACAACTCGGTTCAGGCAGGTCTGCACTTCAGCTTCTAAGCTGAAGCACGCCTAGCGTGACTTTCGGGGCGGGTTCCTTCGGGGCCCGCCCTTTTCTTTTGCCTCTTAACATTGGCGGCCAAACAGTGTTTTTTGCGGCCAAACAGAGATGAGGCCGGACCCATGCCGCTAGAAGATATCAAATCCAGGATTGCCAAGGCCGAAGCAAACGCAGGCCGCGCGCCGGGCAGTGTTCAGCTGATCGCGGTGTCCAAGGTGCAGCCGGACGAGCGGGTCGAAGCGGTGCTGGAAGAAGGCCACCGCTGTTTTGGCGAGAACAAGGTGCAGGAGGCCGCAGGCAAATGGCCTGCCTTCGCCGAGCGCTACGACGGGATCGACCTGCACCTGATTGGCCCGTTGCAAACCAACAAGGCGCGCCAGGCGATGGAGCTGTTTGACAGCATTCACTCGGTGGACCGCCCGAAACTGGCCAAGACCCTGGCCCGGCTGGCGCAGGAGCTGGGCACGTGCCCGGACCTGTTCATTCAGGTGAACACCGGCGAAGAGGAGCAGAAAGCGGGCGTGATGCCGGCAGAAGCGGATGCGTTCATCGCCGAATGCCGTGCGCTGGATCTGCCGGTCAAGGGCCTGATGTGCATCCCGCCGGTGGATGAGGAGCCGAGCCTGCATTTCGCGCTGCTGGCCAAGATTGCCAAACGCAACGGCCTGCAGGGCCTGTCGATGGGCATGAGCGGCGATTTCGAGTCAGCCATCGCACTTGGCGCCACCCATGTCCGGGTCGGCTCTGCCATCTTTGGTGCCCGGACTTACTGAGGCGTAAAAGTTTTGGAAAAACTTTTGCCAAGACTTATTAGACAAGTCTTGGCTGCGTCAGGCGCGGCCCAAGGGCGGCACGATGAGCCGGGTGCCCGGCTGGAGGCGGGCGGCCAGCCAGTGGAGGCCGGCCCGGGAAAAGGCGATGCAGCCTTCGGTGGGAAACCCCGGACGCCGCCATTGATGCAGGAAGATGGCTGAGCCTTTGCCGGGCACGGCGTCCGGCCAGTTCCAATCCGTGACCAGGATCAGATCATACAGCGGATCCGCCCGGCGCAGCTTTTCGTGGCTGAAGGCATAAGGCGCCCGGACATGGCGGTTGTAGGCGCTGTGGCCTGCATCATCCGACCACAGATCGCCTGGGCCGATCGGCTCTGCCCAGGGGGCAGGGCGGGCGAGGCGGTCCGGGCGGTACAGCATTCCCGCAATCCGGTGAATGCCAACGGGCGTGGCACCGTCGCCTTCGCGTTTGGCGCGGGACAGCCCGCCTTTGCCGATGGAGCAGGGCAGGACCCGGCCTAGGAAACGCACGCCGCGCGGAGTGAGGACCAGATCGGCCGGCGTCATTACAGCATGTGCCCGGATTTGCGGGCCTTTGTCGCCAGGTAATGCTGGTTGTGGGCGTTTTCACCGACATGCAGCGCCACCCGCTCCGCCACATGCACTCCGGTTTTTTCCATCATCGCGATTTTGTTCGGGTTGTTGGTCAGCAGCCGCACCTGGGAAAACCCCATCTTCTGCAGGATCGCGGCGCCCAGGCGGAAATCGCGCTCATCATCTTCAAAGCCGAGCCGGTGGTTGGCTTCCACCGTGTCAAAGCCCTGATCCTGCAAGGAATAGGCCCGCATCTTGTTGGCGAGACCGATGCCGCGCCCCTCCTGGTTGAGGTACAGAAGAACACCTGCACCTTCTTCGCCCATCTGCGCCAGCGCGCCGCGCAGCTGCGGGCCGCAATCGCACTTGAGCGAGCCCAGCACATCGCCGGTGAAGCAAGCCGAATGCAGCCGCGCCAGCACCGGTTTGGAACGGTCGGGGCGGCCGATTTCGACGGCGTAATGCTCCTCGGCGCCATCCTCGGGCCGGAAGATGTGCAGGCGCCCGGCTTCGGCGGCGTCCATCGGCAGGCGGGCCGCAGCCACCGGATGCAGGGGCGAGCTTTCACTGAGCAGCGGTGCCGCGGCAGTCCGGGACAGGGTGGTCAGCCCGTGACCCGCGGCAAATTCAGCCGCCCCGCTGAGCGGCACGAGGGCCGCGGCCGGCAGCAGGCGCGCGGATTTCACCAGCGCAATCGCCAGCCGGTGCAGGTCCGCACTGCCGCCGCGCTGGCTCGACAGCGGGCCTTTCATCGGTGTGTTCAGGTCGTCTGCCGGGTCTGCCAGCGCCTGGATCCAATGCAGCCCTTCGGATGCGGGAACGGCCACGCGGGCGATATCCTCGTCGTAAACCCGGGCTTTCAGCGTATCCGCCCGGCGCGCGGTCAGGGCCAGCGACAGGTCCCCCAGCGCCCGCATGTCTGCCAAGCGTGCCTCTGTCAGGGATTCGACAGCAATCGCCAGGGCCGCTTCCTCGCCGTTTGCCAGCACCACCGGCAGCCCCATGCGCAGATCGACCCGGGCGCGGGCCAGCAGTTCGATCATCGTGGGCATCAGGCTCATGCGGGGTATCCGGTGTTATTCTGTAACAAAGGCTCGCCGTCTTTACGCCCAAATGCAACGGATGTGAAACAATTTCCATGTCATGGACACGTCGGCGTGAGAGTTTTGCAGCAAATCTTGCCGCGGGCGCAAGGGATGCGCATTTGTGGTTTCAAGAACAGGAGGGTGAGCCGATGGCGCAACTGAAGAAAATTCTGCTGGTTGATGATGACGAAGACCTGCGCGAAGCCTTGAGCGAGCAGCTGGTGATGACCGAGGACTTCGATGTCTTTGAAGCTGAGAACGGTCAAAGCGCGATGGAGCGCGCCAAGGAAGCCCTATATGACCTTATCATTCTGGATGTCGGCCTGCCGGACACCGACGGGCGGGAGCTGTGCCGCCTGATGCGCAAGCAGGGGGTGAAGTCGCCGATTCTGATGCTGACCGGCCACGACAGCGATGCCGATACCATCTTGGGGCTGGATGCCGGCGCCAACGACTATGTCTCCAAGCCGTTCAAGTTCCCGGTGCTTCTGGCCCGCATCCGCGCCCAGCTGCGCCAGCATGAGCAGTCGGAGGATGCGGTCTTTGCGCTGGGGCCTTACACGTTCAAGCCTGCGATGAAACTGCTGATCACCGAGGATGACCGCAAGATCCGGCTGACGGAGAAAGAGACCAATATCCTCAAGTTCCTCTACCGCTCCAGCGACGGTGTGGTGCCGCGCGATGTGCTGCTGCATGAGGTCTGGGGCTACAATGCGGGTGTCACCACCCACACGCTGGAAACCCATATCTACCGGCTGCGGCAGAAAATCGAGCCCGACCCGTCGAATGCGCGCCTGCTGGTGACGGAATCAGGCGGATACCGGCTGGTTGCCTGACACACGCGTTGAGCCAGATCAAAGAAGACACTAGAGTTCATCTTTAGACTGTATTCGATCCCGCGCATATCCGGGTTACGATATGCACCTCCCTGTTGGACTTGGCCGGGCCTCTTGCCCGGCCTTTTTTTGGGCGCCGGGCCGCACGGGGCCTTTGCGCAATTCCTCTCTGGCCCTTCCTGGCCGGGGCGGGCAGTATCGCGCCCGAACCCGGATTTCATGATGAGGCGCGCGATGCCATTTACCCTTGCCACCTGGAACATCAACTCGGTCCGCCTGCGCGAGCCGATTGTGCAAAAGCTCTTGCAGGAGGAAGGGCCGGATGTGCTGTGCCTGCAGGAGTGCAAAAGCCCGGTGGAGAAGATCCCGGTGGAGGGGTTTGCGGCGCTCGGCTACCGCCACATGGTTGCGCGCGGGCAGAAGGGGTATAACGGCGTTGCAATCCTGTCGCGGCTGCCGATCGAGGATGCCGGGGAGCAGGACTTTGCCGCCCTTGGCCATGCCAGGCATGTGGCCGGGCGGCTGGAGAACGGGGTGGTGATCCACAACTTCTATGTGCCGGCGGGCGGCGATGTGCCGGACCGGGAGGTGAATGAAAAGTTCGGCCAGAAGCTGGATTACCTGACAGCCATGCGCGACTGGTTCCATGCGGACAAGCCGGAGAAATCCGTTCTCGTCGGCGACCTGAACATCGCGCCGCGCGAAGATGACGTCTGGGATCACAAGAAGCTGCTGAAGGTGGTGAGCCACACGCCTGTGGAGGTCGCGCATCTGGCCGAAACCCAGGAGGCGGGCGGCTGGATCGACATCACACGACGCGATATCCCTGAGGGCAAGCTCTACAGCTGGTGGTCCTACCGCGCGCGCGACTGGGATGCGGCGGACAAGGGGCGGCGGCTGGATCATGTCTGGGCGACACCGGATATTGCCGGGGCGGGCCATTCCAGCCGCATTCTGCGCGATGCCCGCGGCTGGGAAAAACCCAGCGACCACGCGCCGGTGTTTGCAACCTTCGATCTCTGACCGCGGGCGGGGGAGGGTGGGGGTCTCCCGCCTGATCCGGGTCCTCCGCTAGAGGACCCTTCTCCGTTGGGCCTGGCACTGCGCTGGCGCGCAGTGCGGGCACGCCGCGCGGCAGCGCGGCGCGCGGCCCAACGCCGCCAGGGAGCTGGCGCAGCCAGGGCCTGCCAGCGGGGGCGGGAGCGCGCCGGGCCAGCCCAGCCCGACCTTGGATCACGCGGTCAGGGTCATCAGCGGCAGCACCGCCATGCGGCTGCTAACGCTCCAGGGATGTGCGTGCCGGTTGCAGGCGGCATCATCCGGCCGCATCAGCCGTTGCGATGCGGCAAAGAGGTCAGACCGGGGCCGCGCCGCGGTCAACTCCTCTCTTGGTTTCCGGCGCGCAGGATTCCATATAGGGGGTAAGTTCCAAGCGGAGAACAAACTGATGAGCGACATTTTTGGCAGCGCCGCACCGGCGGGCGATCTGATCAAGGACGTGACCGAAGCCACCTTTATGCAGGACGTTGTCGATGCGTCGATGCAGGCTCCGGTGATCGTGGATTTCTGGGCCCCCTGGTGCGGTCCCTGCAAGACCCTGGGTCCGATGCTGGAGGCGGCCGTCACCAAGGCCAAGGGCGCTGTAACCATGGCCAAGATCAACGTCGACGAGAACCAGCGCCTGGCGCAGGCGCTGGCGCAGCAGGGGCTGCCGCTGCAATCCATCCCGACCGTTGTCGCCTTTGTGCAGGGCCGTCCGGTCGACATGTTCCAGGGCGCCTTGCCGGCGTCGGAAATCGACGCCTTCCTGAAGAAAGTGATCGAGGCCGCGGGCGGCACCGCCGATGGCGGGCTTGGCGAAGCGCTGGAGGCCGCGGAACAGATGCTGGCCGAAGGCGCGGTTGCGGATGCGGCCCAGACCTTTGCAGCCATCCTGGGCGAGGACGACAAGAGCGCCGCCGCCTACGGCGGTCTGGCGCGGGCCCATATTGCCCTGGGCGAACTGGATCAGGCCGAAGCGGTGCTGAACGGCGCCCCTGCGGACATCGCCTCCGCGGCGGAAATCGAAGCGGCTTTTGCGCAGATCGAGCTTGCCCGCCAGGCGGAGAATGCCGGTCCGGTGGTGGAGCTGCGGGCCGCTGTCGAGGCAAACCCCGGCGATCACCAGGCCCGCTTCGATCTGGCGCAGGCGCTGCATGCAACCGGCGACGCCGATGCAGCCGTTGCTGAACTGCTGGAGCTGTTCCGCCGCGACCGGGACTGGAATGACGGGGCCGCCAAGACGCAGCTCTTCACCATCTTCGACGCGCTCAAGCCGAACGACCCGGTGGTTCTGAACGGGCGGCGCAAGCTGAGCTCGATGATATTTGCCTAAGATCGGGGCAGCACTACACTCTGTCCTATGATCCAGCCAGCCGATCTGCCGGACACCATTGCCGTGTTTCCCTTGCCCGGGGCGCTTTTGCTGCCCCGCTCACGCCTGCCGCTGCACATCTTTGAGCCGCGGTATCTGCAGATGCTTGAAGACACGCTGAAAACGCGGCAGCGGCTGATCGGCATGGTGCAGCCTTGCCCGGGGCCGAACGGGCAGGGCGAAGACCTGCATGCGATCGGCTGCGCCGGGCGGGTCACCCAGTTCTCCGAGACCGAAGACGGGCGGTACCTGGTCACGCTGTCTGGCGTGTCCCGGTTCCGCGTCACCCGCGAGTCCAGCGGGTTTGCCCCGTACCGGCGCTGCGATGTCAGCTGGGCAGGATTTGAACGCGACCTGGGCCGGACCGAGGCGGATGCGGCGCTCGACCGCCCCTCGTTCCTGAACCTGCTGGAACGGTTCTTTACCGCCCGCAGCCTGTCGACCGACTGGGAGGCGCTGAAAGAGGCTGAGGATGAGCTGCTGATCAATTCGCTGGCGATGCTGCTGGAGTTCGACCCCGAGGACAAACAGGCCTTGCTCGAGGCGCCCTGCCTTGCGACAAGGCGGGAAACGCTTGTCACTTTGATCGAATTCGCCCTGCGCGGCGGCTCTCAGGAGGAAACCCTGCAATGACCGAACCACAGGTGCCGGCCTTTGACCGGCGGATGCTGGAAGCGCTGGTCTGTCCGCTGACCCAGACGGTGCTGGACTATGATGCCCAGGCACAGGAGCTGATCTCGCGCGCGGCCAATCTCGCCTTTCCGATCCGCAACGGCATCCCGGTGATGCTGGTGGATGAGGCGCGCGAGCTGAACTAGGTCCGGTTCCAGCACGGAACGGTCCGGACAGCCGCAGCACTGCGCGCCAGCGCGGTGCCGCGCCCAACTGTGCAGGGGCATCCCTGGGGATGGTCCGGAGCAGGCGGGAGCCCGCCCGCAGGTTGCTTCGGCGCGGCGCCGTCTAGATCGCCTGGCCTTTCAGCAGCCGGGGCAGGTCGCCGGTCAGCCCGGCCGCTTCACGCACGAAATTGCGGCGCAGCCCCGGGATCGCGCCGGCCACGCCCATGCCGATGTCCCGGCCCAGCCGCAGCAGCGGGTTGTCGTTGGAAAACAGCCGGTTGAACACATCCGTGGCCGCCACCAGAGAAGCCGTGTCAAAGCGGCGCCATTGCTGATAGCGCTCCATCACCAGCGGCGAGCCGATATCTTCACCGCGCCGGGTGGCTTCGGTGATCACTTCGGCCAGCGCTCCGACATCGCGCAGGCCGGCGTTCAGGCCTTGGCCGGCAATCGGATGCATCCCGTGTGCGGCGTCGCCAACCAGGGCCATGCGGTTGCCAATGAAGCTGTTGGCGATGGTCAGGTTCAGCGGGTAGGTGAAGCGTTTGCCAGCCAGGGAAATCTCCCCCAGGAAGTCGCCGAACCGGGGGCGCAAAGCCTGGATGTACTCTGCGTCATTCAGTGCGTGAATGGCCTTGGCGGTCTCCGTCCGCTCGCTCCACACGATGGAGGACCGGTTGCCCGGCAGCGGCAGGATCGCCAGCGGCCCGGGGGGCATGAAGAACTGATGCGCGATGCCGTGGTGCGGCTTTTCATGGTCGATGGCGCAGACCAGCGCAGTCTGGCCGTAGTCCCATCCGGTGCGCTTGATGCCCGCCCGCCGGGCAGTGCCGCTGCGGCGCCCGTCGGAGCCGACCAGAACCTGGCCGCGCAGCTCTCCGCCGTCGTCCAGAGTCACTGTCACGCCGGTCTGGTCCGGAGCCTGTGCGGTCACGGTCCTGCCGGACACAAGCGTAATCTGCGGCTGGTCTTCCATCGCCTGCAGGAAGGCGCGGCGCAGGAAGCGGTCCTCGACCATGTATCCCATCGGGCCTTCTTCCAGCTCGGCATGGTCGAAATGGATGAAGAACGGTGAGGGGCCGTGGCCAGCGTGCCCGTCCGTCACCTTGATTTCCAGCATCGGTTGCGCGTTGTCCCCGACATGCTGCCAGACGCCGGTCTGCTGCAGCAGCCGCTGCGAGGCGAGCGCCAGCGCGTAGCCGCGGCCGTCGAACCCGTCATCGGCCAGTTTGTCCGGGGTCAGCGAGTCGACCACGGTAACGCTGTGGCCGGTCTGTGCCAGGGCCAGGGCCAGCGCCGGGCCATTCAGCCCGCCGCCCACGATCAGGATATCGGACGCATTTTTCATGCCCCGCAATATGCGCCTGCTGGCGGGATTGTCCATGCAGGAAGCGCGGGATTGTGCCTGCGTCCTGCTGCCGCTACCGTCACCGGCAACTGCTTATGGGGAGACGGGCCTATGCAAGACTGGCTGACGATGACGGCCGCCGATCTGGGACGCGGGATTGAGACGGGTGAAATCGGCCCGGTGGCGCTGACCCGCTGCTATCTGGACGCCATTGACGCCCACCCCCTGACAGACCGGATCTACACGCAGGTGACCCGTGACCGGGCGCTGGCGGAGGCGGAAGCGGCTGAGCAGCGCGCCGGCCTGGGCCTGCGCCGGTCGCCTTTGGATGGGGTTCCGCTCAGCTGGAAGGACTTGTTCGACAGCGCCGGCACGGCGACCGAATCCGGCTCTGACCTGCTGAAAGGCCGGGTGCCGGATCAGGACGCGGCTGTCTTGCGCAACGCGACCCTTATGGGGACGGTCTGCCTGGGCAAAACCCATATGAGCGAGCTGGCCTTTTCCGGCCTTGGCTTTAACCCCGTCAAACAAACGCCGCCCTGCGTGAATGACCAGGGCGCAGCGCCGGGCGGGTCGTCCTCCGGCGCCGCGGCATCGGTGGCCTTTGGACTGGCGGCGGCTGGTATCGGCTCTGACACCGGCGGGTCGGTGCGCATCCCCTCTGCCTGGAACGATCTGGTGGGCCTCAAGACCACATCGGGCCGGATCAGCCTGGAGGGCGTGGTGCCCTTGTGCCTGAAGTTCGACACCATCGGCCCGCTGGCCCGCTCGGTGGAGGACGCGGGGCTGCTGCTGGGGCTGCTGGAGGGCACCGCGGGGCCTGATCTGCGCAATCCCGCAGCCCTTAAAGGGCGCCGCTTTGCTGACCTGCAGAATGTTGTGCAGGATGATCTGGACCCGAAAATTGCCGCGGCCTACCGGGAGACGCTGGAGCGGCTGAAACAGGCCGGGGCGCTGATCGTGCCGCTGGAAGTGCCGGAGCTGGAGGAGGCGATGGGCCTCAGCCCGGTTCTTTACACCACCGAAGCTTATGGGCTGTGGAAAGACGTGATCGAGGCCGCGCCGCAGCTGATGTATGCGGAGATCCTGGAGCGCTTCCGCACCGGCGCGCAGTTCAGCGGCCCGGATTACGTTGCGGCCTGGGCCAAGCTGGAACAGTGCCGGATGGCCTGGGATCAGGCGGTTGCCGGCTTTGATGCGGTGCTCAGCCCGGCCTCGCCGAACCTGCCGCCCAACCTGGACAGGCTGCAAAGCGACCATGACTATTACGTGCAGTCCAACCTGCTGGCCTTGCGCAACACGCGGGTCGGCAACCTGATGGGCCTTTGCGCGCTGTCGCTGCCCACCGGCACGCCCAGCTGCGGGCTGCAGGTGCTGGGGCAGCCGGACTGCGAGGAGGCGCTGCTGCGCACCGGCGCCGCGATCGAGGCCGCCTTGGCCTGAAAGCCACATTCGGCCCATCGGCCGCATCACCGGGTGGACGCACCCGCCCGCCATCTGTAACCTGAGGCGCAAACGGGGCGCCAATGATCCCGTGACCGAGGCACAAGACATGGATTTTCCTGAGCGGTTTTCGAACCTGCCAGCCTATGCGTTTCCGCGCCTGAGGGCGCTTCTGGACCATCACACTCCCGGCGGGGATGTGGTGCATATGACCATTGGCGAGCCGAAACATGCGTTCCCGGCCTGGGTCACCGATGTCATCGCCGAGAATGCTGCCGGATTTAATCAGTATCCGAACAATGACGGCACGCCGGAACTGCGCGGCGCCATCGCCGATTGGATCAGCCGCCGCTATGGCGTGACTGCGGACCCGGAAACGCAGATCATGGCGCTGAACGGTACCCGCGAGGGGCTGTATAACGCCGCGATGGCGCTGTGCCCGGAGCAGAAGAACGGCCAGACGCCCGTCGTGCTGATCCCGAACCCCTTTTACCAGGTCTACATGGTGGCGACGATCTCCGTCGGTGCAGAGCCTGTGTTTGTCCCCGCAACCGCAGCCACCGGCCATCTGCCGGACTATGAAAACCTGCCCGAGGACGTTCTGAACCGCACCGCGGTGGCCTATATCTGTTCGCCTGCCAACCCGCAGGGCGCGGTGGCCTCGCGCGCATACTGGACCCGTCTGATCCAGCTGGCCGAGAAATACGATTTCCGCATCTTTGCGGATGAATGCTATTCCGAGATCTACCGCGGCGAGGCCCCCGTGGGGGCGCTGACTGTTGCACAGGAGCTGGGCGCTGATCCGGAACGGGTGGTGCTGTTCAATTCGCTGTCGAAACGGTCGAACCTGCCGGGCCTGCGCTCCGGGCTGATTGCGGGCGGGGCGGAGACCATCAAGCGGGTGAAGCAGCTGCGGGCCTATTCCGGTGCCCCGCTGCCGGGCCCCTTGCAGGCCGCCGCCGCCAGGGTCTGGGCAGATGAGGCGCATGTGGCGGAGAACCGCGCGCTTTATCAGGAAAAATTCAAGATTGCCGATGAGGTCTTTGACGGCCTCAACGGCTATATGGCGCCCGAAGCGGGCTTCTTTCTGTGGCTTCCGGTGGACAACGGCGAACAGGCCGCGCTGAAGCTGTGGACGGAAACCGGCGTGCGGGTGCTGCCCGGCGCCTATCTGGCGCAGGGCGAACCTGGGCAGAACCCGGGCGAGAGCTACATCAGGGTGGCGCTTGTCGCCCCCGCCGAGGACACCCGCAAGGCGCTGAGCACGCTGCGCGGCTGCCTTTACTGAATTCTGCTGCGCGGCGCCTGCCGGGGCCGCACAGCCAAGACCAAAAAACGGACAGGCGCGTGACCCTGCGGTGAACAGCGGGGCACAGGCACAAGAAACGGAACTGAGGTAGGCATGGCATTTCAAACTCGCAGCCGCGATCCGCTGCTCGACAGCAACATGCAGGCGGCCATTGAAAAGCGCGGCAAGGAACTGATCGGGATTGCCCTGATCCTGGCGGGGCTGATGATTGCAGCCATGCTCGGCTCCTACACGCCGGAGGATCCGAACTGGACCGTGTCGACCGACGCGCCGGTGCAGAACTGGCTGGGCCGGCCGGGGGCCTCTGTCTCTTTCATTCTGATCACCCTGTTTGGCAAGGCCAGCTGGGCGCTGCCGCTGTTCCTGTCGGCCTGGGGCCTGCGGTTTGTGCTGCACCGGGGCGAGGACCGGGTGGTCTGGCCGCTCCTGTTGTCGGTGCCGTGGCTGCTGGTGGTGGCGCTGCATATGGAAACCCTCAATGCCAGCTCCGCCTGGCAGCAGAATTACGATTTCGGCCTGGGCGGCATGGTCGGCTATACCTTCCTGGGCGCGCTCTTGGCGCTGCTGCCGGTCAGCCTGCATTTCATGGTCAAGATCATGTCGCTGCTGAGCGCGGCAGGTATGCTGGCGCTGGGCTGCGCCGTGCTGGGCTTCACTTGGCCCGAGGTGAAGAAGGGCCTGCACAAGGTCACGGTCGGGCTGATCCTGGGCTATGGCGCGGTTGCCGCGCTGCTGGGCCGCGGGGCCTCCAGCGGGCTGCAGGCCGCGATGACCTACCGCAAGGAGCGGGGCGGGCGCGCGCATTCTGCTGCGGATGATGCCGCCGCCTATGACAGCACGGACCAAGACGCCGAGATGTTCGAGGACTACCCCGAAGACCCCTATGGCGACTACATGGCCGAGACCGCCCCGGCAGTGCCGGAAGCCCCGGCCAAGGGCGGGCTGCTGTCCCGCGTTCCGTCGCTGATCCGCCGCGCCGCGCCTGCGCCGGAGGCCGGAAACGCCTACGCGTCAACGCTGCAGGAGGCCGATGGCGCAGAAGATCTGGCGGACGGAGAGGCCGGCGAGGACCGGATTTCCCAGAAGATCGCCAACGCCGTCCGCATCCGCCGCGCCGCCGATGTGCCGCTGGAATACGACCCGAATCTGCCCCTGACCAAGGGCCGCGGCCAGCGCCCTGCGCCGTTGATCTTCAACCCGGCTGCCGCTCAAGGCGGTCTGCCGCCGGAGCCGCCGCTGACCGCTGCGATGGTCCCGGTGCCGCCGCTGGCGGAAGAGCCGGTTCTGGCCTGGCAGGCGCCGGAAGACGAACCCGCGATCCCCGAAGCACCGGTTGCGGATCTGCACGAAGATACCGATGACGCGGACTTTGCCGCTGAGGCCGGGATGCTGACCCCGGACCACGTGCCGTCTGAGGCGTTGCCGGATCATGCCGCGCCTGCTGTGCCGCCCGCGCCCGCCCCGGAAACGCCAAAGACGGCAGGACCGCGCCTGACGGTCGATCTGCCGGTGGCAGAGCCGCGCAAGGCTGTCGTGGAACAGCCGGTGCGCAAGACCGTGCAGCCCTCGGCGCGTGCCAAGGCTGAGGCCCAGCCCAATCTGGCCTTTGACGACAGCGGCAGCGATTTCGAACTGCCGCCGCTGAGCCTGCTGACCAACCCGGTCGGCATCGAGCGCCACCACCTCAGCGATGAGGCGCTGGAAGAAAACGCCCGGATGCTGGAAACGGTGCTGGACGACTATGGCGTCAAGGGCGAGATCGTCTCGGTCCGTCCCGGCCCGGTGGTGACAATGTACGAGCTGGAGCCGGCCCCGGGCCTCAAGGCCTCCCGCGTGATCGGCCTGGCGGATGACATCGCGCGCTCGATGTCTGCGCTGTCGGCACGGGTGTCGACGGTGCCGGGCCGCACCGTGATCGGCATCGAACTGCCGAATGAGAAGCGCGAGAAAGTGGTGCTGCGCGAAATCCTGTCGTCCCGCGACTTCGGCGATGGCAACCATGCGCTGCCGCTGGCGCTGGGCAAGGATATTGGCGGCGACGCCATGGTCGCGAACCTGGCGAAGATGCCTCACCTGCTGATCGCGGGCACCACCGGCTCCGGTAAGTCGGTGGCGATCAACACCATGATCCTGTCGCTGCTGTACAAGCTGACCCCGGATGAATGCCGCCTGATCATGATCGACCCCAAGATGCTGGAACTGTCGGTCTATGACGGCATCCCGCATCTGCTCTCGCCCGTTGTGACAGACCCGAAAAAGGCCGTTGTGGCCCTGAAGTGGGTGGTGGGCGAGATGGAGGACCGCTACCGCAAGATGTCCAAGATGGGCGTGCGCAACATCGCGGGCTACAATGGCCGGGTGAAGGATGCGCTCGCCAAGGGTGAAATGTTCTCGCGCACGGTGCAGACCGGATTTGATGACGACACCGGCGAGCCGGTGTTCGAGACCGAACAGTTCGAGCCCAAGGCGCTGCCCTATATCGTCGTGATCGTCGACGAAATGGCTGACCTGATGATGGTGGCGGGCAAGGAGATCGAGGCCTGCATCCAGCGCTTGGCGCAGATGGCGCGGGCCTCCGGCATCCACCTGATCATGGCCACCCAGCGTCCCTCGGTGGATGTGATCACCGGCACCATCAAGGCCAACTTCCCGACCCGGATTTCCTTCCAGGTGACCTCCAAGGTCGACAGCCGGACGATCCTGGGCGAAATGGGCGCCGAGCAGCTGCTGGGCATGGGTGACATGCTGTACATGGCGGGCGGCGCCAAGATCACCCGCTGCCACGGCCCGTTCTGTTCGGACGAAGAGGTCGAGGAGGTGGTGAACCACCTCAAGCAGTTCGGCCCGCCGGACTACGTCGGAAGCGTGCTGGATGGCCCGGATGACGACAAGGCCGACAATATCGACGCGGTGCTGGGGCTGAATACCGGCGGCAACACCGACACCGAGGACGCGCTCTATGACACGGCAGTTGCCATCGTGATCAAGGACCGCAAGTGCTCGACCTCTTACATCCAGCGCAAGCTGGCAATCGGCTACAACAAGGCGGCGCGGCTGGTGGAGCAGATGGAGGAAGAGGGCGTCGTCTCCGCCGCGAACCATGTCGGCAAGCGGGAAATTCTGGTTCCCGAACAGTAAGCTGACAAAAATCTGCCGATGCCGGATTCGCGAGGGTCCGGCATCTTCACATCTGCAATGCCGCACCTATGTTGGACTCATGAAACGGATTGCACTTGCCATTGCGCTGACCCTCGCCGCGCCGGCGTCCTGGGCGGCAGAGAAATTGAGCCTGAACGAGATTTCCCGTTATCTGAACGGGATCTCCACGGCGTCATCCCCCTTCACCCAAATCAACGAGGACGGCAGCCTGTCGACCGGCAAGCTGTACATGCACCGGCCGGGCCGGATGCGGTTTGAGTATGACGGCAAAGGCGGCGGCACGGTGGTGGCCGGCGGCGGGGCGGTGGTGATCCACGACCCCAAGTCGAACCAGCCGCCGGAGACCTATCCGCTGAAGCGGACGCCGCTGTCGATCATCCTCGACCGCCGGGTGGACCTGGGCCGCGCCAATATGGTGGTGGGGCACAGCTTTGACGGCACCTCGACCATCGTGCGGGCGCAGGATCCGGAGCATCCGGATTACGGCAGTATCGAGATGATGTTCACCGGTGATCCGGTGGAGCTGCGCAAATGGGTGATCCATGACAGCGCAGGCGGCAAGACAACCGTGATCCTGGGCGCGATGAAAACCGGCCAGAAGCTGTCCTCCAGCCTGTTCACCACCAGCGGCAGGTCCCGCTAAGGCACGATCCTCAGCGCAACAGCGGCTCCCGCGCCCGCGGCGGCGCTGGCTTTGCCGGAACCGCCTGGCGGCCTTGGGCCCGGCGCCGGGCTGGCGCCCGGCGCGCAACCGCGTTTTTCCTGCTGTAACGGGGCAATCGGCACGGGACCGCACCGCGCTTCAGCGCGGTGCCCGGCCCAACGGCTGAGTGGCTTTCGCCAGAAAGCCTCCGAAGCGGGCGGGAGTGCCCCGCCTGCTGCGCCTCAGCGGAATTTGCGGCAGGTGGCGAGCTGCGCCTGGTAGGTCTGGGCGCGGGACTCCACCTGTCCGGCGACGCGCATCAGCCAGGACTTGGAGCGGTAGCTGCCGCGGGCATAGCCGTAATGGCCTTCGTGATAGGCCAGGTACTGGTTGCGCGCGTCATAAAGCGGGATGCCGTTTTTCTCGTAGCTCTTGCGCATGTACCAGCCCATGAAATCGGTGGCGTCGCTGATGCGGTCGCGCTTGGCCCGGCGGCGTCCGGTGTCGCGGCGGTAATCGTCCCAGGTGCCGTCCAGGGCCTGGCTGTAGCCATAGGCGCTGGATTGCCGCCCGACCGGGATCACGCCCAGCAGGAACTGGTGCGGCGTGCGGGCATCGCCGCGGAAGCGGCTTTCGTGATAGATGGTCGCCATCTGCACATGCACCGGCACGCCCCAGCGGCGCTGGGTGGCGCGGAATGCTTTCAGGTACTCTGGCCGCTGCTGGATAATGCTGCACGCGTTATCCAGGTTGCGCGGCGGCGCTTTGTGCCCGCCTCCGCATGACGCTACCGCCATCAGGAGAACAAGGGCGCTCAGGAATCTGCTCATTGCCTCAGCCCATTTTTGTATTGGCTATGTTTTCTGAAAGTCTAGCGGATTGCGGCGGGTGTGAAAATCAAATTTCCAGCACTTGGCTCAGCAACAGCGGCAACAGCAGCGCTGACATCAGGGTCGAGACCACCACAAGACCCGCCACGGCGCTGGAATCGGCCTCGAATTTCTCCGCCAGCAGGTAGGCGGTGACGGCGACGGGGGTGGCCAGCTGCAGGATCAGCACGCCAGAGGCCGCCGGATCCAGCCCGAAAGCCGCCGCCAGCCCCCAGCCCGCGGCGGCGCTGACCAGAAACTTTACCAGCGACAGCGCAACTGCCTTGCCGGTCTCCCCGGGTGTCAGCCGGGCCACGGCGGTGCCCAGCGTAATCAGCATCAGCGGCACCGCCATCTGTCCGGTCAGCTCCAGCGCGTTGGTCAGAAAGCGCGGAGTGTGCCAGTCCTGCCACAGAAACAGCGCCCCCAGCAGCGTCGCCCAGACCATCGGCTCCCGGATGGCCTTGCTGCCCGCGCTGTGCCCGGCCACCAGGTAGATGCCATAGGTGAAGGACAGGATGGCAGACACCGCAAGCATGACGACGGCATAGCCAAGCCCGGCCTCGCCAAAAGCAAACATCGCCAGCGGAATACCCAGGTTGCCGGTGTTGCCGAAGATGAACGGCGCCAGATAGGTCCGCCGCTCCAGCCCGCTGAAGCGGCAAAGGATTTCACCCGCCGCCGCCATCACCGCATGGCCCGCCAGCGCGGCCAGCACAAACGTCCCCAGCGCGCCCTTGTCCAGGCTGGTGTTCATCAGCGCGGTGAAGATCAGGCAGGGCACCGCCAGCGTCATCGCCAGCCGGGTGACAAACTGGGTCCGGAACTCAAACCCGAGCTTTACCCAGACGAACCCGGCAGAGGCGAGGAAGAACACCGGAGCGGTGATTTCGAGCACTGTCAAAGCCAGGTTCACAATCTGTTTCCCCGAAAATTTGCGTCAAGAGTTGGACAATTGCTGCGCGCGCGCGCTATTTACAAAGAACGGGGGCTAACATGACCATGTTGAGAACACGAGCGAAATACAATCTTGGGCAGGTCGTCCGCCACCGGAAGCACCCCTTCCGCGGGGTGGTTTTCGACGTCGATCCGGAATTCTCCAACACCGAAGAATGGTACGAAGCAATTCCCGAAGACAGCCGTCCGGTGAAGGATCAGCCCTTTTATCATCTGCTGGCGGAGAATGACCAAAGCTACTACGTGGCCTATGTCTCGGAGCAGAACCTGGTGGCGGATTATTCCGGCGAGCCGGTCGGCCACCCGGACGTGCCGGAGATGTTCGGCACTTTTGACGGCGGCGCCTATGCGCTGCACTACCAGCTGAACTGAGGGCCGCACCTGCCGGGCCGTTGCCCGGAGCAGCGGCAGATCTGCCCGTCAATACCCCAGCGCACAGCCGTCCTTGCGCGGATCGCTGGCGCCTTCCAGAACGCCTGAGGCATGGATCCGGATGGCCTGCGCCCCACCCAGCGGTGTGTCCGGGACCTCTATGCGGTGCCCCAGGTCCGCAAGGGCCTGATGAACCGGTGCCGCATATCCGCGCTCGACCTTCAGGACGCCGCCGTCTGCAAAGATGCGCGGGGCGTCTATGGCGGATTGCAGATCCATGCCGAAATCCAAGAGGTTCGAGACAAGCCGGGCATGACCCGCGGGCTGGTAACCGCCGCCCATCACGCCAAAGGGCATGATCACCTCTCCGTCCTGTTGCAGCATGGCGGGGATAATCGTGTGCATCGGCCGTTTGCCGGGGCCAAGCTCGTTCGGGTGGCCTTCCTCCAGCGAAAACCCCGCGCCGCGGTTCTGCAGCAGGATGCCGAACTTTTCCGACGCGAGGCCGGACCCGAAGCCGTGGAAAATAGAATAGATCAGCGACACTGCCATCCGGTCCTTGTCCACCACGGTGATATAGACCGTATCCTTGTGCACAGCCTCGCTCAGCGGCGCGGCGGCGGGCATGGCGCGTTTGGGATCGATCAGCGCGGCAAGCCTGGCAGCGTTTTCCGGCGCCAGCATATGCGCCAGCCGCGAGGTGTGGTCAGGATCGGCCAGAAACCGGTTGCGCGCATCATAGGCGAGCTTGGCGGCCTCGGCCTCGATATGCGCGCGCTCGGCCCCGAACGGCTCCATCCGCGAAAGGTCAAAGTGCTTGAGGATATTCAGCAGCAGGATCGCCGTGGCGCCCTGGCCGTTGGGCGGATGCTCGGCCAGTTCGCGTGCCTTGTACTGGCCGGTTACCGGCTGTGTTGCAAAACTGGTTGCGGCGGCAAAATCCTCCAGCGTGTGAACGCCGCCTGCTGCGGCCAGCGCCTGGACCATATCCTCGGCCACTTCGCCAGTATAAAACGCATCCCGCCCGTGCCTGGCGATGCGGCGCAGCACCTCGGCCTGACCGGGCGCGCGGAACACCTCACCGCTGCGCAGGGGCTGCCCGTCCCGCAGGTAGTGGCGCCGGGCCGCGCCTTGCAGGGTGGCGGCGCCATTCTTCCAATCGAAAGCCGTGCGCGGAGCCACCGGCACGCCTTCTGCGGCATAATCTATCGCGGGCTGAAGCAGCGTATCGAGCCCCAGCCGGCCCTCGCGTTCGGCAAGGCGGCAGAAGGCGTCGATTGCGCAAGGGATGGTAACGGACTCGGGGCTGCCCAGCGGCACTGCGCCCAGGCCCTGCTCCCGCATGGCGCCGGCGCTGGCGGCCGCGGGCGCGCAGCCGGATCCGTTCAGCGCCTGAACGCCGCTGCCCGGCCGCGAATACAGCACAAAGCAGTCGCCGCCGATCCCGGTCATCTGCGGCTCGCAAATGCCCAGCAGCACAGCCCCGGCCAGCGCCGCATCCATCGCATTGCCGCCGCGCTTGAGGATATCCACCGCAACGCCGGCCGCCAGCGGATGAGAGGTTGCACACAGGCCGTTGCCTGCGAAAACGGCTGACCGCCCGGGAAGATGAAAGTCGCGCATGCTCCGGCTCCTTGCTGCTGCCGGACAGAGCCTAGGCAGGCGGTGCGGGAAGGCAATAAAATTTCCTGCCCGGTGCAGCGGGACGGAACGTTACGGGCCAAAAAGCGGGAGCGCAGTCCGAAAGAAGTGTCCCCGGTGCCGTGCACTGGTGGGGGCTAGGATACGCGGCACCAGGGGAAGCTCGTTTCAGCTACAGGTAAGGTTTCGCATATGTATTGGGCTGCGGTTGGCCGGGAATGCGGCGCCGGTGTGGCGGAGCGTTAAAAATGCAGCTAACCGGCGGGCTGCCTGCGGGCGGGGGCAGGATCTGGCTCAGGAGTTTGCAGAAGGGCTGGTGACCTGGATTTCAAAGCAGAGCGACAGGTTGTTGTTTCCCTCCGACCGCTCATACTGGACTTGGCTTGCCAGCTCCCGGATCAGGAACCAGCCAAAGCCGCCTTCGGGCAGGCTGTCGGCGGGTCCGCTGACGTCGGCGGGCTTGCCCTCGGGCAGTTCGCCCTTGGGGAACGGGCTGCCGGCATCCTGAATGCTGATCCACAGACGTTCCGGGAACAGCTCTCCCCTGATCCGGACGTCGCCGGGGGGGCTGCCTTCATAGGCATGTTCGACCACGTTGTTCACGGCTTCGGTCAGGGCAATTTGCACCTCGTCCACGCGGGCCCCTGGAACCCCCAGGGACCGCAGTTTGCTGACCACGGACTGGATCCCCTGGCGGGCATCCAGATTTGTGGCTGTGAACGAGCAGGCAAAGGTTTTTACCATAAATTTCTCGCTTTGCGCCGCCAGCGCATCGTCTTCAGGAATTTGCGTTAGCAGGCGCGGTTGCTTCGCTCAGCGAACCATAGAGGTCAAAGACCGTGTCCATCCGGGTCAGCCGGAAAACCTTTTCCACCATCGGGGTCAGCCCGGCGAGGTCCAGCTTGCGGCTGCCGCCCAGCTGCTTCATCGCAGCGACAATCGCGCCAAGCCCGCTGGAATCGATGAACTGGACTTCGGACAGGTCCAGAATCACGCGGCTGGGTCCGCTTTCGGTTTCCGTCCGCATGTCCTCTTTGAATTGGATGGCCATGGCGGCGTCAATACGTTCGGCATTGACTTTGACGATCTGGACATCGTCCGTCATGGTGGTCGTCAGGCTCATTTCTTCCCCCGGGATGTAACGTTATTTGGATGCACTCTAGACCGCAAAGCTTACTTTTCTGTAGGTATAATTTTGACGATTGGAGGAAAATTGCATGAAAGATGTTGTTATCGCCGGAGCAGCCCGGACGCCGATGGGCGGGTTCCAGGGGATGTACGACGGGGTGACGGCTTCGGAGCTTGGCGGCGCGGCCATCCGGGCGGCCCTCGAAGGGGCCGGCGCATCCACTGTCGACGAGGTGCTGATGGGCTGTGTGCTGCCTGCGGGCCAGGGCCAGGCGCCGGCGCGCCAGGCCGGGTTTGCGGCCGGTCTGGGCGAAGAGGTGCCGGCCACCACTCTCAACAAGATGTGCGGCTCGGGCATGAAGGCGGCAATGATCGCCTTTGACCAGATTGCGCTGGGCCACGCGGACACGATGATCGCCGGCGGTATGGAGAGCATGACCAATGCCCCCTACATCCTGCCGAAAATGCGCGGCGGCGCCCGCATCGGCCACGGCCAGGTGATCGACCACATGTTCCTGGACGGGCTGGAAGATGCCTATGACAAGGGCCGCCTGATGGGCACCTTTGCCGAGGACTGCGCGGAAAAGTATCAGTTCACCCGCGAAGCCCAGGACGAATATGCGCTGAAATCGCTGTCCAACGCGCTGGACGCGCAGGCGAGCGGCGCCTTTGACGGCGAAATCGCCGCCGTGACCGTGAAAACCCGCAAGGGCGAAGTGGTGACGGATGCGGATGAACAGCCGAAATCGGCACGCCCGGAAAAGATCCCGACGCTGAAACCGGCGTTCCGCAAGGACGGCACCGTGACCGCCGCCAATGCCTCCTCCATTTCGGACGGCGCCGCGGCGCTGGTGCTGGCCTCCGCTGAGGCTGCCGAGGCCCAGGGCCTGAAGGCCCGCGCCCGCATCCTGGGCCATGCCAGCCACGCGCAGGCGCCGGGCTGGTTCACCACCGCACCGGTTCCGGCCGCGCAGAAGCTGCTGAAATCCATCGGCTGGACGGTTGAGGACGTCGATCTGTGGGAGGTGAATGAGGCTTTTGCCGTGGTGCCGATGGCCTTCATGCACGAAATGGGCCTGCCGCGCGACAAGGTGAATGTGAACGGCGGCGCCTGCGCGCTGGGCCACCCGATCGGCGCCTCCGGTGCGCGGATCATGGTGACCCTGCTGAACGCATTGGAAAAGCGCGGCCTCAAGCGCGGCGTGGCCGCCATCTGCATCGGCGGCGGCGAAGGCACCGCGATTGCGATCGAGCGGGTGTGACCTTCACCTTTGCAAAATACTCTCGGGGGTGAATTGACCGCGAGGTCAAGAGGGGGCAGACAGCCCCCTCTGCTGCGTTGAAGGAGAGCAAGCCCATGCGGGCCGATTACGAAACCCTGGCCAAGACCGTCGCATCGCTGACCGAAGGCGAGACGGACGAAGTGGCGCTGATGGCCACCGTCGCCTGCGAGGTGCATCACGCCGACGGCCGGTTCGACTGGACCGGCTTTTACCGCGTTGCGGCACCGGAGCTGCTGAAGATCGGCCCCTATCAGGGCGGTCATGGCTGCCTGCAGATCCCGTTCTCCCGCGGCGTCTGCGGTGCGGCTGCGCGCAGCGGCGCGGTGCAGCTGGTGCCCGATGTGGACGCCTTTCCCGGCCATATCGCCTGTGCCTCTTCCACCCGGTCGGAACTGGTGCTGCCGGTCTGGAACGGCGCCGGGGAGCTGATCGGGGTGTTTGACATCGACAGTGACCAGCCCGATGCCTTCACCCAGGAAGACGCGGACAAGCTGGCTGCGATCCTGCGGCAGGTGTTCGGCCGCAGCTGATTCGGCTGCAGGGGCTTTGCCCCTCGGCCTGGCGGCCTCACCCCAGAGTATTTCTTGAAAGATGAAAGAACCCGGCGCCTTGATGCGCAGGGTTTTTTTCATGGGAAAAGCCTTCCGTGAAAAAATGCTTGGAAATTTCACAGACTCAGGTCATCGTGAAAATAGAGCGGAATTTTTCACGAGCGGGGAGAGAGGCTGTGAACGACCAAACCCTGGCAGCAGCGACACTGGGGGCCGATATCCGGGCCTTGCGCAAGGCGCGCGGGCTGACGCTGACGGATATTGCCGCGGTGCTGAACCGCTCGGTCGGCTGGCTGAGCCAGGTGGAGCGCGACATGTCCGAGCCGTCGATCTCCGACCTGCGGCAGATTGCCGAGGCGCTGGGGGTGCCGATGTCGATGCTGTTTGCCCACTCCGGCGCCCCGGCGGATGAGCACGGCTATATCGTGCGCGCGGGCTCCCGCCGTCCGATGGGCTCGGGCGAGGAGGGGCTGATCGAAGAGCTTCTGTCGCCCGATCTGACCGACGATTTCGAGATGGTGCATTCCACCTTCCGGCCGCACTCGCAGATGCAGACACCGGCCAACCGGCCCACGCAGGAGGTCGGCTACATGATCTCGGGCAGGCTGGACCTGCTGATCGGCGGCCGCAGCTTCACCGTCGGTCCTGGCGACAGCTTCCGGATCAGGCACGAGCCTTATCAGTGGTCGAACCCCTATGACGCGCCCGCCGTGGCGGTCTGGGTGATCGCGCCGCCGGTTTATTAGGAGGGGATGATGATCAAGGGTTCCTGCCTGTGCGGCGACATCCGGTTTGAAACCGCGGCCCGGCCGCAGGGTGCCTCGATGTGCCATTGCAGCCAGTGCCGCAAGCAGTCGGGCGGCATCTGGGCCTCTGCGCAGGTGCGCGACGAGGATCTTATCATCACTGGTCCGGTAAGCTGGTTCGAGGCAACGCCGCAGGCCAAACGCGGCAGCTGCCCGCGCTGCGGCTGCTTCCTGTTCTGGAAAGGCAAGGGCGAAGACACCACCAGTTTCGCTTTGGGCGCTGTCGACGGGGCCACCGGACTCAGCATCGAAAAGCACATCTTTACCGCCTCCAAGGGCGATTACTACGACATCGCGGACGGCGTGCCGCAAGAGGACTGACATCAGGGAGCAATCATGTCCGATTTTCCATCAAAGGCCCGTGTGGTCATCATCGGCGGCGGCGTCGTCGGCTGTTCGGCACTCTATCACCTGGCCAAGAAGGGCTGGACCGACTGCGTGCTCCTGGAGAAGAACGAGCTGACGGCAGGCTCGACCTGGCACGCGGCGGGCAATGTCCCGACCTTTTCGACCTCCTGGTCGATCATGAACATGCAGCGCTATTCGACCGAACTGTATTCCCGCCTCGGCGAAGAGGTCGATTACCCGATGAATTACCACCAGACCGGTTCGATCCGTCTGGCCCATACCAAGGAGCGGATGCAGGAGTTTGAGCGCGCCTGTTCGATGGGCCGCTACCAGGGCATCGGGATGGAAATCTGGACGCCTGAGCAGGCCAAGGAGCGCTATCCGTTCCTGGAAACCCACGATCTGAAGGGGGTGCTGTGGGATCCGTCAGACGGCGACATCGACCCGGCGCAGGTGACGCAGGCGCTGGCCAAGGGCGCCCGCGACATGGGCGCGAGGATCATCCGCTTCTGCCCGGCAACCGGTGTCACCCAGAAGGAAGACAAGACCTGGATCGTGCATACCGGGAAGGGCGATATCGCCTGTGATTATGTGGTGAACGCCGCCGGTTATTATGCCCAGCGTGTCGGAGAGTGGTTCAAGCCCTATGGCGGCCGCACCGTGCCGATGATGGTGATGAGCCACCAGTATCTGCTGACCGAACAAATCCCCGAGATCGAAGAGCACACCAAGAAGACCGGCAAGAAACTCCCGCTGATCCGCGACGTGGATGTGTCCTATTACCTGCGTCAGGAAAAGAATGGCTACAACCTCGGGCCGTATGAGCCGAACTGCAAAGGCCATTGGATGACCGAGGACGACCGGATGCCGGACGATTTTTCGTTCCAGCTGTGGTCGGACGATCTGGACCGGATCGAGGATATCGTGACCGACGCGATGGAGCGGGTGCCGCTGATGGCGTCCTCCGGTGTCTCCAGCGTGATCAACGGCCCGATCCCCTATGCCCCCGACGGGCTGCCGCTGATTGGCCCGATGCCGGGTGTGGACAACGCGTTTGAGGCCTGCGTCTTTACCTTTGGCATCGCTCAGGGCGGCGGTGCCGGCAAGGTGCTGGCGGAATGGATCGCCGACGGCCAGACCGAGTGGGACATGTGGGCGGTCGATCCGCGCCGCTATACCGACTACACCGATCAGGACTACTGCAACAAGAAAGGCATGGAGGTCTACGGCAACGAATACGCCATGCACTTCCCGCACCACGAATGGCCGGCCGCGCGCGGCAAGAAGGTCAGCCAGGTGCATGGCCGTATCAAGGAACTGGGCGGCCAGATGGGCGCCTACAACGGCTGGGAGCGCGCCAACTGGTTTGCAAAGGACGGTGACGACACCTCCGAGGAGGCCACCCATACCTGGGGCCGCTCCGGCCCGTGGCAGCAGCGGATCAAGGAAGAATGCGAAGCGGTCCGCGACGGTGTTGGCGTGCTGGACCTGCCGGGTTTCTCCCGCTTCAACCTGGACGGTGAGGGCGCAGCCGAGTTTCTGCGCGGGATGATCACCGGGGGTCTGCCCAAGGCGGGCCGGATGAACCTGGTCTACTTCTCGGACAACCGCGGCCGCATCCTGACGGAGATGTCCTGCATCCGCCATGGCGAGGACCACTTCACCCTGATCACCGCAGGGTCGGCCCAGTGGCACGACTTCGAGATCCTGCGCAAAGCACTGCCCGAGGGGCTGACCCTGACCGACCGCACCACGGACTTTGCGACCATGATCGTCACCGGCCCGAAATCGCGGGAGCTGCTGGCGGGCATCTCGGATGCCGATCTGTCGCTGGGCTGGCTGACCCATCAGGAAGCCACCGTCGCGGGCAAGCCCGCCTTTTTGGCGCGGGTGTCCTTTGCCGGCGAGCTGGGCTGGGAGGTCCATTGCGCCAACGCGCATCAGCAGGAGATTTACGAGGCCCTGCTGGCGGGCGGCGCCAAGCCGTTTGGCATGTACGCGCTGAACGCCCTGCGCATCGAAAAGGGCTACCGCACCTGGAAGGGTGATCTCAGCACCGACTATTCGCTGCTTGAAGGCGGGCTGGAACGGTTCGTCAAGCTGGACAAACCGCAGGATTTCCCGGGCAAGGCCGCGATCCAGGCCGAAAAGCAGCGGGGGGTGAAGAAATCCTTTGTCACCCTGATTGTCGACGCCGGTGAGGCGGATGCGCCCTACATGTCCTGCATCTGGAAGGACGGGGAAATCGTGGGCGAAACCACTTCCGGCGACTGGGGCTACCGTGTGAATGCCTCCATCGCGCTGGGCATGGTGCGCGCCGATCTGGCGGTGCCGGGAACCGGGCTGGAGGTCGAGATCTACGGCGAGAAATACCGCGCGGTGGTTCAGAAGGACGAGCCGCTGTGGGATCCGGCGAACGCGCGGTTGCGCGCCTGATCTAACGGCAACTGCCCGGGCCGCGATCTGCCCGGGCTGGTGCCGCATTGCAAAACAGCCTGCGCCGCCGGACCGGTTCCTGTAACCTGGCGGCGCTTGGCACCGGTAAAAAGGATGGTTTGGTATGGCGGAAATCACGCTTCTGGACGGCTCGATCGGGCAGGAGGTTGTCAAACGCTCCGGCGACCGGGCAACGCCGCTCTGGTCTACTGCCGTCATGATGGACCGGCCCGAAGTGGTTGGCAGCATCCATGCCGATTATTTCGCCGCAGGCGCGACGATTGCCACGACAAACACCTATGCCGTGCTGCGCGACCGTCTGAAGCGCGCCGGCATCGAGGACCATTTCGAAGAGCTGCTGGAGAAAGCCGCGGCACAGGCGACGGCTGCCCGGGATGCGCATGGCTCCGGGCGCATCGCTGCTGCGCTGGGGCCGCTGATTGCCTCCTACCGTCCGGACATCTGCCCGCCGCACGATGAAGCGAAACATATCTATGCAGAGCTGGTCTCGCGGCTTGACCCTTCGGCTGATCTGTTCCTGATCGAAACCGTGTCTTCCGTTGAGCAGGCCAAAGGCGCGCTGCTGGGCTGCGCGGGCACCGACAAGCCGGTTTGGCTGGCCGTGTCCGTGAAGGACGACGATGGCACCCGGCTGCGTTCCGGAGAACCGCTGGCAGCGCTTGCGCCGCTGGTTGAGGAGTTCCAGCCCGATGCGGTCCTGATCAACTGTTCGCGGCCTGAGGTTGTCGGCAGCGGGCTGGACATCATCAAAGGCTTCGGCAAGCCGTTTGGCGCCTATGCCAACGGCTTCACCCGGATCTCCGAAGGCTTCCTGAAGGATGCGCCGACCGTCGACGCGCTGGAGCAGCGCCGGGATCTGGGGCCCGAACCTTATGCGGCCCTTGCGATGGGCTGGGTTGCCCAGGGCGCAACCATCGTCGGCGGCTGCTGCGAAATCGGCCCGGATCACATTGCCGAACTGGCCCGCCAGCTGCGTGCGGCCGGGCATCGGATCGTCTGACATCGTCTGCCCAGGGGAGGGGGGATTGGCATGGCTGCTCCGGAAAAACCCAAAGCCGCGGATCCGGCCCGGGTCTGGACCATCGACATCATCGTCACCGAAGGCTTTGTCCTGGTCGAAATGTCGGCGATACTTGAGGTGCTCAGGATCGCCAACCGGGTGCTGGCCCAGCCACCGTTCAAATGGAGGGTACGCTCGCTGCAGGGCGGCCGCGTCGGCTGCCGCGCGGGCCTCAGCCTTGATACCGAACCTTTTGCGGCCAAGCCGGACGCCGATTTCGCCTTCTTCCTTGGCAACTCCGACCCTGACCACCCGGGCCTCAGCCTGGGCCGGGTGATCTCCAGCTACACCTGCCGCGGCATCAAGGTCTACCTGCTGGCTGAGGCTGCGGCGCGGTATATCCGCGACCAGGGCGGGGCGTCCGGGCGGCTCACCACCCATTGGGAAAACTCCGCCCTTCTGCGCGAACGGATGGGGCTGACCGATTCCAGCCACGCGCTGGCCAGCGAGGACGGGCTGGTGGTGACCTGCGCTGGCATGGGATCGACCGTGGATATCATCCTGGCGCTGGTCGGGCGGCTCACCTCTGCCGCCGCGCAGATGACCGTGGGCAACATCATGCTGCATGAACAGGTGCGCGATTTCTCCTCGCTGCAGCCCTTTGCCGGCGCCAAGCCGACCATCACCGGCGACAGCGACCTGGACCACTGCATCCGCATCATGCAGGACAATATCGAAGAACCTGTGCCAATCAGCGATATCGTCGATGAGCTGGGCATCTCCACCCGCTCGCTGGAGCGCAAGTTCAGGACGTTCCTCGGCACCACCCCCAACGGTTTCTACCGCGAAATGCGGCTGTCCAAGGCCAACAACCTCCTGCTCAACACCACCATGAGCGTGCGCGAAATCGGCCTCGCCTGCGGGTTTCCAAACGGGTTTTCCAGCCTTTACAAAAGCTTTTTCGGCATCACCCCCTTTGCCTTGCGCAAGCGCCGCAGGCTGGGGGAGGACGGATCGGAAAATATCCTGAAGGCCGGAGAATAGCGCCGGGGGTCTGACGTTTTTGATGCATTTTGCGCCGCCTGTCCGTGATAATCCGGCCAGGACACTGATTGTGGAGCGATGACATGAGCGATCTTCCCAACAAGGCCCGCGTGGTCATTATCGGCGGCGGTGTGATCGGCTGCTCGGTGGCCTATCACCTGACCAAGCTCGGCTGGCAGGATGTGGTGCTGCTGGAGCGCAAGCAGCTGACCTCCGGCACCACATGGCATGCAGCGGGCCTGATCGGCCAGCTGCGCGCGTCCTCCAACATGACCAAGCTCGCCCGCTATTCGGCAGAGCTGTACATGGGGCTTGAGGCGGAAACCGGCGTCGCCACCGGCATGCGCCAGGTCGGTTCGGTGTCGGCGGCGCTGACCCATGAGCGGCTTGAGGAGCTGTACCGCAACGCCGCCATGGCCCGCGCCTTTGGCGTGCCGGTGGAGGAGCTGTCGCCCAAGGAGGTGAAGGAGCGCTATGAGCACATCAATCTGGACGGCGTGACCGGCGGCGTCTGGCTGCCGACCGACGGGCAGGCGGATCCGGCCAACATCGCATTGGCCCTGGCCAAGGGCGCCCGCCAGCGCGGCGCGCTGGTCAAGGAACGCATCAAGGTTACCGGCATCGCCAAACAGGGCCGCCGCGTCACCGGTGTGGACTGGGTCAGCGACGATGGCGGGGCGCAGGGCCATATCGAATGCGACATGGTGGTGAACTGCGCCGGCATGTGGGGGCATGAGGTCGGCCGCATGGCAGGCGTCAACGTGCCGCTGCACGCTTGCGAGCACTTCTACATCGTGACCGAAGGCATCGAAGGCCTGACCCAGATGCCGGTGCTGCGGGTGCCGGATGAATGCGCCTACTACAAGGAGGACGCCGGCAAGATCCTCTTGGGCGCCTTTGAACCGAACGCCAAACCCTGGGCGATGAACGGCATTCCGGACAGCTTTGAATTCGACCAGCTGCCCGAGGACTTCGACCACTTCGAGCCGATCCTGGAAGCCGCCTGCAACCGGATGCCGATGCTGGCGGAGGCGGGCATTCACACCTTCTTCAATGGCCCGGAATCCTTTACCCCGGACGACGCCTACCATCTGGGCCTGGCGCCGGAGATGGACAATTTCTGGGTCGCGGCAGGCTTCAACTCGATCGGCATCCAGTCTGCAGGCGGTGCCGGCATGGCGCTGGCGCAGTGGATGAAGGACGGCCAGAAGCCGTTTGACCTTGGCGATGTGGACATCTCCCGGATGCACCCGTTCCAGGGCAACAAGCATTACCTGTTCGAGCGCTCGAAAGAGACGCTGGGCCTGCTTTATGCGGACCACTTCCCCTATCGCCAGAAGGCCACCGCCCGCGGCGTGCGCCGGACCCCGTTCCACTATCATCTGAAGGAACAGGGTGCCGTCTTCGGCGAGATCGGCGGCTGGGAGCGCGCCAACTGGTTCGCAAACGCGGGCCAGGAGCGGGAGTACCAGTACAGCTGGAAGCGCCAGAACTGGTTCGAGAACGCTGCCGCCGAACACCGCGCCGTGCGGGAAAATGCCGGCATGTACGACATGTCCTCCTTCGGCAAGATCCGCGTCGAAGGCCCGGATGCGGAGAAGTTCCTGAATTACATCTGCGGCGCCAATGTCTCGGTCCCCGCGGGCAAGATCGTCTACACCCAGTTCCTGAACCCGCGCGGCGGCATCGAGGCGGATGTGACCGTCACCCGACTGTCTGAGACCGTCTATCTGGTGGTGACCCCAGCAGTGACCCGTCTGGCGGATCAGACCTGGATGATGCGCAACAAGGGCGGTTTCAACGTCGTGCTCACCGATGTGACCGCAGGCGAGGGTGTGCTGGCCGTGATGGGGCCGAACGCGCGCAAGCTGTTGCAGAGGGTCTCGCCCAATGATTTCTCCAACGAAGTGAACCCCTTCGGCACCGCGCAGGAGATCGAGCTGGGCATGGGCCTCGCCCGCGTCCACCGGGTGACCTATGTGGGCGAACTGGGCTGGGAGATCTACATCCCGGCTGAGATGTCCGGCCACGCGTTCGAAACCCTCTGGGAGGCTGGCCAGGACATGGGGCTGAAGCTCTGCGGTATGCACATGATGGACAGCTGCCGGATCGAGAAGGGCTTCCGCCACTTCGGCCACGACATCACTTGCGAGGACAATGTGATCGACGCGGGCCTGGGCTTTGCGGTCGCCACCGGCAAGGATGACTTCATCGGCAAGGCTGCGGTGCTGGAGCGCAAGGAAACCGGCCCCAAGGCCCGCATGGTTCAGTTCAAGCTGACCGACCCCGAGCCGCTCTTGTTTCACAACGAACCGATCATCCGCGACGGCAAATACGTGGGCTACCTCAGCTCCGGCAACTACGGCCACACGCTGGGCGCTGCGATCGGCATGGGCTATGTCCCGTGCGAGGGCGAAAGCGCAGCCGATGTGCTGGGCTCCACCTACGAAATCGACGTTTGCGGCGTGAAGGTGAAGGCCGAGGCCGCGCTGAAGCCGATGTACGATCCGAAATCGGAGCGGGTGAAGGCCTAGACCTTCCTTTAGCGGTTTCACCAGCCTCTGCCGCGCCCCGGTCCCGGCGCCGGGGCGTTTTTTGCGGCTGCCTTACGGGAACCTTGCGGGTTCCGCTGCAACGCTTCCCGGGGTTTCGCCGTCTGGCCGTCCGCCGCCTCTTGACCCCGCCGGAAATCCCTTGGAGAAATCCATAAAAAGCCTTGTACGGCAGGGGTAAACAGGTAGGTTGCTTGTCCCGGCCAATGACACGGGCCTGACGAAGAGGATTTGGGATATGAAGATCAGCATCGAACGCGGCACGCTTCTCAAGGCTGTGGCTCAGGCGCAGTCTGTGGTCGAGCGCCGCAACACCATTCCGATTCTGGCGAATGTGCTGATCGAAGCCGAGGGCGACAGCGTCCAGTTCCGTGCCACCGACCTGGATATCGAGGTGGTCGACAAGGCCCCCGCCCAGGTGGAGCGGGCCGGCGCCACCACCGTGGCCGCCACCACCCTGCACGAGATTGTCCGCAAGCTGCCCGACGGCGCGCTGGTGACGCTGACCGCTGACGCCGCAACCGGCCGTCTGGCGGTTGAGGCCGGGCGCTCCAACTTCTCGCTGGCGACCCTGCCGCGGGAGGATTTCCCGGTGATGGCATCGTCCGAATACCACTCGAATTTCGCCGCCAAGGCCGCAGTGCTGCGCCGCCTGTTCGACAAGTCGAAATTCGCAATCTCCACCGAAGAAACCCGCTATTACCTGAACGGTGTCTACCTGCACGTTGCCAATGGCGCCGAAGGCGGCAAAGCCTTGCGCGCGGTCGCCACCGATGGCCACCGCCTGGCCCGCATCGACGCGGAGCTGCCGCTGGGCGCCGAGGACATGCCGGGCGTGATCGTGCCGCGCAAGACCGTGGGCGAGCTGCGCAAGCTGCTGGACGAGGATGACATGGACATTGCCGTGTCTGTCTCTGAAACCAAGGTGCGTTTTGCGACCCCGAACATCACCCTGACCTCCAAGGTGATCGACGGCACCTTCCCCGACTACACCCGCGTGATCCCGGCCGGCAACACCCGCCGCCTTGAGGTCGATGCGGCCGAGTTTGCCCAGGCGGTCGACCGGGTTGCCACCGTCTCCTCCGAACGCTCCCGCGCGGTGAAGCTGCAGCTGGAAGAGGACCGTCTGATCCTGTCGGTCAATGCGCCCGACAGCGGTGCCGCCGAGGAAGAACTGGCGGTTGCCTATAATGACGAGCGGCTGGAGATCGGCTTTAATGCGAAATACCTGCTGGAGATTGCCAACCAGGTGGACCGCGAAAACGCCGTGTTCATGTTCAACTCCTCCGGTGATCCGACCCTGATGCGCGAAGGCAACGACGAAAGTGCCGTTTACGTCGTCATGCCGATGCGGGTCTGAAGCGCCTGACGGCGCTGCCTCCCCTCTCGGCGGCAAAGCCGCCTGCCGGGCAGCGGGACGCGAGTATTTTTGAAAGATGAAAAGGGAGCGCGCCTCGTGCTGGCCCTGACTGCCTTGACCCTGTCCCATTTCCGCTCGCATTTGCGGGCGGAATTGCGTTTGGACGGGCGGCCGGTGGCGATCTGCGGCGACAACGGTGCGGGCAAGACCAACATCCTGGAAGCGGTGTCGCTGTTTTCGCCGGGCCGCGGGTTGCGCCGGGCCAGCGCGGCGGAGATGGCGCGCCAGCCGGAAGCGCTGGGCTGGAAGCTGAGGGGGGAGCTGCGGGCGCCCACGCAGGCCTATGAAGTGGAAACCTGGTCCGAGGGCGGCGCTGCCCGGCAGGTGAAGATCGACAACAAGTCCGCCAGCCAGCTGGCGCTGGGGCAGGTGGCGCGGGTGGTCTGGCTGATCCCGGCAATGGACCGGCTGTGGATCGAGGCGGCGGAGGGGCGGCGGCGGTTTCTGGACCGGATCGCGCTGAGTTTCGAGCCCGGCCATGCCGAGGCCTCGCTGGCCTATGAAAAAGCGATGCGTGAGCGCAACCGGCTGCTGAAGGAGCAGGTGCGCGATGCCGCCTGGTACCGGGTTCTGGAGGACCGCATGGCCGCCGCCGGGCACCGGATTCATGCGGCGCGGGTGCAGGCGGTGGAGCTGCTGCAGCAGGCGCAGGCGGAGGCGGAAACCGCCTTCCCCGCCGCGGAGCTGGAACTGCTGCAGTCGGAGGGCAGCATGCCGTCCTCCGAGACCGATTTCAAAGAGGCGCTGCAGGAAAGCCGGTTCCGCGATTTGGCGGCGGGCCGCACCCTGGTGGGGCCGCACCGGACCGACCTGATCGGCACCTACCGGGCCAAGGGCATCCCGGCCAAGGATTGCTCCACCGGAGAGCAGAAGGCGCTGCTGGTGTCCTTGATCCTGGCCAACGCGCGGGCGCTGGCGCAGCGCGAGGGGGCGCCGCCGATCCTGCTGCTGGACGAGGTGGCGGCGCATCTGGACGCGGGCCGCCGGGCCGCGCTTTATGACGAGATCTGCGCGCTTGGCACCCAGGCCTGGATGACCGGCACCGGGCCGGAGCTGTTCGCCGAACTGGAAGGCCGCGCGCAGATGCTGGAAGTCTCCGACCGCGGCGGCACCTCGGAGGTTTTGCAGAAATGACCGTCACGCCTTGGGACCTGACCCTTTATGCGGGCGCACTGCTGATCCTGTTCCTGACCCCGGGTCCGGTCTGGCTGGCGCTGGTGGCGCGCTCGGTCTCGGGCGGGTTCCAGGCGGCCTGGCCGCTGGCGCTGGGGGTGGCCTGCGGCGATATCCTGTGGCCGCTGATCGCGGTGGCGGGCATGTCCTGGGTGGTGTCGGAATTCACTGGCATCATGACCGCGCTGCGCTGGGTGGCCTGCCTGATGTTCCTTGGCATGGGGTATCTGCTGATCCGTCATGCCGGCGACGCGGTAGAGGAAAACCGGGCGCTCACCCGGCCCGGTGTCTGGGCCGGGTTCATGGCGGGGATTGCCGCGATCCTGGGCAATCCCAAGGCGATCCTGTTCTACATGGGGGTGCTGCCGGGGTTCTTTGACCTGTCGGGCACCTCCTGGCCGGATGTGGCTGCGATCGTGACCTTGTCCTTCGTGATCCCGCTGGTCGGCAACCTGGCGCTGGCGGGCATGGTGCACCGGGTGCGGCGCGCGGTGACCTCCCCGCGGATCCGGCGGCGCATCAACCTGGTGTCGGGCGGGCTGCTGATCGGGGTGGGGCTGGTGATTCCGTTCACCTGAGCGCCGCCTCTAGCCGGGCGGCTGCAGCCAGGCCTGCAGATAAGGTTCGAGCGCCTGGGCGGGCGATGCGTCGTTTGCGTGCCCGGCGCAGAACCACACCCCCAGCACATGGTTGAGAAAACCCTGGATGCCTTCCGCCAGCAGGTCCGGCGGCTGGTCCTGGCGGGCCTTGCCCGATGCCTGAAGGGTTTGCAGCCAGCCTGTCAGCATGGTGACCTGGCGGATGAAGCTGGCCGCCACCACTTCGTCCGGTTCCGCGGCGGTGGTGCCTGAATAGCGCAGGAGCAGGTCAAAGATCACCCGGTCCTGCGCCACATAGTCCAGATGCGGCGCCAGCCGGGCGGTCAGGGCGGCAACGTCTGCGGGGGTGCCTTCATCTTCCATCCGGTCCAGCAGGCGCGTCACCTCTTCCCCGATCAGGACCGCCAGCAGCCCGTCCTTGTCCTTGAAGTGGGAAAACAGGGTGCCCTTGGCCACGCCGGCCCGGGCGACCACATCCTCCACCCGCAATCCGCTGTAGCCCTGCTCCTGCACGATGGCGGCCGCCACGTGCAGCAGTTTCGCCCGGGTTTCCAGCCGCCGTTTCTGCGGTGCGCGTGTCATGTCTCAGCCTCACGAGTTCATTACTGACCGCGGTCATTTTTATAATTGACCAAGGTCATTTTTTGTTCAATAAAGTGACCATGGTCAACTTAACTTGCGGAGCCCGATATGTCTTCCCGGAAAATCCTGATTCTGAACGGCCACCCTGGCCAAACCTCGTTGTCGAAGTCGCTCTGCGCCGCCTATCAGGCCGCGGCTGAGGCAAACGGCCACCACGTGCGCTGCCACGACATCTCGCAGATGCAGTTCGATATGGACTACGGGCAGAGCGGGTACAAAAACCCCAAACCTCTGGAGCCGGATCTGGCCGCCTTTCTGGAGGATCTGGAGTGGTCGGAGCACGTGGTGATGGCCGCGCCGCTGTGGTGGGGGGCGGTGCCGGCCAAGCTGAAAGCGGTGTTTGACCGGGCCTTGCTGCCAGGCCGCGCCTTTGACACCCGCAACGTCAATTTCATGGGCCTGCCGGCACCGATGCTGACCGGCAAGACCGCCCGGGTGCTGCTGACCTCTGACACGCCTTCCCTGTGGCTGCGGCTGTTCTACGGCAACGCGGTGAAGAAATTCATCAGCCGCCAAATCCTTGGCTTTGTCGGCATCAAACCCACGCGGTTCACCACGTTTGCGCCGGCCACGGACGCGCCGCAGGCCAAGGTCGGAACCTGGCTTAGAACGGCAAGCGGGCTGGGGGCCAAAGCGGCTTGATTCTGCCAAGAAAAAAGGGGGGTTGCGCGTGACATTCCCGGTCAGACTTCGTATAAAATCCCGAAGCTAAGACAGGAAGATGTGAATGTCCGGAAACGAGCAGGCCCCCGCAGAATATGGCGCGGATTCCATCAAGGTTCTCAAAGGGTTGGAGGCAGTTCGCAAGCGCCCCGGCATGTACATCGGGGACACGGATGACGGCTCGGGCCTGCATCACATGGTGTATGAGGTCGTGGACAACGGCATCGACGAAGCGCTGGCAGGCCACGCCGACCATGTGACCGTCAAGATCCACGCCGATTCCAGCGTCTCCGTCAGCGACAACGGGCGCGGGATTCCGGTGGGCATCCACGAGGAAGAAGGCGTTTCGGCGGCCGAAGTCATCATGACCCAGCTGCACGCCGGCGGTAAGTTCGACAGCAATTCCTACAAGGTGTCCGGCGGTCTGCACGGGGTGGGTGTCTCCGTGGTGAACGCGCTGTCCGACTGGCTGGAACTGCGCATCTGGCGCGACGGCAAGGAACACATCGCCCGGTTCGAGCGCGGCGATACCGTCAAGCATCTGGAAGTGGTCGGCGATTGCGGCGACCGGACCGGCACCGAGGTCAGGTTCATGGCGTCGACCGATACGTTCTCGAATCTGGAGTATTCGTTCGAGACGCTGGAAAAACGCCTGCGTGAGCTGGCCTTCCTGAATTCCGGTGTGCGGATCATTCTGGAGGACGAACGCCCGGCGGAGAAGCTCATGGCCGAACTCTATTACGAAGGCGGCGTCAGGGAGTTCGTCAAATACCTTGACCGGCACAAGACCCCGGTGATGGACACTCCGGTCTACATCGTGGGGGAAAAGGACGACATCGGCGTCGAGATCGCCATGTGGTGGAACGACAGCTACCATGAGACGGTGCTGCCCTTCACCAACAACATTCCGCAGCGCGATGGCGGCACCCATGTGGCGGGCTTCCGCGGTGCGCTGACCCGGACCATCAACAACTACGCGCAGAGTTCGGGCATCGCCAAGAAGGAGAAGGTCTCCTTCACCGGTGACGACGCCCGCGAAGGGCTGACCTGTGTTCTGTCGGTCAAAGTGCCGGACCCGAAATTCTCCAGCCAGACCAAGGACAAGCTGGTCTCCTCCGAGGTGCGCCCGGTGGTGGAGAGCCTGATGGGCGAAAAGCTGGCCGAATGGTTCGAGGAAAACCCCAACCAGGCAAAGCAGATCGTCGGCAAGATCGTCGAAGCCGCGCTGGCGCGCGAGGCCGCCCGCAAGGCGCGCGAGCTGACCCGCCGCAAGACCGCGATGGACGTGAACTATCTGGCGGGCAAGCTGAAGGACTGTTCCGAGAAAGACCCCTCCAAGACCGAAGTCTTCCTGGTCGAGGGTGACTCGGCCGGCGGCTCCGCCCAGACGGGCCGGGACCGGATGACCCAGGCGATTCTGCCCCTGCGCGGCAAGATCCTGAACGTGGAACGGGCGCGCTTCGACCGGATGCTGTCGAGCCAGGAGATCGGCAACCTGGTGATGGCGCTGGGCACCGGCATCGGCCGGGATGAGTTCGACATCTCCAAGCTGCGCTACCACAAGATCGTCATCATGACCGACGCTGACGTCGACGGTGCCCACATCCGCACGCTGCTGCTGACCTTCTTCTACCGCCAGATGCCGGAGCTGATCGAGGGCGGCTACCTCTACATTGCGCAGCCGCCGCTTTATAAGGTCGCGCGCGGCAAGTCGGAGGTCTACCTCAAGGATCAGGCGGCGCTGGATGATTATCTGATCAACCAGGGCGTCGATGGCGCGCTGCTGAAACTGGGCGACGGCTCCGAGATTGCCGGGGCCGACCTGACCCGCGTGGTGGATGAGGCGCGCCAGCTCAAGCGCGTGCTGGATGCCTTCCCGACCCATTACCCGCGCCACATTCTGGAGCAGGCCGCGGTGGCCGGCGCCTTTGTGCCCGGGGCTGTGGACTCCGACCTGCAGGGGGTTGCTGACAAAGTGGCGACCCGCCTCGACGCCATCGCGCTGGAATACGAGCGCGGCTGGCAGGGCCGGATCACCCAGGACCACGGCATCCGCCTGGCCCGCATCCTGCGCGGGGTGGAGGAAGTGCGCACCCTGGACGGCCCGATGCTGCGCTCCGGCGAGGCCCGCAAGACCGGCAGCTTCACCAAGAGCCTGCAGGAAATCTATGGTGCCACCGCCCAACTGGTGCGCCGCGACCGCAGCCAGCTCATCCACGGGCCGCTGGGCCTGTTGCAGGCGATTCTGGAGGAGGGCGAGAAGGGCCTCACCCTGCAGCGCTACAAGGGCCTGGGAGAAATGAACCCGGACCAGCTATGGGAAACCACCCTGGACCCGGACGCCCGCACGCTGCTGCAGGTGCGCGTCGACGATATGGTCGAAGCGGATGACCTGTTCACCAAGCTGATGGGCGACGTCGTGGAACCCCGCCGGGAATTCATCCAGAAAAACGCCCTCAGCGTCGAAAACCTGGACTTCTAAAACCTCCCTTGCAGCCCTTGCCCCACCGCCTGCGGCTGTGGGGCAAGGGCCGGCAGAGCGTGCGGGTGAGGGCTGCCCGCCTCGGACCCGGCGGCGGCTTTGCGCCGCCATTACGGGTCTGCCCGCTTCTGTGATCGCGGCCGCCCGCAGGCTTCAGGCCGTTTGATCGGCCGCCGCGTTGCTACTTTTGGAAATTCTTAACAACCAGCAGCAGAAGAGGTTGCGCTAGGTCAACCAAATCTTACTTCTGATTATTTGAATGTTTTGAATTTCCAAATCAACCACTTAGAAAATGACTCAGATCAAGGTGCCGGTCGCTGGTCCTCCGCATTCTCCGGTCCAGCGAAGCGCGACCGACCTGGAAAAACAGCATCTGAGATGACCGTTTCCTGGCTGGCCTGCTCCGCTGAGAAAGTGAGAGCCAAGGAGGGCACATATGTCCGAACAGCCAACCAAAGCCGAAGAGCGGAACACTTTCCTGTTTCTCGCCGTCATCCTGGCGCCGGTTCTGGCGGTGGGAATTGTCGGCGGTTACGGCCTGATTATCTGGATCTCCCAGATCTTCCTGGGCCCGCCCGCAGGTTAAGAGGCCAGGCCGATGCCAGCCCATGCCAGCACAGCCCCTTCCCGGCGCGCCTTCCTGACCGGACGGGTCGCCAGGCCCAAGCCGGAATTCCGCCCCCCCTGGACCGATGAGGCCCGGGTGCAGGCGCATTGCACCAGCTGCAATGCCTGCGTGGAGGCGTGCCCGGAAGAGGTTATCGAATGCGACAGCCGGGGCCGCCCGCGGATCAATTTCCGCGGCGGCGAGTGCACCTTTTGCGCGGCCTGCGCTGAGGCCTGCCCGGAACCCGTGTTCGACCTGGCGCAGCCTGCCCCCTGGCCGGTGACCGTGGACATCGGCAGCAGCTGCCTGCTGGCCGCGGGAATCACCTGCCAGCTGTGCACCGACATCTGCGACGCGCGCGCCCTGCGGATGGATCTGTCGGTCCGCCCGGCGGGTGCCATCCAGGTTGATGCGGATGCCTGCACCGGCTGCGGCGCCTGCCTTGCCACCTGTCCCAACAACGCCATCGCGATCCGCGACCCCCGCCAGCAAAGGAGCCACGGGTGACAAAAGAGGTTCATATTTCCAGCCTGCTGGTGCGCAGCAACCCGGCCCGCATGGCCGCCGTGCTGGACACCATCAAAGCCATGCCGAACGCCGAGATTTCGCAAACAGACCCCTCGGGCAAAATTGTCGTCTTGTTCGAAGCGGACAGTGACCGTGCCATTGGCGATGCCCTGGCCGAAATCCAGCTTCTCGACGGCGTCGCCAGCGCGGCGCTTGTCTTCCATCAGACCTGTGATGCCCAGGAACTCGCCCTTCAGGAAGGAACCCCCCAATGACCGGACTTACACGCCGTGACGCCATCAAGGCGCAGGCCGCTGCAGCCGCGGCCCTTGCCGCCGGGCTGCCGATCCCCGCGGCCGCACAGAACCTTGTCACCGACGCCAATGTGACCGAGCTGAAATGGTCCAAGGCCGCCTGCCGCTTCTGCGGCACCGGCTGCTCGATCATGGTGGCCACCAAGGCAGGCCGCGTGGTCGCCACCCATGGCGACACCCAGGCCGAGGTCAACCGCGGCCTGAACTGCGTCAAGGGCTACTTCCTGTCCAAGATCATGTATGGCGCCGACCGCCTGACCCAGCCGCTGCTGCGGAAAACGGGCGGCGAATATGACAAGAACGGCGAGTTCACCCCGGTCTCCTGGGACGAGGCCTTCGACATCATGGCCGAGAAGTGGAAAAAGACCCTGGCCGAGAAGGGCCCCGAGGGCATCGGCATGTTCGGCTCCGGCCAGTGGACCGTCTGGGAAGGCTATGCAGCCTCCAAGCTGATGAAGGCGGGCTTCCGCTCCAACAACATCGACCCCAACGCGCGCCACTGCATGGCCTCTGCCGTGGGCGGCTTCATGCGCACCTTCGGCATCGACGAGCCGATGGGCTGCTATGACGACTTCGAGAACGCCGACGCCTTTGTGCTGTGGGGCTCTAACATGGCGGAGATGCACCCGATCCTGTGGACCCGCATCACCGACCGCCGCTTCAGCCATCCGCATGTCAAGGTGGCGGTGCTGTCGACCTTCACCCACCGCAGCTTCGACCTGGCGGACATTCCGGCGGTGTTCACCCCGCACTCCGACCTGGTGATCCTGAACTACATCGCCAACTACATCATCCAGAACGATGCAGTGCATAAGGACTTCGTCGCCAAGCACGTCAACTTCAAACGCGGCAACCAGGACATCGGCTATGGCCTGCGTCCGGAGCACCCGCTGGAGCAGGCGGCAGAGAATGCGGACAAGGCCGGCGGCGCCGAGCCGATGAGCTTTGAGGAATTCGCCGAATTCGTTTCCGAATACACGCTTGAAAAAGCGGCGGAAATGTCCGGTGTCCCGGCTGAGACGCTGGAGAAGATCGCCAAGCTCTACGCCGATCCCGATACCAAGGTGATGTCGCTCTGGACCATGGGCGTCAACCAGCACACCCGCGGTGTCTGGGTGAACAACCTGCTCTACAACATCCACCTGCTGACCGGCAAAATCTCCACTCCCGGCAACTCGCCGTTCTCGCTGACCGGCCAGCCCTCCGCCTGCGGCACCGCGCGCGAGGTGGGCACCTTCTCGCACCGTCTGCCCGCCGACATGGTGGTCAAGAACCCGGAACACCGCGCCTATGCCGAAAAAATCTGGAAACTGCCCGAAGGCACCATTCCGGGCTGGGTCGGCTCCCACGCGGTGAAGCAGAACCGCGACCTGAAGGACGGCAAGATCAACTGCTACTGGGTGCAGGTGAACAACAACATGCAGGCTGCCCCCAACATGATGGAGGAAGGGCTGCCGGGCTACCGCAACCCCGACAACTTCATCGTGGTGTCGGACGCCTATCCGACAGTGACGGCCGAAGCCGCTGACCTGATCCTGCCCGCCGCCATGTGGGTGGAAAAGGAAGGCGCCTACGGCAACGCCGAACGCCGCACCCAGTTCTGGTACCAGCTGGTCAACGCGCCGGGTGAGTCGAAATCCGACCTGTGGCAGCTTGCGGAATTCTCCAAGCGCTTCACAACAGATGAGGTCTGGCCGGCCGAAATCCTGGACGCCAACCCCGAATACAAGGGCAAGACCCTGTTCGAGGTGCTGTTCGCCAACGGCAAGGTCGACAAATACGAGCTGTCCGAGAAGGCCCGCGAATACGGCAACCACGAATCCGAGGACTTCGGCTTTTACATCCAAAAGGGCCTGTTCGAGGAATACGCTGAATTCGGACGCGGCAAGGCGCATGACCTGGCACCATTTGACACCTACCACGAGGTGCGCGGCCTGCGCTGGCCGGTTGTGGACGGCAAGGAAACCCTCTGGCGCTTCAAGGAAGGCTCCGATCCCTACGTCAAACCCGGCGCGGACTATGAATTCTACGGCAAGCCAGACGGCAAGGCGGTGATCTTTGCGCTGCCCTATGAGCCGCCGGCGGAAAGCCCGGATGACGAATACCCGATGTGGCTGGCAACGGGGCGTGTGCTGGAGCACTGGCACTCCGGCTCGATGACCCAGCGGGTGCCGGAGCTTTATCAGGCGGTGCCTGACGCGCTTTGCTACATGCACCCCGACGACGCCAAGGCCCAGGGCTTTAGGCGCGGCACCGAGGTGCGGATCATCTCGCGGCGCGGCGAAATCCGCACCCGTGTGGAAACCCGCGGCCGCAACAAACCGCCCAAAGGCCTGGTCTTTGTGCCCTGGTTCGATGCGCGCCGGCTGATCAACAAGGTCACGCTGGATGCCACCGACCCGATCTCGAAACAGACGGACTTCAAAAAATGCGCAGTCCGTATCGAAGCAGTGTGAGGCCCGTCATGAAACATCTCCGTCTCGCCATCCTGGCCGCACCGATCCTGCTGGCCTCGGCCGCTTTCGCCCAGAACCAGGTCGCCACGCTGCGCAACAATGCGCCGCTGGCGGAAGAGGGCGAAGCCACCCAGATCCCCGGCATCGTCAACACCGACATCCGCCAGGTGCGCAACTATCCGGATCAGCCGCCGCTGATCCCGCATAAGACCGACAACTACCAGGTCGATCTGAACTCCAACAAATGCCTGACCTGCCACAGCCGCACCGCCGTGGAAGTCAGCCAGGCACCGATGATCTCGGTCACCCACTTCATGAACCGCGAGGGCCAGACCCTCGCCGCGGTCAGCCCGCGGCGCTATTTCTGCACCCAGTGCCATGTGGTGCAGACCAACGCCCGGCCGCTGGTCGAGAATGAGTTCGTCGATGTCGACAAGGTGCTGGATTACGTCCACTCCAAACAGGGCGGGGCGGACTGATGATTGCTTTCCTGAAACGGCTCTGGTGGATCATCAGGCGACCCAGCGCCTATTTCTCGCTCGGCTTCCTGACCATGGGCGGCTTTGTGATGGGGATCATCTTCTGGGGCGGCTTCAACACCGCGCTTGAGGTGACCAACACCGAGGCGTTCTGCACCAGCTGCCACGAAATGCGCGACAACGTGTTCGAGGAGCTGAAGCCGACAATCCACTATTCCAATCGCTCCGGCGTGCGCGCGTCCTGCCCGGACTGCCACGTGCCGCATAACTGGACCAACAAGATCGCCCGCAAGATGCAGGCCTCCAAGGAAGTCTGGGGCAAGATCTTCGGCACCATCAACACCCGGGAGAAGTTCCTGGAGCACCGGCTGGAGCTGGCGCAGCACGAATGGGCGCGGCTTGAGGCGAATGACAGCTTGGAATGCCGCAACTGCCACTCGGACGAATCGATGGACATCACCCGCCAGTCCAAGCGGGCGGCGGACGCGCATGAGCGCTTCCTGTTCACCGGCGAGAAGACCTGCATCAGCTGCCACAAGGGCATCGCCCACCAGTTGCCCGACATGGCCGCAGCCGAAGGCGAGGATCACGCAGGCCTGCTGGCCCCGGCCCATGGCGAGGGTCTCCTGGCCAGCACCCGCAGCTATCTGGGTCTGAACGGCAACTGACGCTGCCAGCCCAAAAAACACGAGAAGGCCGCTGTCCCGATGGGCAGCGGCCTTTTTCGTGCCTGTTTTCAGGCTCAGGCTTACAGCGGGATGCTGCCCAGATGGTCTTCGCCGCGCTCCCGCGCCAGCTTCATCTGCTTCTGCCGCTCGCGGAACCGCACCTTGTCCTCTTCCGAGGTCTGATCGATGCACAGGTGGCAGCTGACGCCCTGCTCGAATTCAGGCCGCGCCTTGTCTTCCGGCAGGATCGGGCGGCGGCAGCCGTGGCACAGCTCATGCGGGCCTTCGACCAGCCCGTGGCCGACCGACACCCGGTTGTCGAAGACAAAGCATTCGCCTTCCCAGGTGCTGTTTTCCGCGGGCATTTCCTCCAGGTAGCGCAGGATGCCGCCCTTCAGGTGATAGACGTCCTCCACCCCCTGTCCGAGCAGGTAGTTGGTCGACTTCTCGCAGCGGATGCCGCCGGTGCAGAACATCGCAACACGCTTGTTGTGGAAGCGGTCCTTGTTCTCCTCCCACCAGGCGGGGAAATCGCGGAAGCTCTCGGTCTTGGGGTCGATCGCGCCTTCAAAGGTGCCGATCGCCACTTCGTAATCGTTGCGGGTGTCGATCAGCACCACATCGTCCTGCCGGATCAGGTCGTTCCACTCCTCCGGCTCGACGTAATGCCCGACCGAGGCCTGCGGATCCACGTCCGGCTGGCCCATGGTGACGATCTCTTTCTTCAGCCGCACCTTCATCTTTCCAAAGGGCGGCTCTGCCGCAGTGGCCTCTTTCCATTCCAGCCCCGCGCAGCCGGGCAGGGATTTGATATGGGCGAGCACCGCATCAATGCCGGCCCTCGGGCCTGCGATGGTGCCATTGATCCCCTCCTGCGCCAGCAGCAGCGAGCCTTTGACGCCCTGCGCCTGGCACAGGTCCAAGAGCGCCGGGCGGATGGCGGCGGGATCAGGGAAACGGGTGAAGTGATAGAGGGCAGCAATCGTGTACATGCCCCGGCCTTAGAACCATGGCGCGCGGTTTTCAAGACCAAGAACCTCCTGCGCGGGGCCAATAAAACAAGGGCTTGGCATGTATGTTTTCGCCTGCGTCAGCCCGCCGCCCGCCAGCGGCAGTTCCCAAGCGGCACTTGTGCCGTTACAAATTGTGCAAGCCAGCAAAGGAGTTGCCGATGACCCAGGCCCTGATCGTTGTGGATGTGCAGAATGACTTCTGTCCGGGCGGGGCGCTGGCGGTGCCCGGCGGGGACGAAGTGGTGGCCCCCATCAACGCCATGATGGCGCAGTTCGAGACGGTGATTCTGACCCAGGACTGGCACCCGGCGGGGCATTCCTCCTTCGCCTCCGCGCACCCGGGCAAGGCCCCGTTCGAAACGGTGGAGATGCCCTATGGCACCCAGGTTCTGTGGCCCGATCACTGCGTGCAGGGCACCGGCGGGGCGGCCTTTCACAAGGATCTGCGCACCGATGGCGACCTGATTATCCGCAAGGGGTTCCGCCCCGCGATCGACAGCTATTCCGGCTTTTTCGAAAACGACAAGACCACGCCCACCGGACTGGAAGGATACCTCCGCAGCCGGGGCATCACGCGGCTGGCCCTGGCCGGGCTTGCCACCGACTTTTGCGTTGCCTTCACGGCGCTGGACGCGGCCCGGCTTGGGTTTGAGGTCACGGTTGATCTGGCCGCCTGCCGGGCGATTGATCTGGATGGCTCGCTGCAGGCGGCGCTGGATCAGATGAAAGAGGCGGGAATTGTGCTTCAATCCTGAGTTGATTTGCCGATTTATTAACAATACCCGGCTTAAACTGGGCCGGCACACCGACGGCAAGGCGTTTTGATGGATATTTCGGACGGGGCCGCCACCGGCCCGCTGGCCAGCTACGACAAGCGGTACGGCTCGCTCGAGCTGCTGCTGCGCTATGCCCGCGGCCGCGTGCGGATGTTCTGGGGCCGCCAGCTGTACATGGCGCTGGCCTTTCTTGTGCTGGGGCTGATCGTCCCCTTCCAGTATGCGCTGCTGGCCTATGCCGTGACCTGCGCCGGCGATGCGGCGGATTGCCTGCTGCTGCACCGGGCCGGATACCTGGCCAGCCGCGGGATGAGCGAGCGGGCCTTGCGGCTGCTGACAGCACTGACCGCCCTCCTGCACGCGCTGGCGCTCAGCGCGGCTGCCTCGCTTCCGTTCTGGGTTGAATTCCAGTCCCTGCAGCCGCAGGTCCATGCAGAGCCGCTGTTTACCGTCGGCCTGCTTCTGGGCTCGGCAATCAATGCCGGGCTGGTGCTGCCCTACCATCCGCAGGCCGTCGTCGCCAAGCTGGTCACCTATGCGGCGATGCCGCTTGCCTTCCTGGCCTTCGAAATCCTCCAGTCCCCGGAACTGGCGGCCTCCTATCAGCTGCACCTGGCAGGGCTGCTGGTGTTTTATACCTCGTATCTGTGGTTTCTGGGCTTTGTCAGGCGCAACTTCAGCCGGACGCGCAGCAATATGCTGGCCCAGGCCCAGCAGCAGCAGGAGCTGGAAGCCGCCTATGCTGAACTCTCTGATCAGCAGATGGAGGCCAAGCGCCTGGCGCTGGTGGCGGAAAACGCCAATGACAGCGTGATGCTGATGGACCGCCAGGGGCGGATCACCTGGGTCAATGACAGTTTTACCCGCCTCACCGGTTATTCCTTCGGCGAGGCGCTGGGCCAGCTGCCCGGCGATCTGCTGAACAGCGGCCGGACCGACGCCGCAACCATCCGCCTGCTGCGGGACAGCGTCCGCGAGGCCCGGCCGGTGCGGGTGGAAATCTGCAACCGGCGCAAGGACGGGCAGCACATCTGGATCGAGACCAGCCAGGTGCCGATGCTGAACAGCGCCGGGGAGATGGAGACCCTGATCGCGGTGGAACGCGACATTTCCGCCGCCAAGGAACATGCCCGGCAGCTGGAGCAGGCGCGGATCGCGGCTGAGGAAGGCGCCCGCGCCAAGGCGGACTTTCTGGCCACCATGAGCCACGAGATCCGCACCCCGATGAACGGGGTGATCGGCATGGCCCAGCTGCTGCGCGACAGCGGCCTGAACGAAGAGCAGGAGCTTTATGCCGGCGCCATTCTCAGCTCGGCGGATACCCTGCTGGCGCTGATCAATGATGTCCTGGACGTCTCCAAAATGGATGCCGAGGGGGTCAGCCTCAGCTGCACCGATTTCGACCCGCGCGCCTGCTTCGAAGACACCATGCGCCTGCTGACGGCCCAGGCGGAGGCCAAGGGGCTGGACCTCCTTCTGGACATCAAGGAGCGTGTGCCCGCGCAGCTGCACGGCGATGACCGGCGGATCCGCCAGATCCTGCTGAACCTTGCCGGCAATGCGATCAAGTTCACCGAACACGGCCAGGTGCAGGTGACGCTGGATGCCGAACCGGCGGGGCAGGGGACCGGCCTGGTCTTCTCGGTCACAGACACCGGGATCGGCATCCCCAGGGAAATGCTCTCCAAAGTGTTCGAACGGTTCTCCCAGGCGGATGCCGCAATCAGCCGCCGCTTTGGCGGCACCGGCCTCGGGCTCGCCATTTCCCGCCGCCTGGCTGAGGCGATGGGCGGCAGCATTTCGGTGACCTCCGACCTGGGGCTTGGGTCCTGCTTTACCGTGCGGCTTCACCTGGATCCGCCGCGGGCAGAGCCGGCAGCAGCCCCCGCCGCAACGCCGCAGGCTGGCAGTTCTGCCGCGCTGGAGGGGCTGCGGGTGCTGGTGGCGGAGGATAATGCCGTGAACCGTGTTCTGATGGAGAAATTTCTGCTGCCCACCCCGGCGGAGGTGGCTTTTGCCCAGAACGGCCGCGAAGCAGTGGCGCAGTTTGAGGCGTTTGCGCCGGATATCATCCTGATGGATATGTCGATGCCGGAGATGGACGGGCTGGACGCCACCCGCGCGATCCGCGCCCTGGCGCGGCCGCAGCCCGCGATTGTCGCGCTGACGGCAAACGCTTTTGACTCTGACCGCGAGGCCTGTCTTGCTGCTGGTATGGACGAATTCATGAGCAAACCCGTCAACCGCGGCAAGCTGCTGGACCTGCTGGCGCATCTGGCGCCGCAGGCGCAGTCCCGCCGCGCGGGCTGATTTCCTTTGCCCCCGCAGGCGCGCTATCCTATCAATCAATGACCCCTTAAGCACGAGGCCGCCGGTGGATATTGCAACCCGCGTCTACAATCACAAATGGAAGATCGACCCGATCATCCGGTCGCTGATCGACACTGATTTCTACAAGCTGCTGATGTGCCAGTCGGTGTTCCGCAACAAGCCGGACACCACGGTGACCTTCTCGCTGATCAACCGCTCCACCCATGTGCCGCTGGCCCGGCTGATCGACGAGGGCGAGCTGCGCGAACAGCTGGACCACATCCGCTCGCTGTCGCTCAGCCGCGGGGAAAGCACCTGGCTGCGCGGCAATACCTTCTATGGCAAGCGGCAGATGTTCCGCCCCGACTTCATGGAGTGGTTCGAGGGCCTGCGCCTGCCGCCCTACCATCTGGAACGCAAGGGCGATCAGTATGAGCTGGCGTTCGAGGGCAAATGGCACGAGGTCATGCTGTGGGAAATCCCGGCGCTGGCGGTGCTGATGGAGCTTCGCTCGCGCGCGGTTCTGGACAAGATGGGGCGGTTTGAGCTGCAGGTGCTGTATGCCCGCGCCATGACCCGGGTCTGGGAAAAGATCGAGAAACTGCGGGAGATCGACGGGCTGACGATTGCCGATTTCGGCACCCGCCGCCGCCACTCCTTCCTGTGGCAGGACTGGTGCGTGCAGGCAATGATCGAGGGGCTGGGGGAGAAGTTCACCGGCACCTCCAACTGCCTCATCGCCATGCGCCGCGAGGTGGAGGCGATCGGCACCAATGCCCATGAGCTGCCGATGGTCTATTCCGCCCTGGCGGGCAGCGACGCGGAACTGGCCCAGGCCCCCTATGACGTGCTGTCCGACTGGCATGACGAGCATGAGGGCAACCTGCGCATCATCCTGCCCGACACCTACGGCACCCAAGGCTTCCTGGACCGGGCGCCGGACTGGCTGGCGGGCTGGACCGGCATCCGCATCGACAGCGGCGACCCGGCCAAGGGTGCCGAGGTGGCGATCAACTGGTGGAAGGACCGCGGCGAGGATCCGGCGGAAAAGCGGGTGATTTTCTCCGATGGCCTCGATGTGCCGCAGATCCAGGACCTGCACGCGCAGTTCTCGGACCGGACCAAGGTCTCCTTCGGCTGGGGCACGCTGCTGACGAACGATTTCCGCGGTCTGGTTCCGGGCGATGCGCTGGCACCGTTCTCGCTGGTCTGCAAGGCGGTTGCGGCCAACGGGCGGCCCACCGTGAAACTGTCCGACAACCCGGAGAAGGCGATGGGCCCGGCGGAGGAAATCGCGCGCTACAAGCGGGTTTTCGGCGTCGGCAAGCAGGAGCGGCAGGACGTTATCGTCTGAGGGCGCACATAGGGGGCGCTGCCCCCTCGGCCTGGCGGCCTCACCCCCGGAGTATTTTGGAAAGATGAAAGCGGCGGGCGCCCTCAGCCGTGATGGGCCGCCACGGTCTTAAGCTGCGAAAACCCATAAAGCGCCTCAAAGCCCTTTTCCCGCCCGTGACCGGATTTGCCAACCCCGCCAAATGGCAGTTCCACCCCGCCGCCGGCGCCGTAGTTGTTGAGGAACACCTGCCCCGCGCGCAGGCGTTTTGCCAGCCGCATCTGCCGCGCCCCGTCGCGGGTCCAGACGCTGGCCACCAGCCCGTACTCGGTCGCGTTGGCGATCCGCAGGGCGTCCTCTTCGGTCTCAAACGGGATCAGCACCTGCACCGGGCCAAAGATTTCCTCCCGCGCCAGCACATGATCCTCCGGCACGTCCGCGAACAGGGTGGGGGGCACATAGGCGCCGCTTTCCGGCGCATGGGGCACAACCGCCCCCTGCGCCGCAACCGGCAGGTCCGCCCCCTGTTTCAGATAGGCCTCGACAATCTGCTTCTGCCGGGCAGAGATCAGCGGCCCGACCCGCAGGTCCTCTGCCGCCGGCCCCACGGTCAGCGCGCCATAGGCCTCGGCCATCCGCGCCTTCACCGCCTCATACACTCCGCGCTGCACCAGAATGCGCGAGGAGGCCGAGCAGGTCTGGCCTGCGTTCTGGATGCCGGCGTTGACCAGAAACGGCAGGGCGGCATCCAGGTCGGCATCGTCGAACACCAGCTGCGGGGACTTGCCGCCCAGCTCCAGCGTCACAGGCACCACATTGGCGCCAGCGGCCTGCTGCACCAGCGCGCCGGTCCTGACCGAGCCGGTGAAGGAGATGTGATGCACGCCGGGATGCGCCGCCAGTGCCGCGCCGGCCTCGGCCCCCAGCCCCGGCACCACGTTCAGCGCACCCGCGGGCAGCCCGGCCTCCATCGCGATATGGGCGAAAGCCAGGGCCGTCAGGCAGGCTTCCTCCGCCGGTTTCAGCACACAGGCGTTGCCCATCGCCAGTGCGGCGCCGACGGACCGCCCGATGATCTGCATCGGGTAGTTCCAGGGCACGATATGCCCCGTGACCCCATGCGGCTCGCGCAGGGTATAGACGGTGTAGCCGTCGAGATACGGGATGGTCTCCCCCATCACCTTGTCCGCCGCGCCGCCATAGAACTCGCAGTAGCGCGCCAGCGCCACCGCATCGGCACGCGCCTGGCTCAGCGGCTTGCCCACGTCCATCGCCTCGATCGCGGCCAGCAGCTCCACTCGCTCCAGCACGAACTGGCCTATCCGCGTCAGGATGCGGCCCCGCTCCAGCGCGGTCATGCGCCCCCAGCCGCCATCCAGCGCCGCTTCTGCTTCCAGTACCGCGGCCTCGATATCCGCCGCGCCGCCGCGGGCGATCTGGCAGATTTCGCTGCCGTCCGAGGGGTTCACAAGCGGCAGGGTGCCGCCGCTTGCCGCAGGCTGCCAGGTGCCGCCGATAAGGCAGAGCGCGGGGTCGAACCAAAGCGGGGAAGTGTCAGTCATCATGCGCTCCTGCGATCTCAAAGCTGTAGCTTTTGATTTGATGTTCGGTGAACGGCGCCCCCTGGCGCAAGTCCCGGATGCCGGGCATCGCGCTAAGGCAGGTGCCCCAAAAGGCCACCGCATCGGCAGAGGATGCCGAGAGCCCCATGCGCCAGCGGCCCGGAAACTCGCGCAGGAGGGTCCGGGCGGCCTCTTGGCCCCAGCCCCGGCGGCGGTGCTGCGGCAGGATGCAGAACTCCGACAGCTCGCGCCGGTCATCGGGCAGGTTCAGCACGATGGCAAAGCCGATGCGCTGGGTGCCATTCCTGATCCAGAAGGCAGTCACGTCCTTGCGGTTCAGCATCTGGCCCGCACGGCGTGCCGGATCAATGGAAGCACGCGGCGCCACCTCGGCCAAGTAGGGCGCCAGCGCTGCTGTCAGCAGCGCCTGCTCCCGCGGCAGGATCAGCGACAGCGTCAGGTTCATGCGGCCCCCTGATCCAGATCGGGCAGCACCGGCGCCGCAGCGATCAGCTGCCGGGTATAGGGGTGCTGCGGGTTGGAAAAGACCTCTTCGGTTTCGCCCTGCTCGACGATCTCGCCTTGCCTCATGACCAGACAGCGGTCGGTGATCGTGCGCACCACGCTCAGGTCGTGGCTGATGAACAGATAGGTCAGCGAATAGGCCGCGCAGAGTTCCGCCAGCAGGTCCAGGATGCGGGCGCGGACCGAAACGTCGAGCGCTGAGACCGCCTCGTCAAAGATGATCAGCTCCGGCCTTGTGATCAGCGCGCGGGCAATGGCGATGCGCTGGCGCTGCCCGCCGGAGAACTGGTGGATGTACTTGCCGGCATCTTCCGGTTTCAGCCCGACAGCGGTGAGGGTTTCGGCGATCAGTTCCCTGCGCGCGGCCCCAACGGGCGGATCCGGCAGCATATGGAAGGGTTCGGTGATCAGCCGCTCCACCCGGTGGCGCGGGTTGAAGCTGCCGTAAGGGTCCTGGAACACCACCTGCATTTTGCGCCGGACCGCGGGATCCAGCTGGGCGGTCACCGGTTCGCCATCTAGTCGAATCTCCCCGCCCTGCAGCGGCTCCAACCCCAGAATGGCCCGTGTCAGGGTCGATTTTCCGCAGCCCGACTCCCCCACCAGCCCCAGCCGCTCGCCGCGGTTCAGGGTGAAGGAGACATCCTTAACGGCGCGGAACCGGCCGGGTTTGGCAAACAGAGACTTGCGCGGGGTCTTATAGTCGCGGACGGCGTTCCGGACTTCCAAGAGCGGCGCCGGCGCGGGCGGTTCCGGCAGTGCCACCTGGTGGCTGGAAGCCGCAAACAGCATCTGCGTATAGGGATGGCGCATGTGGCGCAGCAGCTGGCGCGTGCCGCCGGTCTCCACCACTTCGCCGTGGCGCATGACGACGATCCGGTCGGCCAGATCCGCCACCACCGCCAGATCGTGGGTGATGATCAGCAACCCCATGCCCGTGTCCTGCACCAGGTCCTTCAGCAGCTCCAGAATCTGCGCCTGTGTGGTCACGTCCAGCGCGGTGGTCGGCTCATCCGCGATCAAGAGTTTCGGGCGCAGGGCAATTGCCATGGCAATCACCACCCGCTGGCGCTGGCCGCCCGACAGCTCATGCGGATACCGGCTGAGCGGGAAACGGTCCTCGGGCAGCCCGACCCGCTCCAGCACCTCGCGGGCGCGGGCCTCGGCCTGGCCGCGCGGCATCGCCTTGTGGATCAGGATCGTCTCCATCACCTGCGCGCCGATGGTCTTCACGGGGTTGAGCGCGGTCATGGGCTCCTGAAACACCATGCCGATGGACTGGCCGCGCAGGGCGCACATCTGCGCCTCGGACTGGTCCAGCAGCTGGGTGCCGTCCAGGGTGATGTATCCCTTTGCCTCGGCCTGTTCCGGCAGCAGCTGCATGACTGCCAATGCGGTCATCGACTTGCCGGAGCCGCTTTCGCCGGTCACCGCGACGATCTCGCCCGGCTCGATGTGAAAGGAGACGTCCTTCAGCACCGGGTAGCAGCCGATCTTGAGCGACAGGCGGGTCACGTCCAGCAGCGTCATGTCCGCGCCATCCTCAGTTTCGGGTCCAGCCAGTCGCGCAAGCCGTCGCCCAGCAGGTTCAGCCCCAGCACCGTCAGGATGATGGCCGTGCCCGGCACCAGCGCCAGATGCGGCGCAAAGCTCACCATGGTCTGCGCATCGGCCAGCATCCGCCCCCAGCTGGGCGTGGGCGGCTGCGCGCCCAGGCCGACATAGGACAGGCCGGCCTCGGCCAGAATGCCAAGGGAGAATTGGATTGTGCCCTGCACGATCAGCAGGTTGGTGACGTTGGGCAGGATATGCTCCGCCGAGATCCGCGCCGCGTTTTTGCCGGCCACGCGGGCGGCCAGAATGAACTCCCGCTCCCAAAGGGACAGCGCCGCGCCGCGGGTGATGCGGGCAAAGACGGGGATGTTGAAGATGCCGATGGCGATGATCGCGTTGATGGCGCCCGCCCCCAGAACGGCGGTGATCAGGATCGCAATCACCAGCGAGGGGAAGGCAAAGACCAGATCGTTGCCGCGCATGATCATCTCATCCAGCCACGATCCCTTGCGCGCCGCCGCCGTCAGCCCCAGCGGCACGCCCGCGCCCATGCCGATGCCAACCGCCACCAGGGCGACGGCGATGGAGGTGCGCGCGCCCACCATGATCATCGACATCAGGTCGCGCCCGAAATGATCTGTCCCCAGCCAGTGCTGCGCGTTGGGGGTTTGCAGCTTGGCCGGGATGTTCATCGCGGTGTGGTCAAATGGCGTCCACAGGAACGACACCGCCGCCGCCAGCAGCACCAGCGAGGATAAAACGGCACCAAGGATCAGGTTGCGGGTCATCTGTCGCCCCCGGCTGTGTCAATGATCCGAGGGGCGCGCCCGAGCCTGGGGGGGGGCGAAGCGCCCTCCCGGGGGAAGGGGAGTGCGCGGCCCGGCGTTGCCGGGCCAAGAGACAGAAATGGTTGTCCGAATTTCCGGATCATGCCCGGCTCCTCAGCCGCGGGTCGACCAGCGCATAGGCAAGATCGACCAGGAAATTCACCGTGATGACGGCAAAGACCAGCAGCATCACCACCGACTCCACCACGATCAGATCGCGCGCGGAAATCGCCTGGAACACCAGCCGCCCAAGGCCGGGCAGGTAAAACACCTGCTCGATGATGATGGCGCCCGCCAGCAGGAAGGAAAACTGCAGCCCGATGATGGTCAGCACCGGAATCAGCGCGTTCCTGACCCCGTGCCGCCACAGCGCCTGGCGCCGGGTCAGCCCCTTGGCGCGGGCGGTGCGCATGAAATCCTCGTCCAGAATGTCCAGCAGGGCTGAGCGCATCACCCGCGTCAGGATCGCCGCCTGCGGCAGCGCCAGCGCAATCGCCGGCAGGGTAAGCGCATGAAGCCCCGCGCCGATCCCGGCCTCCCAGCCCGGAAACCCGCCCGCCCCGAACCAGCGCAGGTTGATGGCAAAGATCAGCACCAGCATCATCGCAAACCAGAAGTTCGGGACCGCCACGCCCAGCTGGGTCGCCCCCATCACCGCCATGTCGCCGGCCTTGCCGCGGCGGGCAGCGGCGTAGATGCCCGCCGGAAAGGCAATCAGCGTCGACAGCGTCAGCGCATAAAGCGCCAGCGGCAGCGATACCCACATCCGGTCGGCAATCATCCCCGCCACCGGCGTGCGGTAGGTGTAGGAGGTGCCGAAATCGCCCCCAAGCATCCCCGCAACCCAACTGAGGTAGCGGGCGGTTTTGCCTTGATCCAGCCCCAGCTCTGCCTTCAGGGCCGCCACCGTGTCCGCCTGCGCATTGACCCCCAGCATGAACGACGCGGGGTCGCCCGGTGCCACCTCCACCACGAGGAAGATCACCAGAGAGGCAACAGCCAGGCTGAGGATCAGCGACAGGAGGCGTTTGAGGGCATAGCGGAGCATGGCTGCCACGTTAGGAGCCTGCGGGGAACGGGTCCAGAGGGAGCGCGGAGGGAAACGAACCGCAGGCGGCGAAAAATGCGCAGCGTCAAAAGGTTGTGCGCAATCCGGCCGGAAACAGGCCAATGGCGTCCGGCAGGCTCTTTGGCAGCGGGCGGAAACGGTCTATCACTCTGTCATGCTGTCCCGCCCCCTGTTCATCGGTTCGGAAATCTACCGCACCTCCTCTTATGGCCGCACCCATCCCTTGCGGGTGCCGCGGGTGTCTACCGTAATGGACCTCTCCCGCGCGCTGGGCTGGCTGCCGGATGCGGTCTATGTGAATTCCCCCCGCGCCAAACCGGCGGCGCTGACCGTCTGGCACACGCCCGAATATGTCGCCGCGCTGCAGGCGGCGGAGGCCGCGCAGGCGGTCAGCGCGGAAGTCCGCGCGCGCCATCACCTCGGCACCCTCTCCAACCCGGTGTTCCCGGAAATCTTCCGCCGCCCGGCCACCGCTGCGGGCGGCTCGATCCTGGCCGGGGAGCTGCTGGCGGATGGCGGCATCGTCTACAACCCGGCGGGCGGCACCCACCACGGGATGCCGGACCGGGCCAACGGGTTTTGCTATCTGAACGATCCCGTCCTGGCGATGCTGTCGCTGCGCCACCACGGCGCGCAGCGGATCGCCTATGTCGACATCGACGCCCATCATTCCGACGGGGTGGAGCATGGCTTTGCCGGCGACCCTGACGTGCTGATGATCTCAGTGCATGAGGAAAACCTCTGGCCCAAGACCGGCACGCTGACGGAGGATGCCGGCGGTTCGGCCCTGAACCTGCCGGTGCCGCGCGGGTTCAACGATGACGAGATGGCGCTGGTGCGCGATGCGCTGATCCTGCCCGCGGTGCAGTCGTTTCAGCCGGACGCCATCGTGCTGCAATGCGGGGCGGATGCGGTGACGGAGGACCCGCTGCCGCACCTGGACCTGTCAAACAACGCCCATTGGGCGGTGGTGCGGGCGCTGATGGGCATGGCGCCGCGCTATCTGGTGCTGGGCGGCGGCGGCTATAACCCGTGGTCGGTCGGGCGGCTCTGGACCGGGGTCTGGGCGGCGCTGAACGGGATTGAGGTGCCGGAGCGGCTGCCCGCGGCGGGCGAAGCGGTGCTGCGCGGGCTGGAGTTCAACGGCAACCGCATGGGCCGCAATCCGCCAGAGCACTGGTTCACCACGCTCAGGGATCAGCCGCGGGGCGGGGAGATCCGTCAGGAAATCCGGGAGCGCGTGCAGTTCTTGCGAAGAAGACGCAGGCTCCAAATGTAGCACCGCCTGGCCGCAGGCCGGGCAGCGCCCGTCCCGCCCCCCACGGGGCGGGCGCTTCGCTTCCCACCCCGCCGGGACGGGCGCTGCCCTTCGTGAATAGGGGCGATCGCTACTCCGCCCAGCTGACCGCCGTCAGGTCGATGGCCGCCGTCGGCGCATTCTCCCACAGGCCCTGCAGCCCGGCCTTGGCCACCCCCAGTTTGGCCAGCTGGAACAGGTAGCCGTTGACGTAATCCGCCGCGATCATCTCCTGCGCGTCCTGCAGCAGCGCGGTGCGGCTGTCCGGGCCGGTGGTCGCGGTCAGCCGGTTCATCAGTTCCTGAAGCGCCTTGCTGTCGTACTGGAAATAATACTCGGGCCGGGCATAGATGCCGATGTCCATCGGCTCGGTATGGCTGACGATGGTGAGGCCAAAGCTCTTGCCGTTGAACACGCTTTCCAGCCATTGCGCCCATTCGACGTTGATGATCTCGGCCTTGATCCCCACTGCGGCCAGCTGCGCCGCAATGATCTCGCCGCCGCGCCGCGCATAAGACGGCGGCGGCAGGTGCAGCGTGGTCTCAAACCCCTCCGGGAACCCGGCCTCCGCCAGCAGCGCCTTGGCTTGTTCGGGGTCATGGGCGGACTTGCCGGTCAGGTCCTTGTAGGCCGGGTGGTGCGGCGCAAAGTGCGTGCCGATCGGGGTGCCGTAGCCGAACATCGCGCCGTCGATGATCGCCTGCCGGTCGATGGCATGAGCAACCGCCTGCCGCACCCGGATATCGTCAAACGGCGGCTGCTTGTTGTTGATGGACAGAATCGTCTCGCCCTCGGTCGAGCCGACCAGCACCTGAAACCGCGGGTCGGCCTCGAACTGCGGCAGGTTCTCCGGCGCCGGGAAGTTGTCGAAGGCGTCGATATCCTCCGCCATCATCGCAGCAAAGGCGGCAGTCGGGTCGGAGATGAACTTGAAGGTGGCCGAGGCCAGCGCCGGCTGATCGCCCCAGTAATCCGGATTGCGCGCCAGCGTGATGCGGTCGCCCTGCACCCACTCCTGGAAAGTATAGGCGCCGGTGCCGACCGGATTGGTCTTGATGCCCTCAATGCTCTCCGGCGCCACGATCACCGCGTCGCCCCAGGCGAGGTTGAACAGCAGGCTGCCGTTCGGCGCCTCCAGCGTGATCCGCACGGTCTGCGGGTCCACCGCCTCGACCGAGGCGATCCCGTCAAACAGTGCCTTCTGCGCATTGGTGCTGTCCTCGGCGCGGGCGCGGTCGAGCGAGAACTTCACGTCCTCGGCATCCATCGCGCTGCCATCGTGAAAGGTGACGCCTTGGCGCAGCTTAAAGGTGTAGACGGTGCCGTCTTCCGAAATTTCCCAGCTCTCGGCGAGGCCGGGAACCACCGACCCATCGCCCATGAACCGGGTCAGCCCCTCGAAAATATTGGTGTAGACAACCGAGTCGATGGCCTGCGCGGCGGCGCTGGTCGGGTCCAGATGCGGCGGCTCCAGCTGCATGGCGATGGTGACGCTGTCCTTGGCCCAGGCGCCGCCGGCGGCCAGGGCCAGTGCGGAACCTGCCGCAAAAACAAATGATTTCAGTGCCATTGAAGAACTCCCCGTGTACAATCTGCGGGCCGTGTGCGGCGCCTATTGGAAACGAGTTTCCCTGTTTCCCATGCGTAATCAAGGGCGGGGGACATTTCGCCCACTGGAAGCACGCGGCGTAAATTGATAACCCGTGCCCACTTTTAAACCGCGGACAGGAAGCCATGAGCGCAACAGCCAAGAAACAGGCGCCCAACGCCGAAGACATCCGGGCCCGCAAGGGCGGCACCCCGCTGGTGAGCCTCACGGCCTATACCACGCCGATGGCGCGGCTGATGGACAAGCACTGCGACTTCGTGCTGGTCGGCGACAGCGTCGGCATGGTGCTGCACGGGCTGACCTCCACCCTGGGCGTCACCATGGAGATGATGATCCTGCACGGCCAGGCGGTCGCGCGCGGCCTCAGCCAGGCGATGCTGGTGATCGACATGCCCTTCGGCAGTTACGAGGAAGGCCCGCAGCAGGCGTTCCGCAACGCCGCCCGGCTGATGGCCGAGACCGGCTGCGCCGCGGTCAAGCTGGAAGGCGGCGTCGAGATGGCCGAGACCATCCGCTTTCTGGTCAAGCGCGGCATTCCGGTGATGGCGCATATCGGCCTGACACCGCAGTCGATCAACACCCTGGGCGGCTACAAGGTGCAGGGCCGCGATGCACAGGCTGAGGCTGTTCTGGCCGACGCCCGCGCGGTGGCCGGGGCCGGCGCGTTCTCGGTGGTGCTGGAAAAGGTGCCGCAGAAACTGGCCGACAAGATCACCGCTGAGGTCGCGATTCCCACCATCGGCATCGGCGCCAGCGCGGGCTGCGACGGGCAGATCCTGGTGGTCGACGACATGCTGGGCTTCTTCACCGCCTTCAAACCAAAATTCGTCAAACGCTACGCCGATCTTGGCCCGCTGGCCGAGGCCGGCATCGCCGAATACGCCGCCGACGTGCGGGCGCGCGCCTTCCCCGGGGCGGAGCATGTCTTTGCCGACCAGGCCCCGGCGGCCAAGACCCCCTCCAAAGGATGACTGCTGACATGACTGCCCCGATCCTGCGCCGTCTGGCTGACCTGCGCGCTAAGACGGCTGAATGGCGCAGCAATGGCGAAACCATCGGCCTGGTGCCGACCATGGGGGCACTGCACGCCGGCCACATGTCGCTGGTGGAGGCCGCCAATCAGGCCTGCGACCGGGTGATCGTGACCATTTTCGTGAACCCCAAGCAGTTCAACAACGCCGAGGATCTGGCGAATTACCCGCGCACCGAAACCGAAGACGCGGAAAAGCTGGCGCCTTATGGCGTCGATCTGATCTATGTCCCGGACCCGGACCAGATCTACCCCGGCGGCTATGCCACCAATGTCTCTGTCGGCGGCAGCATCACGGATGTGATGGAAGGCCCCTTCCGCCCCGGCCATTTCGACGGGGTTGCCACTGTGGTCGCCAAGCTGTTCCTGCAGACCGGCGCGGATCAGGCGTTCTTTGGCCAGAAGGATTACCAGCAGCTGATGGTGGTGACCCGCATGGCCCGCGATCTGGACATCCCGATCACGGTCCACGGCTGCGAAACCGTGCGCGAGCCGTCGGGCCTTGCCATGTCCTCGCGCAATCTGCGCCTGTCGCCGGAGGCGCTGGCCAAGGCCGCCGCTCTGAATGCGGAGATGCGCAAGGCTGCCGCCGAAGCCGCCGCAGGCATGCCTTGGCCGCCGCTGGAAGCCGCCGCGCGCAAGGCGCTGGCAGAGGCAGGTTTCGGCGATGTGGAGTATTTCGACCTGCGCTGCGCCGAAACGCTGGAGGCGCTGGAGACCCCCTCCCGCCCCGCCCGCCTGCTGGCCGCCGCCTGGATGGACGGGATCCGGCTGATCGACAATATCGACGTGCCACAGAAACAATCCTGAAGGCTCACGCGCGGACAGGTCTGCATAGATTAACCAAGGGCGGCGCCTGACCCTGGGCGGGTGCAAAGCGCCCTCCCGCGGGGAGGATCGGGCGCCGCCCGGCAGTGCCGCCGGGCGAAGGTGCCGATGTTTCCGGAAGTTCCTCAACTAAATTCTTAGTAGGGGCTGGCAGCGGTAACACGTTTGCGTTTATGCTCTCCGGTCAGAGGAGACTGGAGGGCAGCAGATGACCTATATTCTGGCAATTGATCAGGGCACCACGTCGACCCGGGCAATCCTGTTTGATGCGGGAATGCAGGTCGCGGGCACCGCGCAGCAGGAGTTTACCCAGCACTATCCGCAGGCGGGCTGGGTGGAGCATGACCCGGAGGAGATCTGGGGCACCACGGTCGCGGTCTGCCGCAAGGTGATGGCGGATCTGGATGTCTCCGCTGCGGATATTGCGGGCATCGGCATCACCAACCAGCGCGAAACCACCGTGGTCTGGGACAAGACCAGCGGCAAGGCGATCCACAACGCCATCGTCTGGCAGGACCGCCGCACCGCCGCCATCTGCGAGCAGCTGCGCCAGGCGGGCCACGCGGACATGGTGGCCGACCGCACCGGGCTGCTGCTGGACCCTTATTTCTCCGGCACCAAGGTGAAATGGATCCTCGATACCGTGCCGGGCGCACGGGACCGGGCGGCGGCGGGGGATCTCCTGTTCGGCACCGTCGACAGCTTCCTGATCTGGCGCCTGACCGGCGGCGCCTCCCACGTGACGGATGCCACCAATGCCGCGCGCACGCTGATGTATGACATCCGCAAGGGCCGCTGGAGCCGCACCATCAGCGATCTGCTGGACGTGCCGCAGCAGATGCTGCCGGAGGTGAAGGACAGCGCTGCGGACTTCGGCACCACCGATCCGGAAATCCTGGGCGGGCCGGTCCCGATCCTGGGGGTGGCCGGCGACCAGCAGGCGGCCACCATCGGCCAGGCCTGTTTCCAGCCAGGGATGATGAAATCCACCTATGGGACGGGCTGCTTCGCGCTCTTGAACACCGGGGATGAGCCGGTGGTGTCAAAGAACCGGATGCTGACCACCATCGCCTATCAGCTGGACGGCAAGCCGACCTATGCGCTGGAGGGCTCGATCTTCATCGCCGGCGCGGCGGTGCAGTGGCTGCGCGACGGTCTGGGCATCATCGAACAGGCCTCGGATTCGGGCGAACTGGCCCTGCGCGCCGATCCGGGCCAGGACGTGATCCTGGTGCCCGCCTTCACCGGCCTCGGCGCGCCCTATTGGGAGCCTGACTGCCGCGGCGGCATGTTCGGCCTCACCCGCAACTCCGGCCCGGCAGAGTTTGCCCGCGCGGCGCTGCAAAGCGTCGCCTACCAGACCCGCGATCTCTATGAGGCGATGCGGGCGGACTGGGAGGACGACAGCCACCACACCGTGACCCTGCGCGTCGATGGCGGCATGAGCGCCAGCGACTGGACGATGCAGAGCCTGTCGGACATCCTGGGCGCCGCCGTCGACCGCCCGGTGATGCAGGAAACCACAGCACTTGGCGCCGCCTGGCTGGCGGGGATGCGGGCCGGGATCTACCCGGACCAGACCGGCTTTGCCGACACCTGGAAGCTCGACCGCCAGTTCGCGCCGCTGATGCAGCCCGCCGCGCGCGAGGCCGCCTACGGGCGCTGGCAGCGCGCGGTGCAGGCCGTGATCGGCGTCTAAAGCAGCAGGCGGGGGCTCCCGCCTGTTCCGCCGCATTCGCAGAATGCGCCTCACAGTTGGGCGTGGCGCCGCGCTTTGCGCGGCGTTCCCGTTTTGCCGGGAAGCGGTTTAAGGGCAGGGCTGCCCTGAAACGCGCCTTGCCGAGGGTCTGTGCGCCCATCCGCGCCTCAAGGGTGAACCGTGCCTGCGGCACGGCGGCTGCGCCGCCCTTGACCCGCGGCCGGCCGCAGGCGTTCCCTAACTGACGCGGGCACCTGCCGGGATGGTAGCAGGGCGCGCATTCAGTTCCTCGATCGAGAAACCCGCAATGGATTTGTACTTGGCGGCATGGGCGGCCAGCTCCGCCTGCGGGATCACCTCGCTGATGTCCCCGAAGTCGCCGCCGCAGAGGTCCTCAACCTGTTGCAGCACCCCGTCCGGCCCGCCGCCCGCGCGGTTGGCCAGGCCCACTGCCGTTGTCACCGGGCGCACGTCTGCCTCATAGGCCTCAAGCGCGGCGGCGCTGATGCCGTGCTCCAGCAGCTTGGCGCCGATCACCCGCGCGTCCACAATCGCCTGGCTGGCACCGTTTGACCCGACCGGATAGGTCGGATGCGCCGCGTCGCCCATCAGGGTGACGTTGCCATGCGTCCAGCGCGCCAGCGGATCGCGGTCCACCATCGGGTATTCATAAACCGCCTCCGCCCCGCGGATCAGGGCCGGGACGTCGATCCAATCAAACTGCCAATCCGCAAAATCCGGCAGGAACTCAGTGATATCCGCGGGCCGGTTCCAGTCCTCCCGCCGCCAGGGCGCGGAGGGATCAAAGCTTTTCTCCGCAATCCAGTTCATCGTCACGCGGCCGTCCGCGTCCGGCGCCGAGATCGGATAGGCCACCAGCCGCAGATGGTCATGGCCGATCATCGCCATTGACGCGCCACCCTTGAATGCGGGCGCTTGGGTGGTGGCGCGCCACAGGATGCGGCCGTTCCAGACCGGCGCGCCCTCATCCGGCACCATCTGCGCGCGCAGGGCAGAGTGGATGCCATCCGCCCCCACAACCAGCGCGCCTTCGATCCGCCGCCCGTCTGCCAGCAGCAGCGCCGCGCCGCCGTCCGTGTTCTCAAACCCCGCCGCCCGCGCGCCGGTTTCAATGCAATCCGCCCCCGCACGCTCCGCCAGCGCGCGGCAGAGCATCATCTGCAACGCCCCCCGGTGCACCGAATACTGCGGCCAGGCATAGCCCGCGCCGGTGCCGCGCGGCTCCTCCCAGATGGTCTTGCCCAGCTTGCTGTAAAACCCCAGCTGCCGGGTTCTGACGCCAATCGCGTCCAGCTCCGCCTCCAGCCCCAGATCGAACAGCTCCCGCACTGCATTGGGCTGCAGGTTGATGCCAACCCCCATCGGCTTCAGCTCCCGCGCGGCCTCGAAGATGCGGAAGGGCACCCCGGCCTGCTGCAGCGTCAGCCCCAGGGTCAGCCCGGCAATGCCGCCGCCGGCGATGAGAATGGACATGATAAGCATACTCCCTAATGGCGCGGGCAGATAACCACGGCGCAGGCAGCAGGGCAAGCGGGCAGAGGCGGATTGAGGTCAGCGCCGTCCGGCGATGATCAGGTCGGGGCCAAAGATCACGTCGGCATAATTGTGCAGGTAGATCTTCAGCCAGGGGGTGAAGCGTTCAGGATGGCGGCTCACCTCCGCCAGCAGGTCGTGATAGTCGACCCATCGGGTCTCCATCACCTCATCCGGGTTCGGGGTGACCTTCAGCGGGCGGTGGGCGTGGGCCAGGAACACATCCACCGCTTCATGCTCCACCAGCCCGTTGCCGACATCGGCGCGGTATTCCAGGTGGTGGCGGAACTCCGGGTAAAGACCGGTGATCCCCAGCTCCTCCTGCATCCGCCGCACCGCGCAGGCCGAAGGCTGCTCCTCCCACATCGGGTGGGTGCAGCAGGTGTTCGCCCACAGGCCCGGCGTGTGGTATTTGCCCATCGCCCGGCGCTGCATCAGGATTTCCACGCCTTTCACCACAAAGACGGAAACCGCCTTGTGTTTCAGCCCGCGCTCATGTGCGGCGAGCTTGTCAACAGGTGTCAAATCGCCGTTCACCCAGGCGGGGATCATGTGGCTCATACTGTGTCCGTGACGTGGTTCCCTGGCCGGCCTGCCGCAAATGCGATGGCCTGGCTCTTACCGCTAACGCCTGCGGGTTGCGAAAGCAATTACGCGAAAAGCCGCGGCGAAAATGCCGCGGCTTTGATGCAATGCTTGCCGGAAATCCGGGCGTTATTCGGTGGCCGCTTCTGCGCTTTCCTCAGTTTCGGCACCCTCTGCCGGGGCCGGGCCGTGGCTGGCCAGGAAGGCATAGATGTCTTCGCCGCCCTTTTTCAGGCGGAAGGACATTTTCGACTTGGCTTTGGAATTGCCGGTTTCGGCCTGCAGGAACTTCTTGGGGTCGGTGGTGAAGCCGACGAATTTCTCTTCATCCCAGACCAGGCCCGCTTCGCCTGCGGCGGTCAGGTCATCGCTGTATTTGAAGTCTTCCACGCTGGCCGCGGCACGGCCGGCAACACCCCACAGGTTGGGGCCGGTCTTGCCGCCCTTGACGATCACGTCGCCGTCATCGGAGACGACCATGTGGCAGGACTTGCATTTGTTGAACCCTTTCTCGCCAGCTTCGGGGTCGCCTTCGGCGAAGGCAGGGGCGGCGAGGAGGCCGAAAATGGCGGCTGTAACGAGAGGTTTCATATTGCTTGCTCCGGTTATGAGTTGGCACGTGTGACTCATGATCCAATACCCGGCAGTGTCAACCGGCAGTTTGACGCGCATCAAAGTTCCGGCAGGAAACTGCGGCAATTCAAGGCGCTGACCAGCAGGGCAGCAGGTCTCCGGGTTCCGGGCGCGCGTGAAAGACCGCGCGGGCGATGGCCCGGCTGAGGCACAGGGCGGCGGCATGGCAGAGAGTGCCGAGTTCTGCGTCCGCAGCTTCCAGCACCCGCGCGCCGGTGCTGGCGGCAAACACCAGATCGCCGTCGCCGGGGGCATGGGCCGGCACGATGGCGCGGCCGATGCCGTCATGGGCGGCGGCGGCCAGCCGCTGGCACTGCGCCTTGCTGAGCGCCGCATCGGTGGCGACGATGGCAATGGTGGTATTGGCGCGCTCCGGCGGCAGCGGCGCGCCGCCCAGGGTCTGGATCGCTTCGATCTTGCGGCTGTGCAGGCTGCGGCCCAGCCCGGCGGCCCGGTCCGGTCCGATCCCGCCGAATTCATCGCCGATCTCAAACGGGGCGGCCCAGAAATGCGTCTCGCCCGGCGTCGTGACAGCGCCCAGCGGATTGGCCGCCACCAGCGCGCCCACCGTGACGCCGCTCTCCAGCACCAGCGAGGCAGACCCCAGCCCGCCCTTCAGCATCGCAGTCAGCGCGCCGGTGCCGGCGCCGGCAGTGCCAAGTTCGAAATCCTCTGCCGCCGCCTCAAACGCCGCCCGGCCCAGGGCGCGGTAGGGGTTCTGATCCCAGTCCTTGCTGCCGCCGTTCAGCAGATCAAACAGGATCGCGCCCGGCACCAGCGGCACCCGCGCAGGCCCGACCGGAAAGCCGCGGCCTTGGCCGTGCAGCGCATCCATCACGCCGGAACAGGCGTCGAGCCCGAAGGCAGAGCCGCCCGACAGCACCAGCGCGTCGATCCTGGCGACCGATTTGTCCGGCGCCAGCAGATCCGTCTCCCGCGTGCCCGGCGCACCGCCCATCACGTGGACTGAGGCGGTGAAGGGTTTGTCCGCGGTCAGCACCGTGGTGCCGGATTTCAGCGCCGCGTCCTGGGCGTTGCCGACCAGGATGCCGGGCACGTCCGTGATCAGGTTCCTGGGGCCGGGGAGCATGGCGGGATGTCCTTTTGCTGAATGAAGCGCGCTGGCGCGCGCTGCCTCCGGCGGGAGTATTTTTGGAAAGATGAAAGCCTGGACGCTATATGCAGCGCCCGCCGTCCACTTCCATCGCGACACCGGTGACCATGCTGGCCTCATCGGAGCACAGGAAGCAGGCCGCGTTGCCCATGTCCTCCGGCGTTGAGAAGCGGCCGATCGGGATGGTGGACAGGAACTTGGCGCGCATTTCCGGGGTGTCCTCGCCCATGAAGGATTTCAGCAGCGGCGTTTCCCCGGCAACCGGGTTGATCGCATTCACCCGCACGCCATGCGGCGCCAGCTCCACCGCCATGGTCTTGGTGGCGGTGATCATCCAGCCCTTGGAGGCGTTGTACCAGTTGAGGTTGGGGCGCGGCGACACGCCGGCGGTGGAGGCCACGTTCAGGATCGCGCCCGCCTTGTTGGCCTTCATATGCGGCACCAGCGCGCGGGCGGTCAGGTAGACCGATTTCATGTTGACGCCCATCACCCGGTCAAAGTCGTCCTCGCTGATCTCCTCCAGCGGGGCGGGCAGGTGGGTGACGCCGGCATTGTTCACCAGGATGTCGAGATGCCCGAAGTCCGCCAGCGCCGCCTCTGCCATCGCAGTGACCGAGGCGCCGTCCGAGACATCCACGGTCTGCGCGATGGCGCTGCTGCCCAGCTCTGCCGCCATCGCCTCTGCCGCGGCGCCGTTGATGTCGGCAATCATCACCTTTGCGCCTTCCGCCAGGAACTTGCGCACGATGCCTGCGCCAAAGCCCGAGCCGCCGCCGGTCACAATGGCGGTCTTTCCGTCCAGCCGCATGATTTCCCTCCCGAACTGTTTGGCGTCAGAATGCGGGGAGCGGGCGGCGGACGCAATCCCATGTCAATCCGGGTCGATTTTACCGCGCGTCGCTTTCAATTCGCCGCGCTGCTTCTTGGCGTCCAGCCGCCGCCGGACCGAGCCGCGGGTGGGTTTGGTGGCAATCCGCCGCTTCGGTGCGACCAGCGCCTGGCGCACCAGTTCCGCCAGCCGCTCGCGCACGATGTCGCGGTTCCTCTGCTGCGAGCGGGTCTCGTCGCACTGCAGGATGATCGCGCCGTCCTTGGTCCAGCGGCGGCCTGCCAGCCGCTTCAGCCGCGATTTAACCGCAGGCGCCAGCGCGGGCGAACGGGCGGCCTCGAACCGCAGCTCCACGGCGGTGGCCACCTTGTTCACATTCTGCCCGCCCGGGCCCGAGGCGCGGACAAAGCTCTCGGTCAATTCCCAGTCCTGCAGGCTGATTTGGTCGTTAATGCGGATCATGGCTCTTTATGAAATAGCCACCGGAAAATCGAAAGGGCTGTTCCCACACGGGGGAACAGCCCTTCGAGATGATAGGAGGTGCACCGGTTAGGTCAGCACCAATTCAGCGGGCTATACGTGCCAAGGGCTGCCTCGGCCGCACTCCTTCTGAACTGTTCCGGCACTGCTCTCCATAGCTTCTCTAGACAATGGGCACCTCCTTTCTGATGTTTCGTGTAAGTCCAGCCTGCCACAGATTCGGTTAATGTCAAAACAAAATCATGTGGTCTTTGCGGTGAGCTTACGCACGATGATGCGGAAGGGCACAAGGGCGACCACGGCCAGCGACAATTTCACCAGCCAATCGGCCACGGCCAGCGAAACCCACAAGGGGGATTCGGGGCCAATGCCCAGCAGCGGCAGCATCTCTGCGGCCCAGGACACGTCGTTGGCCGGTTCCAGCCAGCTGAGCGCGGCCGAAAACGCCAGGGTGAAGAAAATCGCGGTGTCGACGGAGGAGCCGATCAGGGTGGAGGCCAGCGGCGCGCGCCACCATTTGCCCTCGCGCAGGGCAGAGAACACGGCCACATCCAGCATCTGCGCCGTAAGGAAGGCAAGGCCGGAGCCAAGCGCGATCCGCAGGGTCACCGCCGGGTAGGTGAAGCCATCGCCCTGCAGCATTACCTGAGTGCCGATGAGCGAGCAGATCACCCCGGCGACAAAGCCGGCAGCCACGACCTTGCGCGCGGCGGCGGCGCCGTAGACCCGGTTCATCACGTCGGTGACAAGAAAGGCGACCGGATAGGTGAAGGCGCCCCAGGTCAGCCACTGACCGAACAGGAATTGCACCAATATGTTGGAGGCTGCCACCACGGCGGCCATGGCAAGAATACCGGGGATATGCGAGCGGGTCATGGATCGGATCCGTTTGTTTCGGGGCGCGGAAAATTTCTCCGCGGCAGCAAAAGACCGGCCCGTTTAAAATGCTCCGGCCCGCGGTGCAAGCCTCCCTTGTGCGGGCAGGGGCTCCCGCCCGCGGGCGGTGCATCCGGGAAATGCCCCGCCCGCGGTTGGGCCGGGCGCCGCTGGCGCGGCGCAGGGCGCAGATCAGCGGGGCAGAGCGTATTCCACCAGTTCCGTCCGCTGCAGCGGCAGGAAATTGTCGTCGGACACCATGGTGGCGCGCAGCCGCCCGGTGTCATCGGTCCAGACCGACAGGCCCTCAAGATTGTCGTGGGTGCCGGGGCCGGTCTGCAGCAGGACCGTCTCGTTCACCGGCCCGCCAGCGGTCATGTCCCAGCGGCGCAGGCGGCTGCGGAAGCCCAGAAAGGTCAGGTCCCGCTCCAGCAGGTAAAAGCGCCCGTCAGGCCCGAAATCGGCATCCACCGGCAGGAAGCTGCCTGAAGGCGGCAGGCTGAAGGGGCGCGACCAGCGGCGGCCGTTCCAGCGCCAGACCGGGATCTGCCCGTTCTGGTCAAAGGCCTGTTCCGGCAGCGTGTAGAGATCGCCGCGGGCATCGATCGCCAGCGTTTCCAGCGACTTGTTGACCGGCAGCTTGCGGAACGCCGCGGGCCGCGGCAGCACCTTGGCGCGGCCTTGCGCGTGGCGGTAGCGGGCGACCCGCGCCGCGCCCTCAAAGGAGATGTAACGGCTGCCGTCCGCCGCGATGGCCAGGCCCTCGCTGTCGCCGGCAAAGCCGCTCAGCATCTTGCCGGTGGAGGCGCGAAGCCCGTGCGCGGTGCGGGCGGTCACGCCGGAGATCTGCCCCTTCTTGCGCCGGATGCTGGTTGTCACCAGCGTGGCCCGGTCGCTGAGCACCGTCATTTCGCTTCCGCCTGCGCTGATCTTCAGCGCGGAGAAGCCACCGAACCAGGGCTGTTTCAGGTTCCAGGTATAGCTGCCCAGATACTGCGCCTTGGCGGTCACGGCAGCGGCCGGGCGGCTGGCCGCAAAAGCCGCCGCCGCCAGCCCGGCGGCGGCGGTAAATGCCAGGATCAGTTTGAGTGCAGAACGGCGGCGCATTGCTGAGGCAGGTCCGAAAGGGTGTAGTCCCGCCGAGGTTTAGGCTTTGGCGCGTTCGGGTCAACCGGTTTCGGCGGCTGCGGGTTCAGGATGTTGCTGACCCACTGCTGCGCATCGGCGCAGCCGTCGCCCTTGGGCGGAGCCGCCTGATCGACACAGCCGCGGGCGCCGCGGGGGCAGTTCAGCCGCACGTGAAAATGGTAATGGTGCCCCCACCAGGGCCGGATCTTGCGCAGCCAGCGGCGGTCGCCCTTTTCGTCGTTGCACATCTGCACCTTGGCGCCTGGAAAGACGAAAATCCGCGCCACCCGCTTGTCCTTGGCGGCCGCCTTCAGGATCTCGTGATGCGCCCGCGTCCAGCTGGCGTTCACATAGGCGCCATTGGCCCGGCGCATCGAGATCGAGGAGATGTTCTCGCGCGCGCTGCGGCTCAGGTTCAGCCGGTCGGGCGGGCGCATCCAGATGTCGATGTCCAGGCCGATCTGGTGGCTGCGATGGCCCGACAGCATCGGCCCGCCCCGCGGCTGGCTGATGTCGCCGATATAAAGCCCCTTCCAGCCGCGCTGTTTCGCAGCCACGCGGCTCAGGTCCTTGACGAAATCAATCGCTGCCGGGTGCCCCCAGTTGCGGTTGCGGCTCAGCCGCATGGCCTGCCAGGTGGGGCCGGTTTCCGGCAGCTGCTCGGCGCCGGCAACACAGCCCTTGGCGTAAGAGCCGAAGGGGGCCGGACGGTGCGGGGAGGCAACGGGTTTGGCCCCGAACAGGGCTTTGGCGGGGGTCTGCGCGCTTGCCGGACTGAGTAAACCAGCAACCGCTAAACATATGGCAAATAACAGTCTCAACCCTGATCTCCTTCTCCTTGAACCCAGAATAACAGTATCAATCCGATCAGAAACAGCCCGATGACCGGGGTGATCCCCAGCCGGGCGCTGCCGGTCAGCGTGGTCGCCAGGCCGATCAGTGCGGGCGCTAGAAACGCTGTGGCCCGTCCCGACAGGCCGTAAAGGCCAAAGCTTTCGGTCGCGTCCCTGGGGCTGGTGTGGCGCACCATCAGGCTGCGGCTGGCGGCCTGCAGGATGCCGCCAAAGCCGCCGATCAGCACGCCGCAGCCGAAGAACACCGTGTCCGGCAGGGTGGAGCCTTCTGCCAGCGCGACGCCGAAAAACTGGGTGCGCGACATGCTGACGATGATCAGGCAGACCAGCGACAGCACCAGGATCGCGGCGATGATCACCGGCTTCGGCCCGAACCGCCGGTCCGCCTTGCCGCCCAGCCAGCTGAACAGGGTGGCGGCGAGGGCGGCGACAATCCCGAAGATGCCGATCTGGGTGATCTCCCAGCCCAGCACCAGCTTGGCGTAGACGCCGCCAAAGCCGTAAAGCCCGTTCAGCGCATCGCGGTACAGCATCGAGGAGCCAAGGTAGCTCGCCAGGCTCAGCCGGCGGCGCAGGCCGGCGACCAGCTTGACCACCATCTGCCAGGCCTTGCCCAGCGTCGCCTTGCGCCCGGTCGCGCCGCGGTCCTTCACCCACAGGAAATAGGGGATCATGAAGACGGCAAACCAGACCGCGGTAAACGGCCCGGCAGCGCGGGTGCCCTCCCGCGAAGCCGCATCCAGGCCCAGGGCCGGGCTGAGGCCGATCAGGGTCTTGCCGCTGCCCTGCTCGACGAACAAAAGCAGCATGATGAACAGCGCGATCACCCCGCCCAGGTAGCCAAAGGCAAAGCCGGAGCCGGAAATGGCGCCGACATCCTCGCGGCTGGCCAGCGTCGGCAGCTGGGCGTTGACAAAGATCAGGGCAAACTCGGCGCCGATGAAGCCAAAGCCGAAGCTGACCAGCATCCACCACAGGTTGCTGCCCGCGGGATCCATGTACCAAAGGCCCCAGGCGCCGATCAGATACATCAGCGAAAACACCATGATCCAGGGCAGGCGCCGCCCGGTGATATCCGCCAGCGCGCCCAGGAACGGCGCCCCGAAGCCGATGATCAGCCCGGTCACGGTCAGGCACATCGACCAGACGGTCTGCGCCTGCGCCTTGGCGGCCTCGCCGTCCAGCCCCTGGCCCATGAAGTGCTCGGCGGCCACGGCGGCAAAGAACGGGCTGAAGATGAAGGTGACCAGCAGCGTCTGATACGGCTGGCTGGCCCAATCGAAGAACCACCACCCCCAGATCCGCTTGCGCGTGGACACCTGCTGCATACCCGGCCTCTTTTTATTGTTGCCTTCAGGTATGACAGGCGGGCAGGGGCCTAGGCAAGCCCGTCCTGCATCGGCGGCCAGGGGCGGCCCGCATCCGCTTGGCACCAGTCCTTGATCCAGGCTGGCAGCTCGGGCGAGGTTTCCGCAGTCTGCCCCAGCGCCGCCAGCACCCTGGCGGGCGGCACGATGCCGTTTTTGTCCGTCACCGCGGTGCGCAGCATCACATGGCTGGCGCAGTCGCCGTTTTTCTTCCACATGGATTGCTCGACATAGATGAATTTATCATCCCAGCCCGCGGTGCGGCTGCGCATCTCGAACTTCTCGAAGCCGCGGATGCGGCGGCGGTAGCGCACCGAGGACCCGGCCACCGTCAGCCCCCAGCGGTTCTCGCGCAGGCAGCGGATCAGCCCGACCCGCTGCGCCAGCATGGTGCGGCCCAGGTCGTACAGGGTCATTGTGCGGCCGTTGTTCAGCTCCATCCACATGTCCAGATCCCAGGGCCAGCAGATGTGGCTGGACACATGCAGGCCGGTGATCGGCAGCCGCTCCATCCGGCTGGCCAGAACGGTATCCTTGATCAGGCGGAAAATCGGGTACATCGCACGGCGCTCCTGTTTCGCATGTGCCCGTGATGCCACCCGTTTACAGCGCGTCAACCGCAACCTCGCGGAAGCCTTGCGTATTTCCCGCCGGCTGCTTACCTGTGTGGCTGTTCGAAAAAGGGAAATACAGATGGTCTCGCTGTTCCAAATCCTGATGCTGATCCTGGACATCGTCTGGTTCTTCATCATTGCCCATGTGATCATGAGCTGGCTGATCAACTTCCAGGTGCTGAACCTGCACCAGCAGCTGGTGGCGCAGATCTGGTACGGGCTGAACCGGATTCTGGAACCGCTTTACGCCCCGGTGCGCCGGGTGATCCCGAACATGGGCGGGTTGGATCTGGCGCCGCTGGTGGTGCTGGTCGCGGTCTACGCGCTGCGCATCATCCTGATGAACAACATGGCGGCGTTTTACTGAACCAGCTTGAAAGTGTTTCGCCCGGCGGCACCGCCGGGCATTCCCACTGCTGGCCTAAGCCCCCCTTGCCGCCCCATGCCTCCTGTGGGATTGTGCCTGCCAAGTAAGAGCAGACCACCACAACAAGGCCCTTCGCCCCCATGACAGCCCCGGCATCCCCGGCAGAACTCCCTGGCGCGTCCCCGATCCTGCGCGAGATCTTCGGCTTCGACGCCTTCCGCCCCGGCCAGGAAGAGATCGTCGACGCAGTAACCGCCGGGGAAAACGTGCTGGCGATCATGCCCACCGGCGGCGGCAAGTCGCTGTGCTACCAGCTGCCCGCGCTGCTGCGCGACGGCATCACCGTGGTGATCTCCCCCCTCATTGCCCTGATGCGCGACCAGGTCCGCGCCCTGCAGGAGGCCGGCGTCACAGCAGGCGCGCTCACCTCCGGCAATACCGATGAAGAGACCGAAATGGTCTGGCAGGCGATTGAGGCCGGGCGGCTCAAGCTCCTCTACATGGCGCCCGAACGCCTCGCCTCAGGTGCCGCGATGGGGATGCTGCGCCGCATCGGCGTCAGCCTGATCGCGGTGGACGAGGCGCATTGCGTCAGCCAGTGGGGCCACGACTTCCGCCCCGACTACCTGCGCATCGGCGAGCTGCGCCGCGCCCTGGACGTGCCGCTGGCCGCCTTCACCGCCACCGCCGACCAGGAAACCCAGGAAGAAATCGTCCAGAAACTGTTCGACGGCGAGGCCCCCCGCAGCTTCCTGCGCGGTTTCGACCGGCCCAACATCCACCTGGCCTTTGGCGCAAAGGACAGCCCCCGCCGCCAGATCCTGGAGTTCGCCGCCGCCCGCAAGGGGCAATCCGGCATTGTCTACTGCGGCACCCGCGCCAAGACCGAAGCGCTGTCCGCCGCTCTGCGCGACGCAGGCCACAGCGCCTGTTTCTACCACGGCGGCATGGAGGCCGAGGACCGCCGCATCGTCGAAACCCGCTTCGCCCGCGAGGACGGGCTGATCGTGGTTGCCACCGTCGCCTTTGGCATGGGCATCGACAAGCCCGACATCCGCTGGGTCGCCCACGCCGACCTGCCGAAAAGCATCGAAGCCTACTACCAGGAAATCGGCCGCGCCGGCCGCGACGGCGCGCCAGCCGAAACCCTCACCCTGTTCGGCCCCGACGACATCCGCCTGCGCCGCTCGCAGATCGACGAGGGCCTCGCCCCGCCCGAACGCCGCGCCGCCGACCACGCCCGCCTGAACGCTCTCCTTGGCCTCGCCGAGGCGCTGCATTGCCGCCGCCAGAAACTGCTGGGCTATTTTGGCGAGGCGGCAGAGCCTTGCGGCAACTGCGACCTCTGCGACACGCCAGCGGATGTGTTCGACGGCACCACCGTGGTGAGGAAGGCGCTGTCAGCGGTGCTCAGGACCGAGGAATGGTTCGGCTCCGGCCATCTGATCGACATTCTGCTGGGGGCCGACAACGAGCGCATCCGCGCCAAGCGCCATGATGAGCTGTCGGTCTATGGCTGCGGCAAGGAATTCGGCAAGCGCCAGTGGCAGGCGGTGTTCCGGCAGATGATGGGCCACGACCTCTTGCGCCCCGACCCCGAACGCCACGGCGCCCTGCGCTTTACCGAAGCCGCGCTGCCGATCCTGCGCGGCGAGCAAACCATTGAGCTGCGCCGCGACACCATCACATCCGCAGACCGCCGCCCGGCAGTGAAGGCGCTGGTCTCCGAGGAGGACGCGCCGCTGCTGTCGGCCTTGAAGGCAAAGCGCCGCGCCCTGGCCGAGGCGCAGAAAGTGCCGGCCTATGTGATCTTCCCCGACCGCACCCTGATCGAGATGGCAGAGATGCGCCCGGAAACGCTGGACCAGATGGCCCGCATCAATGGCGTCGGCGCCAAGAAGCTGGAACGCTACGGCGACGACTTCCTGGGGGTGATCACCGGCGCGGCGGAGCAGCTGCATCCCGCGCGGCGCAAGCTGGCGGGGCGGGAGTCCGGCTCTGTCTACGATTCGCTGCTGGAAGTGCAGGCGCAGCTGGCGCGCGGCGCGTGCGGCACGCTGAAACCGCTCACCTGTTCTGCGTCGCTCCTGGCCAAAGTGGCGCAGATGCGCCCGGAGGACGAGACCGGCGTCACCAAACTGCTGGGGGAGCGCCGCGCCGAACGTTTCGCAGCGGCGTTTCTGGACGTCTTGCGCGGCGCGGGCTAGGGTCGCGCCAAGAAACCGGGCTAGGAAAATTTGGGGGCAGATATGCTGGTAGTGACCTCTCCGGCCAAGAAGCTGGACTGGGCGGAACGGGAGCAGGAGATGACCTGGCCCGCGCTGCATGACGATGCGGTGGCGCTGGCAGAGGTGGCCCGCGGCCAATCGGTGGCGGATCTGATGAAGCTGATGCAAATCAGCGAGGATCTGGCGAAGCTGAATTATGCGCGGTTCCAGGAGTTTGCCGCCGACCCCAAGACAGACGCCACCCGCCCGGCGGCGCTGGCCTTTGCCGGTGACACCTATCAGGGGCTGGAGGCCGTCTCGCTGGAGCCTGAGGAAATGGCTTGGGCGCAGGAGCATTTCCGCATCCTGTCCGGCCTGTACGGCGTGCTGCGGCCCTTGGACGCGATGCAGCCGTACCGGCTGGAAATGGGCTCGCGCCTGAAAACCCCGCGCGGCAAGAACCTCTACGACTTCTGGGGCAGCCGGATTTCGGAAGCACTGAATGAACAGGCAGACGCGGTGGGCGCGCAGGTGCTGGTGAACTGCGCCAGCCAGGAATACTTCGGCGCGGTCGATCTGGCGGCGCTGAAGCCGCGGGTGATCACGCCGGTCTTCATGGAAGACAAGAACGGCACCCCCAAGGTGGTGAGCTTCTACGCCAAACGCGCCCGCGGCGCGATGGCGCGGTATATCATCCAGCACCGGCTGACGGATGCACGGAGCCTCAAGGACTTTGACGCCGGCGGCTATGCCTATCAGCCGCAGATGTCGGAGCCGGACAAGCCCGTCTTCCTGCGCAAGGCTTGACCTGAACTTGACATAAAAGAGGGCAGCTCCCGCCCGCTCCGGCACATTCAAAGAATGCACCGTCCCGGTTGGGCCCGGCAGCGCGCGGCACGCGCGCTGCCGGGCCCAAGGCCGCACAGAGGGCGTTCCGGCGCAGCCGGTGCGCCCGCGGGCGCGGGAGGGCCTGGCGGCTGCAATCCTGCCCGGCGCAGGCTGCAGCCCGGGCTGAGCACCTTCAGCTTGAGCAGCTTCCACCTGAGCGGTCTCCGTCTGACTGCCCGAAGCCTGACTGGCTTCTGCATATCTGGCCTGCGTCTGACCGGCCTCGGCATGACTGGCCTTCATCTCACCGGCTTCCGCCTGACCGGCTGGTCCGGCGGCCGGGCCAGGGCACGGCACTGCCGCGGCTCCCGAAGGCCGGTTATCCCAGCTGCGCGCAGCCCGGCGCAGACGCAATCGGGACGCCGGTCAGGCTCCGGCGGCGGAGACGGCGGGCGGGCTGCCGGGGTCCAGCGGCCTTGTGCCGGCCGGGGCGAAATCGCGGATCTTCTCGTGGATCAGCGCCTTGCGCAGCGGCTTGGTCAGGTAATGGTCCAGCCCGGCCGCCAGAATGCCCTCGGAATCGCCCGCCATGGCATGCGCCGTCAGCGCCACCACCGGCACGTGACGGCCGGTTCCGGCCTCGATCTTGCGGATCTCGGCGGTGGCTTCCTTGCCGTCCATCTTGGGCATCGAGATGTCCATGAAGATCAGATCCGGCTCAAAGCTGCTGTAGGCGTCGACCGCCTCCAGGCCGTTGCCGGCGAATTTCAGGTCGATGTCCAGCTCCTTCACCATCTTGCGGAACACCAGCTGGTTGGTCTTGTTGTCCTCTGCCGCCAGCACCCGCATCCGCCGGGCTTCGGGGGAGGCCGGCGCCGCGGGCGGTTCCGGCGGCGCGGCCAGCGGAATGGCGGCGGCGGCAGGCTCCGGCTTCGCGACAGGGGCCGCCTGCACCGCGGCGGGCCTGCCGGGGCCGGCCAGGCGCGCCAGCTGGCGGAACAGCTCGCCGCGCGGCACCGGGTTCTGCAGCACGCCGTTCACCAGCTGGCGGATTTCCGGATCATTGGCCGCCTGCGGGCTGGAGTTCAGCAGCAGCACCGGCACCCCGCTCCACGGCCCGGACCTGAGGTTCCGGGCCAGCTTCACACCGTCCAGCACCGGCAGGTTGTGGCCGCTGATGACCAGGTCGATCCCGTCCTGCATCGCCGCCAGCGCAGCAGCGGCGGTGCCGGCGGTGGTGACCTGGATGCCCAGCATCAGCAGATGCTTCTGCAGGATCTCGCAGTTCAGCGGCATGTCATCCACCAGCAGCACGTGGCGCAGGGTGCTGGGCAGCGCCTGAACCGCCGCCTCGGGGCCGGCTTCCACCGGCAGCGGCAGGCGGAAGCCAAAGCAGGAGCCCTTGCCTTCCTCGCTGTCGACCCAGATCTCGCCGCCCATCATCTCGATCAGCCGCTTGGAGATCGCCAGCCCCAGGCCGGTGCCTTCGAACTGGCGGTTGCGCTCGTCCTCGACCTGGTTGAACTCGCCGAAGATGTGGCTGATCTTCTCCTCCGGGATGCCGATGCCGGTGTCCTCGATATTGACATGCACCGCGCATTGCTTGTCGTCGGGAGAGGTGATGCCGGTCACCCGCAGCGTCACATGCCCCTCCTTGGTGAACTTCACCGCATTGCCGGCCAGGTTGGTCAGCACCTGCCGGATCCGGCCCGGATCGCCGGTAAAGCGGGTCGGCAGGAACAGGTCGTAATCGACCAGCAGCGCAATCCCCTTGTCCCGGGCGGTGGGCTGCAGCAGCATCACCACCTCATGCAGGCTGCGCTCCAGGTCAAAGGGCTCGGGATGCAGCTCCAGCTTGTCGGCTTCGATCTTGGAGTAGTCGAGCACGTCATTGATGATGACCAGCAGCGCCTCGCCCGAATTCTTGATGGTGCTGGCATACAGCCGCTGCTCCTCGTCCAGCTCGGTGTCGCACAGCAGTTCCGCCATGCCCACCACCCCGTTCATCGGCGTGCGGATCTCATGGCTCATATTGGCGAGGAAGGCCGATTTGGCGCGGTTGGCGGCCTCGGCCCGGGCGCGGGCGGCGCGCAGCTCCTCCTCATAGCGCACGGTCGACGTGATATCGAGCGCCAGGGTCACCATGTCGCCGTCATGGCCGCGCTGGTCGATCAGGCGCAGGTACCGCTCATCCCAAAGCTGGACCACCACCGGTTCCGGCGCGGGGGAGAGCCAGCGTTCGTTCATCATCGCCCGCCAGGCATCCGGGGCCATGCCGCCGGTGTTGATCAGCCCCTCGTCGGTCAGCAGCTGCAGGATGCGCATGTAGGAGATGCCGGGCGCCACCTCCTCCAGACCGTCGAAGATGTTGAGATAGGCGGTGTTGGCGCCAATGAGGTTGCTGTCAGTGTCGAAAAAGGCAAACCCGTCCTGAAACGCCTGGATCGAATGCCACAGGCGCCGCTCTGCGGTTTCGATTTTCTCGTTGGCGGTGTGGAGATCGGATTTCACCTTGGCGTTTTCGTCGCGCACGGTGGCGACTTCCGCCTGGGTCTGGCCGATCTGCTTGGTCAATGCCAGCGCGTGGCGGCCAAGTTTGCGGTTGGCAGCAGACAGCTCCGCCTGCTTCAGCTCAAGCAGCCGCTCGGCGGCCAGCCGGGCCCGCCTTTCTTCCGATAATTTGTCGGCAAGGCTCATCCCTGCAAACTCCGGCAATGCATCAAAACATACAACGCGCGGCAAATTCCCGCACAGGCGGCCGCAGGGCTGCCCCTCATGTGTTACGCGGAGGAATCTTGCTATGACGTTAAGCCCGTGCCAGCCTGTCCCCAGTATTGGAGGGTGCCATGCCGCGTCTGTTTGCTTCTGCCTTATTTTACTTTATTGCTTTTATTGCGTTTTTACCTTCGGCTTGGGCCGGACCGGAGGTGCCCGATTACCGTTACCGCTCTTATGCGGACACGGATTTCTTCGGCTCCGACCTGCAGCCTCTGTACGGCACAGACGTGCAGTCCTGCGCCCGCGCCTGCTCCGCGCAGGCGGATTGCGCAGGCTTTGTTTTCAACCAGCGCGCCAATGCCTGTTTCCCCAAATCGGCGCTGGCGCAATCCAGCCCCTACGCAGGCGCCCTCTCTGCCGTGAAGCAGCCCGCCGCCCCGGGTCTGGCTGCAGCGGCTGCGGCGCGCGCGGCGCGGCTGGATTTCCTGCCCGCGCAGGAGTTGCAGGACGCCGCCGCCTTGGCGCGCACCCTGGGGCTGGACTATCCGCTGGCCGCAAATGCCCCGGCAGAGGCCCGCGCCGCCGCCCGCAGCCTGTTGCGGGACGGTGATTCCCCGGCTGCCCTGCGCTGGATGGCGCAAGCGGTGGTGCTGGAAGACGCGGCCGCGGACTGGACGCAGTTTTCCGCGTATCTGCTGCGCGCGGCCAAGGACAGCAGCAGCCGCAGCCAGCAGAACCGCTACCGCGCGCAGGCCTATCATGCCGCGCTGAACGGCTATCTGCGGGCCGCGGACCCGGCGGCGCAGGCCCAGGCGCTGGCGGCAGCAGCCGAGGCGCAGCAGCTGCAGGGCAGGGGCCGTGCCATGCTGCCGCTGTTGCGGCTGGCGCAGGACATCGCCCCGGATGAGGCCCGCGCCGCCCGGCTGGAGGATGCGATTGCCAAACACGGCTTCCGCGTGCTGGCCAGCACCGTTGAAAGCGACAGCGCCGCGCCGCGCATCTGCGCCGAATTCTCGGAGGATCTGGAACAGGCCGGAACCGATTACGAAAACTACGTCCGCATGGCCGAGGCCAGCCTGGCCGTCACCGTGCAGGGCCGCCAGCTGTGCCTCGACGGTGCAGAGCACGGCAAGCGCTACCGCCTGACCCTGCGCCGCGGCCTGCCCGCGGCCAGCGGCGAGCAGCTGTATAAGGACGTGGAGCTGACCCATTACGTGCGCGACCGCGCCCCGCAGGTCCGCTTCCCGGGCCGTGCCTATGTGCTGCCGGCCGGCGGCTTGGCGGCGCTGCCAGTGGAAACCGTGAACCTCACGGAACTCGACCTGCGCCTGCGCCGGGTCAGCAGCCGCAACGTGCTGCGTACCCTGCAGGAGGGCTACTTTGCCAAGCCGCTCTCACAGTGGGAGGACAAGCATTTCGCCGCGGACATTGCCGAGGAAATCTGGACCGGCAGCGCCGAAGTGGACACCGCGCTCAATCAGGCGATGACCAGCCGCCTGCCGCTGGATCAGGCTCTAACGGGCGCGAAACCGGGCCTTTATGCCCTTACCGCCCGGGTGCCGGGTGCCGATCCTTATGAAGACGCCGGTGCCACCCAGTGGTTTGTGCTGACTTCCCTGGGCCTCTCCACCATGTCCGGCAGCGACGGCCTGCATGTTCAGGTGCAGGGCCTGGCGGACGCCAAGCCGCACGCCGGCGCCGAGGTCAGCCTGATCTCCTCCGCCAACGAGGTTCTGGCGACAGCAGCCAGCGACGCCAGCGGCTATGTGCATTTCGCCCCCGGCCTCACCCGCGGCACCGGCGGCGCGGCACCCGCGTTGATCACCGCGCGCGCGGGGGAGGGCGACTTCACCTTCCTGCCCCTGAACGATGCCGCCTTTGACCTTTCTGACCGCGGTGTGGCCGGCCGCCCCGCGCCGGGGCCGGTGGATGTCTTCCTCGCCACCACCCGCGGCGCCTTCCGCGCAGGCGAAACCGTGCATGTGACCGCGCTGGCCCGCGACAGCCAGGCGAAAGCCATCGACGGCCTGCCGCTCACCGCGATCTTGCTGCGCCCGGACGGGGTGGAATACACCCGCCAGACCTCCGCCGCAGGCCATCAGGGCGGCCATGTCTTTGCGCTGCCCACCGGCCCGGCCGCCCCGCGCGGCACCTGGCGGATCGAGATCAAAAGCGACCTCAAGGCCCCCGCGCTCGCCAGCCGCCAAATCCTGGTTGAGGATTTCCTGCCGGAGCGCATCGACTTTGAACAGCAGGTAACGAATGCAGAAAGCCTCCAGCCCGGCGGTACAGCTCAGATCGCGCTGCAAGCCGACTACCTGTTCGGCGCGCCGGGCGCGGGCCTGAAGGTGGAAGGCAGCGTCCGCCTCACCGCCGCCAATACCCTGGAACAATGGCCGGGTTTCCGTTTTGGCCGCTATGATGAGGCGTCTTCGGCCCAGACCGAACACTTCGGCGGCCAGGAAACCGGCCCTGACGGCGCCGCGGCCTTCACCGTCAGCCTGCCAGCCGTCCCCCCGGCAGAAGGCAAGCCGCTGCTCGCCACCTTCACCACCCGCGTCGCGGATGGGTCCGCCCGGCCGGTGGAGCGCTCCCTGGACCTGCCCGTCCGCCCCGCTGGCCCTGTCCTCGGCATCAAGCCGCAGTTTGACGAGGCCGCGGCAGAAGGTTCTGAAGCAGGCTTTGAACTCATTGCCCTGTCGCCGGACCTGACCCCGATGCCGATGCGCGTCAAATGGACCCTGAACCGGGTCGAGACGCGCTATCAGTGGTACCAGCTCTACGGCAACTGGAACTGGGAGCCGGTGACACGCCGCACCCGCATCGCCACCGGCGAGGCGCAACTGGGCAGCGATCCCCTGCCATTGTCGCAGCCGGTCGACTGGGGCCGCTATGAACTGGTGGTGGAGCGCCTCGACGGCGAATATGCCTCCGCCGCCTTGGACTTCTATGCCGGCTGGTACGCGCCCGAGGGCAGCACCGAGACACCCGCCCGGCTGGACCTGTCGCTGGACAGCGAAAGCTACACCCCCGGCGACACCGCCCGCCTGCGCATCGTGCCGCAGGCCGCGGGCACCGCGCTGGTCTCGGTGGTCTCCAGCCATCTGATCCACCGCATGGCCGTCGAAGTCCCCGCCGGCGAAACCGTGATCCCGCTGGAGGTGACACAGGACTGGGGCAGCGGCGCCTATGTGACCGCAACCGTCATCCAGCCAGTGGCAGGCGACCGCGGTCGTACCCCGCTGCGCGCCCTGGGCCTCGCCCACGCCAGCGTGACCCAGCCCGGCCAGCAGCTGGAGGTCGCGATTGACGTCCCCGAAGTGGCCCGCCCGCGCGGCACGCAAGTGGCTAAAATCCGTGTGGATGGCGCGGCGGAGGGCGAAGAGGTCTGGCTCACCGCCGCCGCCGTCGACCTCGGTATCCTCAATCTGACAGGGTTCCAAAGCCCCGATCCCAGCGCGCATTACTTCGGCCAGCGCCGCCTGGGGATGGAGCTGCGCGACGTCTATGGCCGCCTCATCGATCCCGGCAACGGCGCCATGGGCCGCATCCGCTCCGGCGGCGATGCGGACGGCGGCATGAAGATGCAATCGCCGCCCCCAACCCAGGATCTGGTGGCGCTGTTCTCCGGCCCGCTGCAAGTGGACGCCAATGGCGAGGCTGACTTTCCCCTGACGCTGCCCGCCTTCAACGGCACCGTGCGGCTGATGGCGGTGGCGTGGTCGGGCAAGGCCGTGGGCCAGGCAGAGGCCGACATGCTGGTGCGCGACCCGGTGGTAGTCACCGCCGCCCTGCCGCGCTTCCTGGCGCCGGGCGATCAAAGCCGCGCCCGCATCGAAATCGTCCACGCCGACGGCCCGGCAGGTGAGATGAAGCTGACAGCCAGCACCGCAGGCGGCCTGACGCTCGGCAGCCTGCCCGCCGCTGTCACCTTGCAGGAGCAGGGCAAGACCGTGCTGGACCTGCCGGTCACGGCAGAAACCGTCGGCGACCACGCGCTGACCCTCACCCTCACCACTCCCGACGGGCAGCAGCTGCGGCAGGACCTGCGGATGCCGGTCCGCGCCAATGATCCGGTGACGTCGGAAACCCGCCGCTTCACTCTCGCAGCAGGCGACACTTTCCTGTTCAGCAAGGACGTCTTCGCGGGCCTGCGCCCCGGCACCGCGCGGGCCACCATCTCCTCCGGCCCGCTTGCCAAGTTCGACGTGCCGGGCCTTCTGGCGGAGCTGGACCAGTACCCCTACGGCTGCACCGAGCAGGTGACCTCCAAGGCGCTGCCGCTCCTCTACCTCAGCAGCGTCGCGCAGGCAGCTGGGCTGGGCAACGGCCCGGCGGTGGACGCGCGCATTAACGCCGCCATCCGCCAGGTGCTGACCCGCCAGGCCCCCAGCGGCGCCTTCGGGATGTGGCGCGCCGACAGCGGCGAATTCTGGCTGGATGCCTACGCCAGCGACTTCCTCAGCCGCGCCCGCGCGCAAGGGTATGAGGTGCCGCAGCAAGCCTTCGCCCAGGCGATGGATAACCTGCGCAACCGCATCAGCTACGCCGCCGATTTCGACACGGGCGGCGAGGAGATCGCCTATGCCCTCCTGGTGCTGGCGCGTGAAGGCGCCGCCCAGATGGGCGATTTGCGCTACTATGCGGATGTGAAGGGGGAGGCCTTTGCCACCCCGCTCGCCGCCGCCCAGCTCGGCGCCGCGCTGGCGGCCTATGGCGACCAGCGCCGCGCCGACCGGATGTTTGCCCGCGCCGCCCGGATGACCGGTTCCGAAGCGCAGGGCGAAGCCCGCCTCTGGCGCGCCGACTTCGGCACCGCCTTGCGCGACACCGCAGGCGTTCTGGCGCTGGCGGCGGAGGCCGGATCGGAGGCGGTGGACCGGACCCGCCTGTCGGCGCGGATCTCGAACGCCAGCGGCCAACGCTCCACGCAGGAGGCCGCCTGGACCCTGATGGCCGCCCATGCGCTGACCCAGCGGCCCGAGGAGGCCGGTCTCTTGGTCAACGGCCAGCCCGTCAAAGGCCCGTTTGTGCAGGCCGCAGACGGTCAGGACATGCCGGAACTCGCCCTGACCGCCGCCAGCGGCCGCACGGCTGAGATCACCCTCACCACCCTTGGCGTGCCAGAGGTCCCGCCTGCCGCGGGCGGCTTCGGCTACACCATCGAGCGCAGCTACTACACGCTGGAGGGCCAGCCGCTGGACGCGCAGTCCGTGCAGACAGGCGCGCGGTTCGTGGCGGTTCTGCGGGTGATGCCGCATGAAGAGACCGGCGCCCGGCTGATGATCAACGACCCGCTGCCCGCGGGATTTGAGATCGACAACCCCAACCTGCTGCGCTCCGGCGATTTGCGCGATCTCGACTGGCTGAACCCGGCAGAGGCCGAACACGCTGAGTTCCGCAGCGACCGCTTCCTGGCGGCGGTGAATGTGCGCGATGCCGCGCCGGTGACGCTGGCCTATGTGGTCCGCGCGGTGACGCCCGGCACGTTCCACCACCCCGCCGCCTCGGTCGAGGACATGTACCGCCCCGCCTACCGCGCCCGCACCGGCACGGGGCGCGTGGAGGTCAGGTGAAACGCTGGCTGAACAGCTCAGAGGGCAGCGCCCGTCCGCGGGGGGGCGAGAATCGCCCGCCGTCGTGCTGCAAGCACGCCTCTGGCGTGACGGGGGCGGACGGGCGATGCCCGGCCTATCGGCCAGGCAGGAGGTGGAGGCGGAGCGCTTTGGCCTTGGCGCTTCTGGTTGCGGTGACGTCCTCTGCCTATCGCAGCTTCGACACTTGGATCGGCAGCACAATCCTCCCCCTCACCCTCACTGAAACCTCCACCGAGGTCCTCGACCGCAACGGCAAGCTCCTGCGCGCCTACCCCGTCGGCACCGGCCTCTGGCGCCTCGCCGTGCAGCCCGCCGGCGTCGACCCGCGCTTCCTCGCCATGCTCCTGCGCTACGAGGACAAGCGCTTCCGCTCGCACGCGGGCGTCGACCCCATCGCCCTCCTGCGCGCCGCAGGGCAGGCGATGTGGAACGGGCGCACGGTCTCCGGCGGCTCCACCCTCACCATGCAGGTCGCGCGGTTGCTGGAGGACGGCACCACCGGCCGCTGGTCCGGCAAGCTGCGCCAGATGCGGGTGGCGCTGGCGCTGGAACGCCGCCTCAGCAAGGACGAAATCCTCACCCTCTACCTGACCCACGCCCCCTATGGCGGCGCGGCAGAGGGGATCCGCGCGGCCGCCTACAGCTGGTTCGGCAAGGAACCGAAACGCCTCACCCCGGCAGAGGCCGCCCTGCTGGTTGCCCTGCCGCAATCCCCCGAACGCCGCCGCCCCGACCGCTTCCCCGAGGCCGCCAGCGCCGCCCGCGACCGGGTGCTGGAGCGCATGGAACGCCAAGGCCTCCTGAGCGCAGAACAGGCCGAGGCCGCCCGCCGCGCCCAGCTGCCGCACCAAATGGCCGCCTTCCCGCGCCTTGCCCCGCACCTTGCCGACCGCATGGCGGCGCAGCACCCCGGCCAGCGCCAGCTGCGCCTGACCCTCGACGGCGCGGTGCAAGCGCGGATGGAGACGCTGCTGGCAGAGGCCGTGCGCACGGGCGGGGACCGCCTCTCCGCCGCCCTCATCGCCGCCGACCATAAGACGGGCGAGGTGCTGGCGCTGGCCGGCTCCCCGGGCTATTCGGATGCGCAACGGCGCGGCTTTGTCGACATGACCCAGGCGATCCGCTCCCCCGGCTCGACCCTGAAACCGCTGATCTACGGCCTCGCCTTCGACCAGGGGCTGGCGCACCCGGAAACCCTGATCCACGACGGGCCTGTGAATTTCGCAGGCTACGCGCCGCAGAATTTCGACGGCGAATTCCGCGGCGACATAACCGTGCGCGAGGCGCTGCAGCTGTCCCTGAACATCCCCGTGGTGAAGCTGACGCAGGAGCTGGGACCGGCGCGGGTGCTGGCCTCGTTGCGGGCAAGCGGCGCCCGGCCGGAACTCCCCGGCGGCACGCCGGGCCTGGCCCTGTCGCTCGGCGGCCTCGGCATCAGCCTGCAGGACATGGTGCAGCTTTATGCCGGGCTGGCCGCAGGCGGGCAGGGGCCGAAGCTGCGCGTGATGCAGGGCGACGCCCCCCAGCCCGCAGGCCGCCTGGTCTCGCCCGAGGCCGCCTGGCAGGTTGCCGACATCCTGCGCGGCCTGCCGGTTCCCGCTGGCGCGCGCGCAGGCAGCATCGCCTATAAGACCGGCACCTCTTACGGCCACCGCGATGCCTGGGCGATCGGCTGGGACGGGCGCCACGCGGTCGGCGTCTGGATGGGCCGGGCCGACGGCACCCCGGTGCCGGGCATCTTCGGCGGCGATCTGGCCGCCCCGGTGCTGTTCGAGGCTTTCGGCCGCCTGAAACCCGCGCTCGATCCGCTGCCGCCGCCGCCGCCCGCCACGCTGATCGTCAGCTCCGCCGAGCTGCCGCAGCCGCTGCAGCGCTTCCGCCCCCGCGACGCCGCCTTCTCAGAGCCTGCAAATGCGCCGGAACTGATCTTCCCGCCCGACGGCGCCCGGCTGGCGCTGGACGGCATGGACCTCACGCTCAAACTCCGCGGCGGCACCGCGCCCTTCCTGGTGCTGGCAAACGGCCAGCCGGTGCTGTCCGGCCAGCGCCGCCGCGAGTTCGCCCTGCCCAGCCCCGGCCCCGGCTTTTCATCCCTGGTGATTGTCGATGGCGCGGGGCGTTCCGACCGGGTTAACCTGCGGATCGACTGATCCCCGTCTTGATCGAGGCCCTTTCCATGCTGAAACCCCTCCTTGCCGCCTGCACCCTCGCCTTCACGGCCCCCGCCGCCCTGGCCGCCTGCGCCACTGACGCGGAAATCGCCGCCTTCGTGGACAGCTACCTGGCCAAGACTCCGGCCCAGGCGCTATCGCCCGACGGCAGCATGGAGGACGCGCTGTGTTCGCAGGCCAAACTCGCCGCCGCGCTGGAGCCGCACATGGGGCCGGTGATTGGCTACAAGGCGGGCCTCACCAGCAAACCCGCGCAGGAGCGTTTCGGCGCAACCGAGCCGGTGCGGGGCCTGCTGTTCCAAAACATGATGCTGGAGGACGGCGCCGCGCTGGACGCGCCCTGGGGCGCGATCCCGATGGTGGAGGCCGACCTGGTGCTGGTGGTTGCGGACGCAGGGATCAACAGCGCTGCAACGCCTGAGGAAGCGCTGGCCCATATCTCCGCCATCCGCCCCTTCATCGAGCTGCCCGACCTGACGCTCGCCAAGGGTCAGCCCTTCACGGCTGAGACGATCACCGCCATGGGCGTCGGCACCCGCCTCGGCGTCCTCGGCGCCCCGGTGCCGGTGGAGGACCCGGCAGAAATGGCCCGGATGCTGGAAGAGATGTCCGTCACCATGCGCGACGCAGCGGGCGGCGTGCTGGTGCAGGCGCCGGGCCGCGCGGTGCTGGGCAACCCGGTCAACGCCGCCCTGTGGCTGCGCTCCAAGGGCGTCGCGTTCAAGCCGGGCGACCTGATTTCCGTCGGCTCCTTCGGTCCGCTGTTCCCGCCGCAGGCGGGCAAGGGGGGCGTCAGCGTCACCTATGAAGGGCTGCCCGGCGATCCGGTGGTGCAGGTGGCATTCAAGGACTAACCGGCAGGCCGCCGGGTATGAGGTGTTTCGCTTCGGGCTGCGCCCGAAGCGACCCGCGCCGCGCCTTCGGCGCGGCGCTTGGCCCAACTGTCGCGGGGTTTCGCAAGAAAACCTGCGGCAGGCGGGAGCGCCCCGGTTGCGAGAGCCGCCTAGCGCCGCCCCTCGCGCAGCCAGCCCGCAACGATGAAGAAAGACGCCATCAACAGCGCCAGCCAGCCGGGCAGCAGCGGGCCTTGGGAAACCGACAGCGTCTCATAGGCCTCCCGCGGGGTCAGGCCGATCCAGCCGCGCCCCGAGGCCGGCCGCCCGGCCCGCACGCTGCGCAGGGCGGGCATCCCGTCCTCCAGCCGCAGAACCCCGCCGCGCAACGGCTCCAGCACCGGCGCCAGCACAGAACCTGTGGCAATGGTTTCCTCAAACTCCTTCGGCGCGGCAGGGCCAAGCCCCACAACCGCGCTCTCCTCACCCTCCTGCAGCCGGTACAGCCCCGGCTCCGGCCCCTCATAGCGGGTTTCCCACTGCCCCGGCGCGCTCGGACGCATCTCCAGAGCCACTGCCGAGCCATCGGGCGCGGTCACCGTCACCGGCCCCGCCTGCTCCGCCAGCGTGCGGCGCAGGATGCGCATCCGCTGGCCCGTCACCTCGGCCCACAGCGCCTCTTCCTCCAGCTCCGGCTCCTTCATCATCCAGTGGGCAAGACGGCGCAGCAGCTCCAGCTGCGGCCCGCCGCCCTCATATCCGCGGCTCCACAGCCAGGCGTGATCCGACGCCAGCAGTGCCACCCGGCCCTCGCCCACCCGGTTCAGCACCAGCAGGGGCCGTTCGCCCGCGCCGCTCATCAGCACATGGCCCTCCGGTGCGCGCAGCTCGATCTGGCGCAGCCAGCGGCCCCAGTCCTCCGCCCCCTCCAGGCCGGAAGTCACCGGATGCTGCTTGCCAAGATCCGTCACCGCGGGGCGGTAGGCCTCCTCCAGCACCCGCGCCGAGGGTTCGGCGGGCAGGATCAGCGACAGGGGCGAGCGGTAGATACTGTCAGCGCTGGCGAAATCCGGCCCCGCCGCCACCAGCACCGCGCCGCCGCCCATCGCGTAATTGGCGACATTGTCCAAATAGACCGCCGGCAGGATGCCGCGCCGCTTGTAGCGGTCAAAGATGATCAGATCGAAATCCTCGATCTTCTCCAGGAACAGCTCGCGGGTGGGGAAGGCGATCAGCGACAGCTCCTCCACCGGCACGCCGTCCTGCTTCTCCGGCGGACGCAGGATGGTGAAATGCACCAGGTCCACCGCGCTGTCGGACTTCAACAGGTTGCGCCAGGTGCGCCCGCCCGCGTGCGGCTCGCCCGACACCAGCAGCACCCGCAGCCGGTCGCGCACCCCGTTGATCTGCACCAGCGCCTGGTTGTTGCGCGCGGTCAGCTCGCCCGGCTCTTCCGGCACGCTGAACTGGATCACGTTGCGCCCGCCGTGCTGCAGCACCATCGGCAGCTCGAAATCCACCCCGACGGGCAGGGTGAAGCGCTGCGGCGCATCGCCCCCGACCGAGATGTCGAGATCGGCAAAGCCGCCCTCAACCGGCGCCGCGCCCTGATCCTCGATCCGAAGCGTCAGCGTCACCGGCTCGCCGATGATGGCAAAGCCGGGGGCGTTGCGGACAATCAGGCGGCGGTCCCAGTCGTCCTCGCGCCCGCTCAGCAGCAGGTGCATCGGCGCGGGCAGGCTGATCGCCTGACCGGTGTCATGCACCTGCCCGTCGCTGAGGGCGATGATCCCTGCCACCCGCGCCCGCGGCTCATCCGCCAGCGCCTGCGCAATGGCGGCCATCAGCCTTGTGCCCTCGTCGCCCTCGCCGTCCGGCACGGTGACCCAGCGCACATCGGTGCCGGGCCGGTTGTCCAGCGCCGCCTTCAGCTGGCTGCGGGCGCGCTCCACCTGCTCCGGGCGGTCGCGCAGCTGCTGGCTGGCGGTCTGATCCTCGGCCACGATCACGATGTCATCCAGAGGCGCGCGGTCCTCGCTCTGATGCACCGGACCTGACAGGGCGGCCAGCAAGACCAGCGCCGCCAAGGCACGCAAGGCCCAGCCGGACAGGCCCTTCCACAGCCCCAGCAGCAGCGCCGCCAGGGTCACAGCCCCCGCGGCCCAGATCACGGGCCAGGGCACCAGCGGGTCGAACAGGATCGTCTGCGTCATGAAACCACCCTCATTGCCCCAGCCGGTCCAGCAAGGCCGGCACATGCACCTGGTCGGATTTGTAATTGCCGGTCAGCACATGCATCACCAGGTTGACGCCGAACCGGAACGCCAGTTCCCGCTGCCGCTCGCCGGCATAGCCGCGCCCGACCGGCAGCAAGGGCCGCCCGTTTTCATCCACCGCCCAGGCCGCCGCCCAGTCGTTGCCGCCGATCACAACCGGCGTCACCCCGTCATTGAGGTTGCGGAAGGGGATGCCCTCGGCCTGTTCCGCATCCGGCGGCGCCGCCTCGACCCAGACCGGGCCGCGGCTGTGGCGGCCGGGGAAGTCCTGCAGCAGGTAGAACGCCCGCGTCAGCACATGGTCCTCCGGCACCACCTCCAGCGGCGGAATGTCCAAGGGCAGCGCAATCTGCTGCAGCCGCCGCGCCGCCGGGCTGGTGGCGCCGGCAGAGGCCAGATCGGCGTCGCGGGTGTCAAACAGGATCATCCCGCCCGCCCGCAGATAAGTGTTCAGCTTGCCGTAAGCCTCGGAGGAGGGCAGCGGCTGGTCCCGCGTGACGGGCCAGTAGAGCAGCGGGAAAAACGCCAGCTCATCCTGCTCCAGATCGACGCCTGCCGGGTTGGCCGGCTCCACCGAGGTGCGGAAGAACAGCGTGTCCGACAGCCCGCGCAGGCCCGCCTCGGCAATCCGGTCGACCTCCGCGTCGCCGGTCAGCACATGCGCCAGCACCAGTTCCGAGGCCAGCTCCGCCGCCCGGAAATCCGCCTGTGCCTGCTGCTGCGGCGGACCCTCCTGTGCGCGCGCCTCCTGCGCTGGAACCAGCGCCGCCAGCCCCAGCGCCGCCGCCAGCGCGGCAGTGCGGGCCCGGCCCAAGAGGCCGGACACCAGAAGCGTGCCCAGCACATCCAGCGCCAGCAGCATCAGCGCCCCCGTCAGCAAGGCCCCGCCCAGCGGCATCTCCTGCGGCGCGTCATAGCCGCTGACCCGGACCGAGGCAGGCCAGCGCGCCGCCAGCAGCTCATCTTCGGGGCGCAGCACGTTGCGCGCCAGCATCCGCCGCCCGCCGTCATAGACCCCGGGCCGCAGCTCCGGCCCCGCGGGCGCGGCCACCAGATCCGGCCCCTTGACCCCCGGCAGCGTCTCCGCCGCCTCCAGCCGGCCAAAGCCGTCCAGCACCTCCACCGGCGTCCAGGTGGTGCCTTCCAGGTCTTCGGCCTTGGGCGCGGCGGCAGAGGAAGACACCGCCAGCCGCTCCAGCATCGACACGAACAGGCCCGACAGCGGCAGGCTGCTCCACTCCGCATTCGCCGTCACGTGAAACAATACCACCTGGCCCTGTCCCAGCGTCTTGCGGGTCACCAAGGGCGTGCCGTCGGCCAGTTCCGCGATGACGCGGTCCGCCAGCTGGGGATCGGGCTGCGCCACCACTTGCGAGCTGATCGCCACCTCCTGCGGCACCTCCAGCCCGTAAAAGGGAGAGCCTTCGGCAAACGGCGCCAGCGTCTTCGGCTCGCCCCAGCTCATCGCGCCGCCGATGCTGCGCCCGCCAATGCGCAGGCGCACCGGCATCAGGGGTTCCTCGCCGCTGCGCGCGGTGTCGCTGGCCGCCAGCCTCGGCCCGGCAAAGCGCAGCAGCAGGCCGCCGTTTTCCACCCACTCAATCACCGCCTCTTCCTGCGCGGGCGCCAGCCGCGCCACATCGGCCAGCACGATCACATCCGGGTTGGCGGGCAGCAGATCCCGCAGCGCGCCCTCCAGCAGTTCCGCCGAGGGCGCCAGCGCCTGGCGCAGGTAGTGCAGCGGCGACAAGAGCGCCAACCCTTCATCGGCGCTTTCGGAGGACACCAGCGCCACCTCGCGCCGCCGCAAGCTGTCATCGGTCAGCGCCACTGCGCCCGCCGATGCCTCGCCGCGGATTTCAAACCGCGACAGCCGCGCCCGCAGTTCCGCCGGCAGCGACAGCTCAGCCGAGGCCGCGCGGGCGCCATCGGCAAACCGCAGGGAGAGCGACGCCAGGCTGCGTTCGGTGCCGCCGGGATCCTTGCCCTGCGCCACCACCGCAACCTCCTGCGCGGGACCGGCATGGCTGCGCAGCGCCGTCAGTTCGATCGCGCCGCCGGTATAGCTGGCGGGCAGCAGCCCCAGAACCGGCGCGGGCTGTTCGAACACCTCGATCCCGCCGCGGCGGCTCAGCGCTTCGATCAGCCCTTCGCGGCCCGGGTATTCCAGCCCGTCGCTGAACCAGAGGCTGTCAAAACCGCCCTCCGTGCCGGTAATCGCCGCCAAAGCCTGTTCCAGCTGCTCCGGCCCCGGCTGCCAGGGCAGCGGCGCCAGCCCGGCCAGCTGCCGCTGCCAGTCGCTGGCGGCGCGGAACTGCAACGCCTCCGGCGCGCTCAGGCGCAAGACCGCCACCGGGCGTCCGGAGCGGCCCGCTTCCTCCAGCTGCACTTCGGCCTGCGCGCTGGCCTGGTCCCAGCCCGCCGCGCCGCCCCAGCTGGCGTCCATCACGATCAGCAGCGGCCCGCTGCCGCCCGCCTCCTCGGTCGCGGGGTTCAGCACCGGCCCCGCCAAGCCGATGATCGCCGCCGCCACCGCCAGCAAGCGCAGCAGCAGCAGCCACCACGGCGTGCGGTCCGACAGGCTTTCGTCGTCCTTCAGCCCCAAAAGCAGCGTCACCGCCGGAAACGGCTGGCGCTTGGGCGCGGGCGGGATCGCCCGCAGCAAGAGCCACAGCACCGGCAGGGCCAGCAGCCCCAGCAGCAGCCAGGGCGCGGTAAAGCCGATGCCTGCAATCATGGTCATGGCGCGGTCCGCTCCAATGCGTGGTAAAGCCACATCAGCGCCGCCTGCGCCGGGTCGCCGGTGTGATGCTGACCGAACCGCCAGCCGGCCGCGCGGCACAGCCGCTCCAGCGCATCGCGGCGTTCCGCCAGCCGGTCCAGATAGCGCTCCTGCAGGGCAGAGGCCTTCAGTGTTTCATGTGTGACACCGCCTGCGATGCTCTGAAACAGGGTGCGGCCAGTGAAGGGAAAGGCTTCCTCCGCCGGGTCCAGCACCTGCAGCAGAACCCCCCGGACGCCGCGCGCGGCGGCCTTGGACAACGCCTGCTCCACCGGCTCGAATGGCCCCAGAAAGTCCGAGATGAACAGCGCCCGCGCGTGCGGGATCAGGGCGCGGTGGCCGGGCGGGGCGTAATCCTCCGCCTCATCCGCCGACAGCGCCTCGGCCAGCCGCAGGATCTGCACATTGCCGCGCCGGGGCGGCAGGCCGCCGCCGGTCAGGCCCACCCGCTCGCCGCCCTGCACCATCAGAACCGCGGCGGCGAGGCCCAGCAGCCGGGCCTGATCCACCTTCTGCGGCAGCTTGGGGGAGGAGGCAAACCGCATCGAGGCGCCGGTATCCACCCACAGATGCACGGTCTGCGCGATATGCCATTCCCGCTCGCGCACATATTGCACGTCGCCCATGGCGGAGCGGCGGTGGTCGATCATCCGGCGGCTGTCACCGGCCTGCGCCGGGCGGTACTGCCAGAAATCATCGCCGGTGCCGGCACGGCGGCGGCCATGCTCGCCCATCAGCACCGATCCGGCGAGATGCCGCGCCTGCACCAGCAAGGGGGGCAGGGCGCTGGCCTCGGCCTCCGCCCGGTGCCGCAATCCGGTTGCAGCGTCAGAGGCGGCGGGCCTGGTCACGCGGCGGCCCCGGTCCGGGCCAGTTCGCTCGCGGTTTCCTCGATCAGCGCCGCCAGGCTCTCCCCGCGCGCCCGCGCGGCAAAGTTCAGCTGCATCCGGTGGCTCAGCACCGGTTTCGCCATGTCCAGAACGTCCTCTGCGTTGGGCGCCAGCCGCCCCTGCAACAGCGCCCGCGCCCGCACCGCCAGCATCAAGGCCTGCGCCGCCCGCGGCCCCGGCCCCCAGGCCACGGTCTGCGCCACGTGGTCAGAGACGCCGGGTTCTTCGGGGCGGAAGGCGCGGACCAGGTCCAGGATCATCTCCACCACCGACTCGCCCACCGGCATCCGCCGCAGCAGGGCCTGTGCCGCGATCAGCTCTGCGGCGGTGAACACCTGATAGGCCTGCTCTTCCTCGGCCCCGGTGGTGGCCAGCAGGATATCCCGCTCGGTCGCGCGGTCGGGATAATTCACGTCGATCTGCAGCAGGAAGCGGTCCAACTGCGCCTCCGGCAGCGGATAGGTGCCCTCCTGCTCGATCGGGTTCTGGGTCGCCAGCACATGGAACGGCGCCCCCAGCGAACGGTCCTCGCCCGCCACCGTCACCATCCGCTCCTGCATCGCCTGCAGCAGCGCCGACTGGGTGCGCGGGCTGGCGCGGTTGATCTCATCCGCCATCAAAAGCTGGCAGAACACCGGCCCCGGCACAAACCGGAACGAGCGGTGCCCGTCGGCGGCGGTGTCCAGCACTTCCGACCCCAGAATGTCGGCGGGCATCAGGTCGGGCGTGAACTGGATCCGGTTGCCATCCAGCCCCATCACCGTGCTCAGCGTCTCCACCAGCCGGGTCTTGCCGAGGCCGGGCAAACCGATCAGCAGCCCGTGGCCGCCGCACAGCAGCACCGAGAGCGTGAGGTCCACCACCCGCTCCTGTCCGATAAAGCGCTTGGTGATCGACGCGCGCGCCTCTTGCAGCTTGGCTTCCAGCGCTTCGATACCGGCCAGCAGATCGTCCGTTTCAGGCATGACATTCCTCGTTTCCCGGATATATGCTGTTACTCTATCGTGCTGACAGGAAATGGCAAAAGCAATGAGCGGACAAAAACCTGTGACACCCGATGCCGAAGGCCTCGCCGCGGCGGCAAAAGCGGCCGGCAAGGGCAGGGGATTGCCGCCCGTCCACCTGTGGAACCCGCCGTTCTGCGGCGATCTGGACATCCGCATCGCCCGCGACGGCAGCTGGCATTACCTCGGCACCCCCTTTACCCGGTTTGAGCTGGTCAAGCTGTTTGCCTCCATCCTCAAGCTGGAGGACGGCAAGTACTACCTTGTAACGCCTGTCGAAAAGGTCGGCATCACCGTCGAGGACGCGCCCTTTGTGGCGGTGGATTTCGATGCGGCCGGGCAGGGGCGCGCGCAGGTGATCACCTTCACCACCAATATCGGCGACACCGCGGCGGCGGGGCCGGAGCATCCGGTCCGGGTGGCGCGCGATGGTGATAGCGGCGAACCTGCGCCTTATGTGATGATCCGCGCAGGCCTTGAGGCGCTGATCGACCGCAAGAGCTTCTACCGGCTGGCGGAGCTGGGCGAACACCACGATGACTGGTTCGGCGTCTGGTCCGGCGGGGAATTCTTCCCGCTGATTCCGTCTGCCGAGCTGGACGAAAGCTGATAACCCCCGGCACTTTGCCAGCCTGCCTTCCACCCGAAAGGCCGGGCGCTGCCCGCTGCGGTCTGCCGCAGGCAGCTCAAGCCTGGCAGACAGGCGGCGGAATCCGGCCAACCCGCGGTTAACGAAAGTTTAACATGAAAATTCTGCTCTTTTGACGCCTTGGCTGGCCCGTCCTGCGGCGCTAGACCAACAGTCAACAAGGAGAATCCTATGCCCCGCTTCGCGGCCAACATTTCGATGCTGTTTGCCGAGCTGCCCTATCTCGACCGGTTCCAGGCCGCCGCCGCCGCCGGGTTCGAGGCGGTGGAGATCCTCTATCCCTATGAACTGGCCGCCAAGGAAACCCAGCGCGCGCTGCTGGCCAACGGGCTGCAGTTGCTGCTGATCAACGCGCCGCCGCCGAATTACACCGGCGGCATGCCCGGCTATGCGGCGGTGCCGGAGGGCATCGACCGCTTCCAGCGCGACATCCGCCGGGTGCTGCGCTACGCCGAGGCGCTGAAGGCGGGCAAGATCCACGTGATGGCGGGCTATGCCAAGGGCGCAGAGGCACAAAAGACCTTTGTCCAAAACCTGCAATGGGCTGCAGACCGGGCGCCGGAACAGCAGTTCACCATCGAGCCTTTGAACAGCGGCGATCAGCCCGGCTATTTCCTCGATGACTACAGCCTGGCGGTAGAGGTGCTGGACGCGGTGGACCGGCCCAATGTCGGCTTGCAGTATGACGCCTACCACGCCCAGCTGATCCACGGCGACGCGGCCAAGGTGTGGGAGACCTTCGGCAGCCGCGCGGTGCATGTGCAGATCGGCGCCGCGCCGGGCCGCTGCGAGCCGGGCACCGGGCCGGTGGACTTCCAAAGGCTGTTCGCGGCCATCGACGCCAGCGGCTACGACGGCTGGGTCAGCGCCGAATACACCCCCTCCACCCGCAGGACCGAAGACAGCCTGGGCTGGATGCGCTGAGCTCCCGGCCGTTCTGCGCAGAAACCTGTGCAGCGGCGCAGATTGCTCCCCTTTCCGGCAAACGCATATCTCCGTCAGCATCCCGCCGCCAAGGAGACAGCCATGATCCCCGCCCGCTTCGCCCCGCTTCTGTCCGGTTTCCTGATGTCGCTGATGATGTCCTCGATCGTGTCCGGCATCTCCACCCTGCGGGCCGTGGGCGCGGAGGAGGGTTTCACCGCCGCCTGGCTTTCCGCCTGGGCCTACAGCTGGCCGGTGGCCTTTCCGGTCGTGCTGGTGGTGGCCCCGCTGGTGCGCCGCGCCGTGGCCATCGCCATCCGCACGCCGGATGCGGCATGATGCCCGCGGAGGGCGGGGATACACATTCAGCAATTGAAATGTGACCGCGCCCGGGGCAGAAAGGTCCGCGATAAGCGAAAGGACAACGCCAATGCTGCCCGCCCGATTTGCACCTGTATTGTTCAGCCTGATCCTGTCGGGGCTGATGTCCTGCATCGTGACCTGCGTCGCGACCTGGAAGGCGCTGGGGTTCACCACCGGATTGACCGCGGCCTGGATGCAGGCTTGGTCGCTCAGCTGGCCCATTGCTTTTGCGGTCGCCTTTACCGCCGCGCCGCTGGTGCGCCGGCTGGTGGCGAAACTGGTCAGGCAGCCGCTGCAGGGCTAAAGGCCGCAGGGGCGGCTCCCGCCCGCTGCCCGCTGCATCACAGATGCAGCAGCAGCCGTTGGGCCGCGCGCCGCTGGCGCGGCGCGGTTGCGCCCGGTGCCGCTGTCAGTTCAGGCAGAGAAACAGGTCGTAATTCGTCCTGGCCGCTGAATCCTTGCGCGCGGAGGCATGCTCGGCCTGCTTCCCATGCCCCTTGCGGCAGATCCGGTCCGCCTCCTGCGCCGCCGCTTTCAGCGCCCAATGCCGCGGGTGATGCTGCGGCGTGGCGATGGTCACGCTGTCCCCGTTATACTCCGTAACCGCGGGCCGGATGTGATGCGCGCAGCCGCCTGCAACGGCGAGAACGCCGGCAAAAATCAGTGTTTTCAATGGTCCGTCCTGAAATATCCGGTCTCAATCCCGGGGCCTCAGCCGCGTGCGGCGGCGGCCCCGGGCACAGGCATTCCAGCCCGGCGGCGCTGTGTCAATGCGCCTCGGCCCAGTTCTTCCCGCGGCCCGCATCCACCACCAGTTTCACGTCCAGATGCACCGCCGGATCGGCGGCGTTTTCCATCACTTCGCGGGCGGCGGCGATGGTCTCCTCCACGGCCGCCTCCGGCACTTCGAACAAAAGTTCGTCATGCACCTGCAGCAGCATCCGCGCGGGCAGGTGGGCAATCGCCTCCGGCATCCGGATCATCGCCCGGCGGATCACATCCGCCGCGGTGCCCTGGATCGGCGCGTTGATCGCCGCGCGCTTGGCAAAGCCCGCCTTCGGCCCCTTGGCGTTGATCTCCGCGGTGTGGATCTTGCGCCCGAACAGGGTTTGCACATAGCCGTGCTCCTTGGCGAACTCCACGGTGGAGTCCATGTACTTGCGGATGCCCGGGAAGCGCTCGAAATAGCGGTCGATGAAGCCCTGCGCGTCTTTGCGCGGGATGCGCAGGTTGCGCGCCAGGCCAAAGCCGGAAATGCCGTAGATCACACCGAAGTTGATCGCCTTGGCCTGACGGCGGATTTCCGGCGTCATCTCCTCCAGCGGCACCCCGAACATCTCCGAGGCGGTCAGGGCGTGAATGTCCTGCCCCTCGGCAAAGGCCTGCTGCAGCGTCTCGATCCCGGCCATATGGGCCAGGATCCGCAGCTCAATCTGGCTGTAGTCGAGCGACAGCAGCACATTGCCCTCTTCCGCCACAAACGCCTCGCGGATGCGCCGCCCCTCTTCGGAGCGGACGGGGATATTCTGCAGGTTCGGATCGGTCGAGGCCATGCGCCCGGTGCTTGCCCCGGTCTGGGCATAGGATGTATGCACCCGCCCGGTGTCCGGATTGATATGGTCCTGCAGCGCATCCGTGTAGGTCGACTTCAGCTTGCTGAGCTGCCGCCAGTCCAAGACCCGCCGGGGCAGGTCATGTTCGGTCGCCAGATCCTCCAGGATATCGGCGCCGGTGGAGTACTTGCCGTTTTTGCCGCGCTTGCCGCCTTCCAGCCCCATCTTGTCGAACAGGATCTCGCCCAGCTGCGCAGGCGAGCCGACGTTGAAGGTCTCGCCCGCGAGTTCATGGATCTCCGCTTCCAGACCGGCCATCTTCTGGGCAAAGGCATTGGACATGCGGGAAAGCGTATCGCGGTCCACCTTGATGCCGTTGCGCTCCATCTCCGCCAGCACCGGCACCAGCGGCCGCTCCAGCGTTTCATAGACCGTCGTCACCCGCTCCTGATGCAGCTGCGGCTTGAAGGTCTGCCACAGGCGCAGGGTGATGTCGGCGTCCTCGGCGGCATAAGGCACCGCGTCCTCAATCGGCACCCGGTCAAAGGTGATCGCCGATTTGCCGCTGCCCAAGAGCGGCTTGATCGGGATCGGCGTGTGATCCAGATAGCGCTCCGACAACGCATCCATGCCATGCCCGTGCAGGCCCGCGTGCAGCGCATAGGACATCAGCATGGTGTCGTCGATCGGCGCCACATCCACCCCGTAGCGGTGCAGGATCTTGGCGTCGTATTTCATGTTCTGGCCGATCTTCAGGATCGCCGGATCCTCCAGAACCGGTTTCAGCATCGCGACCGCTTCTTCCAGCGGCATCTGCCCCTCCGACAGGCCTTCGCCGCCGAACAGGTCATCGCCCCCGGCCTTATGCGCCAAGGGGATATAGCAGGCCTCGCCCGCCTCCACGCACAGCGAGATGCCGACCAGATCGACGACCATCTCATCCAGACCCGTGGTCTCGGTGTCCACCGCCACCCAGCCGCGCTCGCGGATGCGGTCCACCCAGACCTGCAGGGCGGCGGCGTCGCGGACGCATTCGTATTTTTCCTTGTCAAAGGGCACGGCTTCCGGCGCCTCTGCCGCCGCGGAAACGGGCGCTGCGGCGGGCGCCTCCGGGATTGCCGGCGCCTCCACGCCCAGCCGGTCGGCCATGCGCTTGGACAGGGTGCGGAACTCCATCTCGGTCAGGAAGGTCATCAGGGTGTCCGCGTCCGGCTCCATCACCTCCAGATCGTCCAGGGTGAAGTCCAGCTCCATATCGCAGTCCAGCTGCACCAGCTTCTTCGACAGCTCGATCTGCTCCCGCATCTCGATCAGCGTCTGGCGGCGCTTGGGCTGCTTGATCTCTTCCGCGCGGTCCAGCAATTCCTCAAGCGAGCCGAATTCGTTGATCAGCAGCGCGGCGGTCTTGATCCCGATCCCCGGCGCGCCCGGCACGTTATCGACCGAGTCGCCCGCCAGCGCCTGCACGTCCACCACCCGGTCGGGGCCGACGCCGAACTTCTCCACCACGCCGTCGCTGTCGATGCGCTTGTTCTTCATCGCATCCAGCATCTCGACGCCGCCGCCGACCAGCTGCATCAGGTCCTTGTCCGACGAGATGATCGTCACCCGACCGCCGGCCGCGCGCGCCTGGCAGGCCAGCGTGGCGATGATGTCATCGGCCTCGAAGCCTTCGACTTCCTTGCAGGCGATGTTGAAGGCCTTGGTCGCCTCGCGGGTCAGCGGGAACTGCGGCACCAGATCCTCCGGCGCGGGCGGGCGGTTGGCCTTGTACTGGTCGTACATCTCGTTGCGGAAGGACATGCCGGAATGGTCAAAGATCACCGCCACATGGGTCGGCGCATCCGGGCCCTTGTTGTCCTCCACCTGCTTGAACAGCATGTTGCAAAAGCCCGCCACGGCCCCAATCGGCAGCCCGTCGGATTTGCGGGTCAAGGGCGGCAGCGCGTGATAGGCGCGGAAGATGAAGGCCGAGCCGTCGATCAGATGCAGATGGCAGCCCTTGCCGAATGTTGTCCCGCTCATGTGCGCCGCGCTCCCGTTGGAAATCCGTTCGTGTTCTGTTTCCCGGTTATCGGTGATCCTGCGGGGAAGGGCAATTGCCGTTTGCCGGCGGCGGCGGGAACCGGCAGCGGCGGTCCGGCGCCGTCTCGCGCCGCCCATGTTCCAGCCGCGGCCCGCCTGTGATAGACCTGCGGCCTCCCTTCATTGCACAGCAGGATCGAACCCCATGCAGCTCAACGGAAAAACGGTCATTGTCACGGGCGGCAGCGATGGCATCGGCAAGCACATCTGCCTGAAACTGGCCGCCGCGGGCTGCAAGCTGGCAATTCTGGGCCGCAACCAGGCGCGGCTGGACCAGGCGGCAGGGGAGGCCCGCAGCCTCGGCGCCCCCGAGGCGCGCAGCTACGCGGCGGACATGACCGATCCGGCGGCGGTTGCGGCTGCCGCAGCAGACATCCTGCGGGACTTCGGCAGCGTCGATATCCTGATCAACAATGCGGGCATCTGGCACAAGGCGGGGCCGCTCGACAGCATTTCAGAGGAGATGCTGATGGCCACTGTGCAGACCAACCTGACCGGCCTGATGCAGCTGACCCGCCACCTGCTGCCCGCGCTGCGCACCCGCGACGAGGCCGCGATTCTGAACGTCGCCTCCAAATCCGGGGTGGCCGCCCAAGCGGGGCAGTCGGTCTACACCGCCACCAAATACGGCGTGCGCGGCTTTACCGATGTGCTGAAGCTGGATGAGGCGGAGACCGGCGTGCGCGTCGCGGGCCTCTATCAAAGCGGCACCAACACCGGGATGTTCGCCAAGGCGGGCGAAGACGTCCCCAACCACATCTTCACCGAGCCGGAGGATCTGGCGGATGTGGTGGTTTTCATGCTGTCGCGCCCGCCGAAACTGTGGATGCACGAGGTCCGCGTCGAGCTGTAAGCGCAGCACAGCCTGCTGCCGGGGCCGCCGCGGGGCAGGGGCCTAGAACACGCCCATGCTGAGGCCCGCCCCCAAGGCCAGCCCCAGGTCGCAGCAGGCCTGCAGCTGATCCTCGGGGATCACCTTTTCTGCCAAAATGGCCTCCGGCGTCTGCGCATGGGTGCAAATAATCAGCGGCGCCTGCACCTCTTTCAGGCGCCAGCCGGTGGCAATCCGCGCGCATTGCCGCGCCGCGTTTTCCCCGTCCGATCCGGCGCAGACCATCTGCGCATAGGGCCGCCCCTCGATCTTTCCCAGCACCGGGTAATAGCAGCGGTCGAAAAACTCTTTCATCTGGCCGGACAAGGCCGCCAGATTCTCCGGCGCGCAGAAGATATAGCCGCTTGCGGCCAGCAGATCGCCTGGCCCGGCGTCTTCGGCCCGTTTCAGGACGGTCCCGATCTCCTCCCGCGCCGCCGCTGCCGCAGCCTCCGCCATCTGGCGGCTGCCGCCGGTGCGTGTGTGGTAAACGATCAAGAGCTGTGCCATCGCTGCCGCCCGCCTGTTGCGCTCCCGCGGCAGCTTACCGGGTGCCTGCAAATTTCTTCAAAGAAATTTGGCCGGAAAATCCGGATTTTCCGGGACCCGGCCTCCGCCTGAACGGTGTCACGCTGCCCGGGTCACTCCGCCGCCTTGGCCGTGTCCCGGTAGACGTATTTGCAGTCGCAATAGGGGCATTCCACGAAATTCTCGTCCTCGGGGATCAGCAGATACACCCGCGGATGCCCCAGCGCGCCTTCGCTGCCGTCACAGGCCACCTTGCGGCTGTCCACGATCTTGGTTTCCGGCGCTTCGATGCTCATGGCTGGCAGTCCTTTCGGTTTTCGGCTAGGCGCATTTATGAGCCAAGCAAATACCGGGGGCAAGAGCGGCGATGAGCGCAGATGCAATCCAACTCAAAGCTTTGCGCAAAATCTATGGCGGCTATAAAGGCCAGCCCGAGAAACACGCGCTGAAGGGGGTCGATCTGACGGTGCCGCGCGGCTCCGTCTTTGGCCTGCTGGGGCCCAATGGTGCGGGCAAATCGACGCTGATCAACATCCTGGCGGGGCTGGTGCGCAAGACCTCCGGCAAGGTGACGATCTGGGGCTTTGACCAGGACGAGAACCCGCGCCAGAGCCGCGCCGCCATCGGGGTGATGCCGCAGGAACTGAACCTTGATCCCTTCTTCACCCCGCGCGGCGCGCTGGAGGTGCAGGCGGGGCTTTACGGCGTGCCGAAGAACGAGCGCCACAGCGACGAGATCCTGCGCATGGTGGGTCTGGAGGACAAGGCGGAGGCCTATGCCCGGACCCTGTCCGGCGGCATGCGGCGGCGGCTCTTGCTGGGCAAGGCGCTGGTCCACCGCCCCTCGGTCCTGGTGCTGGATGAACCCACCGCGGGCGTCGATATCGAACTGCGCCAGATGCTGTGGGAGAACATCCGCAAACTGAACGCCCAAGGCATGACCATCATCCTCACCACCCACTACCTGGAGGAGGCGGAGGAGATGTGCGACGAGATCGCCATCATCAACCAGGGCGAGGTGGTGGCGCGCGACACCAAGGCCAGCCTGCTGGGCCGGCTGGATGCCAAGACCATGGTGGTGCATCCGGCAGAGCCCGCCGCGGCGCTGCCGCAGGGCGCAGGCATCGAGGCCAGCTTGCGCGAAGACGGCGCCGTGGTGCTGCGCTACCGCAGCCAGGCAACCAGCGCCGAGGACGTGCTGGCCGCGGTCCGCGCCGCCGGGATCAGTATCCGCGACGTGAAGACCGAGGAAGCCGATCTGGAGGATGTCTTCCTCTCGCTGACGAAAACGGTGTCATAATTTCCATTTGCACCGCCTGGCCGATAGGCCGGGCAGCGCCCGTCCCGCCCCCCGTCATGCCGGAGGCGCGCTTCCAGCACGACGCGGGCGCTTCGCTTCCCACCCCGCCGGGACGTGCGCTGCCTTCAGAGTCCTGAGGCCAACGTGGAGTTCTGCACACCAACTCCTCCTCACCCCCGGTCAACCCGCGCCTGATAGCAATTATTGCGCGCCGACCGGATGTGGATGTAGGCGACCCGCTCATCCGCGAAAATCGCCTCGGCCCGCCCCATCATCTCCGCCTGCGGGATGACACTGCCGGTGCCATAGACGATCCGGTGATCCGCGCTGTAGCCCTTGATCAGGTAATCGGGGGAGCCTTCCAGAACCTCCGGCACCTGCTCGCCCTCATGCCGCTTGCAGTGATCCGCACACAGAAAGACCGGCCCGGTCTCGGCATAGGGCTGCGCCTCGGGAAAGGGGCGGTGGGCCAGGATCAGCATTTCTGCGCCTTCGGGGATGTATTTCAGGCAATGGCGGCAGGGGTTGGCGCCGCCGTCCGATACCGTGCGCTCCGGCATCTGGCCATGTGCGTCTGGCCCGCCCTCTTGCAGCGCGCGGACAATCTCTGTGGGCAGGGCGGTGATTCTGGGCATGGTCTGTCTCCTTTTGCTGCCGGGATCCTGCCGCATCCCGCGCGCGGCAATCGACCCGGATCCTGCGCATCCCGCAGGCCGCGGGGGCGCTCCCGCCCGCCGGGCGGGCATTGGAAATGCCCTGCGGCGGTTGGGCCGGGCGCCGCGCTGGCGCGCGGCGCGGGGCACGTCGCGGCAGGTGCGTCCGGTGCGACTCCACATAAGAACAAAACGGGAATATCATGCGGCCCATGTTTGCCGAATTCGCCTGCCTGTCCAACTTCACCTTCCTCACCGGGGCCTCCCACCCCGAGGAGTATGCGGCCCGCGCGCTGGAGCTGGGCATCGCGGCCCTCGCCATTGCCGACGAAAACTCGGTGGCGGGCATCGTGCGCGCCCATGCGGAGTGCCGCAGCATCGCCCGCCGGGTGCGCGAGCGGCAGGCCTGGGACCGCCGCAACACCCCGATCGGCCCGCCGCGCCCCGCGGGCATCCCGCAGCCCCCGTCTTTCCCGGTTTATGACACCGTGCGGCTGATCCCGGCGGCGCGGCTGGTCTTCACCGACGCGCCGGAGGTGATCGCGCTGCCGCAGACCCGCACCGGCTGGGGCAGCCTGACGCGGCTGGTCTCCACCGGGCGGCTGAGGGCCGAGAAGGGCAGCTGCACCCTGCACCTTGCCGACCTTCTGAAATTTGCGGACGGCCTGCACCTGCTCCTGCTGCCGCAGGCGCAACACCTGCGGGGCGGCGCGGGCGGATGGGGGCCGCATACGGACGCGCTGACGCGCCGCTTTGGCGGGCGGATGCACCTGCTGATGACGCCCGCCTATGACGGCGGCGACCGGGCGCGGTTTGCGCAGCTCGCAGATCTCGCCAGCCGCCTCGATCTGCCGCTTCTCGCCAGTGCCGCGCCCAGGATGCACCACGGCCGCCGCCGCCGCCTGGGCGACGTGCTGAGTGCCATCCGCCTGCGCTGCAAGGTGGAGGAGCTGGGCCGTGCCGCCATGGCCAATGGCGAGCAGCGGTTGCGGTCCGAAGGTGAAATGCGCCGCCTGTTCCGGGGCTATGAGGCGGCGGTGGACAATGCCGCCCGGCTGGCGGACCGGCTCACCTTCTCGCTGGATGAGCTGCGCTATGACTACCCGGACGAGGGGCGCGGCAGCGAAACCCCGCCGCAGCGGCTGCGGCGGCTGGCCGAAGAGGGCCTGCAATGGCGCTACCCGGGCGGCGCGCCGGACAAGGTGCGCGGCCTGCTGGAGCATGAGCTGGCCCTGATCGCCAAGCTGAAATACGACCCCTATTTCCTCACCGTGCGCGACATCGTCGCCTTTGCCCGCTCCCGCGGCATCCTCTGCCAGGGCCGCGGCTCGGCGGCGAACTCGGTGGTCTGCTACTGCCTGGGCGTCACCTCGGTCAGCCCGGAACTGGGCACCATGGTGTTCGAACGCTTCGTCAGCGAGGCCCGCGACGAGCCGCCCGACATCGACGTCGACTTCGAGCATGAGCGGCGCGAGGAGGTGATCCAGTGGATCTATGAGCGTTATGGGCGGGAGCGCGCAGGGCTGTGCGCCACGGTGATCCACTACCGCGGCAAGCGCGCCATCCGCGAGGTGGGCCGCGCCATGGGCCTGACCGAAGACACCATCTCGGCGCTTTCCTCGCAGCTCTGGGGTTTTTTCAGCACCAAGGGCGTGGAGGCCGAGCGGATGCGCGAGATCGGGCTGGACCCGAACAGCCGCCGCCTGCAGCTGACGATGCAGCTGGTGGAGGAGATCATCGGCTTCCCGCGCCACCTGAGCCAGCACGTGGGCGGCTTCATCATCACCCAAGGCCGTCTGGACGAGCTGGTCCCCATTGAGAACGCCACCATGGAGGGCCGCACGGTGATCTGCTGGGACAAGGATGACATCGACACGCTGGGCATCCTCAAGGTCGATGTGCTGTCGCTGGGTATGCTCACCTGCATCCGCAAGGCGTTTGATCTGATGCGCCAGCACCACCAGCTGGACTACAGCCTCGCCACCCTGCCGCCGGAGGACCCAGCGGTCTATAACATGCTGTGCCGGGCCGACAGCATCGGGGTGTTCCAGGTCGAAAGCCGGGCGCAGATGAACTTTCTGCCCAGGATGCGGCCGCGCTGTTTCTATGACCTGGTGATCGAGGTCGCCATCGTCCGCCCCGGCCCGATCCAGGGCGACATGGTGCACCCCTATATCCGCCGCAGGAACGGCGAGGAGCCGGTGCATTTCCCGTCCGACGCGCTGGGCGAGGTCTTGGGCAAGACCCTGGGCGTGCCGCTGTTTCAGGAGCAGGCGATGCAGATCGCCATCGTCGGCGCCGGTTTCACGCCGGAACAGGCCGACCGGCTGCGCCGCTCGCTCGCGACCTTCAAGAAACACGGCAACGTCAGCGAGTTCCGCAGCCTGTTCCTGCGCGGCATGGCGCAGAACGGCTATGATGCGGCGTTCTCCGAGCGCTGCTTTTCGCAGATCGAGGGGTTCGGCTCCTACGGCTTCCCGGAAAGCCATGCGGCGAGTTTCGCGCTCCTGGTCTATGCCTCGGCCTGGATCAAATGCCACCATCCGGGGATCTTTGCCTGCGCGCTCTTGAACGCCCAGCCGATGGGGTTTTACGCGCCCGCCCAGATCGTGCGCGATGCCCGCGCGCACGGGGTGGAGGTGCGCCCGGTCTGTATCAACAATTCCTACTGGGACAACGTGATGGAGCCTGACGGCCACGGCGGGCTGGCGCTGCGGCTGGGGTTCCGGCAGGTGAAGGGCCTGCGGGATGAGGACGCCGCCTGGCTGACCGCGGCGCGCGGCAACGGCTACACGGAGGTGGAGGACGTCTGGCGCAAGGCGGGGCTGGCGCCGCCGGTGATCGAGCGGCTGGCGGAGGCGGATGCCTTTGCCGCGCTGGGGATGAACCGGCGGGAAGCCTTATGGGCGGCCAAGGCGGTCTCGGCCCGCAAGCCGCTGCCGCTGTTTGCCCGCGAACTGGACGGCGAGGCGATTCATGAGCCGGAGGCCAGCCTGCCGCAGATGGGGCTGGGCGAGGAGGTGGTGGAGGATTACGTCGCCATGCGGCTGAGCCTGCGGGCGCATCCGGTGGCGCTGATCCGGCATCTGCTGACGCCGCAGGACACCGGCGGCGGGGCGGAGGGCGGACCGGGGATTTGAGTATTTGGGGAAAGATGAAAGGCGCAGGGCGGGTTTGCGCCTGATCTTGCGGCTGATAACGCCAACTGCGGCAGGAATGGCGGTTCACCCCGGCGCGGCGAGGCGTTAGAAGGCTTGCGAACCTTTCCTTGCCCCGGAGTCTGACCCATGACCGCACCCAAACCCGTTGTCCTGTGCATTCTCGATGGCTGGGGCAGTGCGGAGCCGGGCAAGGCCAACGCGCCTTATCTGGCGGACACCCCCGCGTTTGACGCCATCATGGCCAAGGGGCCGAGCGCAAAGCTGATCACCCACGGGCCGGATGTGGGCTTGCCGACCGGGCAGATGGGCAACTCCGAGGTCGGCCACACCAACATCGGCGCGGGCCGGGTGGTGGCGATGGACCTGGGCCAGATCGACCTGGCGATCGAGGATGGCAGCTTCTTTGAAAACGAGGCGCTGCAGGCGTTTACCGCCAAGCTGAAGGAGACCGGCGGTGCGGCGCATCTGATGGGGCTGGTCTCGGACGGCGGCGTGCACGGGCATATCAGCCACATCCTGGCGGCGGTGAAGGCGATCACCAGTGCCGGCGTGCCGGTCTGGCTGCATGCCATCACCGACGGCCGCGACGTGGCGCCGAAATCGGCGTTCGGCTATTTCCGCGAACTGGAAGAAAAGCTGCCCGAAGGCGCGCGGATCGCCACCGTCACCGGGCGTTATTTTGCGATGGACCGCGACAACCGCTGGGGCCGCGTGAGCGAAGCCTATGACGCGATGATCCATGCCAAGGGGCGCCCGGGGCTGAACGCCCATGGCGCGGTGGACCATGCCTATAACCAATCCGAGACCGATGAATTCATCGCGGCCACCGTGCTGCAGGGCTATTCGGGGGTGAAGGACGGCGACGGGTTTTTCTGCCTGAACTTCCGCGCCGACCGGGCGCGGGAGATCCTGCGCGCCATCGGCGAGCCGGGCTTTGCGGAGTTCGATCCCGGCGCGCGGCCCAAGCTGGCGGCGCTGATGGGCATGGTGGAATATTCCGATGCTCATAATGATTACATGACCACCTGCTATCCCAAGGCGGCCATCGTCAACACGCTGGGCGAATGGGTGGCCAAACAGGGCAAGCGCCAGTTCCGCCTGGCCGAGACCGAAAAATACCCGCATGTCACCTTCTTCCTGAACGGCGGCAAGGAAGAGCCGGAGGTGGGCGAGGACCGCTTTATGCCGAAGTCGCCGAATGTGGCGACCTATGATTTGCAGCCGGAGATGAGCGCGCCGGAAGTGACGGCGAAATTCGTCGAGGCGATCGAGGCGGGCTATGACCTGATTGTCACCAACTATGCCAATCCCGACATGGTCGGCCACACCGGTGATCTGAAGGCGGCGATCCGTGCCTGCGAGGCGGTGGACCAGGGGCTGGCCCAGGTGGTTCAGGCGCTGGAGAAGGCGGGCGGCGCGATGATCGTCACCGCCGACCACGGCAATTGCGAGGTGATGGTGGACCCGGTGACCGGCGGCGCCCATACCGCCCATACGCTGAACCTGGTGCCGGCGGTGCTGGTCGGCGGGCCGGAGGGCGCGCGGCTGCGCGACGGGCGGCTGGCCGATCTGGCGCCGACCCTGCTGGAGCTTATGGGGCTGGAGAAGCCGGCCGAAATGACCGGGGAGAGCCTGCTGTCATGATCCGGCGGGCGGGCCTGTTGCTGCTGGGGCTGCTGGCGGCGCCCCTGCCGGCGGCTGCCAACCCGGCGTCCGCGGCGCGCGAGGCGGCGGCAGAGCTGGAGGCTGCCTCGGTGCAATTGCAGGAAGCCGCCAGTTCCCGCGACCGGGTGAAGGCGCTGACCTCGGCCGTGCAGGCCTATGAGGCCGGGCTGGCGGCGATGCGCGACGGCTTGCGCCGGGTGGCGCGGCGCGAGGCGCAGCTGAGCGCCCAGCTGGCGGCGCGGCAGGAGGAGGTCTCGGGGCTGTTGGGGATCATCCAGACGATTGAGACCTCGCCGCCGCCGGTCCTGATGGTGCATCCCTCCGGGCCTTTGGGCGCGGCGCGCTCCGCCATGATGCTGGCCGAGGTGACGCCGGCGCTGCACGCCAAGGCGCAGTCGCTGAAGACGGATCTGGACGAGGTGCAGAGCTTGCGGCTGCTGCAGCAGAACGCCGCCAGGACGCTGGAGGAGGGGCTGGCGGGCGTGCAGTCCGCGCGGGTGCAGCTGTCGACCGCGATTGCCGACCGCACCACGCTGCCCAAGCGCTTCACCGCCGATCCGGTGCGCACCGCGATCCTGATCTCCTCGACCGAGACGCTGTCGGGGTTTGCCGACGGGCTGGCCGAAATCGCGGATGGCGAAATCGCCGAATCCAGCGCCGATATCAGCGATCTGCGCGGCACCCTGCCGCTGCCGGTCGAAGGGCTGGTGCTGCGCGGCTACGGCGAGCGCGATGCGGCGGGGATTGCCCGCCCGGGCCTGCTGATCGCCGCCCGCCCGCGGGCGCTGGTGACCGCGCCCGCCGCCGCCACCATCCGGTACCGCGGGCCGCTTCTGGATCTGGGCAACGTGGTGATTCTGGAGCCGCAGCCGGAGACCCTGTTTGTGCTGTCCGGGCTGGCCGAGGTGTTCGGCGAGGCGGGGCAGGTGATCCCCGAGGGCACCCCCGTCGGCCTGATGAGCGGCGAAAACCCCGGGCCGGACGCAATTCTGTCAACAAGCGGTGAAGGGGGTGGAACTGACCGGACAGAAACGCTCTATATAGAAGTGAGAATGGACAACAGCCCGGTGGATCCGGAAACATGGTTCCGCACTGGAAAAGGTGGATGAAGGCTTGATGAAAAAATTTGCGATGGCCGCCCTGGGCGGCACGCTGGCAGGGATTGTCGCCACGACATATGTTGCAGGCCCCTTGCTGGCGCAGGAAGGCACGCGCGAGGCCAATGTCTATGAGCAGCTGGACCTGTTCGGCGACATCTTCGAGCGCATCCGCGCGCAATACGTCGAGGAAGTCGACGAGAAGGAGCTGATCGAGGCGGCGATCGGCGGAATGCTGACCTCGCTGGATCCGCATTCCAGCTACCTGTCGCCGGATGACGCGGCCAGCATGCGGGTGCAGACCCGCGGCGAATTCGGCGGTCTCGGGATCGAGGTCACCCAGGAAGAGGGTTTTGTCAAAGTCGTCTCCCCCATCGACGGCACCCCGGCGGATGAGGCCGGCATGGAAGCCGGCGATTTCATCACCCATGTGGACGGCGAAAGCGTGCTGGGCCTGTCGCTGGACGAGGCGGTTACCATGATGCGCGGGCCGGTCGGCTCGGAGATCGTGATCACCGTGGTGCGCGAGGGCGAGGATGAGCCGTTCGACGTCTCGATCATCCGCGACACCATCACGCTGACCGCGGTGCGCAGCCGTATCGAAGGCGATACCGTGGTGATGCGGATCACCACCTTTAACGATCAGACCACGCCGAACCTGGAAGCGGGCCTGAAGGAGCAGATCGAGGAAGCTGGCGGCCTGGATCAGGTGAACGGCATCGTTCTGGACCTGCGCAACAACCCGGGCGGCCTGCTGAACCAGGCGATCCAGGTGGCCGACAGCTTCCTGGAGTCGGGTGAGATCGTCTCCACCCGCGGCCGCGACCCGGAGGATGGCGAGCGGTTCAATGCCACCCCGGGCGATCTGGCCGACGGCAAGCCGATCGTGGTGCTGATCAACGGCGGCTCGGCCTCGGCGTCGGAAATCGTGGCGGGTGCGCTGCAGGACCACCGCCGGGCGATTGTCGTGGGCACCAAGTCGTTTGGCAAAGGATCGGTGCAGACGGTGATGCCGCTGAAGGGCGACGGCGCCATGCGCCTGACCACCGCGCGCTATTACACGCCGTCGGGCCGGTCGATCCAGGCGCTGGGCGTGTCGCCCGATATCGTGGTGGAGCAGCCCCGCCGGGTGGCCGCGACGGAGGAGGAGGAGGACGCTGCTGCCGCCCGCCGCTCCCGTTCGGAAGCCGACCTGCGCGGCCGTCTGAGCAATGACTCCCTGAGCGAGGATGAGATCCGCCAGATCGAGGAAGAGCGCGAGAAGGCCGAGAAAGCCGCCGAGCTGCGCGAGGAGGATTACCAGCTGGCCTATGCCATCGACATTCTGAAGGGGATGGTCGCGCTGGGGCCGAAGTAAACCCGCCGCAACACCGCAGCACAAAGGGGCCGTCCGGTTGGGCGGCCTTTTTTCTGTCTGCATGGCCGCCGGGTCTGGCGGGGGTGGTTGCTGTGCCGTTTAAGCGCTGTGTCCCGATGAAAGGGGGCGGCGCCGCCGGGTGGAGGTGGACAGACCCTGCGGGGGGCCTGCTCGGACAAGCTCGCTTGGACGACCCCCTTTTTATCAGGGCCGGTCTCCGGGTGTTGCGCAGGCAGCCGCACAGATGCCT
>MRWG01000085.1_pt3 | contig 158181 bp, 132 predicted proteins | sample 1013341 | NCBI WGS metagenome assembly MRWG01 (sample SAMN06117577, study PRJNA244670) | biofilm metagenome | biome: Water; feature: Cathode Biofilm; material: Biofilm; isolation source: microbial consortium enriched at the cathode of a solar microbial fuel cell | place: USA: District of Columbia...
GCTATGCTCCGGTTGGAAAAATCTGCGCGCGACCCGGAAAATACCGCTCTAAAAGCCCCTGCATCCAAAAATTTATGCAACGTTAGGGTGAATTGTAGTTCCGGCAGGCCGTACACGCTCATATTCGTTTATCTCGCACATATGCGGTGCAACATAAACAGGTTAATGGGTACTTTAAGTGCATTAATCAATCAGGGAACTGGATATTTATTTAACGTTGTGTGTGAACTTCAGGACCTATCTTACTATTTCAATACAATTAAAAAATTCCGACTGTGTTCATTTTACAACCTGGCACGCAGAGTGCTGAACAATAACAAACAATCGCTGAGATGTTTCAGTACAAAAAAGTTTGTTGCTTCAGTTTCTTTCAATCAACTCTGTGGGGTAAATAATGATGATGAACAAGACATCGACCTGTTTAATCGCCGGCGCCATGGTCCTGGCCGCTTCTTCCGCAACAGCACAGGATTCGGCGCATGAATTCAGCGCCAATATTGCGCTGACAACAGATTACCTGTTTCGCGGCATTTCACAAACCGACGGCAACCCCGCTGTCCAGGGTGGTTTCGATTACAATTATATACCTTACGGTTTTTACGCCGGGGTCTGGGCCTCCAATGTCGACTTCAGCGGTTGCTGCGGTGACGATGACAATATCGAGATTGACTACTATGGCGGTTTCGCCGGTGAATTCACTAATGGTCTCGGCTGGGACGTGGGTGGAATCTACTACCAGTATCCCGGCGATGATGGTGACGATGATTATGTGGAAGCCTACGCCGGTCTGGGTTATACCTTTGACGTACAGCTTGAACCCACTGTTGGCGTCTACGCTTACTATTCTCCGGATTTTTTCGGTGAGACCGGTGATGCCATTTATATAAATCCAACCCTGGATCTGTCCTTGCCCATGGGCTTCGGTCTCGGTTTCGGCTACGGCTACCAGGATGTGGATGACAGCGGCGATTACAGTCACTTCAACGTCACCCTTTCCAGGGATATCGGCATCTTCGGTTTCGGTGTCACTTATGACGACAAGTTCAGTGAAGATGATTTCTGTGGCGGCGCTGATGTTTGTGACGATACGGTAACCTTTACCATTTCCAGCAGCTTCTAGCCAGGGATCCGCTGATTTAAACCAGGCACTTCCTTTTGATCATGCCGGGGCTGACCGCCCCGGCTTTTTTTTACCTTCCATACAGCCACGGTGGTCAAAGTCATGATTTCGTGACGCACCCTGATAAAGCCTCAAACCAATCCGCTGCACTAAAAGTGAGCAAATCCGGAAATAAAGCCTCTTCAATACCATCCAATCAATACGAAAAATAACATAACTTATTGTTAAATATGGTTATTTAAATAATGGCACAGATGCTGCTGAGCACATTGTGAAACAAGTGAATTCGTGAACCAGGCGGTCTGGATGTGCACACCCTGACCAACGTTTATCAACACGGGAGGAATACTCTTATGAAATTAATTACAGCGATCATCAAGCCATTCAAACTCGATGATGTTCGCGAGGCCTTGTCCGAGATGGGCGTTCAGGGAATGACCATTACCGAGACCAAGGGTTTTGGCAGGCAAAAAGGCCACACCGAGTTATATCGGGGTGCGGAATACGTCGTGGACTTTTTACCCAAGGTGAAACTGGAGGTGGCCGTTACGGACGACAAGCTCGACAGCGCCGTGCAGGCGATCACGGATGCCGCCAGAAGCGGCAAGATCGGGGATGGCAAGATTTTCGTCTCCTCGCTTGAGCATGTGGTGCGCATTCGCACCAGTGAAACAGGCGATGACGCCCTGTGACAATGCATCTATCTCTAGTTGAACTCAAGCCAATCAATCTCCAAGGAGGCTTTCGTGGAAAATCAAATCTTTGAATTACAATACGCAATAGACACGTTTTATTTTCTGGTCATGGGGGCATTCGTCATGTGGATGGCGGCCGGCTTTTCCATGCTCGAGGCCGGTCTTGTCCGTTCCAAGAACACGACCGAAATCCTGACCAAAAACGTGGCCCTGTATGCCGTGGCCTGCACCATGTACATGATTTGCGGTTATCAAATCATGTACGGCGGCGGCTGGTTCCTGTCCGGTATCGAAACCGTGGCCAATCTCGACGTTGAAGCGGCCCTCGCCGCATCGGCCGAGAACGGTTTCGATGGCGATTCCGTTTACTCCGGCGCATCGGACTTCTTCTTTCAGGTGGTGTTCGTCGCCACCGCCATGTCCATCGTCTCCGGCGCCGTGGCCGAGCGTATGAAATTGTGGGCGTTTATCCTCTTTGCCGTAGTCATGACCGGTTTCATCTATCCGATGGAAGGCGGCTGGACCTGGGGTGGCAACGCTGTGTTCGGCATGTACGAGCTGAGTTACAGTGATTACGCCGGCTCCGGTATCGTGCATCTGGCCGGTGCGGCTGCGGCGCTCGCCGGTGTGATTCTGCTCGGACCGAGAAAGGGGAAATACTCGGCCGAGGGCAAGGTCAACGCCATCCCCGGCGCCAACCTGCCACTGGCAACCCTGGGCACGTTCATCCTGTGGATGGGCTGGTTCGGTTTCAACGGCGGTTCCACCCTGAAACTGGGTGGCATTGCCGTGGCCAACGAGGTCGCTTATGTCTTCCTGAACACCAACGCAGCAGCGGCCGGTGGTTTGATCGCCGCCCTGATCGTCGCCCGTCTTATGTTTGGCAAGGCCGATTTGACCATGGCGCTGAACGGTGCACTGGCAGGCTTGGTGGCTATCACGGCGGAACCGGCTGACCCGACTGCCCTGCAGGCCACCTTGATCGGCGCCGCCGGCGGCGTACTTGTGGTCTTCAGTATCCTGACGCTGGATAAACTCAAGATCGACGACCCGGTCGGAGCGATATCCGTCCATGGCACGGTCGGGATTTGGGGCATTCTGGCGGTACTGCTGACCGACAGTGAGGCGACCCTCAGCGGGCAGATAGTCGGTATGCTGACAATATTCGTCTGGGTCTTTGTTGCCAGCCTGATTACCTGGGGTATTATCAAGGCCATTATGGGCATCCGGGTCAGTGAAGAGGACGAGTACGAAGGTGTGGATCTGTCCGAATGTGGTATGGAGGCCTATCCGGAATTTACAGCCTCAGGCTCACAATCCTGACAAAAACCCGGTTTTTCCAACCAGTGAGGGCGCCTGTGCAAGCAGGCGCCTTTTTTATTGAATTGCAAGAATATTGGTGCAAGCAGGGGTAATAATTGATAGCCTACTCTCTTTATTGATTAACTTTAATGTATGCATCCAGAAGGGGGTATTTCTATGAAGCTGGTAGCTGCGATTATCAAACCTTTCAAACTGGACGACGTACGAGAAGCCTTGTCGCAGGTCGGTGTTCAGGGATTGACGGTCACGGAAGTGAAGGGTTTCGGTCGTCAGAAGGGGCATACCGAGCTTTATCGTGGCGCGGAATACACGGTGGATTTTCTGCCCAAGGTCAAAATCGAAATCGCTGCCGATGATGACCAGGTGGAAAGTATCATTGAAGCCGTGAGAAATGCCGCCAATACCGACAAGATTGGTGACGGTAAAATTTTCGTGAGCAGTCTTGAACAGGCCATCCGCATACGGACCGGAGAGACGGGATCTGACGCACTCTAGACTCCTGAATCCAGTCTGCTGTTGTGCCGGATGACCGGCAGACGGTTGAGACTGTACATTCAAGAGAATTCGCCGGGAGCCGACTTAACTTACATTCATCTCGTCCACAGGATTTTTCCGTGCCGTGGCCGGTGTTTTTGAGTTTTGATACTGCTGATGTCAGAATATTCCGAGGATACCCTGAAAAACTACAGATGGAAATTTCGGGGCGCACCGGACAAAAATCTGTTTTTGTCAGGTCAGCATGTTCAATGGCAGGTACTGTTGAATATGTCAGCACATCGATGTGCTCGTGGAAATCCGGAGTACATCCGGGTTATTTGACAAGTTGATAACAACTCCCGGAGTGAAGTGAGCAGAGAATATCGAGATGGCCGGCCAGTTAATTGAAAAATCACTGTTAAAAAACTTTGTTCCGCCGAGTGCGCTTAATGCCGAAAACTTCCAGGAACTGGCACAAAAAACCTTCATTGAGGAGGTGCCTGCCGGTAAAACGATCTTCAAGGAAGGTGACACGGATCGTCAGTCTATCTATCTGGTCGATGGCCAGTTGAACATCACCAGCAGCAAGGGTGAAACCAGCGTGCTGGTTTCCGGCAGTGAAATAGCGCGACATCCCATAGCCAACCAACATCCCAGGAAACACACCTGTGTTGCCAAAACCGATGCCAGGATCATCCGTATCGACGCCGACTTGCTCGATATCCTGCTGACCTGGGACCAGCTTTCCGGCATCGAGGTCGGTGAAATACAGGTTGAGGAAGATTCCGGCAATGGCGATGCGGGTGACGGTGACTGGATGACACGCATCCTGCAATCAAAAGCCTTTCTGCAGGTACCCCCGGCCAATATCCAGGCCATGTTCATGCGCATCCAGGAAGTCCCGGTCAAGTCCGGCCAGGTCATCATCAAGCAGGGCGATGATGGCGACTATTACTACATTGTCAAAAGCGGCAAGTGCAAGGTCACCCGCACCTCCAAGACCGGATCGGAACTGACCCTGGCCACTCTCAGCGACGGCGATGCCTTCGGCGAGGAAGCCTTGCTTTCCGAGTCCAAGCGCAACGCCAACATTGTCATGACCACGGATGGCACCCTGATGCGACTTTCCAAGGAAGACTTCAATGAGTTGTTGAAAGAACCCATGCTCAGCTGGGTTACCGCGGCCCAGGCAAAGGAAATGGTCGCCAACGGTGCCACTCTCATCGATGTGCGTCTGGACAGCGAATTCAAGAACACCGGTCTCGAAGGTGCAATCAATATCCCGCTGTTCATGCTGCGGCTGAAAGCCGATTCACTGGATCCGCAGAAACAGTACATTCTTTATTGCGATACCGGCCGGCGCAGTTCGGCAGGGGCTTTCCTGCTCAGCGAACGCGGGCTCCAGGCCTACTGTCTGCAAGGCGGTCTGGCGGAATACAACAGCGCCTGACCGGCGCCGGCGCCGAGTAGGTGACGGCACAGTTCACATTGCATCCTGAAAAGGATAATTACTGTGTGATGGGTCATCCCGTCAGTCACAGTCTTTCCCCCGCCATACACACGCTGTTCGCCGAACAGACCGGTGAGCCGGTTTTTTACCAGGCCATCGCCGTCGAGCCCGGCGACTTTCACAACGCCCTGCTGCAATTCCGCGACGCCGGCGGCAAGGGCCTGAGTATCACACTGCCGTTCAAACCCGATGCCTTTGCCGCATCGGAACAACTCACGCAACGCGCCCGTCAGGCCGGTGCGGTGAATACCATCTGGTTCGATGAACAGGCCCGCGTGCATGGCGATAACACCGACGGTATCGGGCTGGTCACGGACATTCGGGATAATCAGGGAATACCGATTGGCGGTCGCCGCATCCTGATCCTGGGGGCCGGCGGCGCCGTGCAGGGGATCCTGGGACCGTTGCTCGCCGAGGCGCCCGCGTGCATTGTCATCGCCAACCGCACCATCAGCAAGGCCAGGGATCTGGTGAATGCCTTTGCCGGTGACGGGAAACTGTCTGCCCGCGGTTTCAATGAACTGGCCGGTGAGTCATTCGATATTGTCATCAATGGCACCTCGGCAAGTCTGAACGCGGCGGTGCCGCCCATCCCCGCCTGCGTATTTGCAGATGATGCGCTGGCTTACGATCTCATGTATTCAACTGAAGCCACCGTGTTCCAGTCCTGGAGCCGTGACCACGGCGTTAAACGCAGCCTGGACGGTCTGGGCATGTTGGTGGAACAGGCAGCGGAGGCATTCTATATCTGGCGCGGCGTCAGGCCGCAAACGCAGCCGGTGATTACAATGCTTCGCGGTTAATGGTGAGTGGTGATTGGTGATTGGTGAATAGTGATCGGGCATAATATTTTTGTAGCTTGTAGCTTGTAGCTTGTAGCTTGTAGCTTGTAGCTTGTAGCTTGTAGCTTGTAGCTTGTAGCTTGTAGCTTGTAGCTTGTATAGCTTGTAGCTTGTAGCTTGTAGCTTGTAGCTTGTAGCTTGTAGCTTGTAGCTTGTAGCTTGTAGCTTGTAGCTAATAGCTTTCTTTTAAAGTCCATACAGCCGGTCCAGCACATCCGGCAGCCACACCGCAAGCGACGGGAATACGATAATCATCAGTATCGTGGCCGCCTGGATGATCACGAACGGGATCACGCCGTGGTAAATATCCTGGATGCGAATACCCGCCGGGGTTACGGCTTTCAGGTAAAACAGCGAGAATCCGAAGGGAGGTGTCAGAAACGAGGTTTGCAGGTTCACCGCGATGAGCACGGCAAACCAGAGCAGGTCGATCTGCAGGTGCTGGGCAATCGGCGCAAGAATAGGCACGACAATAAAACAGATCTGCAGGAAATCCAGGAAAAAGCCGAGCACAAATATCAGCAGCATGCTGATTGCCAGAAAGCCCCAGACGCCGCCCGGCAGATTGGTCATGACATCGAGCACCAGCCGGTCGCCGCCCATGCCGCGAAACACCAATCCGAACGCGGTGGCCCCGATCAGGATCAGGAACACCATGCTGGTCAGCCGCGTGGTCAGGCGCATGGACTCGCGCAGGTTGGCCAGGTTCAGTTTTCGATGGGCCAGGGCCAGCAGCAAAGCGCCGACGGCACCGACGGCCGCGGATTCCGTGGGTGAAGCCACACCGAAGAAAATGGATCCGAGCACGGCGGTGATCAGGATCAGCGGCGGGATCAAAGTAAACAGCACCCGCGCGGGGAGGTTCTGAACATGGGCGCTGGAGATGGCGGGAGCGCTTTCGGGGTGTCGCCACGCCTTGATAGCCACGTAGACAATAAACAGCCCCACGAGGATAAGACCGGGAACCACGGCACCGACAAACAGCCGGCCCACGGGCACGCCCATGACATCACCGAGCAGGATCAGAATGATACTGGGCGGGATGATCTGACCCAGAGTGCCGGCGGCGGCAATGGTGCCGGTGGCCAGACGCGGTGAATAGGCGTGTTTCATCATCGCCGGCAGGGCAATGACGCCCATGGTCACGACGGTCGCGCCGACTACGCCGGTGGTGGCGGCCAGCAGCGCACCCACCACAACCACGGAAAGCGCCAGTCCACCGCGCATGCGGCCGAACAACATGCCCATGGTTTCCAGCAGCTCCTCGGCGAGTCCGGCCCGTTCCAGGACGATGCCCATGAACACGAACAGTGGCACGGCAAGCAACGTAAAGTTGGTCATGATGCCCCAGATCCGCAGTGGTAACAGGTTGAAAAAGTCCAGCCCGAGGAAAATGCCGCCGAAGACCATGGAGACAAAGCCCAGCGTCAACGCCACCGGGTAACCCAGCATCAACAGCAGGATCAGCACGGCGAACATGACGATCAACCAGGCCGTCATGATTTGTTGTCCAGGATGATGAACAGATTTTTAATGGCTTCGGCAATGCCCTGCAGAAGCAACAGGCCGAACCCCAGCGGCACCGCGGACTTCAGTATCCAGCGCCAGGGCAGGCCGCCGGGATCCGGCGAACCCTCGTTGAACTGCCAGGCTTGTACGACGAAAGCTTCGGAGCTGGTGATGATCAACACGCAGAAGGGGATCAGAAAAACCACGCTGCCGATCAGGTTCACCCAGGCACGGCGATAGTCGTTCATGAACCGGCTGTGATACATCAGATCCAGGCGGACATGGCCATCGTTCCTGAGCGCGTAGGCTGATCCGAGCAGAAAGATCAGCGAGAACAGGTGCCATTCCATTTCCTGCAGGGCCACCGAGCCGCTCTGGAACAGGTAACGCATGGCGACGTCGTACGCGACCAGTAGCACCAGTACCAGCACCAGCCAGGAAGTCGCCTGCCCGCAACGCTCGACACTGGCATCGATAAACATGCCGAAGGTTCTGAGTCGATTGAGAAAGGCGGATTTACTCAAGATGGATTGTTCTTGTTTTCCCGGAATTGGGGCAGTATATCCGAAAGTGAGCGTCGCGGCAGAGCCTGTGTGTGGCCACTTACTTTAAGGTTTTCTGAACAAACATCAGCACTTCACAGCGGCACTAAGCCTGTTTCCCGAAGGATTTATTCACATCGGTGTTGATAATCTATACGGCGTTTATACTTAGCTATATCTCGCAAGGTATTATTATAATAAATTATTATATATTTCTGATATTAATGGAAAATAATAATATATTTAACAATAATCTATTTTTCTATACGATTTATGGTTTTCACTGCATATCACGGTTGACAAATATTTATTAACATACTTATCCACAGCCTGGTTCACCATCAGCCTGATCTTTACTCATCATGTGTCTGGTCATCGCCTTGAACTGTTGCAGGGTGAGTTCCTGGGCCCGCTGTCCGGGGCTGATGCCAAGTTGTAAATAGTCTTCAGTATCCAGCCATTGGCCGAGGTTGTTTTTCAGAATTTTACGGCGTTGGCTGAACGCCTGCTTGACGATACTGGCAAAGAGGGCGGAATCGATGTCCGTTTCCGGCGTTTTCGGTACCAGGGTGATCACGGAGGACATGACTTTCGGCGGCGGTGAAAACGCGGCGGCATCGACGTTGAAACGTTTTTCGACAGTGCAGTAATACTGGGTCATCACGGACAAGCGGCTGTAATCGCTCTGGTTCGGTTCGGCGCAGATCCGGTCCACGACTTCCTGTTGCAACATGAACGTCATCGAGCGGATGTATTCACCCTGGTCCATGAAATGAAACAGCAGCGGACTGGAAATGTTGTACGGCAGGTTGCCGACGATGCGGATCTTCTCCCGCGCCAGCCCGCATTTCTCACCAGCGTTCGTCACGGCGAGCGGATCGGCGTCCGCAGTAGAAGGGTGGTGAGAAATGCGGGCCAGGTCCAGGGTCAGTGCATCCTGGTTCAGGACAGTAAGCCCGGGATAGCGCATCTTCAGGTTTTGCAGGTGCGCGATCAGGTCGCGGTCCAGTTCAACAACGATCAGGTTTGCCTGCCGTTCCAGCAACGGCACGGTCAGGGCGCCCAGGCCGGGGCCGATCTCGATCAGTGTTTCATCTCTGGCCGGGGCAATCACGCCGATCAGTTGCTCAATCACCCGCCGGTCATGGAGAAAATGCTGGCCGAACCGCTTGCGGGGATGGTGCCGGCCCATTACGAGGTGGTGCGTGGTTTCGCCGTCCCGGCCGGGCGCCGTGGTTGACCGGCACGTTGCACCATGTGCATGGCTACATGGATGGCGGCACGCAGACTCGAAGGACTGGCCTGACCGCTGCCCGCCAGTGCCAGGGCCGTGCCGTGATCCACCGAGGTGCGGATGATGGGCAAACCCAGTGTGATGTTGACGGTCTCCCCGAAGCCCAGCGCTTTCAGGGCCGGCAAGCCCTGGTCGTGGTACATGCCCACGATTACATCGTAGTGTTTCCTGACATCCGGCGTGAACACGGTATCGGCCGGCATGGGGTCCGAAACTTGCAGTCCGCTCAAGCGAAGTCTGTCGATGACCGGCTGCAACACGGTTTTTTCCTGTTTGCCCAGATGGCCGTCCTCGCCGGCATGAGGATTGAGTCCACACACGGCAATTCGTGGCGTCTTGATGGCAAAGCGGTTCACCAGGTCATGGTGGAGGATGGTTAGAACCTGTTCCAGGCGTTCGCCGGTGATGGCGGCCGTGACGGCGTCAAGGGGCAGGTGGGTGGTCACCAGGGCCACGCGTACAGCATCGTTGGCCAGCATCATGACCGGTAACGGCGCCGCGCATTTTTCGGCCAGGTATTCCGTGTGGCCACTGAAGGCAATGCCCGCATCGTTAATGACGGATTTGCTCACCGGGCCCGTCACCATGGCATCAAAGCGCTGCGCCAGGCAGCCATCGATGGCCTGGTCGAGCGTGTCCAGTACATAAACGGCATTGCCGGGATCAAGCTGCCCGGGTTGCACCGATGTTTTCAGGCTGACCGGCAGGACATGCAGTGTCCCGGGTGGTGCAGGTTCATCGATGTCATTTGCCGTTACGGTTTTCACGCAGACATCGAGCCCCAGTAACTCTGCGCGCGATTGCAACAGATCCGGATCGGCGATGACGGTAAGTGAAGTTTCCAGCGATGTACCGGCCAGCATGAGCGTGATATCCGGTCCGATTCCTGCCGGTTCACCCGGGGTGACGGCCAGCCGGGGACATAGTGGTTGGTCAGAAGTCATCCAGGCGGTACTGCACGTAGGCCTCCTGGCGCATGGTGCGCAGCCAGTTCTCGTGGGCTTCCTCGCTTTTGCGTTTTTTGATAATGTCCCGGGCCTGCGTGCGTCGCGCGTTTTCCGTATTGTCGTGTTCACGGCGCCCGGTCACTTCGACGATATGCCAGCCAAAAGGCGTCTTGAAGGGTTCACTGATCTGGTTGATTTCCAGGGCATTGGTGACTTCCTCGAACTCGGGTACCAGGGCCCCGGGGTTATTCCAGCCCAGGTCGCCGCCCTCCAGCGCGCTGAGTGTATCCTCGGAATAAGCCTTGGCCAGCTGGTCAAAGTTTTCGCCCTGATCAATACGAAAGAGAAGTTGCTCGAGTTTTTCCCGGGCATCGTCATCACTGGTCAACTCGTCGGTGCGGATGAGAATATGCCGGGCACGTGTCTGGGTTACGATGGACTGCTCGGTGCTGCGAACTTCCTGCAGCTTGATGATGTGAAAGCCGCTGGGACTCTCGATGATTTCGCTGATGTCGCCGGGTTGCATGTCGTTCACATAATCCGCGAACAGGGTCGGAATCTGGTTTTTCTTGCGCCAGCCGAGGCTGCCGCCGTCACTGGCCTGCTGGCCGTCGGATACGGTTGCGGCCATGTCGGCGAAATCATGTCCGGATTTCAGGTCCTCCAGTACTTTCGCGGCAATCAGACGGGTGGCCTCCCTGTCCTCATCGCTGGCGTCTTCCGGTGAGGTAATCAGGATATGGGCAATATGATACTGGGTTTCGGTTTCGCCCTGGTGTTCCTGCGTGGCGAGAAAGTTATCGATTTCCCGTTCAGTTACTGTCACGCGATTATCGATTTGTCGCTGACGCAACTGGGTAATGGCGATCTGGTTGCGGATATCCTCGCGAAACTGTTCAAAACTGTAGCCGTCGCTTTCGAGGATATTGCGAAATTCCTCCAGCGTAACCTGGTTTTCGGCGGCAATATTGCTGATGGCGCGATTGAGCACATCCTCGCTGACCTGGATTCCGGCACGTTCCGCGGTCTGCAACTGCAATTTGTTCAGAATAATGCGATCCAGCACCTGTTTTTCCAGTGCCGAGGGTGGCGGCGGCTGACGGTTGGCCTGTTGCATCTGGGCCTGGATGGTGCGGATTTTATTCTGCAATTCGCTCATCATTACGACATCGTCGTTAACGATGGCAACAATACGATCCAGGGGGATGTCAGCGCGGGCCGTTTGCTGGGAAAGGCCGTTGAACAGTACGAGAACGATGAAAAAACGGCTTGCTGCAGACAATCTAGAAATCACGTTCATACCCGGGAATGTTTTTCTCCAAAAATTCGGCGGCCTTTTTACCAACACCGGCCAGGCCTTTCAACTCAACTTGGAGAAAAATCCCGGTTTCAAAATCACCTTCAATGTCAGACAAAAAACGCCTTGCCACCAGGCGTGAGCCCCAACAGCAGTCTTCATATTCAACGCCGCCGAAAATCTCGATGGATTTGTTCTCTGGCAGCGCATAATTCCAGCGCCCTACGATACTCCACTTGGGGTTCAGTGGCCAGCGGAAGGAGATGTCGGTTTGTTCGATATCGACAGCACTGTTCAGGGTGTCGAACACCGAGATCCGCGTGCGCCTGCGGTCATCACGTGCCCGGTAGCCGAGGTTGACGACGCGGCCGTCCCCGGGGTTGTATTGCAGCTGGGCTATCAGCTTGTCGGTGTTGTTATTATTCGTATCAAACTGGAATTCCGCACCAATGCGCCAGTCCGGAATCACCACGGTTTGCATTTCCGCGACCAGCGGCGAGAGATCCTCATCCTCGCCGCGGCGGCCCGGCAGGGTAATGTCCCGATCCTTCAGGTGAAATATCTGGCCGAGGGTTAAATAGCCGAGCTCGGCGCCGGTTTGATCGTTTATAAAGCGCGTAGTCAGGGCAAAGGTGACCTGGTTGGCGTCGCTCTGGCGATCCGCGCCACTGAAGCGGTTTTCGCGAAACAGCGAATCGATGGAAAAATCGAAGACACCGGAATCAAATATCGGAATATCATCCTGCGATTCTTCCGGCACGTATAAATAGAAAATTCGTGGTTCCAGGGTCTGGACCAGATCTCTTGAAAACAGACTGGTATCCCGTTCGAAGAACAGTCCGCTGTCCAGGCTCAGGATCGGTTGCACGCGTGACGGGCTGGAATTATCACTGCTCAGCGGATCCTTGATGCTGTACTGGGTGTAGCGCACGCCCACTTTCGGCTCCACATAACCGGCTATGGAGGAAATCGGATAGCTGATGGAAGGATACAGATCCAGCCGCGCCGCAGCCTCGTCCCGGGTCAGTACATCATTGTCCGTGCGGTCGAAATAGACGAATTCGGATCTGAGGTTGTAGTGAAACTCGCCGCTGCGCTTCGGCAAAGCGGTATTGAATGTCAGTCGTGGCAGCCGTTTAAACGGCCGGGATGTCAGCGGAATCGAGCGGTCGACGTTCTGGTAGCTTTGTACCAGCACCGAGGCATTCCACCAGTTGCCGCGGTAACTGGCCTCGGCCCGGCGTTCGAGGAAACGGATACTGGTCAACGCAATGTTGGTGCCGAAATCCTCAAAAAATTCCTTGTCGGAGACATCGTTATAGGTCAGGAAGAGTTCGCCGGTCCGGCCGAAAGTCTGTTCGTGGACGTAACCGAACAGGTGACGATCCTCGTCGTCCCGCTCGGCATCACTGGGCAGGTATTCAAGGTCCAGTTGGCCGTAGCCGCGGCTGAACAGGTAGCGGTACTCACCCATCAACATGAGACCGCTGTTACTCAGCAGTCGCGGCGTCAGGGTGGCGTCCATATTCGGGGCAATATTCCAGTAATAGGGTGTGCGGGCATCAATACCGTTCTGGTTGGTGCTGCCGATGCTGGGTGTCAGGAAGCCTGATTTTCGTTTTTTACTGAGGGGAAACGATATATAGGGTGTATAGAACACCGGTATGTCCTTGATTCTCACCGTTACGTTCCTGGCGCTGCCGCGTTCCTCGACGTGATCCAGGTTGATCTCGGTAGCCGTGAGTTTCCAGAAATTGTCTTCCGGATCACAGGTGGTATAGCTGGCGCCCTTCAATTCGGTCCGGGTACCGACGTCCATGAACAGGTTGTCGGCATAACCGCGGCCGCGATTATCCTGGATACGGAAATCTGCACCGGTAAATTCCCCGGTACCATCATCGAATTCAAGGTGTGCCTCATCACTGAGCAGGAACACGTCATCATCCCAGTAGTGGATACTGCCTTGCATATCGGCGGTATCCTGCTCCTGATCGTAAGTCAGATAATCGGTTCGAACCTGTTGCCGGCCGCGGGTGATCTCGACATTTCCGGTCATTTCGGAAACACCGCCTTCAACCAGGTCGGCTTCATCGGCCAGCAGATGTATATCCTCCGGCCCCAGAGTTTCTTCCACGATGGGCCGCGCTGGAATGTCCAGGGGCCGGGGACAAAGCGGCCAGTCGCTGTCCTGGGCGTGGATTAAAGTCGGACTGGCGAGGCCGGTCGCAAGTACCAGCGTGACAAGTTTGTATTTTCCCTGATCCCCGAACATAGTCTGCTTGTTATTATGAGGCTTTTAGATTCCACCAAAGAACTAAAATCGCATAGAATGGTTTTTGCTTCAAATTTTTATGAACTTTGCGGGTCATATGCCTGTAATTTAAAAAACCTTTACAGACATATTAAATTATGTTCAGGCTCCCGAAGCCGACTCAGGCCGATTCAATCGACCAGGATTCGACTATGATTTACCTGGATCGTTAATGTTTACAGCAGGGTCATGTAAATTGATTCTAATCGGGAAACTCTTGATTGATTGGCTTATTAGGCCTGATATTTAAAGCTGTTTATGAAGATTTTCATCGTTATCATCGCTTCCATAACCCTGGTTATGTTACTGGTCTGGTCGCGTCCTGAATCCAAGGCCGAATTGCGGCCCCTGCCAGTGGCGCGTGTATTGGCCACACAGGTGAAAGAAGTGGATATACGGCCGGTCACTACGCTCAAGGGTAAATTGCAACCTGCCCGGCATGCCGGGTTACGCTTTGAGTTGTCCGGCCGGGTTATCGAGCGCATGGTGGAGCCCGGGAATCGCGTTGCGGCCGGTGACCTGCTCCTGAAAATCGATGACGGCGATTTCATCGACAAATACGAAGAGGCCGAGGCCCTGTTGAAACAGGAAGAGCAGGCCATAGCCCGGGATCGAAAGCTACTGGAACTGATCGTGAAAGAACGCGAAATCCAGGAGCGTGAAGTCAGTCGGATGCAAACCTTGGGACAGGAATCACTGGCTTCGAAGTCGAATTTCGATGCCGCACTACAGGCGGTCCTCAAGTTGAAAGCCGAGGAATCACGTTTGCGGCACAGTGTGGAAACCGCGGGTTCACGCCTGCAGAGCCAGCGTGCGCGGTTAAGCCAGGCAGCCAGAAACCTGGAACGGACGAGATTGACGGCGCCGTTTGCGGCAACGGTAAACAAGGTAACTTTCGAAACCGGTGACTATGCCAATGCCGGTGAGGTCGCCGTTGAAATCGTCCAGCTTGAACAACTGGATATCTACCTTGAAGTGACCAGCGATATGATCAGTGTCTTACAGCTTGGCCAGCAAGTGGATGTGATAACCCCGAAGGGACCCGTGCAGGGCCACATCGTGGCCATTGAATCGGATCCGCAACCGGACACCCTGACCCATGCCCTGCGCGTTCGCATTGACGGACGGGGACTTTTCCCGGGGCAACTTGCCGAAGTCAGCCTGCCCGGTGACACGCTGGAGAATGTGGCGGCGGTGCCGCTGTCGGCAATTCTTTACGATGAAGGCAGGAGTTATGTTTTTGTCATCGAGGATGATCGCCTGCAACGTGTACCGGTAAAAAAACTGGTGAGGCAGGATGATATTCAGTCTGTCGCGGGCGTGAACAGTGGTGCAATCGTGGTCGCCAGTGATGTCGCGGCCCTGGCCGACGGTCAAAAAGTAACAACGGAATAAGTCTGCCAGGCTGCTGCGCTTATGTGGGCGGTAATCGGGCATAACAGCTGTGTAGCCGTAGAAACCGACGCATGTCCCTGATCCGCTATTCAATCAATAATCCGCTCATCGTCAACCTGAGCCTGGTGATCGTTCTGATCATGGGTATCCTGTCGTGGCGGCAGTTACCGCAAGAGATCTTTCCGGTCGTTGATCTCGATCTGGTTCACATCATGACCGAGTTCGAGGGCGCTTCGCCGGCCGAGGTGGAACAGCAAATCACCCTGCCGCTGGAGGAGGAATTCGAGAACAGCCAGGATATCGATTATATCTCGTCCATCAGCCACGAGAGTCTTTCCGATATCTATATCAAGCTGAAACCCGGTTCAAATGTCGATGATTTTCTGCGCGATGCACGGACGATTCTCGACAGTGTGGATGATCTGCCGGATATTGCCGAGGAACCCGAACTGAATCGTATTCGTACCCGTTTCCCGGTGATCACGCTGACGCTATTCGGAGATATTTCCAATGCGCGTCTGTATGAACTCGCCGAGGAAGTGCGGCGGCGCATGCAGGAAATCGAGGGTGTGGCCAGTGTCGGGGTAGCCGGTGACCGGGAATGGGAGATCTGGGTCACCATCGATCCGCATCAACTCGCGGCCATGGATGTTCCACTGCAAACGGTGTTGAACGCCCTGCGTAACAACCTCGTTGATCAACCGGGCGGTTCCATCAAGTCACGCGAGGGCGACATCCGTCTGCGTGGCAAAGGTGTTGAGCCCGAACCCGAATCCATTGCCGGCATTGTGCTGCGAACCAACGCCAACGGCGGGCAACTTCGTCTGGGCCAGCTCGCCGATATTGAACGCCGTTTCGAGGAACCGTTAACCTATGCCCGCTTCAACGGCCAGCCGTCGGTGAATCTCACCGTGACCAAGACCGCGGACGCCTCGACGATACGGGTATCGGAACGTATCAAGGAACTGTCTGCCGAGTTGCAACAAATATTACCGGTGAGTCTCAGCGTGGCTCACCACACCGACATGTCCCGTTACGTCAAGACCCGCCTGAATACGGTCAAGTCATCCGGCTTGGTGGGGCTGGTTCTGGTGCTGCTCTCGCTTTACGTACTGTTGAATTTCCGTGTTGCCTTCATCACCGCGTTCGGCATACCGGTGTCATTTCTCTTCGCTATCATTTTACTGTTCTATTTCGATTACACCATCAACATGGTGTCCCTGTTTGCCTTTCTTATCGTGCTGGGCATGATCGTCGATGACGCCATCATCGTCACTGAAAACGTCTATCGTCATATGGAAGAAGGCATGGATCGTTTCCAGGCCGCGCATCTCGGCGCTACCGAGGTATTCTGGCCGGTCGTTGTTTCGACGTTCACGACCATCGCCGCCTTCGTGCCCATGTTTGCCATCGGCAGTACCCTGGGTGAATTCATCAAGGTCATACCCGTAGTGGTTTGTTGTGCATTGCTGGGGTCGTTGATCGAAGCTTTTGCCGTGTTGCCGGCCCATGCCGGGCATTATCTGAAAGTCGATAAAAAACGCGCTTCATCAGTGCACTGGAAGAAGGTTCTTGGCCGCTATTGCCGGTTGTTGCGCTGGTCGGTGCTGAACCGTTATTTTGTCAGTGCCGCAAGTGTTGGCCTGCTTGCAGTCAGCCTGACCTATGCCGTGACCCGGTTGCCGTTCCAGATGTTCGGACATGTGGAAATAGGTCAGTTCTTCGTCAACCTGGAAACACCGAATACCTACAGCCTGGAAGATAGCCTGGAACTGGCCACCCGGCTTGAGCAACGCATCATCGGTGTCATGAGCGAAGACGAACTGGACACCATGGTCACCAATGTCGGTATCTCCTTTATCGATTTCAATCGCTTCCGTTTCGGCAGTAACCTGATCCAGTTTGTTGTCGATCTGAAAAAACCGGTACCTGAGGGATTCATTGAAAACTGGATCACGCCGGTTGTCAGTCTTGATTTTGAATCTTACGGCACCCGTGATCGCTCCGCCGAGGAGATCATCGCGGAAGTCAGAAACATCGTCGCCCGTTTCCCCGGCGTGCAACGCATGAGCATTCTCAAGCCCGATGCCGGTCCGGCCGGTGATGACATTGAAGTGGGCATTGTCAGTACGGATATTGACTTGTTGCAGCTAAAAGCCGATGAATTACGTGACTATCTGCAATCCATGTCCGGCGTTAACGATGTCAGGCACGACCAGGAACCGGGCAAGCTGGAGTACAAATACGAATTGAATGACCGCGGCCGTCGCCTGGGTCTGACCCAGTCACAGCTTGCCGATGTGGTGCGCAGCGGCTTTCTTGGTAATGAAGTCGTGCATGTGACCTGGAGCGAACACCGCATACCCGTGCGCGTCATCTTCCCGGAGACCATGCGGGTTCGGTCGGACAGTCTCGAGGCATTACCCATCGTCCTGGCCAATGGTGAGAAGGTTTATCTCGGTGATGTGGCGGATATATCCATTGATCGCGGTCTTAACGAAATCCGCAGGCGTGACGGCCGCCGCATGGCCAAACTCACGGCCGATGTCGATGACCGGATTACCACACCGCTTGAAGTGACCGCCCGGATCGAGGAGCAGTTCGCGCCCAGGCTGAAAGGCGATAATTACCGGCTGCTTTTTCTCGGTGAGAAAAAAGACGCTGATGAGTCATTTGCCGGTATGTTCCAGGCCCTGATCATTGCCCTGGCTGTGATCTTTTTCATGCTGACAGCACTGTTCAAGTCACTGGTTGATCCGCTGGTGGTGATGATCGCCATACCCTTCGGTATCATCGGTGTGGTCTTCGGTCATGCCCTGTTTGATTACAATCTGCAATTCCTGTCCGTGGTGGGCATGCTGGCGCTTTCCGGTATTATCGTCAATGACTCCCTGATCCTGGTGGATTTTATCAAGCGTATGCGCGCACAGGGCATGAATCGCATCGATGCAGTGGTGGAAGCCGGACGTGTACGGGCGCGGCCGATACTGTTAACCACCATTACGACTTTCCTCGGTGTTTCACCACTGATATTTTTCGCCACCGGGCAAACAGCATTTCTCTCGCCCATGGCGGTCAGCCTGGGTTTCGGCCTCATGTTTGCCACCGCCTTGATCCTGTTGACCCTGCCGTGTTTCTATCTTGTTGCCGACGATATACGCACCTTGATTTACGGTGAGCCGGTCACGAAACCACAACCACTGGCGGAAGACAGCCGTTGAGCGTTCGCAGCGTTCTGATAACGGGTTGTTCCTCCGGTATAGGACTCTGTTGTGCGCGGGGACTGAAGCAGCGGGGTTACCGGGTCTTTGCCGGCGCGCGCAAACACGAAGACGTCGAACAATTACTTGCCGAGGGGTTTGAGGCGGTACAACTGGATCTGGCCAATTCATCGTCCATCGATGCCGCGGTCGATGAAATTCTGTACAGGACCAATGCTGATCTTTACGGTTTGTTCAACAATGGCGCCTACGGCCAGCCGGGGGCCATCGAGGATCTCAGCCGGGCGGCACTGCGTGAACAATTTGAAGTCAATCTTTTTGGCACCCACGAACTGACCAACCGGGTTATCCCGGTCATGCGCAGGCAGGGCGGGGGGCGCATTATCCAGAACAGTTCCATACTTGGTTTCATGGCCCTGAAATACCGCGGTGCCTACATTGCCAGCAAGTTTGCCCTGGAAGGACTCACCGATACCCTGCGTATCGAGCTGGCGGATACCGCAATCCATGTGTCACTCATCGAACCGGGTCCGATCCTGAGTGAGTTTCGAAACAATGCCCTGGCAATGTTGCGAAAACATATTGATATGGAACACAGTGTACACCGTGACACTTACACCGCGGTTCTGGCAAAGCTGAAGAAGGAGGGCGCCGTCGTGCCGTTTACACTGGGACCGGAAGCCGTGCTGGACAGGCTCATTCATGCGCTGGAAAGCCCGCGGCCGAAAATCCGCTACGCGGTAACCAAACCGACCTATGCGTTTGCAGTATTGAAAAGATTGTTGCCGGCGCGAATGATGGACAGGTTGCTGATCTTCTCCTCGGGCCAGGAAAACCGGCCTGATGATTGAACATCACATCTGACCGTTACAGCCGGAGTGAACCTGTTATAACGCTCAGGGAAAACGGATGACCGGCGCTTCACTATTCCTGCGGTAAAAACTGGCGGTTTGCCCGATGCTTTGTACAACCTCGGCGCCGGTGCGGGCGCCGATATCCGAGATGAATTGTTTACGCGTCTCCCGGTCTGCGCCGAGTTTGATCTTGATTAATTCATGGTGATCCAGCGCAAGCTCTATCTCGTTGAGTACGTTCTCCTGCAAGCCTTTCTGACCCACGATAACCACCGGTTTCAACGAGTGACAAAGACTCTTCAGGTGGCTTTTTTGCCGGGCAGTCAGTTTTTGCATCATGCAATCAGTTTGAGAAAGGTGGTGGACCGGAAATGCTGATCCTGCCAATCATGCCTCTTTGTTCATGGTCGTTTTTGTGACAGCGCAGCATCATGTTTTCACCATTACGCATGGGGTAAAAGAACCATTCCACCGTGGTACCGGGTTTCAGCTCGATGTCATGCACATCACCGTGTATTTCGGCCAGCGTTGTGTTGTCAGCACCCATCACTTCCACCTTGGTGGTATGGATATGGGTTACAAAACCGTCCGAGGAAAAATAATGGTCACTGTTACTCGGATTATGCAGAACAAGTTTGTAGTATTTACCGCGTTCAAAATCCAGCGTGTCCGGGACAAAGACCATCTCTCCATCCTTCGTACCCGTTTCAACACGGATTTCAATCGCTTTGGGTCCATGCCGCTCACCGACGGCATAACACGGATTAATAACAAGCAGGCACAGCATGCAGAGTAGTATTTTCATCAGGTTTTCGCTCCCCGGTTCTGTAGCCCGGCAAAATAGCACAGGAAACGCGGATTGGCGATGCCGGCGCTCTCACCGCTCCCGAAGTCGTGGCCGCCAGACTGCGCATTTACGGTGTTATTATCAAGGTTAGTGGTTTCAATTACTGAATGCTGCGAGATGAGGCTTGCATTGACATTTCCTGATGGGGTCAAATAGTCATCGTGGTCATCGGCAACCTGGAGGCGCCGCCTACAGGTTGCCGGCCAGGGCGGCAGTTGTACCAACGGCTAATGTTACAGGATGGATAGTAGATGGACAGGGTAAAACCGGATGTTAATCGCAAGGCGCTACGGGTTGCGGGTATCTATCTGCTTTTCGGTGTTCTCTGGATCCTTGTCAGTGACCGGATCCTGGAAATTTTCCTGGCGGGTGATGTCGAATCCATTACCATTTTCCAGACCTACAAGGGCTGGCTGTTTGTTTTTCTCACCGCCGTTCTGATTTATATCCTGACCAGGGACGCCTTGAACCGGCTTTTGAAAGTCCGTGGTCAACTGGATGCCAGTGAGCAACGCTACCGAAACCTGGTACGTAATGTCCCGGTCGGTATTTATCACACAGATCACACGGGCAAACTGGTCTATGTCAATCCCTATATCACCAGACTTCTCGGGATTTCCCGTTCAGAGGTTATGAAAAGCGGCTGGTCCTCGTTTCTATACGAGGATGACCGCGATCGGGTAATCAGTAAATCACAAGAGAACATCCTCCGCGGTGAGATCTATCATGAGGAGTATCGCATCAGGCTGAAAGACTTCGGCATCAGGCATGTTGTCGATGTCGGGCATCCCGAGAAAAATGAGTCCGGAGAGCTTGTCGGTTACACGGGCACACTCACCGATGTGACGGTGCGCGTGCAGGCTGAACTGTCGGCCCGGGAAAACCAGGCGCGCCTGAAGCATTTGCTTTCGTCGACGCCGACGGTGTTGTATTCAACAATACCGAAATATAACCGGATGGTGCCACAATGGATCAGCGACAGTATCACCACGATTTTCGGTTACAGCATCGAGGAGGCGCTGCATCCGGAATTCTGGGAGAATCACCTGCATCCGGAGGATCGGGAACAATGCCTGAAAAGAATGGAGCTTCTGCCGGAAAAAGATCACCTGGTCCATGAATACCGCTTTCTGCATAAAGACGGCCAAATCCGGTATGTCCATGATGAACTGAAGATACTGCATGATGAGGCAGGCAAGGTCCGCGAGGTGATCGGTTGCTGGAGTGACATCAGTGAACAGCGTGATCGGCTTGAACGCATTCGTCTGCTCGCCAGTGCCTTCGACAACACCAGCGAGGGTCTGATGGTGACCGATCTGAGCAGTAAAATACTCTTCGTCAACAAAGCGCTGGAGGAAATGACCGGCTACAGCGAGGAAGAGCTGCTGGGTAATACCCCGCAACTGTTCCGGTCAGGCAGGCATGACCGCCTTTTTTACGAGGTCATGTGGGATCATATACTGAAAACCGGGCGTTGGAGCGGCGAGATCTGGAACCGGCGTAAAAACGGTGAAATTTACCCGGTGTGGATGAGTATCAACGCGGTCTATGATGACCGGGAACAAGCCAGTCATTATATCGGTATCTCCACCGATATCACCCGACTCAAGGAAACCGAATCGCGACTGCAACACCTGGCGCATTACGATCCATTAACGGACCTGCCCAACCGCCTGCTCTTTCAGTCGCGTGTCGAGCATGCCATTCAACACGCCAATCGCCATGAGAAGAAGCTCGGCATCATGGTCATGGACCTCGATGATTTCAAGAAAATCAATGACAGCCTCGGACATCCGGTTGGTGATGAACTGCTGGTCGCCGTATCCGGTCGCTGGAGCAAGCGCCTGCGCCAGGAAGATACACTGGCCAGGCTTGGCGGTGATGAATTCGTCCTGCTGATTGAAAATATGCAAAAGGCCGAGGACGCCGGTAATATCGCCCGTGATCTACTCGCCTGTCTGTCCAGTCCTTTCAAGCTCTCCACCGGTGATGAAGTCTATATCGAGGCCAGTATCGGTATCAGCCTGTTTCCCGATGACGGACAATCGGCGGATGATCTGCTTCGCGATGCGGATACGGCGCTGTACCGTTCCAAGGAGACCGGCCGCAATAATTTCAATTATTTCACCACGGAGTTGGGCCAATCAGCCGTGGAAAGACTGGAACTGGAAACAGCGCTGCGCCATGGTATCGAACGTAATGAACTGGTCCTGCACTATCAGCCCAAGATACATATCGCTAGCGGAGAAATCTGTGGCGCCGAAGCCCTGGTACGCTGGAAACGCCCGGGTCATAAACTTGTACCACCCGACAAATTTATCAGCCTGGCCGAGCGAAGCGGGTTGATTATCCCGCTGGGCGAATGGGTGATCAGGCAGGTGTGCCGGCAGTTGCGTGACTGGATCGATGCGGGTAATGAACCCGTCCGGGTGGCCGTGAATATTTCTGTACAGCAATTTCGTGACCAGCAACTGCATGAATTTATCAGCCGGACCCTGGCACAGCATAACATTGAACCGCAGTGGTTTGAGATAGAGATCACCGAGAGCACACTGATGGCCAACCCGGATGAGGTCATTACCATACTGACCCGACTCAGAGAGATGGGAGTACATATAGCACTTGATGACTTCGGCACCGGTTACTCGAATATTGCCTATCTGACCAGTTTCCCGATCGATATGCTGAAGATTGATGCCTCCTTTGTCAGTAATCTGGAAAACAGCCCGCATGCCGTAAAACTGATCAATTCGGTCATCAAGCTCGCCAAAAGCATGGATCTTCTGACGCTGGCTGAAGGCGTGGAGACCAGGGCACAACTGGACAGGCTCAGGGAGTTTGAATGCGACGAGATGCAGGGCTATTATTTCAGCAAACCATTACCCGAAGCGGAATTCATTGAACTGCTCAGGGAAGGGCACACGCTGGGTACCATTGAAAACTTATCCTGAGACAGGGACACGTATGCCATCCAACAAGCTGATAACTGAACTCTTCAAACATGGTCTCGGCGATCTGCACATTCTTCATGCCTACCAGGAGAAAATCTATTTCGGCAAGATGCAGTTTGAAAAAAGCCGTCTTGTGATCAAGGACAACAAGCTGTTAACCGACTTCAAAGTGGAACAACTGAAACCCTGCTGGGAAAGCGGTTACCTTGGCCTGGTCTGTTTTGAAAAGGGCTATACTTGGGAGAGTCTCAGCTTTTACGGCATCGAGGAATGCGATTTACCCGTGGACCTCAGCCAGACGCGGCACGGTGCGCTGCTTGCCGCCGAGAACCAGTACGGTGACAAACTCGTGGATTTTGTCGGCAGTGTTTACCGTGGCTACCAGCTCATGCTGGATAATCATTTCCTCCCGGTTGTCTTGATGAAAGAGGCAAAAACCCGTAACGGCACACCGGGACTCATTATCAGCGACCTGATGGTCTGTCCCATGGATATCGCCCTGCTGCGCGGTATCTTCGATGAAATTCATAAATCGGTGGAACGCTACCTGATACTCACTGTTGATGATGTGCAGATGAACCAGGATGACTTCGAAGACATGTTCGGCGATTATCTCAAGTGATCCGGTCAGGGTAATAACACCGGTTTCAGCGGAATTTGTGGGTATGGACAAAGGATTTTTTCTCTCGCCAGGCACGCCAGGAACGCCAGGAATAAAATAACGGAAACGTAATGTAGAATATGGGGAATGGTGCAAACCTGAATTCCATATTCATACTCTTTCCTATCTCACTGAATCCGGCTTCATTAATAGTCTGGATGATTTCCTTAGCGTTCCTGGCGACTTGGCGAGATCATAAACATGCGGTGTATCGTACTGTCCGATCAGCGGCTGTCATGGTCATCGATCATTCCTGGGCATCAGGCACCTGTCGGCCACGGCGAGAAAACCGCCACACACGGATGTTGCTGGTGAATCCCGTTCTTTTCCCGGGCAGTATCGTTAAAACATTGCGAGTGCTCCGGCTCAATGCTAATATATCGTCATTCGTCGATATACTATAAACAAGCATGAATCCTGTTACCGGAAAATCCCGTAAAGCCGCGGCATCGTTGTCGCAGTGGACGGGCAGCGAGGAAGAGGTCGCCGCCATCGCCAGGGCGCTCGGCCACCCGGCGCGAATTCACATCGTCAGTCTGTTGCTGGCCAAACAATCCTGCATTGGCTGTGACATCGTTGACGAGGTGGGCCTGGCGCAGTCCACCGTCTCCGAGCATTTGCGCATCCTCAAGGCCGCGGGGATCGTCAGCGGCGAGATTGAACGGCCGCGGGTCTGTTATTCCCTGAATCCCGATCGATTGCGGCCGCTGGCGCTGTTGTTGAGCGCGGTGTTGCAGGCCAGGCGTGGTGGTAAATAATAAGGAGCGCGTGGATGTCCATATTTGATCGCTATCTCTCCCTCTGGGTCGGCCTGTGCATCGTCGCCGGTATCGTGCTCGGTAATGTGTTTCCCGTGTTCTTCCAGACGATCGCCTCGTGGGAATATGCTTCCGTTAACCTGGTGGTGGCCGTGCTCATCTGGGCCATGGTTTACCCGATGATGGTGGCGGTCGATTTCGCCAGCCTGCGCTACATCCATCGCCGCCCCAAAGGGCTGGTGATCACCGTCATCGTCAACTGGCTGATCAAGCCGTTTACCATGGCCCTGCTCGGGGTGCTGTTCTTCAAGGGCCTTTTCGCCGGATTGATCGATCCGGCCAATGCGAGTCAATACATTGCCGGTCTGATCCTGCTCGGCGCCGCACCGTGTACCGCCATGGTGTTCGTCTGGTCGCAATTGTCCCGTGGCGATGCCAATTACACGCTGGTCCAGGTGTCCCTGAATGACGTCATCATGGTCTTCGCGTTTGCGCCGATCGTGGCCTTTCTGCTCGGCGTGACGGATATCAAAGTCCCCTGGCAGACTCTGTTGCTGTCGGTGGTTTTGTACGTGGTGATCCCGTTAACAGCCGGGGCGCTGACCCGCATGGCCCTGCTGCGGCGTGATGGCGCGAGTGGCGAGTCAAATGTCGAGCGCTTTACCCGTGCGGTGAAACCGGTTTCCATACTCGGCCTGCTGGCCACGGTGGTGTTGCTGTTCGGATTCCAGGGCCATGTGATCCTCGAGCAGCCATTGCTGATTGTATTGATCGCCATACCGTTGCTGATCCAGAGCTATGGTATTTTCATCCTCGCCTACAGCGCCGCCTGGTTGTGGCGGGTGCCGCATAACGTCGCCGCTCCCTGTGCGCTCATCGGCACCTCGAATTTCTTTGAACTGGCCGTCGCCGTGGCCATTGGATTGTTCGGGCTCAACTCCGGCGCCGCGCTGGTCACGGTGGTCGGTGTTCTGGTCGAAGTGCCGGTGATGTTGTCACTGGTGGCGCTGGCCAACCGCACGCGATCACGTTTTGATATACGCGCCGGGGAGAGTCTGACCGTGGCCAGTGACTCCACAACCCGCCGGCCGGAGCATTCAATATGAATGATCCGGGCGAAGCTACCGTTCTTTTTCTCTGCGTGGCCAACTCGGCCCGCAGCCAGATGGCCGAAGGCCTGGCGCGGCACATGCTCGATTCCGGGGTCAGGGTGCTGAGCGCCGGTTCCAGTCCCGCCGGCGTTAACCCGTACGCCATCGAGGCCATGGCCGAACTCGGTATCGATATCTCAACGCATTATTCAAAAGTGGTAACGGAAATCGATCTCGATACGATCGATCTGGTGGTGACGCTGTGTGCCGGTGAAGTGTGCCCGCTATTACCGGGGCATGTGCGGCGCCTGCACTGGCCAATCGCCGATCCGGCTTCGAGCGATGCCTCGCTCGGTGTTGCGGAGTTGCGTCAACGATTCCGCGCGGCGCGCGATCAGATCCGGGCGCGAATCAGTGAACTGCGATCATTGCTGGAGACGCCCGCTGATGATTCGGGCTGATTGTGACTCATCCATGAGGGCACTAAAAGCATGCATTGGTAAATCCGCGGCGCAGGACGCAGGGAATTTACGGGGTGGCGTCAATGGATGAAGCGGATGAGTTTGAATCCGGTAGATTCGCATCTACCGTTTCAGATATCGAGATAATGGTGGAGGCGGCCGGAATCGAACCGGCGTCCGCGAACCGTCTGCCCTTGGATCTACATGCTTAGCCGACTCTTTGAGTTTAACCCGATGCTACCCGAACGGCAGGGAAAACAGCGGGCGATTCCGGTAAGGTTTTAACGAATCAGCATCGGACCTGCTTCATCGCGATCTTATGTGAGTCGACGCCTGGTTCCGGTTGCACAAGCACAAGCCGGGCAGACGGCACTAAGGCTGGTTATTAAGCAGCTAGTGCGTAGTTGTCGTCGTTGGCAACTATATTTTTGCAGATGTATTTACGAGGTATTCTGCTCCTCGGCATGCACCTTGGGTTTCTGTATCCGCGTCGAAGCCAATACGCCCCCATGTGTGTGAATCGTTTTGTTTCCTCCCTGTCGCTGCACACGTCCTGCGTCCGCGACACTTGTACATCCTGTACATCACGTTCCCTGTATCGTGATTATCATCTTAACACATATAAGACTCCTGGCGTTCGCTTTCGTTCAATTCGATTATTTAAATAAATCAATGATATACAGTGCCAACATATCTTTGATCCTGTTGATCCAGGTCAAACAGATCCCCGAAGCGTTTACTATATTTAATATAGAGTTATGACTCCGGTGTATATACCGGATGGAGTCAGCCATGAGTGCGCTTTCCTACGTTATTATCCTGACACTGATACTGACCGTGGCGGTTTTGTTCACGGGCCTGGGATCCATGTCCATAGGCGGTGAGTTCGACAAGAAGCATAGTACCCAATTAATGTTCGCCCGAGTTGGCATGCAGGGCGCTACACTGGTGCTGTTGCTGTTCGCGCTGTATCTGGCAAATCTTTAAACCACAAATACCCGCACGGGCGTTGTCCCCGTTGCGGGAAGCGCTCAGTTATTTTTTAGCAGCCTTTGTTTTTGCCGGTTCCAGTCTCTTTCTTTTTCTGTCTCACGCTTGTCGTGGGCCTTTTTACCCTTTGCCAGGGCGATTTCCAGCTTTGCCCTGCCGCGTTTCCAGTACATGGCGGTGGGGATCAGCGAATAGCCCTTGCGCTCGACCGCGCCGTACAGGCGGTTGAGTTCCTTGCGATGTAACAACAGTTTGCGATTACGCTGCGGTTCGGGACTGATATGCGTCGAGGCCGTGGGCAGCGGCGTGATCAGCGCGCCGAACAACCAGGCCTCGTTATCTTTCAACAGTATGTAGCTGTCGCGGATCTGTACCTTGCCGGCACGCAGGCTCTTGACCTCCCAGCCTTCCAGCTCCAGCCCGGCTTCCAGGCGTTCTTCCAGCATGAAATCATGACGCGCCTTTTTATTCAGCGCGATGGTGGAGGATGCGGAGGTTGCTTTATCGTTTTTGGCCATAGGGTTGCTGGAGCAGACAACAGACGACAGTCTACAGATGACAGATACCAGATACCAGATACCAGATACCAGATATCTGTAGTCTGTAATCCAGTAGCCAAACACTAATAGCTTGTAGCTTGTAGCTTGTAGCTTGTAGCTTGTAGCTTGTGGCTTGTGGCTTGTGGCTTGTGGCTTGTGGCTCGTGGCTTGTAGCTAATGGCTATTTGCTATTTTTTTGCTGTATCGCCAGTGCGGCCTGGTTCCTGAGTGTTTTGAAAAATTTCAAGGCATCGGCGGAGACGTCCGGAGAGCACTCGTCCATATCGGCATAGAGCAGACCGATGACACGGCGGTTGACCAGAATGGGATAGAGAACAACGGAGCGCGGCCGGGTCACCTTGCGCAGATACTCCGGTACGCGCGCCCGGTATTCGGGTGAGTTCACATCAAGAATGATGCATTCCTTGCCGCGATTGATGGCGGCATGAACGATATCGTCTTCATCGCCGAGGCTGAAGCGGAATTGCGGAATGATACTGTCGATGCTCTTGCCAAGTCCGAACCGGGCGTTGATGGTGCGGTTCCTGCCGTCACGAATGCAGAACAGCACCCGGGTAAAGCCCATGCCGCGATAGATGGTTTCCAGCACCATGGTCAGGAGTTCGTTCAGATCGAAGTCATCGAGCATGCAATTGGTGATCTCGGCCACTCCCTGCATCAGGATTTCCTGGCGGGCCTTGTTCTGGGCCTGTGTATCCCCGGATTCCATGGCCCGTTCCAGCGCGCTGTTGCTGGTGGCGGAAAGCCGATCCTCATCAGTGCTGTCAACGCCATTTGTGGTGACGCTGTCGCCGTCAAAATTGTCCAGGCCGGTTTCAGCGGCGAACATCCGGATGCCGCGGGTGTCGATTTTGAGCGCGCGGGTAAATTCGCTGACTTCTGTTTTTGACGACGTGATCAACGCCTCGATCCGGTCCCCGTCTATCTTCAGGGCGTCCTCGTAGCGTTCGGCCAGGGCTTTTTTTGCTTTGGCGGCATCCTCGGGCTGCATCTGTCCGATGGCGCAGAGTTCATTGGCAAAGGATGACAGCTGGCGGATGGTTTCATCCTTGTTTTTCGGCGCTTTCACCGGTCCCGCTGGCATCCTGTTCATGCTCTCGATCATGACGCCGGGGAGTTTCCATTCCCTGGCGATGCCCTTGCCGATCTCCGCGAACGGCAGACCGAGCACGGACCTGGCGGCCTTGTCTTCATCGAATCCCTGACTGTTCATCAGGTGAGTGATTTCCTGGTACTCATCGGGAAAATAATAGATCGACAGTAACTGGCCGAGATTGTGAAACATGGAGGCGATGAAGGTTGATTCTATGTCGTCCTGCAGGGTCAGCTTCATCTTCTTCGCCTGTTCACGTGCAATGATGCCGCTCATGAGTGCGCTGTAGGCCGTCAGTTTCATCTCCTCGGCCTGCCTGTCATTGTTGAGGTGTTCGAACAGGATAATGCTGAGAGCGGCCGTACGTACCTGTTCATAACCGAGAATGATGATTGCGCGCGAAACGGTGGTTATTTCGCCGCCGAACTGACCGTAAAAACAGGAGTTGACCAGGCGCAGTAACTTGGTGGTCAGGGCATAATCCTTCAATATCACGTTGGACAGTTCAGAGGCCGAGGCAATGGAACTGTGCGAAGCTTTCTGGTTGATCTCGGTGATGTGGCCGGAGATGGCCGGGAAATCCTGCTTGCGTTGCATCCGGCGCAACAGGAATTCCAGGGTGCCGTTCTTTGCTGCCGCTTCTTCATCATCTCCTACATCCGTGTCCGTCGATTCAAATCCCTGCAGGTATTCGTTGATCGCATTGAGCATTTCCCGCGCGTGCCGGTAGCGTTTATCCGTGTCCCGTTCCAGTGCCTGCATGACGATGCCGTCCAGTGCCGGGTCGATGTCCCGGTTGAATTTCGACGGCGGCAGGATGTTCTCGTTGATGACCTGGTACATCACGGCCATGGGATTTTCGCCCTTGAACACCATGCGCCCGGTGAGCATCTCGTGCAGCACGAGGCCGATGGAAAACAGGTCCGCCTGCGGACCGACCTCGCCACTGGACAGCACTTCCGGAGCCAGGTAATTGGCCGTGCCCGACACATCACTGGTCGTGTCTGCGCTGATACTCTGCGAGATGCCGAAGTCGAGGATTTTCGGGGTTTCTTCCTTGTCGATCAGAATATTCGAGGGATTGAGATCACGATGAATTATGCCGTTCTCATGGGCGTACTGAAGTGCATCGAGCAACCGTGCGATGAGCATCGCCGCCTTGATCTTCGGGATCGGCCGTGTGCTTTTCAGCCGCTGTTTCAGTGACTCGCCCTCGATATAACCATAGACCAGGTAGGTCACGTCTTCATGCACGCCAATCTCATGCAGGGTTACGATGTTTTTATGATTCAGTTTGCTGACGTTTTTTGCTTCGTTGAGCAGCCTGGCGCCGGCCTGCTGCTTGCGCGTCAGGGTCTTGATGGCGACTTCGCGTTCCAGTTGCGTATCCCGGGCGAGATAGACGATGCCCTGGGCGCCGCGGCCCAGCTTTTTGATGGGCGTGAAGCGGCCAATCTGTTCGGGAAGAGATCGCGGTGCTGATAGTTCGTGTGCTGCCAAGGCCATGGTGATTATTACCCCCTTGAGTTATAACGGCAGTCGCGACTTCGAACTGAAGCCGTGCATCATTGCCGGTTGAGTGGCGTACGTATTTACAGCAGAATTCAATCAAAACGGATAAATCCATGATCTCGAAACGCAAATCCATCCATGGCCAGTGGTCCTCGCGCTGGGCATTCATCCTTGCCGCTACCGGTTCGGCCGTCGGGCTAGGCAATATCTGGCGCTTTCCCTACGTCACCGGGGAGAACGGCGGTGGGGCGTTTGTCCTCATGTACCTGTTATGCGTTTTTTGCGTGGGTATACCAATCATGATTGCCGAGATCATGATCGGCCGGCGCGGCCGCCAGAGTCCGATCAACACCATGCGCACGCTGGCAGAGGAGGAGGGGCATCACCGGGCCTGGTCACTGCTTGGCTGGATGGGTGTTGTGGCCGGTTTTCTGATCCTGTCGTTCTACAGTGTCGTAGCCGGCTGGACACTGTTTTATATCGCCAAGTCGGGATTCAGCGGTTTTGAACGCATGACCGACGAGGAGATCGGCATCCTTTTCGAGGGCTTGCTGACCGATCCCGGCTTGTTGATGCTGTTGCATACGCTGTTTATGGCCATCACAACCCTGGTCGTCTCACTGGGCGTCAGAAGCGGTCTTGAACGCGCGGTCAAATACCTGATGCCTTCTTTGTTTATTCTGTTGTTGATCATGGTGGGATATGCGATGTCCACTCCAGGGTTTATCGAAGGTTTCAATTACCTGCTCTGGCCGGATTTCAGCAAGCTGTCGGCGGGGTCAGTATTGGCCGCCCTGGGTCAGGCCTTTTTCAGTCTCAGTCTCGGCATGGGCGCCATCATGGTCTATGGGTCTTATCTTTCACACACAACATCCATTGCCAGGACCAGTGTCAGTATCGCCCTGGCGGATACCCTGGTGGCCATGCTCGCCGGACTGGCGATTTTCCCGCTGGTATTCAGTTCCGGGCTTGAGCCCGGCGCCGGGCCCGGACTGATTTTTGTCAGTCTGCCCATTGCTTTCGGACAGATGCCCTTCGGGCATTTCATCGGCACCGTATTTTTTATCCTGCTGTTGTTTGCTGCCTGGACCTCATCGATCTCGCTGCTTGAGCCTGCCGTAGCCTGGCTGGTTGAAAATCGCAACATGAGAAGAAATCGTGCCGCAATCCTGGCCGGCGTCATTGCCTGGTTGCTGGGCATCGGCTCGGCGCTGTCGTTTAACCTGTGGTCGGACTACAAACTGTTCGGTCTGACGTATTTTGATGTTATGGATAAGCTGACATCCAATATTCTGCTGCCACTAGGCGGCCTGTTCGTGGCCATCTTCGCCGCCTGGATCATGCGGCGGGAATCCAGCCGTGAGGAACTGGCGTTGAAATCAATGCGCTCCTACCAGGTATGGCTGGTGCTGGTAAGATACATCGCGCCGGTGGGTGTTATCCTGATTTTCCTCCAGGCGATCGGTTTGATCGGGCTTTAATACGATAAAAATATTTGTTCCGGATTTGTGACTGAAATCGAAAAAACAGCAACAGTGCCATACACATCGGCACAGATGTATGCACTGGTGAATGACGTCGAGTCGTACCCGGAGTTTCTGCCCTGGTGCAGCGATTCACGGCTGCATGAAAGTCACGACGATCGGTTGCGGGCCAGCCTTACCCTGAAGGCCGGCAAGCTGGCGTACACCTTTACCACTGAAAACACCATGCAGCCCGATCGGCTGATTACCATACGGCTGGTCGAGGGACCGTTCAGGGAACTGACCGGAAGCTGGCAATTCGAGGATCTGGGTGACAACCGTTGTTTTATCAGGCTCAACATGCGTTTCGAATTCAAAAACCGGCTTGTGAAAATGGCATTGGGAAAAACGTTCAATAAAATCCTCAACAGCCTGGTCGATGCCTTTACACAACGCGCCCGTGAACTCTATGGACGCTGATATCCACGTCGAGGTGTGTTACGCACTGCCGGATCAGCAGTACGTTTTTAATGTGACAGTGCCTGCGGGAAGCACCCTCGGTGATGCCATTCGCCGCTCCGGTATCCTCGATGAATGTCCGCACATCAACCTGCAACAAAACCGGGTGGGCGTGTTCAGTGAATTACGATCCCTGGATGATCGCGTAGAGGAGGGCGATCGCATTGAAATTTACCGGCCGTTAAAAGCAGACCCCAAGGAGGCCCGGCGCCGGCGCGCCCGGTCAGTGGGTAGTGAGTAGTGAATGGTGAGTCGTAGTTTACTGATTTCGGTTAAACTCTGCTCACCAATCACCAATACGACCCAATGACTACTTATTCTCCAGATCCGGATCCAGCACTTCGGCATCGGGTGGTGTATCTTGATTGTTATTGCCGGATAGCTTGCCCCAGAGATTGCTGAAAAATCCGCCTTCCTCGGTATCCGCCGTATCATCCGTTGTCGCACTGACCGTTTCCGGGGTTTCCGCCTCGGGCGGCAAGTCGACTTCGGTGGCATCGGTTTCCACGGCATCCGGCAAGGGTTCATCCATACCGGGGGGATCCTCGACCAGCGCCTGTGAATCATCCGCGGGATCCCCGGTGACAGGCGTGTCATCGGTGGTGACGGTATCAGGCAACTCCGGTTCATCCTCGAACAAGCGCTCGAGGAATGTCTTGTTACTGATGTCGGCAGGCACCTCGATGGATTTCTCCCTGTTGGTTTCATCGGTCTTGATGGGCAGGTTGGTCACCTTGATATCGCCTTTGACAAAGGCGAGTTTTTCATCCTCGAAATACAGGGTTATATGGCGCTTCTCGCGGACACCGCCACCTTCCTGGTGGGTATACAGGTAATCCCAGCGGCCGCTGTGGAAAGGATCCACCAGTAGCGGGCTGCCCATAATGAAGCGTACCTGCTTTTTATCCATCCCCACCTTGAGCCTGTTAATCATGGCCTGATCGACCACGTTGCCCTGCTGGATATCGATGCGGTGGACCAACGGCGGTTTGATGCTGCCGTCCTCGATTTTTGAGCAGGATGCCAGAATTACAATGAGCAGGGGCAGGAGGCGGAACATTTTCAGGTAGCTGGTAGACATAGGAATAATTAATGCGCAAACGAATTGTAGCTTAATGCCGGAAGTTATACCCGTGCAAATTCGCCATTATTCCTGAAGATTGAGTATACTGTCTGTAAATCACGCATCCTCAGCATGACATGACTTATGGAACCCAGTGATCTCAAGAAAGCCGGCCTTAAGGCGACACTGCCGCGGATCCGTATTTTGCAGATCCTCGAAGAATCCGCGGACAAGCACCTCAGCGCCGAGGATGTCTACAAGACGCTGATCGAGGCCAACGAGGAGGTCGGCCTGGCTACCGTCTACCGGGTGCTGACCCAATTCGAGGCTGCAGGGCTGGTCATGCGCCACAACTTCGATTCCGGGCATTCCGTATTTGAACTTGACCGCGGCCCCCACCACGATCACATGGTCTGCACGGAAACCGGTGAAGTCATCGAGTTCCAGAATGCCATGATCGAGAAGATCCAGAAAGAGATTGCCGATACACACGGTTACGAACTGGTCGATCACAGCCTCGTTCTCTACGTAAAACCCAAACGAGAAACCTGACGTCCCGCCGGGATGAAAGCCCGGCGCCCTCCATCCCACCCGCATCCTTCTGAAATCTGAAATCTGAGATCTGAAATCTGATATCTGAGATCTGAGATCTGTTACCCGGCTGCGCCCAGCATTTCCCGGGCATGCGCCAGGCTCTGCTCGGTGATCCTGGCACCGCCCATCATGCGGGCGATCTCTTCCACCCGGCTGTCGCCTTCCAGCTTGCGCACCTGCGTTCGGGTGACATTGTTGCCGGCCATTTTGGCAACGTGGTAATGGCTATCGCCGAAGGCCGCTACCTGGGCCAGGTGGGTGACACAAAATACCTGGTATTGACCGCTGAGACTGTGCAGTAATTCACCAACGATACTGGCCGTGCCACCGCCGATACCGCTGTCGACTTCATCGAAGACCAGGCTGCCGGCGGCAAGATGTTCGGTGGCGGTGACCTGGATGGCCAGGCTGATGCGTGACAGCTCGCCTCCGGAGGCGACCTTGCTAACGGGTTTCAGGGCTTGACCGGGGTTGGCCGTGAACAGGTACTCGACCCGGTCCATGCCGGATGCGGAAGGCGACGCCTGCCCGTCCGCTGAGACGCTGATTTCGAATTCTGCCGCCGGCATGCCCAGCCGCGCCAGGGTGGTGCTGATTTCCAGGCCCATTTGTTTGGCGCTGTCTGTCCGTTGCCGGCTGAGTTTCGCCGCAGCCTCACGGTATTGATCGAGGGTTTGATTGGCCTGCTCGAGCAGCAACTCGTATTGTTCTGTACTGTTTTTGAGAAACTCGAGATCGCGCCGCAGTTGTGCGGCGTGTTCGTTGAGTGCTTCGGGCGGGATGCGGTGTTTACGCGCGGTTTCCAGGATCTGGTCAAGGCGTTTTTCAGCGGCGGCAAGGTGCCCGGGGTCGGTATCCTGTTTATCCAGGTAATCGCGCAGTTCAGACGCGACCTCCTGAAGTTGTATGACGGCGTTATTGACGAGTTCAACCGCGCTGCCCAGCGCCGGTTCCTGTTCCAGCAGCCGCGCCAGGGACTGGTGATGATGTGCGCAAAGATCCAGCGCCGACGGATCATCCGTGCACAGGCTGCGGTGTGCGGCTTCGACCGTCGCCATGATGTCGCCGAGGTGAGTGAGACGTTTGACCTCGGCGCTGACCCCGGCGTATTCATGTTCGCCGAGCGCCAGGCTGTCGAGCTCATCGACCTGGTATTCGAGCAAGGCCAGGCGCGCTTCGCGGTCTTCATTACTGCCGCTGAGCTCGCCGAGTCGCGCCTGCAGGTCACTCCAGCGGCTAAAGAGTTCCCGTACCCGTGCGAGCTGCTCCTCGTGATGACCATAGAAATCGAGTAATGCCCGTTGCACGGCCGATTTCAGGAGTGACTGGTGGGAGTGTTGGCCATGCAGTTCGACCAGGCATTCGCCCAGTGATTTCAACTGCTGGATCGGTACCGGCGTGCTGTTGATGAAACCGCGTGATCGGCCTTCCTGACTGATCACCCGGCGGATGATGACCTCGTCATCCTCGGTTTCGATTTCGAGCTCGCCGAGCAGGGCGCGCGCCGTCGGGTTAGCGTCCAGGGTAAAGACCGCGGATATATCGGCGCGGTCCTGACCGCCGCGAACCACACTGCTGTCAGCGCGATCACCGAGGATCAGTCCCATGGCATCAACAATGATGGATTTGCCGGCGCCGGTTTCACCGGTGAATACGTTCATCCCCGAGCCGAATTCCAGGTCCAGGGTTTCCACCACGGCGAAATTGCGGATGTGGAGTTCGCGCAGCAAGGCTAGCGCCCCCAGTTCAGCTTCGCCCGCAGGATCCCGAAGTGGTCATGGTCAGCCGGGTGGATCAGGCGGACCAGCGTTTCTTTCTTGCTGACGATAATTCGATCCCCCGATACCAGTTTACCCAGAGTTTCGCCATCACAGGTGAGTTGCGCCTTGTCGATGTCACGATCCCCCACGGCGATCTCGATGCGGCTGTTGCCGTCGACGACGATGGGCCGGATACTCAGCGTGTGCGGACAGATGGGCACCAGCACCAGTGCGTCCAGGGTCGGGTAGAGAATGGGACCGCCGCCCGACAACGCATAGGCCGTGGAACCCGTGGGCGTGGAGATGATCATGCCGTCGGAGCGCTGGGTGAGCAGGAAATTGTCGTTGATGTAGGTGTCAAACTGGACCAGCCGTGCAATATTGCCCTTCTGGATGACCACGTCATTGAAGGCATTGCCGGTGGCAATGACCTCGCCATTGCGCACCACCTCGCCGGAGAGCATGAAGCGCTTTTCCTCAACGAAGTTGCCGTCGAGTATTTTCTCCAGTTGGGGGGTGACTTCATCGGCCGGGATGTCGGCGAGGAACCCCAGGTGTCCACGGTTAATGCCGAGCAGGGGGATGTTTTTGTGACATATAGAGTGGGCGACGCTGAGCATGGTGCCATCACCACCGATGACGATGACCAGGTCGCAGGTTTCGCAGAAATCGTCGCTGGCGGTGGTTTTCCCGGCTAACTCCGGGAGCAACCTGGCGCAGCTCTCACTGTAACTGATGCTGATTTGGCGCGCTTGCAGCAAATCCCGGACCTGTTCCAGCGTTTGGGTAATACCGGGAGAGGGCCGGTTCGAGGCAATAAGACCGATATGATTGAACATAAATTGAGATGCAGCCGCTTTTTTGCGGTCAAAGTTAGCATGGACTGATGCCCGGGCCAATCGTCATTTTTGCACTCTCGTGGTGAGAGTGCTAAATTCGGGAAAATACTGAAAATTGAAAGGTTTTTAATCGAGACATCCTGCATGACGAGAAAAACTGACTCTCATATCCTGAATGAACGTAGCCTGATATTGTTCAAGTCACTGGTTGAACACTTTATCCAGGATGGTCAGCCCGTGGGATCACGCACGCTGGCCCGCGACACCAATCTGGATCTGAGTCCGGCCACGATCCGCAATATCATGGCCGATCTTGAGGATCTCGGTTTGCTGAGTTCCCCGCATACCTCGGCCGGCCGGGTTCCCACGATCCAGGGCTATCGACTGTTCGTCGACAGCCTGCTGCGGGTCACAAATCTGGATCACGAGCAAATCGAGCGCATCCGTAATGAGCTGAACCCCGACCAGGATATCAGGAACCTGATGCAGAAAACCTCCTCGACCCTGTCGGAAATCACCCGCCTGGCCAGCGTCGTCACCCTGCCCCGTTCCGAGGGTCAATCACTGCAGCATCTGGAGTTCATGCCTCTCTCGGACAATCGCATCCTGGTGATCCTGGTGGTGAACGACCGCGAGATCCAGAATCGCATCATCGATACCGCCCGCACCTATACCCAGTCGGAGCTGCAGCAGGCGACTAATTACCTGAACGAGAAATTTGCCGGCAAGCATCTCAATGCCATCCGCGAGGAAATCATCAAGGAACTGGAGCGCATGAAGGACAACGTCAACCAGCTCATGCAAATCGCCATCGAAATGGCGCAAAAGGCGTTCGAGAACGGCGAACAAAGCAGCGATTACGTCATGGCCGGGCACACCAATCTGATGGATGTGGCGGAGCTGTCCGATATCGAGAAACTGAAAAAACTTTTTGACAGCTTCAACCAGAAACGCGATATCCTGCATCTGCTTGAACAGTCCATCCATGCCCGCGGAGTAAAAATCTTCATTGGCGAGGAATCCGGTTACGATGTGCTCGATGATTGCAGCATCGTGACTTCACCCTATGAAGTCGACGGCCGGATCATGGGTGTACTGGGTGTCATCGGACCGACCCGGATGGAATACCAACGTGTGATCCCCATCGTTGACATCACCGCGAAAATGCTGGGTTCAGCCTTGAATTCCCAGCACTAAGCCTTATCTGATCCTGGATTAAAAGACTTTTTAACACATCTTTGTACAAAGAGGGAGTGATATGGTCGTACAACACAATGATACGCCTGCGGAAAATTCATCGGAAGACACCAGGGAAAAAAGCAGGCAGCCGGATTCAACCAGCCCTGATGAGGCTGCACCGGAAGTCGCCGGGGAGAACGGCGACACTGAATCTGATCCCGCGGACGAACTGGAGAAATTGCGGCATGAGCTGGCCGTGCAGGAACAGCGCGCCAACGAAGCCGGCGAACGCCTGCTGCGCGCCCAGGCCGAACTGGATAACGTCCGTAAACGCTCGTCACGTGATATTGAAAATGCGCACAAGTACGCACTCGACAAATTCGTCGCCGAATTATTACCGGTCCTGGACAGCCTCGAACTGGGTATCAGTGCCGCCGAAAATAGCGGTGACGCCAGCGGTTTGAAAGAGGGGATGGATCTGACATTGAAAAAGTTCGCCGACGTGCTGGAAAAGTTCGGCGTAGTCGTCATCGATCCCCAGGGCGAGAAATTCAACCCGGAACAGCACGAGGCCGTCTCCATGCAGGCCGAGGAGGGAGTCGAGTCCGGCATGGTCATTTCGGTGATGCAGAAAGGCTATGAACTCAACGGCCGGCTGATTCGCCCGGCGATGGTCATGGTTTCCGGTTAGGACCTTGAAATCAGGACCGGCAACCCAATATAAACAGCAACGAAATTAACGATTACTGAATCCAGAAAACACCGGAGATACAAGATTATGGGAAAAATTATAGGCATTGATCTCGGGACCACGAACTCGTGTGTCGCCGTTCTCGAGGGCGGCCAGGCCAAAGTCATTGAAAACAGCGAGGGCGGGCGCACCACGCCTTCCATCGTTGCGTTCACAAATGATGACGAAGTACTGGTCGGCCAGTCGGCCAAGCGCCAGTCGGTCACCAATCCCGACAATACACTCTATGCCGTCAAGCGTCTGATCGGACGCCGTTTCGAAGAAGATGCCGTGCAGAAAGACATCAAGCTGGTGCCCTACAAGATCATCAAGGCCGACAATGGCGACGCCTGGGTGGAAGTCAAGGGCAAGAAGATGGCCCCGCCGGAGGTTTCCGCCCGCGTACTCATGAAAATGAAGAAAACGGCCGAGGATTACCTGGGCGAGGAAGTCAAGGAAGCGGTGATCACCGTGCCTGCGTATTTCAATGATTCCCAGCGCCAGGCTACCAAGGACGCCGGGCGTATCGCCGGCCTTGAAGTCAAGCGTATCATCAACGAGCCGACCGCCGCTGCGCTGGCTTATGGTATGGACAAAAAGCGTGGTGACGCCAAGATAGCGGTGTATGACCTCGGCGGCGGTACCTTCGATATTTCCATTATAGAAATCGCCGAAATCGATGGTGAACACCAGTTCGAGGTGCTGTCCACCAACGGCGACACCTTCCTCGGTGGCGAGGATTTCGACCTCAGAGTCATCGATTACCTGTGTGACGAGTTCAAGAAAGAGCAGGGCGTTGACCTGCACCAGGATCCGCTGGCACTGCAACGCCTGAAGGAAGCAGCCGAGAAGGCCAAGATTGAACTCTCATCCAGCCAGCAGACGGATGTCAATCTGCCCTACATTACCGCGGACAGTTCCGGTCCCAAGCATCTGAACATCAAGATGTCGCGGGCCAAGCTGGAATCGCTGGTCGAAGATTTGATTGATCGCACCATCGAACCCTGCCGTGTGGCCATGAAAGATGCCGGTATCAGCACTTCTGACATCACCGACGTTATCCTCGTCGGCGGCCAGACGCGTATGCCCAAGGTGCAGGAGAAAGTGAAGGAATTTTTCGGCAAGGAAGCACGCAAGGACGTCAACCCGGATGAAGCCGTGGCCGTGGGCGCCGCCATCCAGGCCGGCGTGCTCGGTGGTGACGTCAAGGATGTCCTGTTGCTGGATGTAACCCCGCTGTCGCTGGGTATTGAAACCCTGGGCGGCGTCATGACCAAGCTGATTGAAAAGAACACCACCATCCCGACCAAGGCACAGCAGACATTTTCGACCGCCGAGGACAACCAGACCGCGGTTACCGTGCATGTTATGCAGGGTGAACGCGAGATGGCGTCGGGCAACAAATCCCTGGGCAGGTTCGATTTGAGCGATATTCCACCGGCGCCGCGTGGCGTACCACAGATCGAGGTGGCGTTCGACATTGACGCCAACGGTATTCTCAACGTGTCCGCTAAAGACAAGGCCACGGGCAAGGAGCAGTCGATTGTCATTAAGGCTTCCAGCGGTCTTACCGACGAGGAGGTGGAAAAGATGGTCAGGGACGCCGAGGCGCATGCCGAGGAAGACCGCAAGGCCAGGGAACTGATCGATGCCCGCAATATGGCCGAGAACATGATCCACGCCACCCGCAAGTCCATGGAGGAATTGAAGGACAAGGTGGAAGAACAGGAGAAAACCGATATCGAGGCCGCGATCAAGGATCTCGAGGAAGCCCTCAAGGGCGAGGACAAGGACGCCATCGAGGAGAAGACCCGGAAACTCACCGAGGCGGCCGGCAAGCTGGCCGAACGGGCCTACAAACAGTCCGAGGGCGAGTCCGGCGGCACAGCGGAGTCCGCTCAGTCAGAGACGGCTTCCGGTTCCGATGCTTCCGGCGACGATGTGGTCGATGCCGAGTTCGAGGAAGTGGACGAAGACAAGAAGTAACCGGGCAAATTGCCGGGACAGATACCGCGGTGTCGGTCACGGAACAGCTATGCGGGTAATGACAAGGCCTGAAGGGGATCTCCTTTCAGGCTTGTCTTGTTGTACAGCACGACTTAAACCGACGTAAGAAAAAATACAAGAGATGGCAAAGCGAGATTATTACGAAGTACTGGGTGTTTCCAAAAACGCGACCGAGGACGAATTAAAGAAAGCCTACCGTCGTCTCGCCATGAAGTTTCACCCTGACCGCAATGCCGGCGATGACAGTGCGGTGGACAAGTTCAAGGAGGTCAAGGAAGCCTACGACGTGCTGTCCGACAGCCGCAAGCGTTCCGCCTATGACCAGTTTGGTCATGCCGGTGTCGATGCCTCGGCCGGCGCCGGTCCCGGTGGCGGCGGATTCGGAGCCGGCGGATTCGGCGATATTTTCGACAGTGTTTTCGGTGATATCTTCGGCCAGGGTGGTGGCGGCCATGGTGGAGAGCGGGTCTATCGCGGGGCCGATCTGCGCTACGATCTGGAACTGAGCCTGGAAGAAGCGGTATCGGGGTCCACTATCAAGATCCGGGTGCCGAAGATGGTGGCCTGCAAGACTTGTAACGGCTCCGGCGCCAAAAAGGGCAGTTCGCCCACGAACTGTCCGACCTGTAACGGTCTCGGCCAGGTACGCATGCAGCAGGGCTTTTTCTCCATTCAACAGACCTGCCCGCAATGCCGTGGCCAGGGCAGAATCATCAAGGATCCCTGCACCGACTGCCGCGGTCAGGGACGGGTACGGGACAACAAGACCATCTCCGTGAAAGTGCCACCGGGTGTGGACAGCGGGGATCGCATTCGTCTCTCCGGCGAGGGCGAGGCCGGCGAAAACGGCGGTCCTTCGGGCGACCTCTACGTCCACGTCATCGTCCGCGATCATCCGATATTTACCCGCGACGGCAGTGATCTGTACTGTGACATTCCCATCAGTTTTGCCACCGCCGCCCTCGGCGGCGAACTCGAGGTGCCGACCCTGGAGGGCAAGGTCAAACTGAAGATCCCCCCGGAAACCCAGAGCGGTAAATTGTTCCGGTTGCGGGGCAAGGGCGTGCGCACCATCCGCTCATCCACCCGCGGTGACCTGATGTGCCGGGCCATGGTGGAAACACCGGTGAACCTGTCGAAACGGCAAAAGGAATTGCTGCAGGAACTGGACGCCAGCATGCAGTCCGGTGGCAAAAAGCACAGCCCCCAGGCCAGTTCCTGGCTGGACGGTGTGAAAAAATTCTTTGACAGTATGACTAACTGATAGCCATTAGCTATTAGCTAATAGTAAAAGCAGAACTAATAAACTGCGGGATTTGTCTACTCATTGTGCTCGAAACGACTTGTGCCCAGACGCGAGTTCTGCGGCACAGGTCACATAAATGCGACCACATCGCCCTGTCGGGTTGTTTATCAATCAACCCCTTGTCGAAAAATTTTACAATTCTCTGGTTTTTCCCTCGTTTTCGACCGATAGCTTTATAAACCCGTCAGTGTTTCCCAAGCCATTGAAAATCAAGAGTTAATATCAGGCCGGATAGATTTCGAGCGCATACTATGACTGGCGTGTTGTCGAAGACCTTTACACTCTTGTGAAAATGAGGTTCTCTAGTATTCTAACTTACTGAAATTATTAGTATTTTAAATATGGCCCGGTAATTGCCTTTGTATAATCAGCTAAACACGTAAACACGAGATTTCACAAAACACGGTATGGATAAAATGAACAAAACTAATGGTATTTTGATCACGATCGTGGGTACCCTGCTTTTATCGAGCCAGGCCATGGCCTACATGATCAATGACGGTTACTACGGCGGTGACGACCACAGTTACGGCGATGTCATCGGTGCGGCCAGTAACTTTAATATTCACGGAATCGACCTCAGCCTGAGCGGCACCAGCCTGACGGTTGATATATTTACCAATTTTGCCGGCAAAGCCGATGATGGGCTTTTCGGATCATCATCAGGGCCTGATTTGACCAATACCACTCTGAGTGGATCCAGGGGTATCGGCTACGGTGATCTTTTTCTTGCCAGTGCCTGGAACCCGTTTGGCACAGCACCTTATCTGAGTGACAATCATTCCACGGGTACGCTGTGGGAATACGGCCTGGCGCTGGATGATCGCTGGTCGGCGACAGGTGGTACTGCAACACTTTACAGTCTTGGCAATCTCACGAACGATGCCAATGCTCACCTGAGTGATGATTTCATGTCCGGTGGCACCTTTCGTAACGGCCAGGAGATTGCAGTGGATACCGGCGCTGATGGTGTGAGCTCGATAACAACCGGCAGTTGGTCCGTACAATCAGGATACATCCGCATGATATTTGATATCGGCGGCACCGACCTGCTCGAAGAATCCACCGAGATCGCACTGCACTGGGCCATGACCTGCGGTAACGACACCATTGAAGGTTCCTGGGATGTGCCCGAACCCTCCGCGCTGTCGTTGATGGGCCTGTCACTGCTCGGTATCGGCTTGATCAGCCGCCGGAGAAAAAGCGCCTGATCAGTTTATAGATCAATATTTACCGCTATCTCTGAAACCGGGCTTTTTAAGCCCGGTTTTTTTTCTGCGCGTATGCGCTGATATGAATTTCTGTATAATTCCCGCCACACGATAACCGGGAACGCTAACCATGTCTGTCAGAATTGCCGTGTGCGGCGCCGCCGGGCGCATGGGCAGAACGATACTCGAGGTATGCAGGGAAACAGAGGCTGTCGAAGTGACGGTCGCGCTCGAGCATTCCGCTTCTCCCATGCTCGGGGTGGATGCCGGTGAGCAGGCCGGTATCGGCAAACTGGGTGTCGTGATCTCCGATGATCTGACCGCGGTGGCTGATCAGTTTGATGTACTCATCGATTTCACCCTGGCCGATTCCATCAAGTCGACTCTGGCGCAGTGCCGCAGTACAGGTAAGAAGATGGTCATCGGAACGACCGGGCTCACCGATACGCAGAAACAGGAGATCCGCGAAGCCGCTGATGACATCGGCATCGTCTTCGCGCCGAACATGAGTGCCGGCGTCAACCTGTGTTTCAAATTACTGGAACTGGCCAGCCGCGTCGTTGGCGAAGAGGCCGACATCGAGATCATCGAGGCGCACCACCGCGAGAAAAAAGATGCACCTTCCGGCACTTCATTGCGTATGGGTGAGGTCATCGCCGCAACCCTGGGACGAGATCTGAAGGAGTGCGCGGTGTACGGTCGCGAGGGTATTACCGGTCCGCGGGATCGCGAGACCATCGGTTTTGAAACCATACGTGCCGGTGATATTGTCGGCGAACATACGGTCATGTTCGCCACGGCAGGAGAGCGCGTGGAGATCTCTCACAAGGCCACCTCACGCAAGACCTTCGCCAGTGGCGCCGTGCGCGCTGCGAAATGGCTTGCCGGAAAAGACCGCGGCCTGTTCGACATGCAGGATGTGCTGGGCCTGAAGTAAACGCGCATGCCGGCCGGCGCGCCTTCCTGCCTGCTCATGACCCCCAGGAAAGGATTGGCGCTTCTTGTTGCCCGTCACGATTCAAGCACGGGCCGACAAGGCCGATATAGCCGGTATAACCCCGGCACACCTTGCGGCCGGATTTCCGCCCATAGACACAGAGGTGCAGCCTTTGCTTGATATCGAACTTCGCACACTCATCCGCCATGACGTCGCAACCTGCAGTATGCAGGCTGAACCCTTGGATGTGGCCAAATCCATGCAGGAACATGGCGGTACCTGTGTAGTCCTGGTGGAAGACAACAGGCCGCTGGGTATCGTTACCGGGAATGACCTGGTTCGGGTATTTGCCGGTTTTTATTGCGAGGAGAGTACGCGGCAACTTGTCGTGAAAGACCTGGCGTCTTCACCCGTGATCACGGCTACTGCTCAGACATCGTTACTCGATGCCCTGAAAGTGATGGAAAGCCGGGGCATCCATCACCTGCCGGTTACGGATGCATCAGGCCGATTGAACGGTATCGTTTCATACCGGGACCTGGTGGTTGAACGCCAGAACATGATCGCCGGGCATCTCCATTCCATTGAACAGGAAGTGCAGCAGCAATCGATTCAGCTCGTGCAGGCGCGGGAGCAATTACAGACCCTGTCCAGGGAAGATCACCAGTTCAGCATCCCCAATCGCCGGGCGATGGAACAGGATCTCGACTCGGTTCACGATATCGCCCTGCGTTACAACCGGCCATACAGTGTTGCCCTGATCGACGTCGACCTGTTACGCAAGTACAACGAGGTCTACGGTCATGAAAGCGGTGATTGCTCGTTACGGGTTATCGTGGATTATCTGAATAACAGTCTCAGGAAGACCGATCGACTTTACCGGTTCAGTGGCGGCAGGTTCCTGCTGTTGCTGAAGGAAACCCTGGAAACCGGCGCCTGTATCCTTGTACAACGCCTGCAGGCGGGTATCAATGCCCTCAATATTCCGCATCAAGACAACCCCACCGGCCACATGACGGTGAGTGTGGGGCTTGCCTGTGCCGGGGCAGAGAGTCCGCTGGCGGATAGCTGGCATGATGCATTCGCCCGCGCGGACGCTGCCCTGCATCGGGCCAGGGAGAAAGGACGAAACCACTGTGTGATCAGTGGTGAGCGGGAACTGCCGGGGTCTTCAATGTCGATGACTAACCGGTCGGCTGCCTGACAGCGGCATCGCCCGACCTGGTTGGCCAGCAAACGGTGCGGTCACTCCTGTTTGATTTTTTTTCTGAACAGGCCGAATAAGCCTGATGATTTTTTGTCGTCACCGGATAGTGGCCGCACCGCCTTGCTGCCGCGATCATCGGTTTTCAGCCCCGCCTGCAGCCGGCCGCGCATGGAGTCCGACAATTTGTTGCCTGACATGGCCATGAAGTCATTGGGCTGGTTGAGTATGTACTTGCCCATTTCGTCGAGCAGTTTCTCCGTAACCTTGTTCGGAGGATAAAAAATGATCTGATCCCAGGTGCCGTCGAAGTTCTTGATCCTGAGAACGACAACACCCTTGTCGACATCCACGTTGAAGATAAAACGGGTGGTGATCTTCGGTTTCACGACGATCATGATCCTGCGGCCGCCAAGATCCCGACTGCTGTAGGCGATGTTGCGTTCGAGCAGGACTTTTTTCACCAGGTCGGCTTCGGGCAGGTTGTCAATGGTGTGCTTGATGTCCCGGTCCTGGACCAGGTCGTAGCGAAAAATGCATTCGGTGGTGTTATCGTTCCTGACTATTTCCAGGCAAAAGTTGCGTTTGACAAAATTTCTCAGCGTCACGTGCCGGGTCAGGCTGAAATCAAAGCGTTCATCCGGATTGATCACATTAAGATGATCAGCCAGCGTTTTCAGGTAGCTTTTGATGAGACTGAATTTTGGAGCGAGCACCAGGACATTGCGCTCCCTGTGTTTGTGTGGCGCCTGCCCGGAATCGCCGGTCGAGGACTGTTTTTCGTTCGCCTGTTTCTTCAGATCGTCCAGCAGCGCCATGGTTATTTCTTTCCCGGGTACATAGAATTATGATTCAAAATTGCAACTTATTGAAAATATTAAATAATTTTCAATCGTTATTTCCTGCGCGAGCGGTATAATACCCGCCTTTTTTCAGCAGGTGTAGATCGTGCAGGACAAACTCAGAAACATTGCCATTATTGCCCATGTGGACCACGGCAAGACCACCCTGGTTGACCAGTTGCTGCGGCAGTCCGGGACCCTGGACCTGCGCAAGGCACCGCAGGAGCGGGTCATGGACTCCAATGACCAGGAAAAGGAACGCGGCATCACCATTTTGTCGAAGAATACCGCCATCAACTGGCAGGATTATCATATCAACATCGTCGATACCCCCGGACACGCGGATTTCGGCGGTGAAGTGGAACGGGTATTATCCATGGTCGACTCCGTGCTGTTGCTGGTCGACGCTGTTGATGGACCCATGCCGCAGACCCGGTTCGTCACCCAGAAAGCCTTTGCGCTCGGTTTCAAACCCATCGTTGTGATCAACAAGGTGGATCGCGACGGCGCGCGCCCGCACTGGGTGCTGGACCAGACCTTTGACCTGTTCGACAGGCTGGGCGCCAGCGATGAGCAACTGGATTTTCCTGTCGTATACACTTCGGCCATAGAGGGTTATGCGAGTCTTGATGCCGATGTGAAAGGCGATGACATGACCCCCCTGTTTGAAACCATCATTCAGCATGTGCCGGTGCCCGATGTCGACGAGGACGGACCGTTGCAGATGCAGATATCGACCCTGGATTACAACACCTTTCAGGGTGTGATCGGCATAGGCCGCATCAAGCGCGGCCGGATCGTCTCCAATTCGGCGGTAGCCATCGCCGGGCGAAACGATCGCATACGCAAGGGACGCGTATTGCAGATTTTCGGCTTTAACGGCCTGGACCGGGTTGAAGTCGCGGCAGCGCGGGCCGGTGATATCGTCGCCGTGACCGGCATTGATCCTCTGTCCATCTCCGACACACTCTGCGATCCGCAGACGGTGGAAGCCCTGCCGGCGCTGACGGTCGATGAACCGACTATTAGTATGATCTTTCAACCCAACACTTCGCCCTTTGCCGGTCTTGAAGGCAAGTATGTGACCAGTCGTAATATCTGGGAACGCCTGCAGCAGGAAATCAAACACAACGTGTCACTGCGCGTGGAGCAGACACAAAATGCCGAGCAGTACAAGGTTTCGGGACGGGGTGAGTTACATCTGTCCGTGCTCATCGAGAACATGCGCCGGGAAGGTTACGAACTTGCCGTGGGCCGGCCACAGGTCATTATCAAAATGGTGGACGGCGAACGCCATGAGCCCTTTGAGCAACTGACCGTGGATCTGGAGGAGCAGTTTCAGGGTGCGGTCATGGAAAAACTCGGTCAGCGCCGTGGTGAATTGAAGCAGATGCTGCCGGATGGCAAGGGCCGGGTTCGTCTGGATTATGTGATCCCGGCGCGCGGTTTGATCGGCTTTCGGACCGAATTTCTGACCATCACTTCCGGGACAGGTCTGATGTACAACGTGTTTGATCATTACGGTCCCGGCATCAGGGAGACCATAGGTCAAAGAAGCAACGGTGTACTGGTCGCCATGTCCCGGGGCAAGGCGCTGGGTTATGCGTTATTCAACCTGCAGGATCGCGGCAAACTCATGATCAAACCCGGGGATGAGGTTTACGAAGGCATGGTGATCGGGATTCATTCGCGGGATAACGATCTGACCGTTAATCCACTTAAAGCCAAACAGTTAACGAATATCCGCGCCGCCGGTTCGGATGAAAACATCCTGCTGACTCCGCCGGTGAAGATGAGCCTGGAACAGGCACTGGAATTTATCGATGATGATGAGCTGGTGGAAGTGACACCAAAGTCCATTCGCATTCGCAAAAAATTTCTCAGGGAACATGAGCGCAAAAGGGAATCACGGCTCACCGCGGTTGAGAGCTGACTGTATCGATATCCCGGAGCAGTTATTAGACTACGTCTCCCCGGGACCGCCGGCAACAAGATCCAGGATCGCGCCAAGCAGTTTGTACACCTGGCTGAAACAAAGACAGAGCACGGCGATGTTCAGGGAGGTAAAAAACGCACCCAGGTAATAGTAGTTGTCCACACGTTCGCTGGTATATTGAAAGGCCAGCAGAAACACTATGGATAGTAGTCCGGTCATCCAGCCCAGCAGCGCCAGGTTACGATGATTCCTGTTAATGGTTTCGTTCATTGAGACCTCCGCAATCAGTGTAAAAGTTATAGAGCAATGCCTGTGCCAGTATACGGCAAGAACCGGGTCCTGGAGCCGTTATGTGAATATCATCACGCCAAAATGATGAATTTGTGAGACTGGCTTCACGTACGGGCCATTGTCTTCAATGTGATATCGATCATTCGAACAGATTCACGTTCAACGTTACTGTAAATATGTCTGTCAGATGTCACCACTGGTAGACAGCAGGCGATATTCATTAACTGACAGGGGATGAATTTGATCGATTTGTATAAAGATCTGTTCAAAACTCCATTCTCAGTGTCAGATTAACCGTATCTTCCTCAAAGTTATCCCGGTCCAGGCGCTTGCTGTATTCCAGGTTGCCCGTAAGACCGTGGTTTCCATAATATCGTATACCGGCGGCGAGCATGAAATCGTCGCGATCATTGGAAGGTTGCGGACCACTGGTGACGGCAATTTCCGTGGTCTGAAAATCACGTGAAAAGGTCAGCGACAGGTTGGGTTCGAATTTGCCATAACTGTAGGCGGCATTGGCACCTACCTGGTACTGGCGCAGTTTCGATTCCTGGCTGCTGACAAACGTCCCGTTACTCTCGGTAAAATCGTCCTGTGTATTAGTGGCCCACAGCAGTCCGAATCTGCCGCCAAGGATCCAGTCACCCCGGATCCACATACCGTCCAGGTTGACGGACCCGAAGAAACGATCGGAATCCGCGTTGCTGGTGATGCGCGCCCCGGTACCGGGGTCGGTACGGAATTGATCGGCCTCAACCGAGCTGTAGCCGATGTTGCCGTTGATACTGAAGACATCGGTGAGCAAGTAACCGAAATACGGGATGACACTGTAGCCATCGCTTTGCACGTTGCCGCGGTTGGCCCGTGTATCGATGTCGCTGAATTCGTAACCAAATGCCACACCAATCACGAGGTTGTCACCGGGAAAATAATCGATGCCACCCAGGACGGTGTTACGACTGCCTTCGAAGGCAAGCGAGACAAAATCGTTTTCCATGTCGGAATAGGAATAACCCAGCCAGGTGCCGAAACCGACAGGGATGGCGTCACCGGCGTTGATACCGTTGGCTTGACCTTCCAGCATGAAACCGGTTTCACCGAACCTGAAGCCCATGGCGTTACCGCGCAGTATGTTACCGATACGGCCGCCGACGCTGCCGATCATGCTTTGCACCTGTACGTTCAGTGTTTGCAGGTTGGTGATGGTGGCGCTGTTAGTGATGGCGGGATTGATGACGATAGCGCCGCCGGCGATTTTGCTCAGCGTGAATGATACATCGATATCCAGGCAAATCTCCTCACCGGGTATGGTCGTCACATCTGCGGCGTTGTTACTGACAAACAGAAAGCTGCCGGAACTGAACGAACTGCCGGCCAGGCTGCCTGAAGTAGAGACATCGGAATCCTGCACATTAAATGCGCCGCTGATGACATTACCGGCTGAATCGATCTGGCCGCCCAGTGCGATCGGCGCGCCCGAGCCATCGGTGCCGCTGCCGGCAAAGGTGCCGGTAGTGGCATCGACCAGGGTAATGCTAACCGTGATGGTTTCAGCATTCAGTGAAAAAGGGCCGTTGGTAAACGGTCCGCCGGGGAACGGGCCACATTGATCTTCGGTTCCGGCTAGTGTGCCTGTATACGTACCCGATATATCCGGCACGGTTGCGTAAACACGGCTTACCGTGAGCAGTAAACAGATAAATACCGGAACAAGCAGCGGATTGAACCGCTGCGGCAGGCACACACCCATGGATATTAAACTCCCCCGTTTGATACTTCATTTCACTGTTGTTGCAATGGTGATGGATTCACCAGTGCGAATGGCAGTTTCTTTTTTACCAGCAGGTTCCTGATGTGCCACTCTTCGTCGGCATTGACCTGTTGCAGATATTCCAGCCCGTCACGGTTCTGTCGCGCCACCGGCACACCGTTTTTGAACACCAGGCGAATACCCTGCAAGGCCGGAACTTTTTCCCCGTTGAGGATTGTACCAACAAGATTCAGCGGATCACAGGCGGAGATACAGATAAAATCCGCGTCATCCGCAGGCAAACGCTGAATGAGTCCCGCGGCTTCGGGTAATGCAAACTGTTCACCGCTGAATCCGGCAACAAAACGGCCGCCGCGGATTTCTCCCCGGGCTTCCAGCCGCCGGTAAACATACAGCAGTTCCCGCCACGGCGGGATCAGGGTTTCCCGTTTCAGCACCTGGTAGAAGACCACGCCATAACGCTGCAGCAACACGCGGGCAATGTGCTCCAGGGCTTCCTCGCCGGTCGTAAACCAGCTGCCGGCTTCTGTTAGCTTCTCGTTGTAAGCTATCAATGACCAGCGGCCGGCTGTATCAATACCGGGACCATGACTGCGGCGACGATGTCTGCGGACGAAGCCCGGCCGGCGGTTTTCCGGTGTAATCAGGGCGCGCAGGCCGGCGAAACTGTCCGCGGTCACAAGTCCATTTGCGGCCAGTTCCTCCAGTGCGTTTTCAACCTGCGTGCGCAGCAGGCCACTGGTGCTGACCAGGTCGATAAAAAAAGACGCGCCGTTTTGCTGCAGGGTCTGTTGCAGTGTTTGCGCGTTGCCGGACAGTTGTACCTTGCCGGCCCTGACAGCAGGCAGGGACTTCCACAGTTGTTCAGTGTTTCGCGGCAACAGGATCACCGGTGTATTTTTCAAAAGACCGCTGTTGCCGACGGGTATGGTCTGTTCACCCGTCCGGTTTCCGGCCGCGCCGGGGCGCATCCACATGAACTGACCGCTGGTGAAAAGCGAGTCCAGATCGTGAGCGAGATAGCCATGTATGCGCGCGGGCAGGATATCGTTCTCCCATGCGGCGGCCGGGCAGGGGAATCCCTGCAGTGATGCCAGCACGGCCTGCAGCGATTGTCCGCCCTCGCGGCGGTCATCACCCAGCCCCTGCCACTGAAACAGAAACTGCAGGTAGCGGGCCGGGTCCACGGCTTTGACCCGCTGTCTCTGTGAATTCAAGCCATAGCGATGAATGCGGGCAAGCAATCCGCGTTCACACCAGCGAGTGTCGTCATCGACGTTTACGCGCATGAGATAACCTTCCGCTTCCAGCGCCATCAGCAGGTTGTTCAACACGGTGGCCTGCAATTGCATTTCCATGACTAACTGCTGTTCACTGACCAGTACCCGGGCCGACAGTCTTGCGCGCAAAAATTCCAGGCGGGCGCTGTCGGCATCGGTAAACAGCCGGCAGGCATGTTCACGCTTCGGTGGTGCACCAATGTCGGTGTCGGGCCAGGCGGTGTGGAATTGCGCCAGGCGTTCCGCGCAAATCCAGCAGGTTTGCTCCCCATGTTTCACTCGCCTCGCGCGTTGCTGGTCAACCAGACTCTGAAGCCAGGTTTCGGCCGCACTGTGTGCCCCGTGACTGTCGAAATCCGTATCGAGAAGGAAGCCCAGTTGATACATGGCATCGTGCAGTTCGTCAGCGTTTATAATCCGCGGCCAGGCTTCATCACGCACCCGTTGAATTGCTTCCGGGTCCAGCCTGCCGAGGTTCCCGGCTTCGAGGGTATCAGGAAGATTTAGTGAGCGTATTGCGCGCGTGCGGCGTTCCTCGGCGGGTGCATCATCCAGAAACGCGTAGGGCCGGGCGTTGAGGATCTCCCCGGCCAACGGGGAAGGTGCCGCCAGGTCGCGGGCAATGACTTCGATGGTTCCGTCCTCGATATCTTTAAGCACCTGTTCCAGTCCCTCGATGTCCATGATGTCATGCAGGCAATCGTTGACGGTCTGCCGCACCAGGGGATGGTCCGGGATCCGGCGCTCGCCGGCGAGGTTTTCCTGGCAGGCCAGTTGATCGGGAAACACCAGGGCCATGAGATCCTCGGCATCGGCGCGTTGAAAGGCCGGTGGAGTCCGGTTGCCATTGCGAAAACGTTTCACGGCCAGGGCAATTGAGGCATTCCAGCGCCAGTGGGTAGCGAACATGGGCGCGGCCAGCATGGCCTGCTTCAGCACCTCTCGCACCGATGTGGATTTCAGATAATGCTTGATGTCTTCCAGGGGGAAACTGTGGGTCGCGCCCAGTGACAGGATGATGTAATCATCGAGAGCTGCCGCTTGTAATTCGAAATTGAACCGCCGGCAGAAGCGTTTTCTCAGCGCCAGCCCCCAGGCCCGGTTGATGCGTACGCCATAGGGCGAATGCACGACGACGTGTTGATCTCCGGCATCGTCAAAGAAACGTTCCAGGACGATGTGCGCGTGGTCGGGCAGCCGGCCCAGGGCCGCGTGACCGGAGGCCAGATACGCTACCAGTTGCCGCGCGGCATGCGTATCCAGACGAGTCTCTACCTGCAGCCATTGCCGGCAGGCGTCCATGGAGACTTCCAGTCTTTCGGCAATATCGGTTCGTAGCGCGGAGACCGCCCGGCTCAGTTCGTCGGAACGTCCGGGCGCCTCGCCGAACCAGAAGGGAATATTCGGCGGCTGGCCGTGTGCATCGGCGACCCGGACCTTGCCCTGGCTGACCTGCAGGATCCGATAGCAGGTGTTGCCGAGTTGAAAAACATCACCGGCCAGACTTTCGAAGGCAAAATCCTCATTGAGTGTGCCGACGACGATGTTCTCGGGTTCCAGCACCACATCGTAATCGAACTGATCCGGAATCGCGCCGGCATTGGTTACCGCGGCGAGTTTTGCGCCCTTGCGGGGTTTGACCCTGCCGTTGACGGCATCACGAAACAGGTAACGGGCGCGCGGTCCGCGGCGGGTGGTGAAGCCCTCCATCAGCATCACCAGCAGTGCCTGGTAATCGTCCTTTTTGAGATACCGGTATGGCCAGGCGCGTGTGATCATGTCGTAGAGTGCCGTTTCCGGCCATTCACCGCAGCCCACTTCGGCGATGATCTGCTGCGCCAGCACGTCGAGCTGACCTTCCGGCAGATTGAGTGTATCCAGACGGCCCTGGTTTACGGCTCGGATCAGCGCTGTGCATTCCACCAGGTCGTCACGGCTGAGCGGAAACAGCCGGCCCTTTGGCACGGCCTCGAGACGATGGCCGGAACGGCCGGTGCGTTGCAGGAAGGCGGCAATGGAACGGGGTGAACCCAACTGGCAGACCAGATCGATATCGCCGATATCGATGCCGAGTTCCAGCGAGGCCGTTGCTACAAGCGCCTTCAGCCGGCCGCTTTTCAATTGTTGTTCCGCGCGTAATCGATGTTCCCTGGCCAGGCTGCCATGATGCGCGGTCACGTATTCCTCACCAATGCGTTCGGCCAGAAAGCGGGCTACCCGCTCCGCCAGCCGCCGTGTATTCACGAAGATCAGCGTGGTGGTGTGTCCGTTGATCAACGCTGCCAGCCGGTCATATATGTCCTGCCAACCTTCGGCGGACATAACTGCACTCAGCGGTGTTTCCGGTACGACCACGGCGAGATCGCGTTCACGGGTATAACCGCAATCGATCACCGTGCAGTCAGCACCGCGATTGCCGACCAGGTAATCGGCCACCGCCTGAACCGGTTTTTGTGTCGCCGACAGGCCGATGCGCACCAGCGGCACCGTGGTCAGTGATTGCAGTCGTTCCAGTGACAGCGCCAGATGCGAGCCGCGTTTATTGCCGATGACGGCGTGGATTTCATCCACAATCACGGTCCTCACCGTGGCCAGCATGGCGCGGCCGGAATCGCTGGTCAGCAGAATGAACAACGATTCCGGCGTGGTCACGAGGATATGCGGTGGTCGGCGGCGCATCTGTTCCCGCGCATAAGGCGGGGTATCGCCGCTGCGCACGGCGGCCGAAATCGAAATATCGCCATGACCGGCCTGTTGCAGGTTGCGGCTGATGCCGGCCAGGGGCTCTTCGAGGTTTTTATGAATATCGTTGGACAGCGCCTTCAGCGGTGATACATAGAGGATGCAGGTGCCTTCATCCAGTGTGCCTTGCAGTGCGGATTTCACCAGTTCATCGATGACGGCCAGGAATGCGGCAAGGGTTTTGCCGCTGCCGGTGGGCGCGGCGATCAGCGTATGCTGTCGCGCCGCGATGGCCCGCCAGGCGCGATCCTGAACCGGGGTGGCCTGTGCAAACGCCGAGGTGAACCAGTCCCTGACGGCCGGGTGGAAGGATTCAAGTGCCATGGGTTGGGAGTTTAAACCCAAAGTGCACGGTTGAGGATTGTCAGGCTTCGGTTTTCAGTTTCTCGAGGGCTTTTTTTGAATTGTCTTCGCCCTGCTCGAGGGCGCGGGTATACCATTTCACGGCTTCATCAATATTTTGCTCGATACCGCGGCCCTTGGCGTAAATGACCCCCAGGTTGTACTGGGCATTGGGATGACCGGCTTCGGCGGCCTTCTTCGTCCACAGGTAGGCCTCGGCATCGTCGCGCTGCGTGCCCAGACCCTTGCCGTACATGAAGCCGAGTTTCAACTGGGCGTTGACATGCCCCTGGTTGGCTGCCTTGCTGTACCATTTGAAGGCTTCCTCGTAGTTTCTCTCGGTGCCGCGGCCCTTGGCATAACACTCGGCCACAAAAAACTGTGAGTTGGGGTAACCTTGTTGCGCCGATTTCATATACCAGAGCAGGGCCTCGGATTCATTTTTCTCGGTGCCGATGCCCTTGTTGCACATCATGGCCACGGTGGCCTGGGCGCGGGCATCGCCGCTCAGGGCCGCCTGTTTGTACCAGTGAAACGACTCGGTAAAACTCTGTTTGACACCGCGACCCTTGGCGTACATGACGCCGAGGTTGAACTGTGAGTCGACGTCGCCTTCCTCGGCGGCGTTGTAATACCAGTTGAAAGCCTGCATTTCATCTTTTTCCGTACCGATGCCCTTGGCATAGCAATAGGCGAGTTCGGCCTGGGCTTCTATATCGCCTTCTTCGGCGGCCATCAGCGCCGTGTTAAACCGACCGGCATCGCCCTCTCCGTCGTCACCTTCGGCCACCACGGTGTTCTCATCGGTGACATCGCCGGAACGGCTGAAACTGATTTGCCAGTCGGATATGGTCGGTGGCCGATCCTGGCGTTTGAACTGCAGGGCATAGTCCACTGCTTCCAGGAATGACTTCGTGTAACGGTCCTCGCCGATCTCCACTGCCGAGACATAGGTATCACGGCCGGTGTGAATAATCGCCGAGCCGCGATCCACGGCATCGGCGGGTGGAATTCCGGCCAGCGAGCGGTACATGGTGGCGCCGAGTGAATAGATATCCGTCCACGGTCCCTGCTGCTGTTCCTCGTCCTCCTCATCGGTGTGGTACTGCTCGATGGGTGCATACCCCTTGGAGAACAGACTGGTGAGAGATTGTTTCTGCTCTTCCAGCGACTGTCGTGCCGAACCGAAATCAAGCAGCACCGGATCGCCGTCGACGCGGATAAAAATATTGGCCGGCTTGATGTCGCGATGAATATAACCGGCGGCATGCACGAGCTTGGTGCCATCCATGATGGGAAACACAACGCTTTTGATATCCTCTTCCGGTAACACCTTGCGCCGATTCAGGATCTCTTGAAGACTTTCACCGAGTTCGTATTCCATGACCATGTAGGCCGTATTATTGGCTTCGAAGACATTGCGCACACGAACGATATTGGGGTGTTTGAACTGGCCGATGGTGCGGGCTTCATCAATGAACCGTTCCAGACCCCAGAGATAGCGATCGGCGTGTTGATCGCTGACTGGATGCACGCTGCTGTCATCTTCGCTGCGCGAGGACAGTTCCACCGGCAGATATTCCTTGATGGCGACTTCATGAGCCAGGTTGAGGTCGTAGGCGAGGTAAGTGATGCCAAAGCCGCCCTGACCGAGGATGTCCTTGATCCGGTACCAGTGCAGCTGGTAGCCCGGCTTCAGGGCGTTCATATGTCTTTTTTTGTGTTTACTACCCATGTTGTTGAATAGTTGTTGCTGCCATCCAAAAAAGCAGATTTTCACCTTTTCTCATAGATATCTTTTACTTATTTACCGTAAATTACAAGAAAATTGTGGCAAATAGTTAATAACTATAGGGAATTGGAATTAATTGGTGATTTCAAGTGGGTAATGCAATTTCCACCCGGCCACCGGTTACGCGCACCGGGATCGATTCCAGCGCATCGCCCTGGCAAGGGCCGGACACGCAGAAACCGTCGTGGATGCGGAACCGGGCGCCGTGTGTGGCGCACTGGATGAATTCACCGCAGCGGTCCAGAAACCGCTCCGGGACCCAGTCCAGATTGACCCCCGTATGCGGGCAACGATTCCGGTACGCCACCGGCCCTTCCGCAGTCGGAATCAGAAAGACGGCATGGATCTGATCACCCCGGCGCACTTCAAAGCCGCGCCCCCCGGGGTCCAGGTCCTGCAGCCGGCAAAGGCTGTGGAATTCCAGGCGGGTGTGTGAATTTGAATGCATGGTTTGCGTGTATTCTAATGCGATCTTTGCCGTATCAGCTTGGCTGATAATAGTGTACGTCATCCGGGACACGATTAGACAACCGGGCCGGTGAACAGTAGAATTGAGCCGTAATTATCCAAACGGGAGTGGCCAGGCGGTGACTCCCGTTTTGTATATGTGCATCCCGGATGCAGGGCGCTGCAACAGCCGTCGCGATGTGACTGGTAAAATCAGAATAATCCCAGGAGGTTTATGACCAACAAGGCACTACTTGCGCTGGAAGATGGCAGCCTGTTTCATGGCCAGTCCATCGGCATACAGGGTCAGATGACCGGGGAGGTTGTCTTCAATACCGCAATGACCGGCTACCAGGAGATTCTGACCGATCCATCCTATTACAAACAAATCGTCACCCTGACCCAGCCGCATATCGGCAATGTCGGCACAAATGCCGAGGACGAGGAATCCGACCGGCCGTATGTAAGTGGCCTGGTGATCCGCGATCTGCCCATACTTGCCAGCAGTTGGCGTTCACGGCAATCGCTTTCCGACTATCTGCAAAAACATAACATCGTCGCCATCGCAGGGATCGACACCCGCAGACTGACCCGCCTGCTGCGCGAGAAAGGCGCCCTGAATGGTTGCCTGGTGGCGGCCGGGGAAATAGACGCGGATGCGGCTGTCAGTGAAGCACAGTCTTTTGCGGGACTTGAAGGCGCGGACCTGGCCAAAGAGGTTTCGACCCCAACAGCTTACGAATGGGACCAGGGCGTCTGGCATATAGCGGAAGGTTTTGAGACGATCGGGAAGCGCACGGATGGCTGGCGTGTGATTGCCTACGATTACGGCATCAAACGCAATATCCTGCGCCTGCTTACCTCCGCCGGCTGCAAGGTCACGGTGGTGCCCGCGCAAACACCGGCAGCCGAGGTTCTTAAAGAAAAACCGGATGGTGTTTTCCTGTCCAACGGGCCCGGCGATCCATTTGCCTGCGATTATGCCATCGCGGCTATCCAGGAAGTGCTGGCCGGCAAGACGCCGTTGTTTGGTATTTGTCTCGGTCATCAGCTGCTGGCGCTGGCCATGGGTGCGCGTACATTGAAAATGAAATTCGGTCATCACGGCGCCAATCATCCCGTGCAGGATCTGGAAACAGGCCGGGTGATGATCACCAGCCAGAACCACGGCTTTGCCGTTGACGAAGCATCGCTGCCAGGCAACCTGAAAGCAACACACCGTTCATTGTTCGATCAATCATTGCAGGGTGTGCATCATACCGGGTTACCGGCTTACAGCTTCCAGGGACACCCCGAGGCCAGCCCGGGACCGCATGATGTGCAGCCGTTGTTTCGGTACTTTACTGATTTGATGAGAGCGAGTCGGTGAATGGTGAATGGTGAATCGTGAATGGTGAGTGGTGAATAGACAAAGTGTTTTTTTCAGTCACCAATCACCATTGACCAATCACATGTATGAAATTACAGGAATGATCGTTTATTAGTAATGCCAAAAAGAACCGATATAAACTCTATTTTGATCATCGGCGCCGGGCCAATCATCATCGGCCAGGCCTGTGAGTTTGACTACTCCGGCGCCCAGGCATGCAAGGCCTTGCGCGAGGAAGGTTACCGGGTGATCCTGGTCAACTCCAACCCCGCCACCATCATGACCGATCCGGAAATGGCGGACGCCACGTACATCGAGCCGGTGGTATGGCAGTCGGTGGAAGCCATTATCGAAAAAGAACGCCCTGATGCGATATTGCCGACCATGGGCGGACAAACCGCGCTTAACTGCGCACTGGATCTTGCCCGATACGGCGTGCTGGAAAAATTCGGCGTGGAAATGATCGGCGCAACGCGCGAAGCCATCGACAAGGCCGAGGATCGCGACAAGTTTCGTACCGCCATGCAGAAAATCGGTCTGAAAATGCCGGAATCGGAACTGGCGCATACCATGCAGCAGGCCAATGATGTTCTGCAACGGCTTGGATTTCCACTGATCATTCGTCCGTCATTCACCATGGGCGGCAGTGGCGGCGGTATTGCCTACAACCGCGAGGAGTTCGTGGATATCTGCGAACGCGGTCTGGATGCATCACCCACGAATGAAATCCAGATCGACCAGTCGATCATCGGCTGGAAGGAATTCGAAATGGAAGTGGTGCGTGATCACAAGGACAACTGCATCATCATCTGCTCCATCGAGAATTTTGATCCCATGGGTGTGCATACCGGGGATTCCATCACCATCGCCCCGGCGCTGACCTTGACCGACAAGGAATACCAGATCATGCGCGATGCCTCGATCGCGGTGCTGCGCGAGATCGGTGTGGACACGGGTGGCTCGAACGTGCAGTTCGCGGTCAACCCCGATGACGGTGAACTCATTGTCATTGAAATGAATCCACGGGTTTCGCGTTCATCAGCGCTGGCCTCCAAGGCCACCGGTTTTCCCATTGCCAAGGTCGCCGCCAAGCTGGCGGTGGGTTATACGCTTGATGAACTGGAAAATGAAATAACCGGTGGTGTGACGCCGGCCTCGTTCGAGCCCAGCATCGATTACATCGTCACCAAGATCCCGCGCTTCACGTTTGAAAAATTTCCCAACGCCGATGATCGGTTGACCACGCAAATGAAATCCGTGGGCGAAGTCATGGCCATCGGCCGGACCTTCCAGGAATCGCTGCAAAAAGCCATACGCGGTCTCGAGATCGGCCGTGATGGTTTTAATGAAATCGTGGCCGGCGATGACGAGGATCTGACGGAGAAAATCCTGACGGGCCTGCGTGTACCGCGTGCCGATCGTCTCTGGTACGTGGGCGAGGCATTTCGTCATGGCATGTCCATAGAAGAGATCCACGAGGCCTGTTTCATCGATCCCTGGTTTCTGGCGCAGATTGAGGACATCATCACGGAAGAGCGCGAACTGTCCGGCAAACTGCTGGCGGATTTGCCGGCCGGTAAACTTTTGCAACTCAAGCGCAAGGGTTTTTCCGACTCCCGGCTGGCCACGTTGCTGGACAGCAGTGAAGCGGAGGTGCGCAAATTCCGCCACAAGTACGACATTCGTCCCGTCTACAAGCGCGTCGATACCTGCGCGGCCGAGTTTGCATCAACCACGGCGTACATGTATTCCAGTTACGACGAGGAGTGCGAGGCGGAACCGGATGATCGTAAAAAAATCATGGTGCTGGGCGGAGGCCCGAACCGAATCGGCCAGGGCATCGAGTTTGACTACTGCTGCGTACATGCCGCCTTCGCCATGCGCGATGCCGGTTATGAAACCATTATGGTCAACTGCAATCCCGAGACCGTGTCAACGGATTATGACACCTCGGACCGCCTGTATTTCGAGCCGTTGACGCTGGAAGACGTGCTTGAAATCATCGATCTGGAAAAACCCGAAGGCGTGATAGTCCAGTACGGCGGCCAGACACCGCTGAAACTGGCCCGCGCCCTGGAAACGGCCGGCGCGCCCATCATCGGTACCAGCCCGGACAGTATCGACCTGGCCGAGGATCGTGAACGCTTCCAGAAACTGCTGGATAAACTCGAATTGCAGCAACCGCCCAATCGCACGGCGCGGGATATGGAGGAGGGTGTCCGGCTGGCCGAGGAAATCGGTTACCCGCTGGTTGTGCGCCCCTCCTATGTGCTTGGTGGACGCGCCATGGAGATCGTGTTCAACGAGGAGCATCTCAGAAATTACATGACCGATGCGGTGGCTGTATCCAACGAATCACCGGTGTTGCTGGATCACTTTCTCGGCGACGCTATCGAGGTTGATGTGGATGCCGTTTGTGACGGTGAACGGGTGATGATCGGCGGTATTATGGAACACATTGAACAGGCCGGGGTGCATTCCGGTGACTCGGCCTGCTGTTTGCCGCCGCACCAACTCAGCCAGGCGATACAGGAACGCATGACCGAGCAGGTCTGCCGCATGGCCCGTGGCCTGAATGTGATCGGACTGATGAATACACAGTTTGCCATCAAGGGCGATGATATCTATGTGCTCGAAGTCAATCCGCGGGCGTCACGCACCGTACCCTTTGTTTCCAAGGCCACAGGGTTGCCACTGGCGCGTATTGCGGCTCTGTGCATGGTCGGCAAATCACTGGACGTACAACAGGTGACGGAGGCCGTCCCGGATTTTTATTCGGTCAAGGAAGCCGTATTTCCATTCATCAAATTCCCGGGTGTGGACCCATTGCTTGGACCCGAGATGAAATCCACGGGCGAGGTCATGGGCATCAGCAGCAGTTTTGGCGAGGCCTTCGGCAAGGCACAACTGGCAGCCGGCGGTGCCATCCCTGACAAGGGGCTGGTCTTTATCAGTGTTCGTGATGCCGATAAACCGGCGGCCATCGACATAGCCCGGGAGCTGTCCACACTGGGTTTTGTTCTCTGCGCGACCAAAGGTACCACCCGGGCATTTCACGATGCCGGGCTCGACTGCCTGAGGATCAACAAGGTCCGGGAAGGTCAGCCGCATGTCGTCGATATGATCAAGAACGACGCTATTCATCTGATCATCAATACAACCGAAGGTAAAAAGGCTATCGCCGATTCCTATTCGATCCGTCGATCCGCTCTGCAACACAAGGTTTTTTACACAACGACCATTGCCGCGGCCAATGCTGCCCTGCAGGCGTTGCAACAGCCGCCCGGTCAGCAAATACACAGCTTGCAGGAATTACACGGGAGATAGCTTATGGCACGATCACCCATGACAGCCAGGGGTGCGGAAAAACTCCGCAAATTTCTGCATGAATTGAAAACCGTAGAACGTCCGCGCATCACGGCGGCCATCGCCGAGGCGCGTGCCCATGGTGATCTCAGCGAAAATGCTGAGTACCATGCCGCGCGCGAACAACAGAGCTTTGTCGAAGGCCGCATCCAGTCGATTGAAAGCGCCCTGGCCGAGGCCGAAATCATCGATCTCGGGAAGATTGATGCCAATGGCAAGGTGGTTTTCGGCGCCACGGTTACGGTGATGAACCTGGAAGACGAGAACGAGGTGACATACCAGGTAGTCGGGGAAGAGGAAGCCGACATCAACGAAAACCTGATATCCATAACCTCACCGATAGCCCGAGCGTTGATCGGCAAGGAAGAAGGCGATGTGGTGGATGTCCAGGCGCCTTCGGGCAACATCGAGTACGAAATCCTGAAAGTGCAATATATATAGTGATCAGGTAACAGGTAACAGATGACAGTGAACAGAGAACAGAGAGACAGGTGTCTGACTTTAGTCTGACACCGTAATCAGGGGCAGGTGTCTGACTTTAGTCTGTGACACCGTAATCAGGGGCAGGTGTCTGACTTTAGTCTGACACCGTAATCAAGGGCAGGTAATAGTGAACAGTGATTGGTGACTGGTGATTGAAAGCTCATCCTCTATACTGATCACCAATCACCAATCACCGCTCACCACCAATGAGTAAATCCACCTCAAGCAAACGCTGGCTGCAACGCCAGGGCAAGGATCCGTATGTCAAAAAGGTCCGGCAAAGTCATTACCGCTCACGCGCGGTATACAAGCTGCAGGAGATCGATCAGAAACGAAAGCTGTTCAAACCGGGTCAGACAGTAATCGATCTGGGTGCCGCCCCGGGCAGCTGGTCACAATATGTGGCTGAGCGGGTAGGAGCCAATGGCAAGGTGATTGCACTCGATATCCTTTCCATGGAACCCATTGAGGGAGTAATCATCATAGAAGGTGATTTTACTGAACAGGCGACGCTCGACAACTGTCTAACCAATATTGGTAATAGTGGCGCTGATCTTGTAATTTCCGATATGGCGCCCAATATTACAGGTATCAGGGATGCGGATCAGGCCAAAACCATGTACCTTCTCGAACTCGCACTGGATCTCGCCAGACAGGTACTGAACCCCGGTGGTGATTTACTCATGAAGGTTTTCGAAGGTGCCGGTGTGGACGACTTCAGAAAAGAACTTTCACAATTATTTCAGAGAGTTAGCAACGAAAAACCGGCGGCATCGCGTGACCAATCCAGAGAATTTTATATCCTGGCGCGGCACATTAATATATGATTTATACACAGATTATGTTGTAACTGATTGATTGAGGTGAATAAGTTTGAGTGAGACTGCAAGAACACTCGTGTTGATGATCATCATCACCCTGGCCCTGATGTTGTTGTTCAGGAATTTTGCCACGCCCATGACCCAGGAAGTGGATTATTCACAATTTCTTAATGAGGTGAAAAGCGGTCAGGTGCAATCGGTTCTGATCGAGGGTAATTCCATTCGTGGCACACGTATAGACAACTCCAGTTTCACGACCTTCAGCCCGGAGACTAACAATGATCCGTTGATTTCACTGCTGGTGGAACACGATGTCAATATCAGTGCTGCCGAACCCAACAAGAATTCATTCTGGGCCACTGCGTTCATTTCCTGGTTCCCGATACTACTGTTACTGGGAATATGGATCTATTTCATGCGCCAGATGCAGGGGGGCGGTGGTGGCCGCGGCGCCCTGTCGTTCGGCAAGAGCCGCGCCCGCCTGCTTGGTGAGGACCAGGTTCGCATCACTTTCAGCGATGTCGCCGGTGTCGAGGAAGCCAAGGAAGAGGTCTCCGAACTGGTGGAATTTCTGCGCGATCCGGGCAAATTCCAGAAACTCGGTGGCAAGATCCCGCGCGGCGTGTTGATGGTGGGTCCACCGGGCACCGGTAAAACACTGCTGGCCAAGGCCATCGCCGGTGAAGCCAAGGTGCCGTTTTTCACCATTTCCGGTTCCGACTTCGTTGAAATGTTTGTTGGTGTCGGCGCTTCACGCGTACGTGATATGTTCGAGCAGGCCAAGAAACATGCACCCTGCATTATCTTCATTGACGAGATCGATGCCGTCGGCCGTCACCGCGGCGCCGGTCTGGGTGGTGGTCATGATGAACGCGAACAGACACTCAACCAGTTGCTCGTTGAAATGGACGGCTTCGAAGGTAACGAAGGCGTGATTGTCATTGCTGCCACCAACCGTCCTGATGTGCTGGACCCGGCGCTGCTGCGCCCGGGTCGATTCGACCGCCAGGTGGTGGTGCCGTTGCCCGACATTCGCGGCCGTGAACAGATCCTGAAAGTCCACATGCGCAAGGTCGCGCTGGGTGATGACGTCAAGGCCAATATTATTGCCCGCGGTACTCCGGGTTTCTCCGGCGCCGATCTGGCCAACCTCGTCAACGAGGCCGCACTGTTTGCCGCCCGTGCCGACAAGAAGTTTGTCACCATGGAAGATTTCGAACGCGCCAAGGACAAGATCATGATGGGTGCGGAACGTAAATCCATGGTCATGAGCGAGGCGGAGAAAAAACTGACCGCCTACCACGAATCCGGTCATGCCATAGTCGGACGGATGATGCCCAAGCACGATCCGGTATACAAGGTAACCATCATTCCCCGCGGCCGTGCGCTTGGCGTAACCATGTTTCTGCCGGAAGAGGATCGATTGAGTTACAGCAAGGAATACCTGGAAAGCCAGCTTTGCAGTCTCTTCGGTGGTCGGATTGCCGAGGTGTTGATTTTCGGTGAGGATGCCGTGACCACCGGCGCCAGTAACGATATCGAGCGGGCCACCAAGATCGCGCGCAGCATGGTCACCAAGTGGGGATTGTCGGAAAAACTCGGTCCGTTGACCTATGGTGAGGATGAGGGCGAGGTTTTCCTGGGTCATTCCGTTACCCAGCACAAGAATGTCTCCGATGAAACCGCGCATCTGATTGATAGCGAAATTCGCAATATCATTGATCGCAACTACTCCAGGGCCGATCAGATCCTGAAAGACAATATGGACAAATTGCATGTGATGGCGGAAGCCCTGATGAAATACGAAACCATCGATTCGCATCAGATCGATGAGATCATGGAAGGCAGGATCCCTGGACCGCCTGCCGACTGGGACGACGATGATCATCACACCGGCACTCCCCTGAAAGCCGAGGATGAAGATGAGCAGGGCAGTTCGGCTGCCGATGATTCATCGATCAGCGGTCCGGCGAAGCCGGCTTAAAAGAAAGCTATTAGCTAATAGCAATTAGCCATTAGTAAAACATTGTCATTTCGACCGCAGGGACAAATCCCTGTCTCGACCGGGGGATGGATCTCCCATCGGTTCGGGATGACAAATGAAAACCATGTCATTTCGACCGCAGGGACAAATCCCTGTTTCGACCGGAGAGAGATCTCTTATTGGTTCGGGATGACAAATAAAACCATGTCATTTCGACCGCAGGGAGAAATCCTTGTTCCGACTGGAGAATGAGATCTCCTTTCGGTTCGAAATGATGAACCCTGATTCAACAGGGAAGTATTGGTAATAGGGAGAACGATAATTACGACGCAACGGAAATATTTCGGTACCGATGGTATCCGGGGCAGCGTGGGCGAAGGCCCCATTACGCCGGAGTTCATCATGAAACTGGGCTGGGCGGCCGGACGGGTACTGGCCCGCGAGGGCGAAGGTCCCATACTCATCGGCAAGGACACGCGCATCTCCGGTTACATGTTCGAATCGGCGCTGGAAGCCGGACTCTCCGCTGCCGGAGTGGATATACGTTTGCTGGGCCCAATGCCCACCCCCGCCATTGCCTACCTGACCCGCAGCACCCGCGCCCGCGGTGGTATTGTCATCAGCGCTTCGCACAATCCCTACTACGATAACGGTATCAAATTCTTCTGCAGCAAGGGCCTTAAATTGCCTGATGACATTGAATTGCTCATCGAGGCGGAACTCGACAAGTCGATGGAAAGTGTTTATTCACGCCACCTCGGCAAGGCCATACGCATGGCCGATGCCGCTCGCCGTTATATCGAATTCTGCAAGAGCAAGGTGCATCCCGATGTGCATTTCAACGGCTTACGCATTGTGCTCGACTCCGCCAACGGCGCCGCTTACAGCATCGCACCCAAGGTCCTGGAGGAATGCGGCGCTACTGTGATCAGTATTGGCGCGGAGCCGGATGGCCTGAACATCAACGAGGAATGCGGCGCCACCAAGCCGATGTTGATGAAACAGACGGTGATGGAAGAGGGCGCCGACATCGGTATAGCACTGGATGGTGACGGCGATCGCCTGATCCTGGTCGACAATGAAGGCACTATCGTTGATGGTGACGAGGCACTGTTTATTATTGCGCAAGCCCGGCAACAGGAAATCAACGGCGCCGTGGTCGGCACCCTGATGAGTAACCTCGGTCTTGAACACGCAGTGCGCGGGATGGATCTGGATTTTCACCGGGTGAAAGTGGGTGACCGCTACATTCTGGAGAAGCTGATCGCATCCAATCTGAAACTGGGTGGCGAATCTTCCGGTCACATCATCAACCTGGACATGACCACCACCGGTGACGGCATCATCTCCGCGTTGCAGATCTTGCAAACCATGATGCAAACCGGCAAATCCCTGAAAGATCTGAAATCGGGCATGACCAAGTACCCGCAAAAAATGATCAATGTTCGCATCGAACAAAAAGTTGATATCGATTCAATACCGGCCATCGGCGAGGCGGTTAAATCCGCCGAAAGCGATCTCGGTAGCACCGGCCGCGTCCTCTTGCGTCCTTCCGGCACCGAGCCCCTCATCCGGGTGATGGTCGAAGGCGAAAATGCCAGCCAGATCGATCACCTCTGCGCAGAACTGGCCAGACAGGTGGAATCAGCAATTCAGTCCAGCCTCTGAAAGGCCCGGTTTAAACTTCCATCTCTATCCCCGATTCATTGACTCTGCACAGGTATAGTCACGTAGCAGCATCGGGTATATGATTCGAATTTACTCATGCATTTCACCCATATGAGTGATTACAAAATTTTCTGAACAGCGTAAATTAATAGCGTACGATATTTTTACGGATTAAAGGAATGTCTTCAGGAGAAGACCAGACAGGGATGGTGGATACAGGTCTCTCCTGTCTTATAGTACTGGCAAATCTGCATCAAATCCCGGCTGAGCCGGATCAGTTGCGGCACCATTTCGGTCAATCCGGTCAGCCGTTCGATAATTCGCGTATCTTACGTGCTGCCAGGTCACTGCATCTGAAGGCGCGCGCTGTAAAAAGCACGTGGGATCGGCTGCAAAAGACGCATATGCCGGCCATCGCCAGAAGCCCCGACGGGGGCTATTTCATTATTGGCCGGATTGCACCGGACAAGGTGCTGATACAGGATCCGAATCAGCAAGGCCCGGAACACCTGGACCGCGAGGTGTTTGAGGATCGCTGGAGCGGTGAATTGATCCTGGTCAGCAAGCGCAGCGGCGTGATTGCCGATTTCAAATCCTTCGATTTCTCCTGGTTTATTCCGGCCATTCTCAAATACCGGCTCTTACTCGGTGAAGTGCTTGTTGCCTCGTTCTTCATTCAGCTGTTTGCCCTGATTACGCCGCTTTTTTTTCAGGTGGTTATCGACAAGGTGCTGGTGCATCGAGGATTGACCACACTGGATGTGCTCGCGGTTGGTCTTCTGGTGGTGTCCCTGTTCGATGTACTCCTGAACGGTCTGCGCACCTACGTCTTCTCCCACACCACCAATCGTATTGATGTAACACTGGGTTCGGATCTGTTCAGGCATCTTCTACGGTTGCCTCTCAATTATTTCGAGGCCAGGCGAGTCGGCGATACCGTGGCGCGCGTGCGTGAACTGGACAGCATCCGTAACTTCATTACCGGCTCGGCCATCACACTGGTCATTGATTTACTGTTTACCGTAGTGTTTTTCGCGGTTATGTATTTATACAGCCCTTTACTTACCTTTATCGTTCTCGGAGCCATTCCGTTTTACATGGCCCTTGCATTCTTTATTACACCCGTGCTGCGGGCTCGTCTACATGAGAAATTCAATCGCGGCGCTGAGAACCAGGCGTTCCTGGTGGAGACGGTCAACGGTATCGAAACACTCAAGACCGGTGCGGTGGAGCCTCAGAACCAGCGCCGTTGGGAAGAGCAACTGGCCGGTTACGTAAATGCCGGTTTCAAGGCCACCAACCTCGGTAACATCGCTAACCAGGGTGCGTCCCTGATCAACAAGGTTACCGTGGTTTTGATCCTGTGGATCGGCGCACGGGCGGTGATCAACGGCGATCTCACCGTCGGGCAACTCGTGGCCTTCAACATGCTCGCCGGCCGCGTCAGCGGACCTATACTCAGACTGGTGCAACTCTGGCAGGATTTTCAACAGGCGGGGATCTCCGTCCAGAGGCTTGGCGATATCCTGAATGCCTGCACGGAACCGGCATACCGGCCGGGTCGGGCGTCGTTACCGGCACTGGAAGGACGGGTGACGTTTGAAAATGTGACTTTTCGTTATCAAACGGAAGGCGCGGAAATACTGCACAATCTGTCGTTGAATGTACCGCCCGGGAAGGTTATCGGAATCGTCGGGCGGTCCGGTTCCGGCAAAAGTACCCTGGGCAAACTCGTGCAAAGGCTATACGTGCCGCAGTGCGGGCGGGTGCTCGTTGACGGTGTTGACCTGGCCATGGTCGATACGGCCTGGCTGCGCCGCAATATCGGCGTGGTCCTGCAGGAGAATTTTCTTTTCAACCGCAGTATCCGCGAAAACATTGCGCTCAGTGACCCGGCTATTGCCATGGAACGCGTGGTGCAGGCGGCGAAAATGGCCGGCGCTCACGATTTCATACTGGAACTGACCGAAGGCTATGATCACCTTGTCGGGGAACGCGGCAGCAATCTCTCCGGCGGCCAGCGTCAGCGTGTTGCCATCGCCCGGGCATTGATCACCAATCCCGGGATCCTGATTCTGGATGAAGCCACCAGCGCGCTCGACTATGAATCCGAATACATTATTCATCAGAACATGCGTTATATCTGCAAGGGCAGGACAGTGTTTATCATTGCCCATCGTCTCAGCGCCGTACAGGACGCGGACCAGATTATCGTCATTGAGCAGGGCCGGATTGTTGAAGGTGGAACACACAATGAGTTGATCGCAAAAAACGGTTATTACTCCAGATTGTGCCGTCACCAGTCCGGCGGTGGCGGTTCAAACTAGCAAATAACAAACAAGGGTGGGTAAGGAATGATGAATGAACACGGCACCGATCCTGCAATAGAAAATACTTATAGAAGAAAGACCAGGGCCATATACTCTGCCAATTGATTATGATGAACAGGGATCATCTCGAATTCTTACCCGCCGCTCTTGAAATCCAGGAGACACCGCCCTTGCCTGCAAGCCGGTTTATTCTCTGGGCGATCATGTTGTTCTTTTCCATCTCCGTGGTCTGGGCCACGGTCGGCAAAGTAGACATCGTCGGCGTCGCCCAGGGCAAAATCGTACCCAGCGGCAATGTGAAAATCATCCAGCCGCTTGAAAGCGGGGTCGTCCGTGTGATCCATGTCAAGGAGGGGCAGCACGTGCGCACAGGCGATACACTGATTGAACTCGATACAACACTGACAGGGGCGGATGCCGATCAGATCCATGAACAACTGATGGTTTTGAAACTGGATCGGGCCCGGCTTCTGACTGTCCTGAACAGCATTGATCCGGATGTTCAGGACGATGACTATTTTGCCGGGATCAATGCGCCGGATGTTCAAATCAATTTACAATTACAACGTATCCGCAAACAACTTGCCCAGTTCAACGCCAACCTTGCCGCACTCGAAGACGAACGCAAACAACGGCAGGCCGAACGGGCCGCCGTATTGCAACGAATACTGCAACTGGACGGGACGATCCCCCTGATTACCGAACGCGCGGGATCCATCAAGGGATTGCTGAAAGACAACATGGTGCCGCGTACGCAATGGCTGGAACTGGAAGCAGAACGCATCGAGCAGGTCAGGGAACGCGAAGTGCAGAAAAACACCCTTGTCAGTCTTGATGCCGCCAGTGCCAATATCCGTCAGCGTAGTAAATACATGCAATCGGAATTCGAGTCCGAGCGGTTAAGCGAACTGGCCGACGTTGAAAACCGCATCGCCTCGCTGGAACAGGAACGCATCAAGGCCGAAAAAAAAGTCTTCCTGCAACGGTTGACCGCCCCTGTGACCGGCAGGGTTCATCAACTGGCTATTCACACCATTGGCGGCGTAGTGACACCGGCACAGGAACTCATGCGTATAGTTCCGGAAGAAGACGCCATTGAAGTAGAGGCCTGGCTGCCGAACAAGGACATCGGTTTTGTGCATGAAGGCCAGACCGCGGAAATCAAGGTGGAGACGTTTCCCTTCACCAAGTACGGCACCATTGATGGTGAAATCAAAACCCTTTCCAACGATGCCACCGCCGATGAAAACCTGGGACTCGTATACGCCATGCGGGTGAAGATGGCAAAGACCACCATGCCGGTGAATGAGAAAATGGTTAATCTAAGCCCGGGCATGGCCGTGACCGTGGAGATGAACATGGGTAAACGCAAACTGATCGAATATTTGTTGAGTCCCTTGTTGAGATACAAGGACGAGAGTGTGAGGGAACGATGAAAATATTCTCTATTATTTGTTCATTTCGAGCAGGTACTCATCAATGATTCCTTCCGGATACATGCCTTGATGTTTGCGACCCGGTATAAAAACTTCAGCCATAGAGTAGCTCTGAACGACATCATCCGGCGTTGTGAGAGCCTGATTTGAAAATCAATGTCAATTCACGATTTTCGCACCGGAGGTAACAACTTCCCGCCGTGTATTCCGGACAGTTGGAGACCACGGATTAGCTTCATATCGCAAGTCATTCATTGTAAAAAATAATCAGTTTTTTATGCTGCAGCTGCAGCATTATGACGTTTTCATAACATTGTGAATTAATTGTTTCCTGGTCCTTGACAAAGGCTTTCAGAGGCCTGAATTCAAGCAATTGATTTATCTCATGAATTGATCCGGCGCCTTGAAAAAACTCTTTAAAAATAGCAAGTTATGAAGGAAATGCCTATAGTCTACACTGTCAGAAGCAAACACCCCGCATTACGTTCATATGCCACCTGGAGGGTAGTAATAATGTCAACTGTATCAGTCATAGTGCAAACTGATTCCAAGTCAGTAAAACAGCTGGATTTGCTCGCCAACTCCCTGCACCTTTCCAGAAACACACTGATGAATTACGCTATCGAGCAGTTTCTTGATAGCAATGATTTACAGGTTTATCGTGCCGAGCGTTCTATGCGGGTACAGGAGGGTCTGCAATACGCGGGCATTGCCGATTAGCTGTTCGCCTGATTAGAAAACAATAACAGGATACTTGAGCCACCGGCCAATGCAGTCGGTGGCCGACTTCCTTCCCCTGCTGATTAACAGAAACCACATTCGTGGTTTTTTTTTGGCCAGAATATATGTGCCGAATTCAGTGCCGGGTACCCCTGGCGATCAGGGGGTTAACATCGGTATAGGTCGCAAGAACCTGGAGATTATCGTAGTACTGGAAAATCGTCTGGTTCTGCCAGCCCTCGAACAGGTTTTCACCAAGCAGCCATTTGATCCTGTGTTCATGGCAAATGACCCAGTGCCTCGCGCCAGTGTTCACATAGCCGTCATTTTTGCCACACAGTGGACAGCCGGTAATGCAGGCATAACGATGGGCCACGTTATAAGGGATCAGGTGTGTTTCAATCATGTGCCCCTCCAGGCAGGGAACTGCCGGATTATCCTGATCAATTTAAGTGCATATTGGATGCCAACTTTATATCTCTTTAGCATTTCCAGTTAACGTGTGGTTTTTGCATAGAATTTTGATTAATGCTGATAATAGTCCTGGTGAGAACAATGTGTGTCATTGGCGACAAGACGTTGACTACTGAAAAATGCCTGTGGTGTCCGAAAAGATGAGAGGTCAAATTCCAGGCAAAAAAAACCCGGGACCGGAAGGTGTTGGGGGAGGAAAGTCCGGCCCCGGGTACATATGGCGTATCCAGGAAGGTAATGATGTCTTCACTATTAACTATAGCGAAATTCACGCCGGACTTTCTGTGATGGAAAACACGTATCAGGGTATTTACTGTCGAGCCTGTCACAAAACGGTACGTATGTTTTGAATCTGCGGACAGCCCACATCTGCAGGTCATTCCCGGGCAAAAAAAACCCGGAACTGCCTGATGGGGGGAGGAGGGTTTCAGGCAGGTTCCGAGTAGCTTACAAGCATCAGAGATATGATGTCTTCAATGTTTACTATAGTGATTAATCTAAGGGGATGGTGTGACGGGACTCACAGAAGCCCGTCGGAAAGTGTGACGGATGTCTCATGCTTGCTATACAGGCCTGATATATATAGTTCAGCTTGCCACAGCTGTCGCTTGCAGGCGATCTTTTGGCAGGATAAGACTGATGATCTGCCAGCCGTTTGACGGCTTGAGTTCCTTTTCACTGGTAAATATCTGCAAGCGACCCCTGGTGTCCAGGGCAAACAGCGGTAACACCCGTCCCTCGTAGTTTTTCAGATAGGATTCGAAATCGTATTCATCGCGCAACTTTGATTTTTTAATCTCCGCACCATTTCCGATCCAGTTAGCGAGTTTCCCGTAGGTGACGTCCTCGCCAAACAGCTTGTATCCGCGATGCCTGGTCGATATCTGGTGTTTATCGGAGATCAGTTGTTCGCGATTGGTTTTTAATTCGTACACATTATTGGATCCAAACTCTTTTCGAAACCGCAGGCTGGCAAGTGTGTCGAGATTGCCGCGACCCGAAAGGGCAATCATTTTGCCCAATCCAAGAAGATCAAGATTGCGGTCGGCATGTTCGGAGATGGGATTGCCGTAATAGGTATTCATGCCTTCCATACGGGCCAGACTGGTGTTTTCCCAGTTGCTGTCGGTCAGCACAACCTTGAGATCCAGTGATTGCAGGGCCTTGCCTATGACCCGGGCGACGTTACCGGCGCCGATGATCAGCACCCCGGTGGGTGGTGGTTCACGAACACCCAGCCACCTGGCAATATGCTTCGCCGTGGCGCTCTGGATGACTACGGTGCCAATGATGATCAAAAATGTCAGCGGCACCAGCAAAGTGGCTTCACTATAGCCGGCTTCCTCCAGGCGGATAGCGAACAGCGCCGCTACGGCGGCGGCAACAATACCCCGCGGCCCGATCCAGGCAATCATGGTTTTTTCACTGAAGGTCAGATCCGATCCAATGGCGCACAGCCATACGGCAACAGGCCGGATAATAAACATCAGGATTAGCAGCACCAGCACGGCGCCCGTCCCCAGTTGCTGGAACTGGTGAAACTCAACGCGAGCAGCAAGAATAATAAACAGTCCCGAGATCAGCAGAACACTCAGGCTTTCCTTGAAATCGAGAATGTCATCGATGTTGGTGTCTTTCATGTTGGCCAGGATCATGCCCATCAGGGTGACCGCCAGCAGGCCGGATTCATGCACCATCAGGTCCGACAGGGCAAAGACGCCGAAGACCAGGGTCAAGGCCAGCACGTTACGCAGGTATTCCGGGATCAGGTGTTGCCGCAGGACGTAGCCCAGCGCCAGCGCCGCCACGGTTCCGTTGACGCCGCCGACCAGAATGATCTTGCTGAATTCAACAAGGACATTACCGATGGCGTTTTCACCCTGACCGGAAATGATGAAATCAAATACCAGTACCGCCATTAGTGCCCCCAGCGGGTCAATGGTGATGCCTTCCCAGCGCAGGATGTTGGAAATCTTGGCATTGGGCCGTACCGTTCGCAGCATGGGAATGATTACCGTTGGCCCGGTGACGATGACCACGGCGCCGAACAGAAAGGACAGTTGCCAGGAAAAATCCAGCAGGTAATGAGTGGTCACGGCCGACCCCACCCAGGTCAGTGCCGCACCGACACTGATCAGGTTGCGCACCATGGTCCCCAGTCCCTTGATGTCATGGATCTTGAGCGTCAGGCTGCCCTCGAACAGGATAACGGCCACCGATAGGGAGACGATGGGAAAAAGTAACTGGTTGAAGAGGATGTCCGGTTGCAGCCAGCCGGTGACCGGTCCGGCGACAATTCCACCAAGCAGCAGAAACAGGATCGCCGGCAGGCGTGCCCACCAGGCCAGCCACTGACAGGCCATGCCGAGAATTCCAATCATGGCCAGGGCAAACAGGGTTTCACCGTGCATAGGTCGAATCCTTGGTCGGGAATAGCTGCCTGAAACGGAACAGACTTATCTTAAAATAACTATTGTATCGTTACTATCAGTTCAGTTTATACGATAGCGGCAGGAATGCCCCGGGTTTAACCGTCAAGCTTGCGCTGTGCATCGCTGCAGGGTGGATAATTCTGGTAAATGGCTATGTACACCTGGGCGATGCGTTTCAGGTAGGTACGCTGGACACTATAGGCTTCACGTTCCCGGTAAACGTGATCATCACAGGTTTTGCCGTAGTATTTACCACTCAGATCCTGAAGGTAATGGGTCATCTCGTGGACTATCAGGCTGCGGGTTTCCGCATCCTCGTGACCCTTTATACGCTCGTCGAGGAAGATGGTGCCGTTATTGTCGTACCAGGCCGCGATCGGGCACTTGCTGTTGTTCAGGCAGACGGTTTCGACGAAGAAGGCATGATCCCGGTATTCGATATCCGGTAGTGTATGCGGATGATTGTACTGGGACAGGGATACCGTCCAGCTGAGTAAAACCTTGAGCAGATGTTCGGTCATGTGCTGTCAACCTGCCGGTTTTTTCGGAAACGGGCTAGTCCGGTTTTTGCAGGGTCAGAGTCGCGTTTGTGCCGCCGAAGCCGAAACTGTTGGACATGATGGTTTTGAGTCCGGCATTGTCGATGCGTTCCATGGCGATGGGGACCGGATGCGCCTTTTCATCGAGTGTTTCGATGTTGGCCGATGCGGCAATGAAATCGTGTTCCATCATGAGCAATGAATAAATGGCCTCGTTGACGCCGGCGGCGCCAAGACCGTGGCCGGTCAACGATTTGGTGGAACTCACCGTCGGCAGCTGATCCGCGAACAGGGTTTTGATGGATTCCAGTTCGGCCATGTCGCCCACGGGTGTACTGGTGGCATGGGCGTTGATGTAATCGATATGCGTGTTTTCCGGCAGCGCTAACTGCATGCAACGCAGGGCGCCTTCACCTGAGGGTTTGACCATGTCCAGTCCATCGGAGGTGGCGCCATAGCCGATGATCTCGGCGTAGATTTTCGCACCCCTGGCCAGCGCATGCTCACGTTCTTCCAGTACCACGATGCCGCCGCCTCCGGATATGACGAAGCCGTCGCGATGCGCATCAAAAGGCCGCGAGGCGACACCCGGGTTGTCATTGTATTTCGACGACAACGCGCCCATGCTGTCGAACAACAGTGTATCGGTCCAGTGGACTTCTTCACCGCCACCGGCAAAAACGATGGTTTGTTTGCCCATCTGAATCTGTTCATAGCCGTTACCGATGCAGTGCGCGCTGGTGGCGCAGGCGGAACTGATGGAATAATTGACGCCCTTGATTTTGAAGGCCACGGCGAGACAGGCGCTGTTGGTGCTCGACATGATTTTCGGCACCATGGTTGGCCCGACCTTACGGGCGCCTTTTTCACGCATGGTATCGGTGGCGATGAGCATGTTTTCAGTGGAGGAACCGCCAGAGCCGGCTACCAGTCCCGTCATCGGATGGGAGACCAGGTCATCAGGAAGTTGCGCGTTGGCAATGGCTTCCTTCATGGCGATGTAGGCAAATGCGGCGCTGTCGCCCATGAAGCGACGATTCTTCCTGTCCACATGGTCATCGACATTGATATTGATCGGGCCATAGACGTGAGAGCGGAATCCCAGTTCCGCGTATTCGGGGGAGTGCCTGATACCGGAAGTCCCGTTTTTCAACGCCAGCAGCACTTCGTCCCTGTTGTTGCCAATACTGGAAACAATACCGACACCGGTGATAACTACTCGTTTCATATCAAAATCCGATCCGTCAGAAATCTTTGGTCGAGGTAAATAACCCGACCCTCAGATCCCTGGCGGTGTAAATCTGTCGTCCATCCACTTCCATACGGCCGTCCCCCACACCCATGACCAGTCTGCGCAGAACGACTCGCTTCATATCGATAGTATAGGTGACTTTCTTTTTATCCGGTGTTACCTGGCCGGTAAACTTGACCTCGCCCGAGCCAAGCGCCCGGCCGCGCCCGGGAGCGCCCATCCAGCCAAGGAAAAACCCGACCAGTTGCCACATGGCATCCAGACCCAGACAGCCGGGCATGACCGGGTCGTTTTTGAAGTGGCAATCAAAAAACCACAGATTCGGATGAATATCCAGCTCGGCGACAATGAGTCCCTTGCCGTGTTCACCGCCGTCACGGCTGATTTTGCTGATGCGGTCGAACATGAGCATCGGCGGCTGTGGCAACTGGGCGTTGCCCTCGCCAAACATCTTGCCGAGGCCGCAATCGAGCAGTTCCTGGTGGGAGTAATGATCTTTTTGTACAAAGTCTGAAAGTACGGCTGCCTGCATGACTGGTCGCTGGTATAATTGTTGGGTTTCTAACGGGTTATCCGGCTTTTTATTGGTATTGTCCGCCGGGCGGACAGAAATCTCGCGGCCCGGTTCACAGGCGCAAGTATCGCACGAGTGAGGGATTTTTGCTCGAAATTTTCGGTCCTGCGGCGGACGATTCCAGGAATTCACGGGATTGTGGATAACTGAACCACCGCGGTCAAATAATCTATAGATTGTTGTTTACGGGTATTACCTTGACAGCCATCCGGCGATGATTAGACTCAGCGCAACCATTTATACAGGAATGCAGTATGTCCATTGAAAACCAGACGGTCACACGGCGCCGGAGTGTCGGTGTCCGTGTCGGCAGTGTCACCATAGGCGGAGGTTACCCGGTGGTGGTGCAATCAATGACCAACACCGATACAGCGGACGCCGAGAGCACGGCAAGGCAGGTACAGCAACTCTACAGTGCCGGTTCGGAACTGGTTCGAATCACGGTGAACACGGAAAAAGCGGCCCGCGAGGTCGCCGCCATCCGCGAGAAGCTCGATGCCATGGGATGCCCGGTGCCGCTGGTGGGTGATTTCCATTACAACGGCCACAAGCTGCTCAGCCGCTACCCGGATTGTGCCCGGGCTCTCGCCAAGTACCGGATCAATCCGGGCAACGTCGGTATCGGCGAGAAGCGTGACACACAGTTTGCCACCATGATCGAGAAAGCCATCGAGTATGACAAACCGGTCAGAATCGGCGTCAATTGGGGCAGCCTGGATCAGGATTTGCTGACCACCATGATGGATGAAAATGCGAAGCTGGCCGAGCCGAAGGAAACCGAGGCGGTCATGCGTGAGGCGCTGATTGTGTCGGCCCTGAACAGCGCGTCAAGGGCCGAGGAACTGGGGCTGGGCCGCGATCATATAGTTTTATCTTGCAAGGTGAGCGGTGTGCAGAAACTTATCGCGGTGTACCGGGATCTGGCCCGCCGCTGCGATTATGCCCTGCACCTGGGTTTGACCGAGGCCGGCATGGGCTCAAAAGGTATCGTCGCATCCACGGCTGCCATGGGTATTTTGCTGCAGGAAGGCATTGGCGATACCATCCGGGTCTCGCTGACTCCGGAGCCAGGGGGTGATCGCAGCAGGGAAGTAATCGTTGCGCAGGAAATTCTGCAGACCATGGGTATTCGGTCGTTCACTCCCCTGGTGACGGCCTGTCCGGGTTGTGGTCGTACTACCAGCACTGTATTTCAGGAACTGGCCAACGAAATCCAGTCCTATGTCCGTAAGCAGATGCCGGCATGGAAAAACCAGTACGAGGGCGTTGAGGATATGACACTCGCGGTCATGGGCTGCGTGGTCAATGGCCCGGGTGAGAGCAAACATGCCGATATCGGTATCAGCCTTCCGGGTACGGGTGAGACGCCCTCGGCGCCCGTTTTCATCGATGGTGAGAAGGTCACCGTGCTCACAGGCAAGGACATTGCCGGGCAATTCAAGGCTATCGTCGACGATTACGTGGCCAGTAAATATGAAAAAATAGCATCTTGAGCATATCTTGTTGTATAATAAGGCTAAATAACGAGAAGAAAGTTATCGAATAAAAACATACAGGTATCTGTTTGAACGCGTTTTTTTATGCGCGTTCGGGCGCCGGAGGGGTAACATCCTCGCCGTTTCGATACTGCATAAAAACGACGGAGAAAGCGAATGCGAACACAGAAAATTCTCGCGGCACTGATAATCCCTGTGCTGTTTAGCGGCTGTTCTACTCTGACAACCCAGGTGGAGCGGGAAGAATGTATTTTCGGCACCGCGCTTGCCGGCGCTGCCGGCGGCAGTATCGCCAGCCCTCTAGGCGGGGGTGCCGGTATGATCGGTGGCGGACTCTTGGGTCTATTGCTTTGCGGAGATGTCCAGCCGGCTCCGGAGCCGGCCCCCGAGCCTGAAATCACCGGTAATTTTATCGTCCCCGATGATGACAATGACGGCGTACCGAATCACAGCGATAAATGCCCATTCACCGCTCCCGGCGTGAAGGTGGATGCTAACGGCTGTGCCGAAGATTCTGATGGTGATGGCGTCCCGGATTATCTCGACAAATGTCCGGAAACTCCGCTGGGTACACCAGTGGATGCGAACGGTTGCTCGGCAATCCTGGCTACCCTGCAAGGTGTGCATTTCAATTTTGACAGTGCAACGCTGACCAGTGAGGCAAAATCTATCCTTAATAGCGTCGTCTCTACCATCAAAACTCACCCGAGCCAGGATATAGTTATCGAGGGTCACACCGACAGCACCGGCTCCGACAGCTATAATCTGGATCTGTCCCAGCGCCGGGCCGAGTCGGTGATGAACTATCTGACTTCTAACGGTGTTTCATCCTCGCGGCTTCGTGCTGTAGGCCGCGGCGAGAGTGACCCGGTAGCTTCCAATTCGGATGCCGCAGGTCGCAAGATGAACCGCCGGGTTGAAATACTTGCCCGTTAGGTTAACGTTTTAACATCTGGTAACAAAAAAAAGGGGCTTCAAGCCCCTTTTTTTTATCCAGAACAATTGTTGCAGATTGGTTTGCTGACACCGGGACTCGGGCATCGTTCATAGCACTCCAGAATATCTACACAGCCGGCAAGCCAGGCTTGAGGCACAAGCAGGTTCTCACTCGTAAATTACTTTTCTCTGCTGCTACATCTGTAGCATAATGCAACGATTGTATCGTAACGACCTTAAACCTTGCTCAAGTGCATCGCAGGAGAACTGGATGCTGAATAAAAAAAGTATTTCTAATCAATCAATTGCCTTCCCTACCAATGTTGATCACAGCCTCGATACGGCGTGTAGAAACTGGGAAGAATTTATTTGTACCGGCAGATTTCAAAATCTTAATCCCCGTAGTGTGATATGCGAGAGCTGGGTGCGCAGCCGTGAACGCGGTCTCGACCCGCAATCCACCCGTGCGCCCACGGTAATGTCTCCCGAACGTCTGGAGGAAAAACTTCGTCAGGGTGATCTTGGCAAGGCCGCTATAAATGTCATGGAAAAAATTGCGCTCTCGGTCGAGGGCAACAGGCATGTTGTCGTGCTCGCTGATCATAAAGGACGCATTCTTCATTCCGTAGGTCACGAGGACATTCAGTCAGAACTTGAAAAAATCAATTTTCGGCCAGGCGGATTGTGGCACGAAGACGAGGTTGGTCCGAATGGTATTGGTACGACACTGATGTTGGGCAGACCGGAAGTGGTTATGGGGCATGAACACTATTGCAAGGGCTGGCAACCCTGGGTGTGTTACGGGGCCCCTATCGCGGACGTTTGTGGTAGTGGCGTGGCAGGCGTAATTGATATCACTGGCCCGATCGACCAGATCCGCCGTGAAACCATGACACTGGCGATTTCGCTCGCTCAAAGTGTTCACTCGGGGCTGACGCTGCTGCAGTTAAACCGGCGTGAGATCCTGCGCAGCGTTTGTCGTGACAGGATGCTACGCTGGCCAAATGACGGTGTGATGCTGGTGGATGAGAACGGTTATCTCATTGACTACAATTCGCGGGCTTCACGCCTGATGAATCTCGAGTTTCCTGAGTGTGTTGAAAATCCCGTTACCCGTTTCTTGCCCGACCTGTGGGAGGTGATACTGCGTAGTATCAGGCAGAATATCATGGAGGAGATGCGAATCGAGATGCGATCCGAAACGGGCTTCAGTCACACGGTACGTGTTCGTATCGAGCCCGTGTTATACCGGCAGGAGAATCTGGGCGCATTGTTGATCTTGTCGGCTATTGACAGTAAAAACGTACACACACAAGAGCGACAGGCCAGCAGGGGGTGTAGCGCCGCACCTACCAAATATACCTTTGATAATATTCGTGGGACCTCGCCGAAATTGCGTGATGTGCTGACCCTGGCCCGTGCTGCCTCACGCGATCCCATGGAAAGCAGTGTGCTTCTGATTGGTGACACAGGTACCGGCAAGGAATTGGTGGCACACTCTATTCATGCGGAAAGTACGCGCTCTGAGCAGCCGTTTATTGCCATCAACTGCGGGGCATTGCCGCGTGACCTGATTGAGAGCGAGTTATTCGGTTACGTTCCCGGCGCATTTACCGGGGCCCGCAGGGATGGCATGAAAGGCAAATTCGAACACGCTGCGGGCGGGACGCTGTTTCTGGATGAAATCGATTCCCTGGATCTGGATCTGCAGTCCAGATTCCTGAGGGTGCTTGACCACAACGAGATAAACCGCATTGGCAGTGTTGAGTCCATGCATGTCGATGTCAGGATCATTGCCGCGGGCAGTTCAAAAATGTTCAAACAAATTGAGTCCGGTCAGTTCCGGCAGGATCTCTATCACCGGCTCAGCGTACTAGAAATTGAAATCCCTCCGCTTTCTGAACGTGGAGAAGATGTGATCGAACTGGCTGTCGAATTTCTGGAACGGGAAAGCTGGGCTGCGGGCAGGCCTCTGCTTGAACTCAGCGCAGAGGTCAAGGATACATTGCTGGGATATAGTTGGCCGGGCAATATTCGGGAGTTGCACAATCTTTGCCGACGCTGGGTTCTGATGGTTCAGGGTGATATGGTCAGGATCGAGGACGTCCCGGATAAACTACGAACCAGGGGCGAAGAGGTACGGCCTGAAACCTGTACAAATCGGGATCTCCGTACAGTAAATGATGAACTGATCCGGGCTACGCTGGTACGGACGGATGGTAATGTCAGCAAGGCAGCAAGAATTCTGGGTATTGACCGTTCTACAATATATAGAAGAAGCAAAATCATTCGTAACTGATTGGATAATATATGCCGGCAAGGAGACTTGTTCATTATGCCGGTGAATATCAAGCCATAAAGATTCACAATACTTTATACAGATTCTAAATATAAAGTGTAATTCTTACCAGCCGATGTTGCGTTCTGCAACATACACTAACTATACATGCCACAAAAAAATCCACGCAAGTCTTTGTAGAAGCATTAAATGCGATAATCGATACATCGCTGAATCAAGTATTAGCCTATTAATAACAGATAGTTAAAGTTTATTTCCTCATCTCGAATTGTTTATTTCCTGATTGGCATGCGTTCTGCAAACAGATAGTCGCTCGTGGTGAGCCGCGTACTTCTGTTGCCGCTCGATTCATAGCCACGTGATATATAACGTACCGAGATTTTTGACTAACTCTGTTTGAAATCAAGGTTTATTGGAAGTGGGAGAAAGACGGTCTTAACCATTCCTTAATCTTAGAATAAATTCCGGAAAACTGAGGAGTTCTTTATAAATGAAAAAGCATATCCAAAGAGCCTGTGAAGCAGGTCTGAAATCTCTGGCTGTCGCCGGCATTGCGGTCATATTGCCGGCTGGTAGCGCAGTTGCTGGCAAGGTTACAGATGATGACATCATTAATGATGCGAGTACGCCTGGAGATGTGGTCTCCTACGGGCTGGGACCACAGGGGCAGCGCTACAGCAGCCTTAAAACCATAAACGCCGGCAATGTGAGCAAACTGGTCCCCGCCTTCTCCTACTCCTTTGGTGGCGAGAAACAACGCGGTCAGGAGGCCCAGCCCCTGGTGCATGATGGCAAAATATTTGTTACAGCCTCTTACTCGCGTATATACGCCATTGATTCAAAAACCGGTGAGGAAATCTGGCAATATGACCATCGCCTGCCCGAGGGTATTCTGCCCTGTTGTGACGTAGTCAATCGTGGTGCAGCTTTATACGATGACCTGGTTATCTTTGGTACCCTGGATGCACAGATCGTGGCCCTGAATCAGGATACCGGCGAGGTTGTCTGGAAGGAAAAAATCGACAACTTCAAGGATGGCTATTCATTCACGGCAGCCCCGTTGATTGTCAAAGGCAAGGTGATCACGGGTGTTTCCGGCGGTGAGTTCGGCGTAATTGGTCGCGTCGAGGCCCGCGATGCATTGACCGGTAAGTTGGTCTGGATTCGTCCGACCGTTGAAGGTCATATGGGTACCCTTAACGGTAAAGACAACGGAATCAGCGGCACAACCAATGCGACCTGGCCTGGCGACCTGTGGAAAACAGGCGGCGCCGCGACCTGGGCGGGCGGTACCTACGACCCCGAAGTTGACCTCATATTTTACGGTACAGGTAATCCTGCTCCCTGGAATTCACACTTGCGTCCGGGTGATAATCTTTACTCCACATCGACTGTGGCCATTGACCCCGATACCGGCAAGATCAAATGGCACTATCAATTCACGCCAAATGATGCCTGGGATTATGATGGTGTCAACGAAACCGTCGCATTCAATGCCGGTGGTAAGAAGCTTGCCGGTCACGCAGATCGCAACGGTTTTTTCTATGTCCTCGATCGCACCAATGGCAAGCTTGAGAATGCATTTCCGTTCGTGAACCAGATTGACTGGGCCAAGGGTATTGACCTCAAGACCGGACGTCCCATAGAAACCGGTGTGCGTCCCGGTGATCCATCAACAAGCACTGACGGCAAGAAGGGAGAACAGATCTTCGTCGCTCCGTCTTTCCTGGGTGGCAAGAACTGGATGCCCATGGCTTACAGTCAGGATACGGGTCTGTTCTACGTGCCTGCCAACGAGTGGGGTATGGACCTGTGGAACGAACCCGTTACTTACAAGAAGGGCGCTGCGTATCTCGGCGCCGGTTTTACTATCAAGCCTCTGAACAAGGACTACATTGGCGCACTGCGCGCATTTGATCCGAAGACCGGCAAGAAAGTCTGGGAATACAAAAACCCTGCTCCACTCTGGGGTGGTGTGCTGGCAACAGCGGGTAACCTGGTCTTTACCGGTACTCCGGAAGGCTATCTGAAGGCATTTGATGCCAAAACCGGCAAGGAACTGTGGAAATTCCAGACCGGTTCCGGTGTGGTAGGCAACCCGATTACCTGGATGGAAGATGGCGAACAGTATATCGCTGTTCCTTCCGGTTGGGGTGGTGCTGTCCCATTATGGGGTGGCGATGTTGCTTCAGCAGTCAAGTACCTGAACCAGGGAGGCAGTCTCTGGGTATTCAAACTCGGAAGTTAATACTTCCCGTTGTAATCCAGTAATCTGGTGGAGACCGGCTTGTGCCGGTCTCCATTTGTAAAGGACCAGTACATTATTGACCTCCTCCTCAACCGGTCACCCGAAAGTATGCTTTCCGGAGTGCTGGTCCTTTACAAATGGAAGCATCAGGATTACGAGCCTTGAGTATTATATTGATTATGATAACCGGCAATGATGAGATCGTTTATTAAATTATTACAATTTCTGACCCCGGCAATAATCCCCTATACAGGTGTCCATGACGACAGTAAGGGATTTTGATTAAAACATCCGCCCGTATCAGGCCAGGGTATTGCAGATTGTTCAAAGTCAGCATTCAATCAGGTTTATTCCGGAAATGTGAATATGAATTTTTTCTGATATTTCAGGAGTATTTCTGAAAATCAATTGATGACCTTGCATGCAGATATTGTGTTAACCCTGTGTTCCCCGGATTTCTTGTAGAATCGACTACTGAGGAAATTTCATGACAACAATAAACATTATTAAACACTCATCAAATATGACAGCAAAGTATTTTATTACAGCGATGTTCATGTTACCTGTAAGCGTTTTTGCCCATGGAGATGTTACGCCACAGCCTGTCGATGTTACCGGACTCGAACTTCTGGGTGACGAGTGGCGGGAGCGTAATCCGTACAGTGGAAATGAGGCGGCCATTGCTGTCGGGAAATCAGCTTATAACCAGAATTGCGCCCGTTGCCATGGACTTGGTGCTGTTTCCGGCGGCATCGCACCTGATCTCAGAGAGTTACCGCATGATGCGGATGGTGACGAATGGTATGTCTACAGGGTGCGGGATGGCGCTATCAGAAACGGTATCACTTATATGCCGGTATTTGCAGATTCTGATGGGGGGCCGCTCAGCCAGGAGGCTTTGTGGGCGATTCGGGCCTGGCTGGAAACAGTACCCGCTGATGAGTAATTCGTTATGGAACCTTTGATTCATTCCTCAGTTCTTTTACGACATGGATGTCATGCAAAAATCAATATGTTTGATAAATTGATTTTGCCAGCTGAATAAACAACAAACAAACACATTTGCCACCTTGCTTTGAATCTGTTTTGCATGCAATTGTCTGACTGGCTTTGTACAACTCAAAATAACTTCCGGGCCCGATATCTATGAAATCAAGACTGATATTTCTGATAACATCATCTCTTTTCGCGTCGTGCGTGTATGCGGCGGGATTTGAAAAAATTATGGAAAAAGGATTCATCGAATTCGCTGTTTATGAAAATTTTCCACCTTATTCCTACAAGGATGAAAACGGCCAGGTTAAAGGTGTTGATGTTGATTTAGGCAAGCTTATTGCTGAAAAAATGGGGGTAAAAAGCGGGTTTCGCCTGTTTCAGGCTGATGAATCGGTGGAAGATGATCTCCGAAATCTGGTCTGGAAAGGCCACTATCTTGCGGGCGGTGCTGCTGATGTGTTTTTGCATGCACCTTATGATGTTAATTTCGCGAAGCTGAATGAAAAGGTAATTTTTACCCAGCCCTACTTTCGCGAGGTGGTGGCCTTTGCTGTAAACACAGAACGTGTACGCAGCGCAAGAACTCTCGAAGTTTTTGCCACGGAACCCATAGGTGTAGAAACAGCATCATTGTCCGATGCATATCTGCTCGGAGCGTTTAGTGGAAAACTGCGTGACAGTGTCCGGCATTATGTGACCGTGACAGATGCTGTGTATGCCATGGTTGACAGGGAGGTTTCCGCTGTTATGGCCAACCGGGGGGAACTGGAACATGGTCTTTTACAACATGAGCATGACTTCCTGGTAACCAAATTACCAACCCCGGGGTTATCTGTGGAGGGTTGGGAACTTTGCGCTGCGGTTAGCAGTGAGAATGTAAACCTGGCAAATAAACTGAATGAAGTTATTGGCGAACTAAAGCAGAGTGGTGAAATAGAATCCATCTTCAAGTCACATGGACTGAGCTATCATCCTGTCATTGACGATGAATTATTGCTGGTCAGTGGTGATGAGAAATAGGCAGGTTCATAATTAGAGAGGTAAAGCTCATGATCCGACTGCGCCAGCTTATGTTTGCTGTATTTTTTCTTTTTCATCCGCTGACTCTGCTGGCTGTCGATACATTGGTTGATCCGCTGGATTCACCGGCCTGGGCAGTGATGCATGAGCGAATTCTGGGTAATGAACCCGTCGTCTTTGATGACAGAGTCACGGTCATGACTCCCGAATTTGCCGAAGATCCGATGAACGTACCTGTTTCTGTTACCGTCAACAGGCTTGAAGGTGTCCAGAGTATCGTAATATTCGCTGATTTGAACCCCATACAAAAGGTTATGGAGTTCAAACCTGTTCACCTGAAACCCTATATTGCTTTTCGTTTCAAGGTTGAACAATCCACTCCGGTGCGGGCTGCAGTCAAAACATCAGATGGCGTCTGGCATGTGGGCGGTCGCTGGATAGATGCTGCGGGAGGGGGTTGTACGGCGCCAGGTGCCGGTCGACTTGTGGATAATTGGCATGAAACCCTGATGAATGTCACAACGCGCATCTGGCACGATTCCGGTCATCTGCAACGTCTACGCCTGCGTATTATGCATCCAATGGATACAGGGCTTGCACCTGGTATTCCCGAGTTTTATATCGAACAGCTCAACTTAAGGGATGATTCCGGACAGACAATGGCTGACATTCAACTTTTCCAGCCGGTCAGTGAAAATCCTGTATTCACATTCGAAATCAGTGACGAAATCAAGTCAAAAGTCATCACCCTGGCGGGGACGGATAATAACGGAAACCGTCTCGATGCGGTAATCAGGTGAGGCAATTGATCCTTTTTGCAGTGTTATTGTTCATGGCGCCAATGCTTGTTCATGCCGGGGATGAACTTGATTACCGGCTTGAAATGATTCAGGTTGCCGATGATACCTATGCATTTATTGGTGAAAAGGAGGATTTCAGCCGCAGTAATGGTGGAAATATAGTCAATACCGGTTTTATTGTCACTGATACCGGGGTTATCGTCATCGATACCGGTCCGTCCCTTCTGTATGGTCAGCAGATGCGCGAGGCAATCGGTCGTGTTACCGACAAGCCAATTATCAAGGTATTGCTGACTCATCACCACCCTGACCATATTTTTGGCAGCCAGGCATTTGCAGACACACCCGTATACGCTTTGCCGGGCACGCTTGAATCCATACGCGGGGAAGCACAGGGTTTCCTCGACAATCTATACCGTATGGTGGGGCCCTGGATGAAAGGCACCCGGGTTATGGAATCTGTAAGAGTGCTCGAGATACAGCATGAAAACATAGGTGGCCATGCTCTGGAATATATTACGATGTCGGGCCATACCGCCGGGGATCTGATGGTATTTGATGAAAAAACCGGGGTACTCTTTGCCGGGGATCTGGTATTTCACAATCGCGCATTAACAACACCTCACGCTGATCCTGGGGACTGGATGGCTGCACTTGACCGATTACTGAATATGGATTTCAGGATCCTGGTACCCGGGCATGGTGAATTATCCAGTAGCAAGGACGCTGTAGAACAGACAAGGGATTACCTGCTTTGGCTGGAGTCAACAATTCGTGATGCTGTCCAGCGTGGACTTGATATGAATGAAGTCATGCAAATACCTCTACCTGAACGGTTCCAGGCACTCGCCGTTATCAGCAGTGAATATCCCCGTTCAGTGATACACAGATTTCCCGTTTATGAAGAAGAGTTGCTTCAATAAAGACTATTGCTAAATACAACAGTTGTAATCGTATGCAACAGTATTGATTGAAACAGATGTCACAGATGCAGAATCACTTCAGCATCAATCATTTCTTTATAATTATGTAACTCATTGTATTTAAATAAAAATATTTTTGAGTGCGTCAGCAGCAACAGTGAATGGCCTGAATTGGTACAGTAACTGCAGAGCTATGATTCTCCAGTATATATGCCGCAATCATTTTCGTCGGGCACTGCGGCATATCTTTTTGACAGTCCATCATAACGATGGACTGTCTTTTTTAACCACCCCGGACGTCTCTGTCTATCCATCATGTTTCGCTCATGACCCGCACTGGGGTAATATGGCAACTTGAATGGAAAAATTCATCTGTGATCTGACGATGCTGTTCCGTAACCATTAGTTTTTGAGACTATCCTTACCCGTTTAAATTTAAACCATCGTCAGTAAAACCCGGAATCACTATTACTTCTTGAATCCGAGAACCCGCATGTATCGATTATTGCCAGCCCTGCTTCTGTTATTGCCAGGCCAGGCCTACCCGGGCTGGGGTGACCTGCTGGAGTTTTTCAATGATAACGAATCGGCAGGCATAACAGCATCAACACTCTCCGATACTGAAATCATCGATGGCCTGAAAGCGGCGCTGGGTGAAGGTGCAGACAAAGCGATTGCTGCATTGGGCAGGGACAATGGTTATTATGGTGATCCTGATGTCAAAATACCCGTACCGCAATCCCTGGAGGCCATCCGCAAGGGCCTGAAAACCCTCGGTCGACAACAACTGGTGGAAGATTTTGAAGTTACCCTGAATCGGGCTGCAGAACAGGCGGTTCCCGCGGCATCCGCAATATTCGTGGATACTATCAGGGAGATGAGCATCGTCGATGCGAGAAATATTCTTTATGGACCGGATAATGCGGCCAGTGAATATTTTCGGGATAAAAGTGGTGATAAAATTACTGAACGCTTCTCGCCAATAGTAGCGGACGCAACCGACCGCGTGGGAGTAACTTCCAGATACAAGTCACTGATAGCGGAACTTGGGCCTCTGGCGAAATGGATTGATATGGATGCCGTTGACCTGGACCGATATATAACCGACCAGGCAGTGGACGGATTATTCCTGAAGATCGCCGAACAGGAGAAACGAATTCGTGAGAATCCGGCCGCCCGGACAAGCGAGATACTGAAAAAGGTATTCAGGTAGCAACATTAAATAATGTTGCGTCGCACAATTTGCTGATTTATAGTTCATCACCATTATCGAGACAGACTCTCAACATCCGAGCTGAAGGCAAAAAATAAGGGGGTAGACAATAATGTATGAAGCCAAACTGCATGAAGTCCCGAAGGACATCGCTGAACAAGCGCATATCAAGGCTGATCAATACCGGGAAATGTATCGACGTTCGCTGGAAGAGCCTGATGCGTTCTGGGGTGAACAGGCGGACCAGTTCCTGAGTTGGTCAAAAATGTGGGACAAGGTCCAGGAATGGGATTTCAATAAAGCGGATATTAAATGGTTTCCGGGCGGCGAACTGAATGTCTCCTATAATTGTCTGGATCGTCACCTCGAAAGCCGTGGCGACCAGGTCGCCATCATCTGGGAGGGTGATGATCCGAAGGAGGATCGCGAAATCACCTACCGGCAATTGCACGAGGAAACCTGCCGGTTTGCCAACGCCCTGAAAGAGAAAGGCGTGAAAAAAGGTGACCGCGTCTGTCTATACATGCCCATGATCCCGGAAGCCGCGGTGGCCATGCTGGCCTGTACCCGTATCGGCGCCGTGCATTCCATCGTTTTTGGTGGTTTCTCATCCGATGCTCTGCGTGATCGCATCCAGGATTCAGAATGCCACGTCGTGATCACCAGCGATTACAGTCTCCGCGGCAAGAAACAGATACCATTGAAAGCCAATGCCGACAGGGCTCTGGCTGAATGCCCGGGCGTTGAGACCTGTATTGTTGTTAAACGTACCGGCGGTGATGTTGAATGGAATGAAGGGCGTGATGCCTGGTACCACGATCTTGTCGAATCCGCATCAGCCGAATGTCCACCTGAAGACATGGATGCCGAGGATCCACTATTTATCCTTTATACCTCCGGCTCCACCGGTAAACCCAAGGGTGTACTGCATACGACCGGTGGCTACCTGCTTTATTGTGCAATGACACACAAGTATGTTTTTGACTACCAGGAAGGCGATATTTACTGGTGTACGGCTGATATCGGCTGGGTAACCGGGCATTCATATATCGTCTACGGACCGCTGGCAAACGGCGCTGTCACTCTTATGTTTGAAGGTGTACCGACGTTCCCTGATGCCAGCCGGTTCTGGCAGGTTGTGGACAAATGGAAGGTCAATTCTTTTTATACGGCGCCCACCGCCATCCGCATGCTCATGGGGCAGGGTGATGATTTTGTTACCAAAACCGACCGCAGCAGTTTACGGATTCTCGGTTCGGTGGGGGAACCCATTAACCCGGAAGCCTGGGAGTGGTACTACCATGTGGTCGGCAACAGCAAATGCCCCATTGTCGATACCTGGTGGCAGACGGAAACCGGTGGCCACATGATTACGCCCTTACCCGGGGCCACTGCCCTGAAGCCCGGTTCGGCGACTTTGCCGTTCTTCGGCGTTGAACCGTGCCTTGTCGATGACAAGGGAAATGAAATCGAGGGTGAAGGTGAGGGCGCGTTATGCATCAAACGGCCCTGGCCCGGGATTATGCGTACGGTATACGGTGACCATGACCGTTTTATTGAAACTTATTTCAAGATGTACCCGGGCAAATATTTCAGTGGTGATGGTGCCCGGCGTGATGCCGATGGCTATTACTGGATCACCGGGCGTGTCGATGATGTGATTAATGTTTCCGGTCACCGTATGGGTACCGCCGAGGTGGAAAGCGCGCTGGTACTTCATGATGCCGTGGCCGAGGCTGCCGTGGTCGGTTTCCCCCACGATATCAAGGGACAGGGGATCTATGCCTATGTCACCCTGATGCACGGTGTTGAACCGAGTGAGGAACTGCGGGCGGAACTGGTCAAACATGTGCGTAATGAGATCGGTCCAATCGCCTCCCCGGATGTGATTCAATGGGCGCCGGGCCTGCCCAAGACCCGCTCCGGCAAGATTATGCGCCGCATTCTGCGCAAGGTGGCTGCCAATGAACTGGATAATCTGGGCGACACCAGCACACTGGCAGACCCGTCGGTGGTTGATGAGTTGATTGATCATCGGGCGAATAAGTGAGAAAAGTTGTCGAGATACCGGGATTTCACCGTTTTCCCATCAACCTGCAGGCGGGACATCTATGAATCTGGACAGAGTAGGCCCCGGTGACAACCCACCGGATGAAGTCAATGTAATTATCGAGATCCCCATCCACGGGGACCCTGTCAAGTACGAACTGGACAAGGAGACCGGTGCCATGTTCGTGGACCGCTATCTGAATACGTCCATGGTCTATCCATGTAATTACGGCTACATTCCCCATACTCTGGCCAAGGACGGTGATCCCGTGGATGTGCTCATTGCCACCCCCATGCCGATCCTGCCGGGCACAGTCATGCGCTGCCGCCCTATCGGTTTGCTGAATATGGAAGACGAGGCCGGAGATGACGGTAAAATCCTGGTGGCACCGATTGACAAGGTGTCCAAATTTCACCGTCAGGTGGAAAGCTACGAGGATCTGCAGCCGGCATTACTGAACCTGATTGCGCATTTTTTCGAACATTACAAGGATCTGGAGCCGGACAAATGGGTCAAGGTAAAGGGCTGGGAAGGGGTGGACAGGGCCAAGCAGGAAATTATGGAGGCCATTGATTCCTACCGGACGTTACCCAATGAAGAGAAGCCGAATTTTTAGTGAGCCCCGGGATTTATCCAGGATTATCCGGGTAATTCTCCCCCTGGAATGGTGCTGAAAAACGGTTGACACACTTGTTGCGCCGCAGTATATTGCACTGCACAAAGAACTGGTTATTCCAGCTCTGTGAAATCGTACTCAAGTCACACCCGATCCAGGAGAGAAGTAATGCAAGAACAGATTCTAGAAGATTTATCAGCCGCCACCAGGACCTCCTACGAAGCGTTTCAGGAGCTTGGTCAAATCAATACCAGCACTATCGAGAAACTGGCACAGCTGCAGTTCGGTATGGCTTCACTGGGGATAGAAGGCAGCATGGAGCAGGCTAAACTGTTGACCAGCACCACGAACTACCAGGATCTGCTGTCCGCAGAATCCGATTTTGCCAGCAGCTACAGCGAAAAGGTCATGAATTTTGCTCGCCAGACGGCCGACGCATTGACCGAATCGCGCGAGGAGTTCACCAACTGGTTTGAAAAGAACTCAAAGGTTCTCGCTGAAACAGCCCAGTCCACCGCTGTTGCCACCAGCGTCAAGGCGGCCAAAAAGCCGGCTGCAAAAAAGGCTTCTACTTCAACAGCCAGGAAATCTGCCTGATAAGGCCATGCTGGTTTGAAGTTCAGAAACCCGTGTCCAGTCGTCTGGACACGGGTTTTTTTGTGTGCAGCATGCAGCCGGGGGCGCCCAATCAGGTTACACTCTATACACAGGGCAATCTATACAAGCATCGAATGAACAACAGGGTATGTGAAACATGAGCAAAGATTATTTCAATAATCCATTCATGGGCAGTGACTGGGCCGGACTCTTTAATGATTATATGAACGGTCTCAACTCGTTTGGCACCTTCGTACCCGGCCACGAACAGACCAGGGCCGATCAATGGCAGAAAGCCATGGAATTCTGGTGGAAATCCATGCAGTCCGAAGTCCCTGGAATAGCCAATCCCACTGCGCAACGTCTGCTCGAACAGAGCAGGACGTTTTATATGCTGGGTCAACAATTCAGTGACCTGCTGGAGAAACTTTCGTCCGTCAGCACTGAATCCAGTGAATACCTGCAATACCTTGTCAATCAGATTGAAAGTATGAAGGCCGTAATGCAAGCATCACGGACACTCGGCCACCACTCGGTAAGCGATGTTCTTGATGCCTGGCAGGTGCCGGGAGACTTATGGAGCCACTATCTCAAGAATATTGCCGGCGCTGACAAGGATATCAGCCATGCCCTCATTGTTGATGATCTGGATACCTTCATGGACAAGTATCTGAATCTGCCCGGTGTCGGCTACGCACGGGAATATCAGGAAAAGCTCCAGAAAAACGCTGTCCTGTTGAAAGAATTTCTGAAGGCATCCGAGGAATATAACGAGGCTATGGGTAATGTAGGCACCCGGGCACTGGACAGCCTGCGTGACCGGATCATCGACATGGCAAAAAACGGCGAGCAGATCACCAGCCTGCGTCAACTCTATAACCTATGGGTTGACTGTAATGAGGAAGCCTATGCGGATTTTGTATTCAGCAAGGAGTATTCGGCGCTCTACGGTAACCTGGTCAACGCGATGAGTGCCTACCGATTACAGAGTAACGGGATCCGGGACGATATTCTGGCATCCCACAGTCTGCCGACCCGTGGCGATCTCGAGGCCATGCAAAAACAGTCGGCTAATTTCTCAAAAAAACTTAATCGCGCCATGGCCAGACACCATAATGACGAATTGCGCATCGAGGAACTGGAGAAGCAGCTTAACGAATTGATGAGTCAGGAAGTGACCGCTGACGTGCCTGACAAGAAGGCGTCCGGTAACTCTGCCGTCGTCACGAAGAAAACCGGCGTGGGTATCGGGGACAGGACTACTAGTCGGGACACTGGCAAAGAGACGAAGAAGAAAGCCGGCAAGAAAGCTGCTAAAAAGGCGAGCGGGGCAAAAACCGGTCAGCGGAGCAAACGCAAAATGAGCAGGAAAAAAGCCGAAGTTAAAAAAACCGCCCCGGATACCAAGGTAGTGAACATCGGTTCCAGAAAATCCGAAGCTGCCGGTGGAGATGCATCGACGGCTGACAGTGGTGGGAAAAACAGCAGCAAAAAGACCATTGAAATCAAATTCTGATTCAGGGGAGGATTAACACGTGATTCCATTTCAGTTGTCACCGGATGATGTCTCCAGGGAGATCCTGGATTTCAATCGAAAACTGGCCGAAGGTCTCAATGTCCTCAGTGAACTGGAGGATATCAATGTCGGTGCCTGTGAGAAGGAAGCCGTCTACGAAGAAGACAAGGTCGTTCTTTATCATTTCAAGCCGCGTACGGATAAACAGAACCCCGTTCCTCTGCTGATTGTTTATGCACTCGTCAACCGGCCGTATATGGCCGATCTGCAGGAAGGTCGTTCCATGATCCAGGGCCTGCTCGAAGCCGGCCTGGATGTTTATCTGGTCGACTGGGGATACCCGGACGCAGCCGAGCGCTTTCTCACCCTGGATGATTATATCAACGGCTATATCGATAACTGTGTCGATGTCATCAGGGAACGGCATAACCTGAACCGGATCAATCTGCTCGGGATCTGCCAGGGAGGTTCGTTCAGTCTCTGCTATACGGCATTGAACCAGAAAAAGGTAAAAAACCTGATCACCACGGTAACCCCTGTTGATTTCCAGACCAAAGATGATCTGCTCAGTAACCTGGTCAGAAATGTGGACATCGATACCGTGGTCGACTCGATGGGCAACATCCCCGGAGAGGTGCTGAACTGGACGTTTTTAACCCTGAAGCCTTACCGCCTGACCGGTCAAAAATACCTGGACCTGGTGGATATACTCGATGACCGGGAAAAAGCCGAGAATTTCATGCGCATGGAGAAATGGATATTTGACAGTCCGGACCAGGCCGGTGAAGCCTATCGTGAATTCATCCGGCAATTCTACCAGGGAAACGGCCTGGTCAAGGGAACTGTGAAAATCGGTAACCGTACAGTGGACCTGATGAACATCAGCATACCCATACTGAATATATACGCCAAGGATGATCACCTGGTGCCGCCTGATTCATCCCGCGCGCTGGCCGGTTGCACGGCTTCGGAAGACTACTCGGAACTGGAATTCCCTGGTGGCCATATCGGTATCTATGTCAGCGGCAAGGCCCAGAAAATGATTCCGCCCGCTGTTGGAAAATGGCTGGATGAGCGGATCAAGTAGGAAGCCCTACCTCTAATCCATTTTTTCACAGTCGAAAAAAAACCCGCAACCTTTTTCAAAGTTGCGGGTTTTTGTTTACTCTTTAATTCAATTACCGCCTAGCTGGCCGGTATGAACGTAGAATTCGACTTGATGCCCTTCTCATACCAGCTTGAACACTTTTCCTTGTATTCGTTCATGATGTCAGTGGTATTTCTGGCGATGCCCATGACCTTGCCGCTCATGTCGGCACTGATCTCGGACTGACTGCCCAGCACGTCCTTGATGTCCTTTGCGCTGCCCAGCAATTTCATCTGGGTGGTGACGTTTTCAATCATCAGGTTGGCCAGGGCCAGCTGCTGTTCACAGATTTCCTCAAAGGTCCTGGTGTTGATTTCCGCAAGTTCCTTGGTGGATTGATAAGAAGCCTGGCCCATTTGGTTCAGTTTCTCGATCATTTCATTTTTGATGTCTTTACTCATGTGTTCTATCTCCGCTGTCATTTGATGGATGTTGTGCGTCGCAACAATATTGCAAAGCAGCATAGACTCTGTGAAATCACATGTCAAGGGATTAATACTTGACGTGTAGTGGTAAATAGATTTTTAAAACAATGAGTTAGACGTGATTACCCGGTGTGGATAATAATCTTTTCAGCCATCAGGTACTGGCCGGAGCGGAGAGTTTCATTTCTTCTTGTTTTTATCGTTACTGCTTTTGCTGAGTCCCGCCGCCTCGTAGAAACTTTTTTGCATGTCATGCCACATTTCCAGGTTTTTCTGGGTCAACTCGGTCATGGCCGTAACCGGATTGGTTGTGGAATTCTGCAACTGCTCCTGGATTTTCTTCTGTTGACTGGCAAACATATTCAGACTCTGGGAGAGGAATTGTGAAGCAACGCCCTGAACAGAGTCCCCGTAAAAACGGATGATCTTGGTCAGTGAATCGGTACTGAATATCGGTTCGCCGCCATGTTCCTGCTCGGCAATGATCTGCAACAATACGCTGCGGGTGAGGTCTTCCTCGGACTTCACATCCACCACGGTAAAATCCTTGCCCTGTAAAACCAGTTGCTTGAGGTCTTCCATGGTGATGTATTTACTGACCTCTGTATCGTACAGGCGCCGGTTCGGGTATTTCTTGATTATGCGTTTGTCACTCACGTCGATTCACTTTTGGTTGGTGTTTGGAAAACAATACAGACGTCCCTGTCTTTTATTCTATCTGATCATGTCACTGTGTGTCCCTACATCATATGCTGGCCGCCATTGACCGAAATATCGGCGCCGGTGATGAAACCGGCGTGATCGGAGCAGATAAAGGTGATGATTGCGGCGATTTCCTCCGGGGTACCGAGACGGCCTACCGGGATCTGGGCAATGATCTTTTCGCGTATCTCTTCCGGCACAGCCATGACCATATCGGTGGCAATATAGCCGGGTGAGACTGAATTAACGGTGACGCCCTTACGTGCGACTTCCTGGGCCAGCGACATGGTAAATCCGTGCATGCCGGCCTTGGTGGTCGTATAGTTTGTCTGGCCTATCTGGCCTTTCTGACCGTTAATGGAACTGATATTGACGATTCTGCCCCAACCACGGCTGGTCATGCCTTCCACGATCGGTTGACAGATATTATAGAGACTGTCGAGGTTGATGCGCATTACCTGGTCCCATTGCTCCTTGGTCATTTTTCTCAACGTTGTGTCCTTTGTAATACCGGCATTATTGACAACGATGTCAATGGGGCCGACATTGTTCTCAATGTCTTCGACCATTTTGCGGCAACCTTCCGTGTCGGTCACGTCTACCTGGTAGATATGCACGTCCAGACCGGCGTCCTGCATTTCTTTCTTGAAGGCCTGGGCTTTTTCCTCGTTACGATAGTTGGTGGTCACCTTCGCCCCGGATTCCGCCAGTTGTTTACATATTGCCGCACCGATACCACCGGTACCGCCGGTGACGAGAGCTGTTTTTCCTGTGAGATCTGTTTGCATGATGATTACCTCTCTACCGCTAGTGCAACACCCTGACCGCCGCCAATACACAGCGTGGCCAGACCCTTGCTGGAGCCGGAGCGTTTCAATTCATGAAGGAGCGTCACCAGGCAGCGGCAACCGGAGGCCCCGATTGGATGCCCTATGGCAATGGCGCCACCGTTTACATTCACCTTGGCGGGATCCCAGCCGACATCCCTGTTGACGGAGATGGCCTGGGCGGCAAAGGCCTCATTGGCCTCTATCAGATCCAGATCATCTACAGACCAGCCGGCTTTCTCCAGGCATTTTTTCGATGCCGGTATCGGACCGGTACCCATGATGGTGGGATCAACACCGGCGGAAGTGTAGGCCCTGATGGTGGCCAGGGGCTCAAGACCGAGTTCGTTAGCCTTGCTCTCGGACATCACCAGAACTGCGGCGGCGCCGTCATTGATACCGGAAGCATTACCCGCAGTAACTGTTCCGTCCTTATCGAAAGCGGGGCGGAGTTTAGCCAGTCCTTCGGCAGTAATGCCGTCACGGGGAAACTCGTCCTGATCGAAAATGACCGGATCGCCCTTGCGCTGGGGAATTTCCACGGGGATGATTTCTTCCTTGAACTTGCCCGCCTTGCGTGCCGCTTCACATTTCTGCTGGGTTGCGGCGGCGAATTCATCCTGTTCTTCACGGGTGATACCGTATTTTTTGGCGATATTTTCCGCGGTTGTGCCCATGTGGTAGTTATTGAATGCCTCCCAGAGGCCGTCCACGATCATCGTATCCAGCATCTTCCAGTCGCCCATTTTCGTGCCGTTGCGGGAATTGGGCAGCACATGCGGGGCCATGGACATGTTTTCCTGGCCACCGGCGATAATGATATCAGCGTCGCCGCATTTAATGGCCTGGGCCGCCAGATGCACCGATTTCAGGCCGCTGCCACAAACCTTGTTGATGGTCATACTGGGCACAGTGTTGGGCAGGCCGGCGATTATGGAGGCCTGGCGTGCGGGATTCTGCCCCATCCCGGCGGTCAGCACCTGACCGAGAATGACCTCATCCACCTGCTCGGGGTCAATGCCGGATCTCTCCAGAACGGCTTTAATGACGGCGGCACCAAGTGTGTGTGCCGGGGTACCCGCAAGACTTCCCCCGAATACGCCGACGGCGGTTCGGGCTGCGGCAACAATAACGACGTTATCTGACATGATATATCTCCTGGATTAGCTGTCTTGTTCTCGATCATTAGAACAGATTAACAGCGATAATATTTTGATTGACCGGTTAATACTGATTTACAGAGGCCGGGGCGCAGAGCATTTACGCTGCACTGCACAAAAAAGCTCGAGAATGGTATCAGATTAAAATTTAACATACTACCCTGCCACTGATCCTGATCAATGAATTCTGACACATCCATGGATACAGGGTAATAACAAGGTGTGTCAGCAGGATTTGCGCATCGATACCTGGACACACTGATGTGGAGTCGGCTCATTTCATAATTCAGGAGCCGATTCATTCCTAGAAATGCAACGTCCGGTTGTCCACGGCCAGAGCCGCTTCGTGCATGGCCTCGGACAGGGTGGGATGGGCATGGATGGTAAGGGCGATGTCCTCGGTGCTGCCCTCGAATCCCATGGCCAATACGGATTCGGCAATCAATTCCGAGGCGTTGGGGCCGATAATATGGACCCCGAGGATGCGGTCGGTTGCGGCGTCGCCTATGATTTTCACAATCCCGGTCGTATCCCCCATGGAGCGGGCGCGGCCGTTGGCGGCGAACGGGAAGGTACCGGTACGGAATTCACGCCCCTCGTTGCTGAGGTCCTGTTCCGTTTTGCCTACCCAGGCAATTTCCGGCCAGGTATAGATAACCCAGGGAATGATGTCGTAATTCATGTGCCCGTGTTTGCCAGCGATGCGCTCAGCAACGGCAACACCTTCCTCGGAGGCTTTATGTGCCAACATGGGGCCGCGCACCACGTCACCGACTGCGTACACATCAGGCAGATTGGTGCGGCAGAGTTCATCAACGTGGATAAAGCCACGGTCATCAAGTTCCAGACCCGCCTCGGCGGCGCCGAGACCCTCCGTATTCGGCTTACGACCGACGGCGACAATGAGTTTATCGACATTGATCTGCTGTTTCTCGCCGTTTTGCTCATAGTTGACCGTCACCTGCAAGCTGTCCGTGCCGGTGCCGGTGACGCGGGCGCCGAGACGGATGTCCAGGCCCTGCTTCTTCAATGTTTTATGTGCGATAGTGGCAATCTCGCGATCCACCGGCGCCAGGAATTCTCCCAGTGCTTCGAGGATAATGACCTCTGACCCCAGGCGTTTCCAGACACTGCCCAGTTCCAGGCCGATGACGCCGGCGCCAATTACACCCAGGCGTCTGGGTGTTTCCCTGAAATCCAGGGCGCCGGTGGAATCGACGATGCGATTATTATCTATGGGCGCCGGGGGGATCCTCACCGGCACCGAGCCGGTGGCGATGATGATGCTGCCGGCCTGGACCACGGTTTTGGGAGCGCTCTCATCCGTTGAGGCGGTGACCTCAACCTGCTTTTCCCTGCCGAGCCGGCCCCGGCCTTGCAGCCACGTGACCTGGTTTTTTCTGAATAGCCCGGCAATGCCCTGGGTCAGCATGTGCACGATTTTGTCCTTGCGGGCCACCATCTTGTTGACATCGATGGTGACGCCGGAGGCACTGATGCCATGGTCGCCGGCCTCATGCTTGATGTGGTGGAAGTGGTGCGAGGAGTCGAGCAGGGCTTTTGAAGGAATGCAGCCGACGTTCAGGCAGGTACCACCCAGGGCCGGCTCGCCCTGTTTATTGATCCAGTCGTCGACACAGGCGGTCTTCAGACCCAGCTGCGCACATCGTATGGCGGCCACGTAGCCACCGGGACCGCCGCCTATAACTACTACATCGTATTGATCCATGTATCGGTATTCCTAGATTTGTAACAGCAGCCGGGCCGGGTCTTCCAGTTGCTCCTTGACCGTGACCAGGAACTGCACGGCTTCACGACCGTCGATAATGCGGTGGTCATAGGACAGGGCCAGGTACATCATCGGCCGGATCACCACTTCGCCGTGCTCGGCGACCGGGCGTTCCTGGATCTTGTGCATGCCCAGAATGGCGCTTTGCGGTGGATTCAGGATCGGCGTGGATAACAGCGAACCGAAGATACCGCCGTTGGTAATGGTGAAGGTGCCGCCGGTCAGGTCCTCCATGGTCAATGTGGCCTGCTGGGCTTTTTCACCCAGCTCGCGGATAGTGCTCTCGACCCGGGCCAGTGACAGTGTATCGGCGTCACGGACGATGGGCACCACCAGACCGCGTGGAGAACTGACAGCAATACCGATATCGAAGTAGTTATGATAGAGGATGTCAGTGCCGTCCACCGACGCGTTAACAACGGGAAATTTTTTCAGCGCTTCCACGGCAGCCTTGGTGAAAAATGACATGAAGCCCAGGCGCACACCGTGAGTCTTCTCGAACTCCTCCTTGTAACGCTCACGCAAATCCATCACCGGTTTCATATTGACCTCGTTGAACGTCGTGAGGATGGCGTTTTCGTGCTGGGCGCTGAGCAGGCGCTCGGCGACCCGTTGACGCAGGCGGGTCATCTTGACGCGTTCCTCGGAGCGGCCTGATATCGTTGTCTTCGTTACCGGCGCTGCGGCTGTTTCCGGCGTCGTTGCAGGCGCTGCCGATGAAGGTTCAGAAGTGGCCGCAGCCGTCGTTGGTTGTTCTGTTTCCGGGGCCCGTGGTGTGGATTCAGTCGGCGGCTGTGTCGCGGTTGTATCGACGGCAGGGGCGGTGTTCGCTTGTTGTGTACCGGTGTCCGGTTGTGCGGATGAGGAAGACGCACTGGCCGCTGTCGCGTCCACACCGGTTTCGTCCATGTAATTCTGTACGTCTTCCCTGGTCAGCCGACCGTCGCTGTTGGCATCCCGGATCTCGGAGGCGTCCAGATTGAAGTTCTCGATCATGTTACGGGCGGCCGGGCTCATTTTCGGCAATTCGTCTTCATGTGCCTCGTTCAAGACCGGCAATTCCTGTTGCTGCGGGGTGGAGGCCCGGGCCGGTTCAGCTGCCGCGGCTGCTGAAGTTTCCGCTGATTTCGAATCACCGGCTGTAGCCTCGGTATCAATGTGAGCGATGACCTCATCGCTGGTGACGTTTTCCCCGTTCTGGCGGATGACATCAACCAGAACGCCGTTATTGGGCGCGGCGACCTCAAGCGTGACCTTGTCGGTTTCGATGTCAATCAGGCTGTCGCCCCGTTGCACCGGGTCACCGGGTTGTTTGTGCCAGGTCATGAGCGTTGCCTCGGCAACCGATTCCGCCAACATGGGTACTTTCACTTCAACTAACACGGTTTACTCCTGAGATTGGGTTAAGCAAGATATTGCGCTAGCCGGTCCAGGCATTATTCCTGCGCGCGGCCTCAATCTTGTCAAGCTGTAAGGCATCAGAGATAAGCTGTTCCTGTTGTTCCCTGTGCATGTTCATGTGTCCGGTGGCAGGCGAGGCCGAGTAGAAGCGGCCCGCGTAACCAAAGACATGGTGGTCTTCCAGACATCCAAGCATAGTGCCACGCGATTGCATGTAATACCAACTGCCCTGGTTTTTAGGTTCTTCCTGGACCCAGAGAACCTGCTTCAGGTTCCGATAGCGCTGAATAGTGGCTTCCACGGCTGTCTTCGGGAAAGGAAACAGTTGCTCGATGCGGGCAATGGCGATATTGCTGAGTTCGTTCTTGCGCCGGGCCTCGAGCAGATCGTAGTAGACCTTGCCGGTGCAAAACAACAGCCGGCTGACCTCGTCCGGGTCAATGTCATCGACCTCGTCGATGACCGTCTGAAATCCACCCTCGGTAAGGTCAGTGAGTGGCGAGGCAGACAGTTTGTGTCGCAACAGGCTTTTCGGGCTCATGACGATGAGTGGTTTACGGTAGGGCCGCAGCACCTGGCGCCGGAGCATGTGAAACATCTGCGCTGCCGTGCTGGGGACGCAGACATGCATGTTTTCCTGGGCGCACAACTGCAGAAAACGTTCCAGGCGCGCCGAGGAATGTTCCGGTCCCTGGCCGTCGTAACCGTGGGGAAGAAAGACTACCAGACCGCAGTAACGGCCCCATTTGGCCTCACAGGAACTGATGAACTGGTCAAAGACCACCTGGGCGCCATTGGCAAAATCGCCAAACTGGGCTTCCCAGATTACCAGTGTATTGGGTTCGGCGGAACTGTAGCCGTATTCATAGGCAAGCACCGCTTCCTCGGACAGCGTGGAGTTAATCACCAGGAACCTGGCCTGGTGTTCGGTGACGTATTGCAGCGGCACATGCAGGTCACCGTTTTTCATATTATGGATAACGGCATGACGGTGAAAAAAAGTCCCCCTGGCGCTGTCCTGTCCTGAAATGCGCACGTCATGGCCCTGTTCCAGCAATGAGGCATAGGCCATGTGTTCGGCAAAGCCCCAGTCAAACGCTACCTCGCCCGCGCCCATCCTGCGGCGATTTTCCATGAGCTTGTTGACTGCCGGATGCAGTTCGAAATCCGCCGGGACAGCAGTAATGCGTTCCGTGTAACGTTCCACGTCTTTTAGGTGCAGACAGGTCTCTACAGGGTAGTCCCACGGTGTGTTGCGGTACTTGTCAAAATTGATGGCATAATCGGTGTGCGTAATATCGACCCGTGTCCCTGCCACCATCTGGTTGCTTTCCAGCGATTCAATATAGACTTTCTCAATCTGTTCCGCATCATCCGCGGTGATCACCCGTTCATCTATCAACTGCTCGGTGTATAGCTCGCGGACCGGCTTATGTGAGCGGATTTTCTGGTACATGATGGGCTGGGTGGCCGCCGGTTCATCAGCCTCGCTATGACCGTGCTTGCGGTAGCACACCAGGTCGATGACGATATCCTTCTTGAATTTCATGCGGTAATCCAGCGCCAGTTCGGCGATGAACACCACCGCCTCCGGATCGTCTCCATTGACGTGAAAAATGGGCGCCTGGACCATCTTGGCGACATCGGTACAGTACAGGGTGGAGCGCGAGTCCAGGGCGTCGCTGGTGGTAAAGCCGATCTGGTTATTGACGATGACATGAATCGTGCCGCCGGTTTTATAACCGCTGGTTTGTGAGAGATTCAAGGTTTCCATGACCACGCCCTGGCCTGCAAAGGCGGCATCCCCGTGCAAGAGTACGGGCATCACCTGTTCATGGACGAAGTCATCACGCCGTGCCTGACGGGCGCGTACGGATCCTTCCACCACTGGATCAATGATTTCCAGATGTGAAGGATTAAAAGCCAGGGTCAGGTGTACCGGGCCACCACGGGTGGCGATATCGGAAGAGTATCCGAGGTGATATTTGACGTCGCCGGATTCATATTCAATCACCTGGCGCCCCTCGAATTCCTCGAACAGATCTCCGGGCTGCTTGCCGATGATGTTGACCAGCACGTTAAGCCGGCCCCGGTGGGCCATACCGATGACGACTTCCTTGATGCCGGCGGCGCCGGAGGACTGGACCAGTTCATCGAGCAGCGGGATTACGCTTTCACCGCCTTCGAGGGAGAAGCGTTTTTGTCCGACGTACTTGGTGTGCAGGTATTGCTCCAGGGCGGTAGCCGCGATGATCCGGCCAAGTATGCGATTTTTCTGTTTGTCGTCGAACTCCGGGTTGCCCTCACATCCTTCCAGACGATCCTGTATCCAGCGCTTCTGCTCGGTTTCATTGATGTGCATGTACTCGGCGCCGATGGTGCCGCAATAGGTGTTCTTGAGCCGGGCGATAATGTCCCTGAGGGTGGCGGTATCCGGCCCTACCAGCGATCCGGTGTTGAATACCGTGTCCATGTCGGAATCGAGTAACTGGTGATGTTCCGGGTTGAGTTCCGGAATTTCAGGCCGTTCGTACTGGTTCAGGGGATCCAGGACGGCATTGCGGTGGCCAAGGAAACGGTGGGCGTTGATCAACTGCAGTACCGAAACCTGTTTTTTGTCATGGTCCTTGTCCGCACTGCCAGCGTCAGGGGCAGGTGCGCACCTGCCGCTGGCAATATCGTCCTTCAGGCGCTGGCGGATCAGGCTGTGAGAACGGTCCCGGTCACCGCCATCGCTGCTGAGACGATCAAAGTAATCCCGCCAGGCCGAAGAAACCCTGGCGGGATCAGCCAGATAGTCTTCATAGAGCTGCTCAATGAACCAGGCGTTGCCGCTGTAAAGAAAATGACTGTCAATCATGATGGTGTGAATATACAGGTAATATGGTGCCGGAAAGCGTCCAGGGTGTACCTGGAGGGTGTCCGAAATTCCCTGCTCAGGCGATGTATTGTATACCTCCCGGTAACACTTCTTTATGAGTCAATGGGTAAATTGTAAAATCTTATGTTATTTTATCAGTCCCGTGCATAAGTTTATACAAAGTAACGGGAATGTCATTCATTACTTGCGTATTATACCAGCTTGCCGCATGTATTAACTCTTGCCTGTAGCTCTGGCTCGCCTGTATGCTGTGAAAATAAAAAGCTTGTATACCCGCCTCAAGGGGAGGCTGTCAGTAATATCAATCAGTTAGCCTTTGGAGATGTTCAGATGTCTGAGACCGTAACTATAACCGATAATAAAACCGGGAAATCACTGGAATGTCCGGTATTGCGCGGTACCTATGGCGCACCGGTCATTGAAACCAAAAAGCTCTACAGCGAACTTGGCATGTTCACATTCGATCCCGGTTTCGTCACCACGGCGGCCTGTCGCAGCGCCATTACCTATCTGGATGGTGAAGAGGGTATCCTCCTGCACCGGGGTTATCCGATCGAACAACTGGCCGAACATAGCTCCTACCTTGAGCTGTGTTACCTGCTCCTGCACGGTGAGCTTCCCACGCAAACCGAATTTGAAAATTTCCGTGCCGAACTGAATCGCAGAAATCTCGTGCACGAGCACCTGGAACGCTTCTATGCCGGTTATCGTTACGATGCACATCCCATGTCCATTCTGATCGGTGTGACCGGGGCCCTGTCATCCTATTACCACGAGGCCCTCGATATAAACGATCCGGAGGATCGCATTCTGACGGCGCACCGTGTGATAGCCAAAATGCCGATATTAGCCGCGCACTGTTACAAACATTCAGTCGGTCACCCGTTCGTGTATTCAAGAAGCGACCTGACCTATGTCGAAAATTTCCTGAACATGATGTTTTCGGTTCCATGCCGGGATTTTACCCCCAATCCGGTTGCTGTAAAGGCGCTGGATTTGTTGATGATCCTGCATGCCGATCATGAACAAAATGCATCCACATCGACGGTGCGCCTGGCCGGCAGCGCCGAGGCCAATCCGTTTGCCTGCGTTGCCGCCGGTATCGTCACCCTGTGGGGCAGGGCGCACGGCGGCGCCAACGAGGCTGTCATCCGGATGCTCGAGGAAATCGACGATGTGAAGAATATTCCGCAATTCATAGACCGGGCCAAGGACAAGGATGACCCGTTCCGGCTGATGGGATTCGGCCACCGTGTCTACAAGAACTTTGACCCGCGGGCCAAAATCATCCGCAAGGCCTGTCATGAGCTTCTGGATGAACTTGAGGGCATTGATCTGCCCATGTTCGAAATTGCCATGGAACTGGAAAGAATCGCACTTGAAGATAATTATTTCATCGAGCGTAAACTCTATCCGAATGTCGATTTTTACTCGGGGATCATTCTCAAGGCCCTGAATATTCCCACCAGCATGTATACTGTCATGTTCGCCCTGTCCCGCTCTGTCGGCTGGATTTCCCAGTGGCTGGAAATGATGGATGATCCGGATTTTCGCATAGGCCGCCCCCGCCAGCTGTACGTGGGCTCCGAGACACGGGAATACGTACCTATAGACAAGCGCTGATACCATCAAACCAGTACGGGAGATTTTTTATGAAGCAACCGGTAAGGGTCGCAGTTACAGGTGCGGCCGGTCAGATTGGATATTCACTGCTTTTCCGCATTGCCTCCGGAGAAATGCTTGGCACTGATCAACCTGTGGTCCTGCATCTACTGGAAGTCACACCGGCGATGAAGGCACTGGAAGGCGTGGTCATGGAAATCGAGGACTGTGCATTCCCGCTGGTCAGCGATTTTGTACTGGCCGACGATGCCAATGTCGCATTCAAGGACGTCAATTTCGCATTGCTGGTCGGCGCCAAACCGCGAGGTCCGGGTATGGAGCGCAGCGATTTGCTGGAGGCCAATGGCGGTATTTTTAAAATTCAGGGCCAGGCATTGAATGACCATGCCAGCCGTGACGTGCGCGTGGTTGTGGTGGGGAACCCGGCCAACACCAACGCCCACACGGCCATGCTCAGCGCACCGGACCTGGATTCCCGCAACTTCACTGCCCTGACCCGTCTGGACCACAACCGGGCGCTGGCTCAGCTGGCTGCCAAAACCGGTACAGGTGTCAGTGAAATTCAAAGAATGACCATCTGGGGCAACCACTCCACTACCCAGTATCCGGACATCAGTCATACCATGGTAGCCGGCAAACCGGCTAAAGACCTTGTCGATCATGACTGGTATGCCAATGAATATATCCCGCGGGTTGCCAAACGCGGGGCCGAAATCATTGATGCCCGTGGCGCTTCCAGTGCCGCCTCTGCAGCCAATGGCGCGATTGATCACATTCATGACTGGGTGCTGGGAACGCCCGATGATGACTGGGTCAGCATGGCCGTGCCCAGCGACGGCAGTTACGGTATTCCCGATGGCCTGATGTATTCATTCCCGGTGACCTGCAAGGATGGTGACTACAGTATCGTTCAGGGGCTTTCGATAGACGAGTTCAGCCAGTCGAAAATGGATGCCACGCAAAAGGAACTGGAGGAAGAACGCGACGCGGTCGCGGCGATCCTGACTTAGCTACTAGCAACAAGCTACTAGCGACTAGCAACAAGTGAAAAGAGGCGTTCTTCTTGTAGCTTGTAGCTAGTGGCTGTCCCGCAGGCTGATGATCGGCCAGTTATGTTCGCCGGCATGAGCGCGTAGCCGGTCGTCCGGGTCCACGGCCACGGCATGATCACAAAATTCAAGCAACGGGATATCGTTGTGGGAGTCGCTGTAGAACCAGCTTTCACAAAGACTGGCCTCCTGCTGCTGTAGCCACGCCCGCAAGCGCATGACCTTGCCCTCGCGATAGGAAGGCACGTCGAAACTCCTGCCGGTAAATCGGCCGTCCTGCAACTCGGTTTCCGTGGCAATGAGGTTGTCGATCTCCAGGATTTTTGCGATGGGTGCGGTCAGAAAGCGATTGGTTGCCGTGATAATCATGAGTGTATGGCCTTCGTCGCGGTGCCGGCGGATCAGTTCCCGGCCGCGTTCCAGGATGACCGGCCGGATCTTGCTGTCAATATACGCCCGGCGCCGGTCCTCGAGTTCAGCCAGTGATTTTCCCGCCAGCGGGCCAAGCTGGAATTGCAAAAAGGCGTCCATATCGAGTTTGCCGGCCAGATAATCGCGATAAAACCGGTCGTGCCCGGCATGGTATTCAGCGGCATCCACGTAGTTATGTTCACACAGGTATTCACCCCAGAGATAATCGCTGTCTCCAGCCAGCAGGGTATTGTCCAGATCAAATAATGCAAGTTTCAAGGATTACACTCTCCTCTGGGGATAATAAACGTAAAATGCCGGGGTATTACATTATGCAACGAAATCTGTATTCATCATATGATGTCATCGAATTGCGCTGTTACCGCATTTTGTGAAAAAATCAGCTCACTGAAATTGATGTAAAGACCATGCAACTGTAATGATTGACAAAGAAGGCTATCGTGCAAATGTGGGGATAATCCTCTGTAATGACACAGGGCAGTTGTTCTGGGGCCGCCGGGTTGGCGGCAGTAATACCTGGCAGTTTCCCCAGGGCGGGATCAAGAAACATGAAACCGCTGAAAAGGCCATGTACAGGGAGCTTCGCGAGGAAGTGGGGCTGTCGCCGGATGACGTAAAAATACTGGCCTGCACGGAGGACTGGTTGCGTTATACATTGCCAAAAAGATTCATTCGTTCCAACAGTTTTCCTGTGTGCATCGGCCAGAAGCAAATCTGGTACCTGTTGCGGCTGGTATCAAATGACAGCAAGGTAAAACTCAACTGCAGCAGTAAACCGGAGTTTGATGACTGGCGCTGGGTCGATTACTGGTACCCGATCAATAATATCGTTGATTTCAAGCGCAATGTTTATGTTCAGGCACTGGAACAGCTGGAAATGTTTCTCAAGAGCATGATGCCGCCCGGGCGCTAGTTTGACTTTAACCCGGCCGCTTTCTCTTCACTGTCTGCCCCGGCCTGCTGCTGACGATTTGCAATCATCACCATCAGGCTCCTGAGCATCACCTGTGCTTCCCGGTTCTTCATGTTGTAGATGTATCGTTGCGTAAAATGCGGGTTGATGTTGCGCTCACCCATATCAGTGTCCAGTTGTACGAGGATAGCGCTGCATTCGTCCAGGACACGGTCAGAGATCAGCCTGGGATCATCGGAGGTTGAACTGTAAAGGACCGTTTTTTCCTGCAGGCACGCAGAATAGTCACCATGGGCTATATTGACCAGTTCCCAGTCGTCTCCGGTCATGTCAGCAGGGGTCCTGAATTCATCCGCACGGATGACAGACAATGGCAGTATTGTCATTATGATTGAGATAATAACCGGTTCCAGTTTCATCAGATTTTCCCGTATACAGGTGATTGTAATTATAACGAAATGTGTATTTAATAGCGCATCATTTCAGGGGTCGCTTCCGTAATTTGTCATCTTACATATCGAGCTGTTCGGGAAATTTCAATGCAATTGCAAAATCTGGATATTTCTACGCCTGCCTTTGTATACGATCTGGATAGTATCAATGCCCGGGTGAATCTGCTCAGGGAAGTTGCCGACCAGCGCTCTCTGCGGATCCTTTATTCCATCAAATCGGCATCTTTTTCAACACTCCTTGAATCTATCGCCAACAGACTGCAGGGACTGGCAACGAGTTCATTATTTGAATCCAGACATGCCAGGAAAGTCCTGGGTGATCGTGGTGAAGTGCATCTGAGCACAGTAGTCGTCCTCCCGGAACAGATCGAAGAACTGTCTATGTATTGTAATGCTATCAACATCAATTCCCTGGAACAATGGCAACGTCATGGTTCGATGTTGAAGGACCGGATTGAGTGTGGATTACGCATTAATCCCATGACGGATTATGTTAATGATTCGCGTTTTGATCCCTGTCGGAAAAATTCCAAACTGGGCGTGCCGCTGGATCAAATCATACGACTGCTAAAAAATGACAGCCGGAGTCTGGCTGGTCTTAACGGGCTGCAATTTCATAACAATTGTGAATCCAGGGAATTCAGCCAGCTGGTCGAAACCTGCCGGTTGTTGCTGGACTCGTGCGGTAATTTGATACGCCGCATGGAATGGATCAATATCGGCGGTGGTTACCTGTTTAATGAACACTGTGATATGCAGTGGCTGACTGACGCAGTCATACTGCTGGAAGAAGCCGGGGTAGAGCGGGTTTATTTCGAACCCGGCAAGGCGATTGTCGGTGATACGGGATACCTGGTTGCCTCGGTGGTGGATATCTTCAGAAGTGGAGACAGGGACATTGCCATTCTGGATTGCTCGGTTAACCACGTGCCGGAAGTCTTCGAGTTTCAGTATCGCCCGGAAATATATCCGGAGTGCAATGACGGGGAGTACATTTACCGTCTCGCCGGTATGACCTGCCTGAGTGGCGATCTGTTCGGTGATTACCGGTTCGAGCATCCGCTGGAACTGGGAGACAGAATCATTTTCAGGGATATGGGCGCCTATATGTTTGTCAAGGCCAGCATGTTTAATGGTTTCAATATCCCCCCTGTGTATTTACACAGCAAATCAATGGGGCTGGAGCTCATCAATGAGCAGGGCTACGAAGACTACCGGCGGCGTTTGACCTGAAGGTCTTGTCAGGACGCAACGCCATTGAACAAAGACAGGTTTACTGCCTGTCTTTGTTCCAATTAATGTCGATGCCACCTACTGCAACAGGCTGCGTAACATCCAGGCATTTTTTTCATGTACCTGCATTCGTTGTGTCAGCAGGTCTGCCGTGGGTTCATCGTTGGCTTCCTCTACCGAGGGAAAGATGCTCCGCGCTGTCCTGACCACTGTTTCCTGACCTTCAACCAGTTGTCGAACCATATCCTCTGCAGCAGGTGTGCCGGTTTCCTCCCTGATAGCTGAAAGTTCCGAAAACTGTTTATAGGAACCGGGAGCGGGGCAATCCAGTGCCCGGATACGTTCTGCGATCTCGTCGACGGCCAGTGCCAGTTCGGTATAGTGTTGTTCAAACAGGGTATGCAGCGTGGAAAACATGGGCCCGGTAACGTTCCAGTGAAAATTATGAGTTTTCAAATACAGCGTATAACTGTCTGCCAGAAGTCTGGACAGGCCGTCTGCTATTTTTTTGCGCTGGGGTTCCGTGATTCCGATATCTACTTGCATGGATTTTCTCCTCTATTATGAACTACCATAGGCCTCATTATAGTCGTTTGAAATCTTTGTATAAAACAATAAATTTTATTAAAGTGATAGAGAATAACTATTATATGATCGGACTGTTGAGTGTGAGCGCATATTACCATAACCCCGGCACCATTATTATGGTGTTCTGCTGATGCTGAAATATGCCGCTTTGTTGCTCCGGCATTTTTTTCTGTTGACCTGTTTCAAACGTAATCCACAGGATCTGCCGGCTTCGGATGCGTTTTTGGCTATTATAGTCCCCGTTTATCTTTTGACAGGCAGTTTGCATAACAGTATTCACGAAACATTTTTCCGCAGTTCCATCATTGGTATTCTGGATATCCTGTTCCTGGTCTTTTTTGTTTATCTGGTTCTGAAAATGTTCAATTATCCGCAACGCTGGTCGCAAACTGTTACCGCAATGGCCGGTAGTGGAATCATCCTGACCCTGTTCGCAGTTCCGGTTTCGCTGGGGCTTGTTCATTACCAGGATGGCAGTCTCTATATGTTACTGGCATTTTTGATGTTGTTTCTTTTTGCCTGGAGTCTGTGCGTGCATGCTCACATTCTCAGGCATGCCCTGGAGCTGCCATTTAATGCAGGATTTATTTTTGCATTCGTTTATAACCTGCTGTCGTTTATGGTGATCGGCACCTTGTTACAGATTCAGGGGACTGCATGAGAATCCATATCCTGGGTATTTGCGGGACATTCATGGGCGGTATCGCCCTGATAGCCAGGGCTCTGGGCCATGAAGTCACAGGTTCGGACAGCAACATTTATCCTCCCATGAGCACACTGCTGGATAAACAGGGTATCAATGTAAAAAACGGTTACCGGGTTGAACACCTGCAACCTGTTCCCGATATCGTGATTGTTGGTAATACGATGTCACGCGGCAATGATGTTGTAGAATATATGCTGAACACAAAAATGCCGTTTACCTCCGGCCCGCAGTGGTTGAGCGAACATGTTCTGAAACAGCATCATGTGCTGGCGGTATCCGGTACACATGGTAAAACCACGACGACCAGCATGTTGGCCTGGATCCTCGAGTATGCCGGGTTGAGCCCGGGATTTCTGATTGGTGGTGTAGCTGAAAATTTTAATACTTCTGCGCGTACAGGGCAGGGCGATTATTTCGTAGTCGAAGCGGATGAATATGACACCGCATTTTTCGACAAGCGATCCAAGTTTATCCACTATTGCCCCGACACCCTGGTGATAAACAACCTGGAATTCGATCATGCCGATATCTTTCCCGATCTCGAGTCGATCAAGATGCAGTTTCGCTATCTGTTACGTATTGTTCCCGGCAATGGTCGCGTGATTTATCATGAGGGGAATGACAACATCACCGATTTACTCAGCGGTGGTTTCTGGTCGGAATCACAAACCTTTTCCGCTGTGGCTGGTGACTGGTGCGTCGGCAAGCATACGCCTGACTATTCGGGGTTTTCCGTTGTTCATGACAAAATTGATGCCGGCACGGTGAAGTGGTCGCTTATCGGTGAACACAACGCGGAAAATGCCCTGGCTGCCATTGCTGCTGCCGCCCATGTCGGTGTGTCGGCACAGGTCAGCATCGCGGCCCTGGAAAAATTCAGAAACGTAAAACGTCGTCTTGAGAGACTCGGTGAAGTTAACGGGATTATTGTCTATGATGATTTTGCCCATCACCCTACAGCTATCCATACGACCCTGGTGGCGTTGCGTAACAAGGTGGGTAAACAGCGAATACATATTGTTCTGGAACCGCGATCCAATACCATGAAGGCCGGAGTTCACAGTCGAACGTTGGGGCCGGCACTGGACCCGGCTGATTTCTGTTATATTTTTCAATCTGCGGAAGTAAAATGGAACATCGCTGATTCTATATCCGCAAACGGAAACAGGCGCCGGGTTTTTACATCGACAGATGACATTATCACTGCACTGATGCAAAACTGTGAACCGGGCGACCACATTGTCATTATGAGCAATGGTGGTTTTGAGAGTATCCATCAACGGCTTTTACAGCGGTTGAAGGGAGTTTGAAAAGCATTCCATTATTCCCGCTGAATGCCGTGCTCTTCCCGGACGGTGTATTACCCCTGCGCATTTTTGAACCACGTTACCTGGATATGATCAGTGAATGCCTGAAAGCCGGAAGCGAATTTGGTGTGGTATTGATCAGGCAGGGCAGGGAAGCCGGTGAAGTCACGCAAGTACATAACATCGGAACGCTTGCCAGGATCGTGGATTTCCAGAGCAATGAAGACGGATTGCTGGAAATAGTCGTAACCGGGGATCGTCGATTTCGTGTCATGAACAGCAGTGTCAGCGCAAACCGGCTTTTACGCGCCGATCTTACCGTGCTCGGGCAGATGGATAATCCTGAATTCCCGGTTGAGTATGAACTGCTGGCAAAGATGTTAAGGGAAATCCTGGAAAAATTCGGACTGGATACTGCGCATCAGCACCGACGTTTCGAGGAGCCGTACTGGGTGGGATCCCGGCTGGCAGAAATTCTGCCGATCGGTACCGGGGAACGTCAACGATTACTGGAGATGGATGATCCGGTGCAAAGACTGGATCACCTGCAAAATACAATTGCACGCATGGAACTCGATCAATAATCGTATCGCACTGTCAGGGTAAAGGAATCCTCCTCGAAGTCCTCGCGCAGGTAACGGCTGGCGTATTCGATACTGGCCGTAAGTCCGAAGTCACTGTAATAGCGCAGACCGGTGCTGAAGAAAATATCATCCCGGTCATTGTCCGGCTGAGGACCGGCTGAGAGCCGAATTTTATCTTCCTGGAAATCGTATTCATAGATGGCGGAAACATAAGGTTCCCAGTTTTGAAAACTGTAGGCGATATCTCCACCAATGCGAAATTGCCCGAATTTGTTCACACGATCAGCTATTATCGTGCCGTCACTTTCCGTGAAAGCTTCCGTTTTGCTGCGTGCAAACAGGTAACCGATACGTCCGCCAAGGATCCATTGGTCAATGACAGTCATGCCGTTGAGATTGGCCGATATATAAAAGCGGCTGCTGTCCGGATCACTGCTGATGCGGGCACCGGTGACGGGATCCGTGCGGAACTGATCGTTACTGACCCAGGAACGGCCGAAACTGGTGTCCAGACTCCAGTTATCCGATAACAGTACACCCAGATACGGTGCCAGTGTAAAACCATCGCTTTCCAGTTCGCCCCGGTTGAATGTCGTATCGGTGTCAGAAGTCTCAAGGGCAAATGCAAGGCCGGCAACAAAACGTTGTCCGGGAGATACATCGACACCGCCAACCAGTGTATGGCGTTCATGCTCGAAGGCGGTCCGGAAAAATTCGTTTTCGCTTTCCGTGTAGTTGTAACTGAGCCACGTGCCCAGACCCGTAAGCCCCGTGCTACCGGCATTCAGACCGCTTTCACCCTCCAGTAAAAATCCGGATTCGTTCAGTTGCCCACCCGTGGCGCGACCATGCAGGGTTTTTTGCAGATGGTTGTGCAGCGGACTTTCAATCGAATGGATCTCGGTACGGATTACCGCACTGTCTTTCAGTTCGGTACCCGGCGCGGTTTCCGGCACGATGACCGCTCCCGAGGCAGTGAAATTCAAAACGCCGCCCAGGTCGAAGCAGTTCATTGACAGGTCCTCGACCGTAAAATTCAGGCCGGCGATAGTCAGGCTGGATCCATCGAAGCTGCCACTGAAGGAACCGCCTGAAATACCGCTGCCGCCGAAACTTCCGGACATGATACCGGAATTGTCGATGCTGCCGCTGACCGTGCCGCCACTGTTCAAACCGGATACCGTAAAGGTGCCACTGAACGAGCCGCCGTTCTGTGTGCTGATGTTCAGTGTGACCGAATTGGTCGATGGCGATGGCGTGGTGAAACAGGCATCCCGCTGTCCTGTCAGCGTACCGCTGAAGGTTCCGACGACATTGGGCTCCGCCAGCACCCGTGTGGAGACGAGACAAAGAGAAAACAGCAGTATGTAATTCAAACACGAGGACGATGCAGCAGAAAATTTCATGGGCTGAAACCTGTTCGCAGTTTCTTTCGGCGGACAATATCAGTAATCATAGCGTACTGTAAGGGTGAGCGAGTCTTCATCAAAATCTTCTCGCAGCAGACGTTTGCTGTATTCGAAATTGCCGGACAGTCCCGCATTGTTGAAATAACGAATACCGGCGGCAAATAATACATCATCGTCGTCGTTTTCCGGTTGTGCACCGGTAGTCAGCAAGATTTTATCCAGCTGGAAATCGTATTCATACAGGGCCGAGACAAATGGTTCCCAACGGCCGTAGTTGTAGGCGATATCGCCACCGATGCGCATCTGTCCCAGTTTGGTAACCCGTTTACCAACGGCTGTGCCATCGCTTTCAATAAAATCCCCGGTTTTGCTGCGGGCGAACAGGGTGCCGACCCGGCCACCGATGATCCAGTTATCCAGGTAGCTTATGCCGTTCAGATTGGCGGAAAAATAGAAACGGTCCGTATCCGGGGCACTGCTGATTCGCGCGCCCGTTGCCGGGTCGGTTCTGAACTGGTCATTTTCGATAAACGAAAAGCCCACACTGGCATCGAGACTCCAAGTATCCGACAGCAGAATACCGGTGTAGGGCGCCACCGTGAAGCCATCGGATTCCAGATTACCACTGTTGAACACGGTATCGGTGTCGCTGTTTTCATAAGCCAGCGCCAGACCGGCTACCAGCCAGTCATTCGGCGTCAGATCCACGCCACCGACAACGGTATGGCGGTCGCTTTCAAACGCAGTGCGAAAGAAGTCGTTTTCACTCTGCGTGTAGTTATAACTGAGCCAGACGCCCAGGTTCTCCATTTGCCAGTCACCGGCATTGAGACCGCGTTCTTCTTCATAAAGAAAGCCGTTTTTATTCAGGCTCTTACCACGGGCATCACCGTGCAGGGTCTTGCGCAGATGGTTGTGGACCGGATCGGATACGGAGATAACTTCAGACTGGATGGTCCCGGCGTCCTTGATGGCCGTACCCGGGGCGAAATCCGGATTGATAGTCTGCGCACCGGAAAACGCAAGTCTGCCGCCCAATTCGATATCGTTCGGTGTGCCAACCAGGTCCAGCACCATGCTGCCGGCCTGGCCCGCGGCCGGAATGACCAGGCTGGCGCCATCGAAAGTACCCGTGAAGCACGGGCCGGCTGCAATCGTGGGAGAACCCACGCAGACAAAATCCAGTTGTGTCTGTGAGAGAAATGTACCGTTAAACGTCGTGCTCGCATTCAGCGGGCTGACGGATATTGAACCCGAGAAACTGCCGTTGGATTGCTGGTCGATAATGACGGTAACGGATTGTGAAGTTGGAGTGACGGGGGATAAGAACTTACCCTGCAGAGTGCCTGAGAACGAACCGACGACATCCGGATAGGTCGTTGCGTGCACCATGCGGACCTGACCCGATAGCGCAAGTAATAGCACAAGGCATTGAAAAACAAGGGAAAGCCTGTTTTCAGGGATCATACTCCTGGCTCAAAAGTTAACTATTTGAATTAAATATAATAGCTAACCATATAAAAATAAAGGACTTTATTATATTCAAGCAATGCTCAGAGAAGAGTGTAGCGTCAATGTTCCTGTACGACCGGGTTGCGCAGTTCACCGATATTTTCGATATAGATGCGAACCTCGTCTCCGGGCTTCATGTAGCCGCGAGGTTTCATCTTGACTCCGACTCCACTGCTGGTGCCGGTGGCGATGATGTCACCCGGTTCCAGGGTCATGACCGTGGTCAGGTATTCGATCAAATAGTAACAATCGAACTGTAACTGGCTGGTATTGCTGGACTGGCGAAGTTCATCGTTGACCCAGGTCTTGATGTCCAGATTGTGCGGATCGCCGATGGCATCCGGCGTGACTATCCACGGGCCGACGGGACCGTGGGTATCGAAGGATTTTCCCAGCGTCCAGGTATGCGAACGCATCTGCCAGTCACGCACCGTAACATCATTGACAATGGTATAGCCGGCGATGACATCGCGGGCTCGTTCGCGGGAAACATGGCGACAAAAACGACCGATGACCACGCCCAGTTCGCCCTCGTAATCAAGCTTGTCAGAGATATGGGGGCGCTGTATGGCTTCTCCGGGACCGATGACACAGGTGGATTGCTTGTTGAAAAAGGTCGGATATTCCGGCCGCTCCAGGCCGGTTTCCTCAATATGGTCCAGGTAATTCAGGCTGACACCGAAAAATTTCGGTGGCCGGCGTATCGGCGCTTTCAGGATAACTTCGCTCAATGGCAGTGCGGCGGCACCGGAACCTGCGGATTGCAATGCCTCGATGGCAGTTACCCCCTGCTCAAGAAAGCGCAACATGCCGTCCGCGCCCTGCCAGGATTCACCGGCATCTATTACATGTTGATCCTGAACGGCGCCGACATGCGCGACGCCATCCGGAGTCAGGTAGGTTACCAGTCGCATCGTGTTGATAAAAAAACACCGCGTGCTTTGGCGACGCGGTGCGGGTGATTCTTAAAATGCAATCAAGTTGTCTGGCTGAATCTACAAATCGGTGCGCAGTGTGAACATCACACCGGTATTATCAAAGTTGTTGCGGGTTACCGTGTGGGTCAGATCAAGGATGGCCGTCAGGCGGGTCCAATACATGCGAACGCCGGCATTCAACTGGATTTCGTCGTCATCGTCAAAATCCGGTGCAACACCACCCGGCAGTCCGCCGGCGTTGCGGCCGATGCCCCGGCTGAGGTCATTGACATAGGCGGCGCCGAAATAGGCTTCCTGTTTACCAAGGTTGTAGGCTGCCTCACCGCCGACGATGATCTGGGAAATATGGACATCGCGTTCCCCTACCGTGCGGTTACCGCCGCCGCCGGTGCTGCCGGTTTCGGTGTAGCCGTCCTGGGACTCATGGCTGTACAGATAACCCACACGACCGCTCAGGTACCAGTCATTGTAGGTGGTGGCGGCATTGATGTTGGTACTGAAAAACAAACGGTCGGAATCGAAATCCGCGGTCAGGGTGGAACCCGTGCCGATTTCGAGACGATCAGTATCATTTTCCAGGGATGAATAGCCGAAGGCGGCATCGACGCTGAAGGTGTCATTGATCAGATACGCCATATAGGGCGCCACGGTAAAACCGTCGCTCTCGGTATTGCCGCCATTGAAGAAGGTGAATACGTCGGTGTCCTCGTAGCCGCCGGCGACACCCAGCACCAGGCGATCATAAAACAGCCGGTCGGCGCCGAAGAGCACGCTCTTGGTGTCGGCGTCATAAATGACCTTGGCCAGCGGCGTTACCGTATTGGCTTCAAGGTTGTTATCGCCGTCGTAATTGAGATAGCTGGCAGTGGCCCAGAAACCCCAGCCGGCCAGGTGATTGCCCGCGGCCAGACCCTGCATATTGGATTCACCGAGGAATGCGGTGGATTCATCGGATTGTCCCGACTTGAGATCATTGGCCAGTGTGCTGACCGTGTTGCGGGTGCCCTCGGTGCTGAAAACGCCGCCGGCGACCCCGTCGATACAACGGTCGCTGTTGAATTGCCCCATGATGACCACGGTCAACTGGGCTTCCTGGGCGTCGCAGGCCTCGGGTATTTCCGAAGGCGTTGCCCAGACTGTGCTGATACCCGTGCAGCCAAGAACTGCAAGACCTGCAATATGACGAAATTTCACGTGATACTCCCCTGCGTTAGAACTGCATGAATATACAACTTCCCCTAGTGGTTAAGAGTATAACATAGAGCAATAAAAACAAGCCTTTTTTCAGCTGTTCAAGCGGCTGCAGGCGTGTCCGGATAGCCGCTACGGAGCTTGATTCTGATCCCAGGAAATCGGCTCTTTAGTCTTCGTTTGGACGGCTGGCGTATACGCACCAGAACGGGTCATGTTCGCTGAAGCGGATGTTTTCAAAACCCGCCGCAACGAGCATGGATTCAATCTGTCTGCGGGTGAACCGCTGTTCCAGCCGGGTACCGAACCGGTCCAGGGCATCGGTACGCATGGCATAGAACGGCAGGCGACGATAGGCTGACAGCGGCAGGTTATTCACATTGACACCGGTTTTCTCCAGCCACAGGGCCAGCCGGGCCAATGGCCAGTAGACCCCGAGGGCAATCACCTGACTGAGCCACAGGCGCGGTGGATAAGGCATACGGCTGATACCCCGGCGCAGGATATCCGAGCATTTCCACAGGCCCCGAAACCAGGCCGGGCGGTTATCGAATGCGTAATACAGATACACCAGAAAAATCCCGCCGGGTTTCAGCTTCCGGGCGCAACTGCAAAGCGCGGCCTGCGTGTCAGGGACGTGATGCAGGACCCCGAGTGAATAGCCGAAGTCCATGCTGGCATCGGCCATGGGCAGATCATCCACGGAGGCCAGGTGGAACGTGCAATTATCGAATGCCTGCAAGTTGCGACGGGCTACGTCAAGGGCCTTGTCGCTGGCATCGATACAGCACAGTTCACGCACCTGCGGGGCCACGAACCAGGCCCAGCGTCCACTGCCGCAACCGAGGTCAAACGCCCGCGTATCGGCATTCAGGCAATGCGCGGGCAGAACGGAAAAATAGCGCTCGAACTGGTCACGAAAGCTCTCGATGTCAATATCCGAATGCGAGAAAGTATTCCATTCGTCACCGAAACCTTTTACTGTTCCGGCATCCATATTTTTCATAACCCGGGCTCCGATGAATCACGATACAGTTTACAGAAGAGCATCTTACACTGAACCTGCCGGCTGTGTCGGTACCGGATTAACTGTTTATCAACCCATCCTGCGTCCGGCACATGCAACGCATTATCACGCCTGAATCCCTGGTCATTGTCGGTCTGACACCCCTGCTGGCGATGACGCAATCCCTGCTTTCAGCAGTAGTTGCCGGGCTGCTCGTTGCCCTGGTGACGGTCCCGGGATTGGCTGCCATCCATCTGCTGCGCGCCCTGGTTCCGGTCCGGCAAAGGTGGCTGGCTGCGACCCTGCTGGTGGCCATGTTTGTGGGTATCATGGACAGACTCGTGGCTGTATTCATGCCCGATCTCCATCAACTGTTCGGTCTTTACCTGCCGGTGCTTGTGGTTGTACCCCTGTGTCTGCTGGTGCCCGCGGAAATCGCATACAGTACAGATACGGTTACGCCAGCCGCCTGGCAGACTGTCCGGCTTTGCCTCATCTATCTGGCAATGATGTCCATGGTCGGTATGTTGCGTGAACTGGCTGCAGGCGGGATGCTGTTTCAGGATTCAGAAATGATCACCGGGACCGATTTTTCCATTGCCCTGGCCGGCGGGGGAATGGCCATGGTTGCAGAAACCGCGGGCGCCCTGATCCTGATCGGTTTGCTGCTTGCCGTGATCAACCGTTACCGGGACCGGCAGACTGTCCATTCGACGATGAGCGGATGATTGCAGGAAAGCAGCTGTGAACAGGAACAAGCGCCGTGCAATCTTTGCACGATTAAGGGCGCAGAATCCCACGCCGACCACCGAGCTGGTTTACCATTCGCCGTTTGAACTGCTGGTCGCGGTGATCCTGTCCGCCCAGGCTACGGATGTCAGTGTCAACCGGGCAACGGCCGGGTTATTCAGGATCGCCAATACCCCCGGCGCCATTCTGGAACTGGGTCTTGACGGCCTTAAAGAGCATATCAAAAGCATCGGTCTTTATAACGCCAAGGCCGCCAATATCATCAAAACCTGCCGTATCCTGGTGGATAACTATGATGGCCGGGTACCTGCTGAGCGGGTGGCTCTGGAATCCCTGCCCGGCGTCGGGCGCAAGACCGCCAATGTGATCCTGAATACGGCGTTTGGTGAGCCGACCATCGCCGTGGATACCCATATATTCCGGGTGGCCAACCGCACCCGCATTGCTCCGGGTAAAACGGTACTTGAGGTCGAACGTAAACTGCTGAAGTACATTCCGGAAGAATTCAGGAAGAATGCCCACCACTGGCTGATCCTGCATGGCCGTTACACCTGCATGGCACGCAAACCGAAGTGTGCTGCCTGCGTGATTTATGACCTGTGCGAATGGCCGGAGCGTAAAAAGTACAGGGGTAGTGAGAACGGTGTCGCGAAATAAATATACATTCAACCGGCTTTTTCAGCCGGGTTCCAATCGCTTGTTTGCATTAAATTTGTCAGAATAGCGCCATGGAAGCCCGTAACGTACACAGCCTGTTTGACACTGCCTCCGATCACAGCCTTGAGGAGCAGCTGGCCCTGTTGGCTGACATTACCCAGGGCTTCGCCAGCTCCTCTCTGGATATCACCGATACCCTGCGAAACGCCATCGAGCAGTTTATGGAATATCTCAATGCCGAGGCGGCATCCATCTTTTTACTGGAAAACGATGGCCATGAGCTTGTCTGTCACGAGTGCGCAGGCCCGGTGGACATCCGCGGGCTCAGACTCAAGTCCACCCAGGGGATTGTCGGGAAAACCGTCATGGACAAGTCGTGCCGCATGGTCCGGGATGTATCAAAGGATCCGGACTTTGCCAACAGCGTGGACGAGGGTACGGGGTTCGTGACCCGGTCCATTCTCTGTGCGCCGCTGATCATGCACGGTGAATGTCTGGGCGCCCTGGAACTTATCAACAAGCGCAGCGATGACGGATTGTTTGGCGAGCATGACAAACATCTGCTCATGGCTTTGGCGTCCTGTTCAGCGCTGGCCATTCGCAACGCCCAGATGGCCGATGCGCTGGTCGAGCAGGAACGCATGCGCCGCGAACTGGAACTGGCGCGGGAAATCCAGCTGGATTTGTTACCGCGTATCGACGACAAGGAATTTCCCGTGCAGGGCATGAACGTTCCGGCACTCGAGGTGTCCGGCGATTTTTACGATTTTTTCAAACGCGCCGACGGCCGTATCTATTTCAATCTCGCCGATGTGTCCGGCAAGGGTATGAATTCAGCCCTGCTGATGGCCAAGGTCAGCAGCCTGCTGCATCACCTGGCCAAAACCGTCGACGACCCGGGCGAACTGCTGCAGCGGGTCAACGATGAAATCTGCGAGACCGTCTCGCACGGCATGTTTGTCACCATCGTCTCCGGATTTATCGACACCCGGAATTGCACCATCCGCTGGGCCAATGCCGGTCATCAACCACCCCTGTATCATCATGTGGACGGCCGCTTTGAGGAATATCCGGCGGACGCGCCGCCGCTTGGCATTCTTTCCGGCACGCATTATCCGGTCACGGAAATCCCCCTGGCCGCGGGTACGCTATGGTTATTTACCGACGGGGTTACCGAGGCCCTGGACGAACACAACAATCCCCTGGATGTTGCCGGCATCACGCGGCTGATTCTGGACAATTCGAGAGTTGCGGCGTCACGCCGGTTGGAAGATATTATTGCTGAAATTCGTAAACCGCATAGCCAACAGCGTGATGACATCACCATGATGATGATACAGTGTTGCCGTCAATGAAGGCTGTAAAACTCCTCGAATTGCGGTTTCAGGCCAGTGCTGACCGTCTTTGCCTGATCCGGCCTCTGGTCAAGCGGGTGGCCGAAGTAGCGGGTTGCCAGAGTGATCTGGCGGATCAACTGGTGCTGGCGGTCAACGAGGCCTGTATGAACGTGATTCAACACGCCTACAAGGGCGATGATTCAGGTGAAATTGTTCTCGAAATACTCAATAATAAGAACAAGTTACTGTTCAGGCTGGAGGATTTTGCCGCCCCCGTGGATCTGGACACTATTAAACCGCGGCAACTGGATGACTTGCGTCCCGGCGGGCTGGGTACCCACTTCATACGCGAGATCATGGATAAATACGAAATGGGGCATCTCGAGGACCGCCAGGGTAATTATCTCGAGATGACGAAAACAATAAGCTGAAGAAGCCAGAGAGTAAACAGAATGAATTATGCAACAAGGGAAGAGGGTGGTTATGTAGTACTGGAGCTGGAAGGAGAAATCGACCTTTCATGCTCACCGGAAGCCAGGAAACAGATCCTGCATGTACTTGGAGCCGGCAATGACCTGCTGGTTGATTTGTCCGGTGTGAGTTACATCGACAGCTCCGGTGTTGCAAGTCTGGTCGAGGGTTACCAGACGGCCAAGAAAGCCGGACGCCGGTTCGGGCTGATAGGTGTCAGTGATGCGGCCATGAGTGTCTTGCAACTGGCCAGGCTGGACAAGGTTTTTCCGATCCATGCAAACATTGAGGAGCGGCTCGAGGAGGATGGCTGAACCGGACAGCCGTAACTCGGTTTATCTTTTCGTAGAGCATACGGGACGGGTATTTATCCGTGCCGTGGAGGAAGCAGGTTACCTCTGTGCACTTCTGATCGAGAGTTTCTTCTGGCTCATTTGCGGTCCGTTTTTCAAACAGCCGGTGCGTTCCCCGGCCATATTCTCGCAAATGATGGCCATCGGCATTGCCGCTGCACCCATCGTGTTTATTCTGTCATTCGCGGTCGGTATCATGCTGGCCATCCAGATCATTTACAATCTCAGGATATTCGGCGCCGAGTCACAGGTGGTCGGCGGTGTGGCGCTGTCGGTGACGCGGGAGTTTGGACCCTTGATTACCAGCATTCTCGTCGCCGGTCGATCCGGCTCGGCGCTGGCCGCGCGTATCGGCACCATGCAGGTTAACCAGGAAGTGGACGCACTGCGCGTGATGGGCATCAACCCGGTCCGCTACCTGGTTTCGCCGTCGCTGATGGCGATGCTGATCATGTTGCCGACATTGACCTTTTTTTCCGATATTGCCGGTATCCTGGGCGGCGCATTATACGCATCGGTAGAGATTGGACTCGGCCTTGAAGCCTACGCATTCCAGACACTGGAAATTCTGAAGATGGACGATATTTACCAGGGGCTGATCAAGAGCGTGGTATTTGCCGTGATCATTTCACTCATCGGCGTGAGTAACGGCTTTATGGTCAGTGGTGGCGCGGAAGGCGTCGGCAAGGCCACCACGCGATCCGTGGTTTTGTCCATTTCCTATATTGTCGTGGCTGATATGATTTTTACCTATTTTCTCAATCGCTAGCTGATGAGCGCAACCGAGAACAGAAATCCCGCTATTGAAGTCGAGGACCTGGTCACGCACTATGGCAAGGTCGAAATCCTGCATGGTGTCAATATGACAGTCCATGAAGGCGAGATCATGATCATCATGGGAGGCAGCGGTTCCGGCAAGAGTACCCTGTTACGGTATCTGCTCGGACTCGGGGTGCCGACACGGGGTAGCATCAGACTGCTCGGCAAGGATATTACCCGTATTACCAGCACGGAAATGCACGAGTTGCGGCAGAATATGGGTGTTGCTTTCCAGGGGGGTGCCCTGTTGAGTTCCCTGACCGTTGGTGAGAATGTGCAATTGCCGTTAAATGAACACACCCGCCTGGATCGGAAGACCAAGGAAATCATGGCGCGTATGAAACTTGAAGTCGTCAACCTCGGTGGATTCGAGAACCTGATGCCGGCCCAGCTTTCCGGTGGCATGATCAAGCGGGCCGCCGTGGCCCGTGCCATTGTCATGGATCCGAAGCTGATGTTTTTTGACGAACCATCGGCCGGGCTTGACCCGGTGGTCTCCGCCGAACTTGATGAACTGATCCTGAGATTACGGGACGCCTTGCAGATGACTATTGTTGTTGTGACACATGAACTCGACAGCGCGTTTAAAATAGCTGACAGGATCACTGTCCTGGACAAGGGGCATATTCTCATGACCGGCAGCGTCGATGAAGTTCGATCTTCAGATAGTGAACGAATACAATCCCTGCTCAACCGCAGGCCGGGTAATGATGAAATTCATGCAGATGAATACCTGGCCAGGCTGACAGGGATGTAAGGGGAAATAAAATAATATGAAGCGTGATTCAATCAACTATTTTGTGGTCGGCGTGTTCGTGCTCGGCCTGCTCACCGGTTTCTTTGTAGTTCTCTACAAGATTACGGGCAGTACCGGTCCGAGTGATGAATATTATGTTTATTACAACAATGTCACCGGCATCAAGTTCGGAACACCCGTATTGTACGAGGGCTATCAAATCGGCCAGGTCGAGGAGATCAAGCCCGAGAGGGACAAGGCAGGTATCCAGTACCGCATTACCATGAGTGTCATCGACGGCTGGGCGATTCCCTCTGACAGCATTGCCAGGATTCTGAAGTCCGGACTGCTTTCGGCTATCTCGATCGAGATTGTCGAGGGGCAGAGCAGCACCAGTCTGGAATCCGGGGCTACCCTGGAAGGCCGCGCCGCTCCCGATCTGTTCGCAGCCGTCAACAGCGTTGCCGCTGAAATCGAGGATCTGTCCAGACAAAGTATCCGGCCATTATTTGCAAACATCGATAACCAGGTTGATCAACTTGGAACAGAGCTGCATGACCTTTTAAAAAACAGTCTGCACCCAATGATTGACAGATTATCCGTACAACTGGATCAGCCGGAATTGATAAGTAACCTGCAGGACTTGTCCTCAAAACTGAATCAGGCGGCTGATCGCATGCTTATGGTAATGGATACCGGCAACATCGATAACATCAACAGGATCCTGGCTAATCTGAACGAGGCATCCAGCTCTTTCAACGAATTGATTACCCGTATCGAAGTAACCCGGCAGGAGCTGGACGGAATTCTCAACAATGCAGACAGTCTGGTGAGTAATGTGGATGGCATGGTGTCCGAGAACAGGGATGATGTAAAAAAATCCGTGGAAAACCTGAAGAAATCGCTGCATGTTGTTTCGGAACATATCAATGCCATTTCCTATCATCTTGAAGGCAGCAGCCGTAATATGCATGAGTTTACCCGCCAAATCCGGGAAAACCCGGCATTACTCATCAGTGGTTCCCCCCAGCAAGACAAAAGGAAAGAATGATGCTGAGATTACTTGTCCTGATCCCGGTTTTTTTCATAAGCGCCTGTGGCTCGCAGAAGCCTGTCCCCGTCGATCATTATTACCGGTTGCCGGATATCCCGCTGAGCATTTCCGGTGAAACCAGGCTCAGTGACGGAATCGTTTATGTCGCGCTGCTTGAGACCGATGGACTGCACCGGGAACGCGCCCTGGTCTATGGCACCAATCGTGATGGACTGGAACTCAAACAGTTTCATTATCAGCACTGGGTGGATAGTCCGGCAAGGCTGATACGGGATCATCTGGTTCAGTACCTGCGCGCCATTAATGCAGCACCAACCGTAGTGACCTCCGTGGATCCCTATCCTGAATTGAGGATCTCAGGCAGGATTCGTCGCTTTGACCGGATCATGGATGATTCGACAGACGAGGTGGTGGTTGCACTGGAATTACGTGCTGACAGGGAAGGTAAACTGTTGCATATCGGAGATTACCAGGTAACAGAAGCTATAACCGGGGCCACGCCGACTGATACGGTGACCGCTTTCGACAAGGCACTACTCCGTTGTTTTACTGAATTTACCAAAGATGTGCATGAGGCGTTGTAATAAATGACCGGGGCCCGGACCTGCTGCTGTCTATTATGAACAGGATCATCGAAAAACTGAGAAAACAGTTACCGCTGGTTATCCTGGAAATTACCCTCCTTGTACTTTTCCTGGCCCATGTTCTGACTGACCGGGGGCAGTGGTTCCACTGGAAGTTTATCGATCAGCTGGAAAACATTGCCTATGACGCCAGGGTATTGATGAGTACCCCGAATTCAATTGATGATCGTATAGTCATTGTTGATATTGATGAAAAGAGTCTGGCCGAGGTCGGGCGCTGGCCATGGGGCCGGGACAAACTGGCCCGGGTCATTGATCAGTTGTTTGATAAATACAACGTTGAAGTGGTCGGTTTTGACGTTGTCTTCGCCGAGCCGGATGACAGTTCGGGACTTTCAGTGCTGGAAAGACTGGGTCGAGAGGAATTCCGCCATCTGCCGGAATTCAGCAGAGGGCTTGAGCGCATCCGGGAAAGTCTTGATTATGATCTGCAATTCGTGAACAGCCTGAAAGGCCGCCCGGTGTTCCTGGGTTATTTTTTCGAGAGTACCGCCGATGCCAGAAAAAGCGGCAAACTGCCGCCACCGGTATTTTCAGCCGGCGAATTTTCCGGCCAGGATTTTCGCCCGCATGAAACGACCGGTTATGGCGCGAACCTTGAATCCATTACCGATGCTGCCTATGGCGCAGGTCATTTTACCCTGGTGCCTGATGATGACGGTATTGTCCGTCGCGTACCCATGTTGTTTGAATACGAAGGTGATTATTACGAATCATTGACCCTGGCCATGGTGCGTTACCTGTTCAAGGCGGATTCAATCAAGTTCACGTACGGCTGGAATTTTTCCGGTTCCGATTACTCGGCACCGGACTGGGTCGAGGTTTCGGATCGCCTGATACCCATTGACGAGAAAGCCCAGGTGCTGGTTCCGTTTCTGGGCAGGCAGGGCAGTTTCCCCTATATATCGATGGTTGATGTGCTCAACGGCACTGTGGACAAGAGCGCGCTTGATGATCGTATTGTACTCATCGGCACATCGGCCCAGGGTTTACTGGATCTGCGAGCAACACCTGTACAGAACGCGTTTCCCGGGGTAGAGGTCCACGCCAATATTATTTCGGGTATTCTGGACAATCGAATCATGGAAAGTCCGTATTATGTGCTCGGTGCGGAGTTTACGCTGCTCCTGGTGATTGGCCTGTTGCTGGCTGTTTTTCTGCCGGCCAGTTCTCCACAAATGGCCGTGATACTGATAACCGTAATATTACTGATCTCCATCGGACTCAATTTCGTCGTCTGGCAATACATGCATCTGGTAATCCCCATTGCCTCCGGGTTGATCATGATGCTGTTGATGTTTTTACTGAACATGAGTTACGGTTTTTTTATCGAACAACGGGGCAAGCGCCAGATAGAGGGCTTGTTCGGACAGTATGTTCCGCCGGAACTCGTTGATGAGATGAGTGAGGATCCGACGCATTATTCACTGGATGCCGAAGTCCGTGAGCTCACGGTGCTGTTTACCGATATACGCGGATTTACCACGATATCCGAAAGCATGGACGCGCAGTCACTTTCCGAATTGCTGAATGAATTTCTCACGCCGATGACCAGGATCATCCAGAAATCCCGCGGCACCATCGACAAGTACATGGGTGACGCCATCATGGCATTCTGGGGTGCCCCGATAAGGGAGCCCGAACACGCGCGTCTGGCACTCGATGCAGCCATGGAAATGTTGCAGGCGTTGCCGGTAATGAACGAACAATTCAGCACCAGGGGCTGGCCACAAGTGCGTATCGGGATCGGTCTGAATACCGGTAAAATGCGGGTCGGTGACATGGGATCGGAGTTTCGCAAGGCCTATACCGTCATGGGTGATGCCGTAAACCTGGGTTCGCGCCTTGAAGGTCTGACCAAGAATTACAGTGTCAGTCTGATCGTCAGTGAGACCACCCGGGCGGGTGTACCCGAGTACGCCTATCGCGAGCTGGATCGTGTCAAGGTCAAGGGCAAGGATGAGCCAGTGGCGATTTATGAACCCATCGGATTGAAATCCGACATGACGAAAGATCAGAAAGATGAACTGAAGTTGTATGCCCAGGCCCTGGGTCAATACCGTAAACAGGAGTGGGATCTGGCCGAGATGCAGTTCGTGAATCTTCAGCAGCAGAACCCGGATCGGATGCTCTACTCATTGTATATCAGCCGTATACAGCAATTTCGTGCCGACCCGCCAGGCAAGGACTGGGACGGGGTGTTTACGCATACGACTAAGTGACAGCTATTAGCCATAAGCTATTAGCTATTAGAAAAAGATGGTACGAGTCCGGCCCAAAAGGTCGGGGTATAATGACAGCTATTAGCTAATAGAAAAAGACAGTACGAGACCGGATTAGGCAGACGCCTGCATTCAGGTTGATAGATTCTCTTTTGGTTTTACTAATTGGCTAATGGCTAATAGTAGCTATTAGCTGCCTTTAAGATGCTGCCGAAAACTCCATCTTGATACCGGCCAGTTCGATGAGATCGCTGTCTTTGAGTTGATAGGCCTTGGCGCCAATCGGTTCCCCGTTGACGACCGGGTAACGTTTGCCATCGCCATCACTTTCAATATGGGTCAGGAAATATCCCTGCGGACGGCGTGATATAACGGCAACCTGTGTCCCGGGCTTGCCCAGCGTAACCAGGGCCTTGGTCAGTTCCAGCTCTTTACCGGCAATCGGGCCGTTCAGAACAGTGAGTCTGCCCAGTGGCATGCCGCCACCGCTGCTTGCGGCAGGTGCTGCGGCAGGTGCTGCGGCAGCAGCCGCACCGGCTGCTTCCGCAGCCTGGGCCGCTGCGACTGCGGCGCTGGCTGAACCGGGTCTGATGATCATGGTCTTTTCAAACTCGTCATCGTCGGCTGTCGCATGTTCATTGACGTATTTCATTTCATGCTTACCTATGGCGATCACATCACCATCTTTAAGTGCATGCTTTTTAATGAGTTTGCCGTTGACATACGTACCATTGGTACTGCCCAGATCTTCCAGGAAGGAATCATCGAGAATGGTAATTATCAGGGCATGCTTGCCGCTGACGGCCAGGTTGTCGATTTGAATATCGTTGTCCGGTTTACGCCCGATGGTCAGGCGTTCGTTACTTAACTCGTATTCGCCTTGAACAACACCATTGAGACTAAGAACTAACTTTGCCATGGCCAGGTCCTATCTTTCCCCACTAGTTTCAGTATAAAAATTCCGCTCATATATGCAGCTCCAGGGAGGTTTGCTCGTTCTCAATCCACCCGCATCAGGATTATGGATGTATTGTCTTTGCCCCCGTTGGCGTTCGCTTTTTGTACCAATTCTTCCGCTGCTTGTACTAGATTAGCACTATATTTACTTAGGGTTAAGTGAATTTCTTCATCTTCTACCATATCATTGAGACCGTCCGAGCAAAGCAGGTAGATATCCCCGGGGGAAATGGCCTCCTCAATGACATCGACTTCCACCTTGTTTTCGATACCCAGTGCCCGGGTAACGAGGTTTTTAGGTGTGTTTACGGCGGCTTCCTCGGGGGTGTAAAAACCGCGATCTATCAATTCCTGGATCAGCGAATGATCCCGGGTAATTTGTTCGAATGTATCGCCTCGTACCCGGTACATGCGTGAATCGCCGACATGGGCTACGGTCAGGATATTATCGTGTATTAGCCCGATGACAATGGTTGTACCCATGCCCTGACAGGTGGATTCCTGGGTAGCAGTTGTATAAATCTTTGAATTCGCATCAATTATTGATTTTTTTACCAGCATGGATTCAGCACTCATGCCGCTGGACTCATCGGTTTCACCGGATTTCAGGTGCTTCAGTCCCTGGCAGATTTGCTGGTAAGTGCTGGTCACGGCGATGGCGCTGGCGATTTCTCCGGCCTTGTATCCCCCCATGCCGTCGGCCAGGATCATCAGGCCACGGTCCGGATCACTGATAGCGCTGTCCTCGTTGTGTGGTCGCTTCAGGCCCACATCCGAGAGATTGACGATTTCGATTCGAGGCCGTTTGCCCATGATTCTCCCTATTTATTTTTGATGATTTTCAGGCACTTGCGAAGATCGGCCGACATCTCGGCACCGCTCTGATAACGATTGTCGGGATTTTTTTCCAGGGCTTTGTTGATAATGTTGATCACGCAGGGCGCCGTGGACGCGAGTTCAGGCTTCACGGCGATGATTTCCGGATGCGGGTCATTGGCGATCTTGAACATCAGTGTGGCCATGGATTCACCCTTGAAGGGCAGGTCGCCCGTGAGCAACTGGTAAAGCATAACACCCAGAGAGAACAGATCGGAGCGTCCATCCACATGCTTGCCCGAGAGTTGCTCCGGTGACATATAGGACGGCGTGCCCAGGACCATGCCGGTCTTGGTTCTGCTGGAATCAGTAATACGGGCGATACCGAAATCCGTTAACTTTATCTTTGAGGATTCCGGCACATACATGATATTGGCGGGTTTGATGTCCCGGTGGACAATGTTCTGCTGGTGGGCATAATTCAGGGCTTCGGCCGAGAGGGTAATGATGCTGAGCACGGTGGTCACGGGCAGCAGGGCATCTTTTTTGGTATAGCGGGAAAGATCGTGTCCCTCGAGGAATTCCATGGCGATGTAGGCCAGGTCATGCTCCTCGCCGACATCGTATATGGCGACAATATTGGGGTGATTGAGACGTCCGGCAGTCTGGGCCTCGCGGAAGAAACGTTCCTTGACCTCGTCGAGTTCATCTTCCTCGAATTCCTGCGACAGGGCCATGGTCTTGATGGCAACGGTACGGGCAATCTGCGGATCCTTGCCCAGGTAAACGACACCCATGGCGCCCTTGCCCAGTTCCTTCTCAATTTCATAGCGGCCCAGTTTCGGCTTTTGCATGCTGCCGGTGGCATCAAGCATCATTGATGACGCACTGCCGCCGCCTCCCGCGGCGCCAAAGACAAAGGTGTTTTCCATGGCCTTGCTGCGCTGGATCTTGTCTTTCACATCCTTGTAATTGGCATTGTACCTGGCAATGTGCTCATACACCGAGGCGGCCTTGGCAAACTTGCGTTTGCTTTCGAAATCCAGCGCCAGGCTGTACAGCGGCTCAAGCATGGTATCGTCCATGGGACAAGCCTGGAATTTGTCCCAGGCCATATCCAGCTGGCCCTGTTGCTGGTAGGACAGTCCCAGGGTGCGGTTGCTCTGGGCGGAGGCCTCGTCGGCCTTGATCTTGCCTTTTTCGGTGACCAGAAACCGCTTGGTGATCAATAACAGGTAGCCGCAGACCAGCAGGGTCGCCGGTAGCATGAGTTCAACCCACATGGCCTGGGTGATAAGCAGGCCCTGGTTTACGGCGAGAAGGAGCACCAGTAACAGGGCACTGGCGATAGCGGCCATTTTCGCATTCAGTCTTGGCAGCACCAGGATGAGATAGAGCGCTACGAGCAACACTGCGAGCCACCGTGCCAGTGTCGCCCAGTCGGGAATAATGAAAAAGTGCTGGTTGAGAATACTGGCGACCACGTTGGCCAGCAGTACCGCCGGGGTCATGGATTTATCCGTCGGTGTAACGAAACTGGTGCCGACGCCATAGGCGGTGGCGCCGATGATGACAATCTTGTCCCTGAAATTGTCCAGGCTGACCTTGTTTTCGTAAACATCAAAAAATGACGTGGTCCTGAACGCCGATTTACCGGCTTCATCCTGGTAAAAGAAAGGGTACATCCGCGATAAGGCATCGGTCTGGATTTCCAGGTTGGCCAGGTTTACTGACTTGCCGCGTTTGACCAGGATGTCTTCCGGCGTCAGGTTCAGGCTTTGAGCGGCAATCATCAGGGACAACGATGGAAAGAAATCGCCGTAATAATCCAGTACCAGCAGATCCCTGCGGATGCCGCCATCCGGGTCCACCGGAAAACTGATATGGCCGATAGCGGCGGCTGCTGAACCCAGGACGCTGATGGGTGGTTTGGCCGAATTGGCCGGCGCCGGGTGGCCGTCAGCGTTTTCACCGAGCACATTGGGCAGGCGGTTTTCCAGGACATAATCAGGCAGTGGTTTGTCCGCTTTGCCCAGCGCCCGGCCGAGGCCGAACTGCATGCCGAGAACCACATTGCCAGACGCCTTGAACGAGGACGCAAGAACACTGTCGGTATCGAGTTTCTGCCGGGTCTGCTGCAGGAGATCAATGACGGTGTCCAGCGATGACGGAGTACCGCCCGTATTACTGCCCAGCAGGGATATGGCCTGTTCAATATCGCTGCTGGCCGGGTTGACCTGTTCTTCCGAGAGGATAATCGTACTGCCGATGACTTTTGCGCCTGCAGCCGTCAGGCGGTCCACCACCGTGGCGATAATGGTGCGTGGCCAGGGCCAGCGGCCGAGATTATCTATACTTTCGTCATCAATGGCGATGACAGTGATGTTGTCGCCCGGATCCTTCTGGGTTGAACGGACGCCCTGATCATAGGCCGTACGTTCGAGGTTGTTCATGAACCCGCTCGGCCCAACGAGAACGAATACGATGGTGATGACGAGGCCCAGGAACCAATCGCTTTGCCAGAAGGCTTTTTTCATCGCAGCTGAGAGGTTTTTATCGGCTCTTAATTTAACCCTAACATTGCATAAATTTTTGGTGCAGGACAGCTCCGCTCCTTCTATAGCAGCATTTTCCGGGCCGTGCTCGCTTTTTCCAATCCTCACATAGAGTGAGCTATGTTCCGGTTGGAAAAATCTGCGCGCGTCCCGGAAAATACCGCTCTAAAAGCCCCTGCATCCAAAAATTTATGCAACGTTAGGGTTTAATGCGATAGTACACTGATTTAATTGGGATTGTCTATTCAGAGATAGGGACGGGATAACGCTGTTGAAACAGAATATGGACCGCGCTCATGAACATAATTTCTCGATCATATCTTCGGTTTTGCTGAGATGTGCCTCGAACTCGCTGCTGCTCAGAATCCGTTTATTACCGTCATCGTCTTCCTCGTACAGGTAACCCGCTGCGAGTATTTCATCGCGATGATTCCTGGCTTTGGCGCAGGCATTGCTACGAGCAATTTTTTTATTTTCTTCATCTATCTTCTGCCGGCGTTTTGCTTCTCTTTCTTCGGCAAACAGTTGCAGCAGGCGCTGTTGTTTGATTTTTCTGTCCTCGGGGATGGTGTTGCTGTTGTCAGGCAAGGACTCAATTTCTATCTGCCGTGCCTGGTCATTGCCCGGACGGTCGCCATAATGAGTCCGGCCGTGCTCATCCTTCCATTTGTAAACTTCGGCCGAAACCGGTGTTATCGGTGCACCGGCAACGAACAATGCGAGTAACAGTATACAGTGCAGACGTTGACCCGGTCTTGAAACAGCGGGCAGAACATAATCAGGCATTAATAATGTATTTCTCTTCCGTGTCATTGCTCAATTCGGCCAGGGCATGGGCGGTTTCCCGGACAATGAGTTTGAAATATTCAACCTGAGCCACTTCCAGCGGCCGGTTTCCACAACAATCAGCATAGAACAGACCGACGGGTTTGTCTCTGACGAACATTGATATCATCACGAAATTTCCGTCGGCGAGCACCGTGCGCAGCCGCAAGGACAGTAGTGGCAGGTACTTTTCGGCATTATCATTGTGGATATGCAATAACTGCGGTTTGTTCATTATTCTTTGCAATAATGGATTCTCCGCGAGTAACAAACGGTATCTCTTCAGGCCCGAATCGTTTTCTACAGTAACGATATGCCTGATCAACAGCGCTTTTTTATCCTTGCCGAGAACCGCGAAAAATACCCGCGACAATCCGAGTCCGCGGCAGGTCGCCCTGAATGTCTGGGTCATGATGCCGGAATAATCCAGCCCGGCATCGTTCCTGATGCGCATCAGCGCGTTTTTGTAAATCTCTTTAGCTGTCCGTGCTGAACTCATGCTGACGACATTATTGCCAACGCATGATTTCGGCAGATAATTCAGTCTGACCGCGGCCGGCACCACCGGGTGATAGCAGCGATGGGATTGTCTTGCAGCCATGGCTGCTGTCTTGTGAATACGACAGGTCAATATGTCTGCCGGTTTGTGCGTCAAGACAGCCAGATTTCCGATCAGTTGTTCGATCGTCTCCGTGCCCCAGCCGGTCTCCAGCTCGCGAACGAGGCAATGAGCGTTGCTGATGAGATGTACTTTCCGGGCATCATCCTGCCTATGCAAATTCTGATAATGCATGAGCACCGGTTCCGGCAATCTCCAGGCGGATGCGATACATTCGCCGAGATGCGGCTCGGAAAAGCCGGTGACCTGTTCGATAGCCGCGGCCAGTTTTGACCCACGTGCGGTTAATTGAAAAATATGCCTTGCCTGCTGTGGTCGGTAACAGCAGAGCATAAAGATGACCAGTTCCGTACTGATGGCGGCCGTGACCAGGTCTTCCACCGTGCAATCATCGATGAGTTCCGACCAGTTTCGGCACTGCAATGCTGCATGGTGGGCGCGGGCATGGGCGGCCAGAATCATGTGGCGTATGTCTTCGCCGGCAGTATCCTCAAGCAGGGGTAAATCATCGGGCAGACCGAGTACCCTGGGTAAACCGAGCATACGGATGCCGTGTTGAACGGAAATAACCCGGGTTTTTTTGCTTTTACCGGCCAGCCGCAGGATATTCAGGCATAAACCCGGATCCATGGCCAGAACCTGCCAGAGCCTGGAAATACTGATACTGGGTATGTTTTTTTGTATGTGAAAGTATTCCCGGCTTTGCCGCAGAATCGGCAAGGGATTGTTCCGTTGACGGATCATCCATGCGTCGAGGGTTTCGGTCATTTTCTGTCCCGCAATGGGTTATCGAATGGTCAGGCCGGGACCGGCTGCTGGATATTCGCGTCCTGTCGCAACCCGGCCAGTGACTACACGCTCACTATAGGGTGGGTTCAGGTAGTGTTATCGGCGCGGGCGTGGTGCAGCTTTAAGGAACGTCAGCAGAATTTGTGGGTATGGACAAAGAATTTTTCTGCCGCCTGGCGGGATCATAAAAATGCGGTGTAGAAATACTGCCCGGTCAGCGGCTGTCATGGTCATCAATAATTCCTGAACATCATGCACTTTGCGACCACGACGATAAAACCGCCAGCTACTGATTTCGCCCGGGAATTAGCTTTAAAAGAAGGAGCGAAAATCCGATCAGCGTTCCAGGTACTGGAGTTTGTCGGGCTTGTCTTTCCACTCATCGGCATCTTCGGGGGCGTCTTTCATTTCGTTGATGACCGGCCATTGTCTGGATAATTCGGCATTAAGCTCAATGAAATTCTGCATGCTATCCGGCATATCATCTTCCGACATGATGGCATCGACGGGACATTCCGGTTCACAAAGTGTGCAATCGATGCATTCGTCGGGATCAATCACCAGCATGTTCGGCCCCTCATGGAAGCAGTCCACGGGGCAGACTTCGACACAGTCAGTATACTTGCATTTTATGCAATTTTCGGTAACGACAAAGGTCATGGTGTTCCCCTGTTTGTAAATTACTACCAGCACCACGGTAACGAGCGGTGGTGATGTAACAGCCGGTCATGATAGCGTTTTTACCAGGGGTGAAAAAGTAAACATTCAGCCCCCGGATAGCCGGTAAATTACTTTTCATCACGAACCAGGCGGAGGATGCCCTCGGCGAGTTTGCCACCCTGGCTGAGTTCCACCACCGGCAGGCCGGCGGCCTGCATGAGACCGAGCACCTCCATTTGCAGGCGGTCCGGGTCCATACAGTCATAACGGATAATGATCTGTTTCAAATCATTGTTTGCGCAGGTCACATCGACCACGCCTTCTATCCGGCCCAGCCTGGCGATCATTGCATCATCTGCGGGGTTGGCCAGACGCACACGCAGGCGTTGATCCCGTCCACGTAACTCGGCCACGCTGGTGGCGACTACCAGTCTGCCTTCATTGATGACAATGATGGTTTCACAAATATCTTCCAGTTCAGCCAGGTTGTGTGAACTGATCATGAAGGTGATGGCATGCGCCCGCGACTGGATCAGTCTGCGCACATCGTCTGCAACCACGGGGTCCAGCCCGGAGGTGGGCTCGTCAAGCAGAACGAGTTTTGGCTGGCCGATAATGGACTGGGCCAGGGCGACGCGCTTGCGCTGGCCGTGGCTCAGGTGTTCCGGCTTGCGATCGAGCAGGTCGGCAACGCCGAAATCCGTGGTCACGGTCCTGGTGACCTCGATGGCTTCACGCGCGGACATGCCCTGCAATCGGGCAAAGAGGTCGAGTTGATCGCGGACCCTGATACCTTTAAGGAACGGGGCATCCTGGGGCAGGATGCCGATAATGCCGTTGCGCCGGGATGAATCGGCGTCAATGCCGTCCACCCGTACCGTACCGCTGTCCGCTGTCAGAAAGCCGCTGATCAGTGAGAATAATGTCGTCTTGCCGGCGCCGTTTGGTCCCACCAGTCCGATGGGCGGGCCCGCATCCACGTCAAAAGTCAGGTCGTTAATGGCCCGGACACGGCCATACGATTTGACCAGGTTTCGGCATTCGATCATACGGGCCACTTTTCTACACACTCCGACGCTGGAAAAGCAACCAGCCCAGGGACAGATAGACCACGCTGTAGGCAAGCATGGCTGCCAGACTCAACATGATATCCGGGCTATAAACATCGTACAGGGAAGCTTTTAGTGAGTTGGGCAGAACATAAAATAGGGCGGGATAATCATCATCCAGCCAGCGGCTGATCATCATCAATACAAAAAACACCGACGAGCCGCTTAAAAACGCGCCAACGGTCCCGGACATCATCGATGAAAATATTGACATGAATGCGATCAGCGGCAACGCGTAGATCACCAGGACGGCGAGGATCCAGGCAGCGTAGGTCAGTGTCGTCAGCAAGGGTTTCTGGTCAATATGCAGGGACATCAGGGTAACGGCGACGATTAACAGGCCCATTGCCACTGCTACCAGCAGACAGGCACTCAGGTATCTGGAGACAAATAATTCGCTGCGAGTGCAGCGGGTCAACAGGAAACGAAAGGAATTACGCCCGGCATCGGCTGCCAATTGATTGCAGCCGGCAAGCATACAGAACAGGGGCAGGGTCGTCAGGCCGAGCATCAGGGTCATGGATAATACGGCAGGGTTGTCGATAAACAGAGCCCGGGTCACGTCCGGCGTCAGCAACAGGGTGCTGATGAGCATGCCTTGCTGGCTGACCACGAATTCGGCGCCGCCGTCATGGAGTAACTGCAGGATGGCCAGCCAATAGAGCAGAAAAGGCAACAGAAACAGCAGTCCCTTGACTTTGAAAACCGAATGACGCAGGTCAAACAGGGTGAGTAACAGGGTGCGTCGGGGATCCACTGATGCCTGCTGATGATTCAGGAATCTTCGCGCTTGTGCATGGCCTGCATTTCATACAGGGCATCCAGTGCCTGTTTCGGTGTCAGTTGATCCGGTTGCAGTGATTCCAGGTAATCCAGAACGGGTGAACCCGGTTCGAAAAGATCGTTTTGCGGCGTCATCACTGCGCCAACCTCCGGCCGTTGTTCCATCTCGTCCAGACGTTCGCGGGCATGACGGATAACCGCTTCCGGGATCCCGGCCAGCGCCGCGACCTGCAATCCGTAACTGCGGTTGGCGCTGCCGGGCTTGACGCGATACATGAATACGATCCGGTCCCGGTGTTCGACGACGTCCAGATGAACATTGGCGACGTTGTCCAGTATCTGTTCCAGTGCGGTCAGTTCCAGGTAATGTGTGGAGAAAAGCGTCATCGCCCGTGACTGTCCAGCCAGGAATTCAGCCGCAGCCCAGGCCAGCGCCATACCGTCATAGGTGCTGGTACCGCGCCCGACCTCGTCCATGAGCACCAGGCTGTTGGCCGTGGCGTTGTGCAGGATGAAAGCGGTTTCAGTCATTTCCACCATGAACGTGGATTTTCCACCCGCGAGATCATCGCTGGCGCCGATGCGTGTGAAAATACGATCTATGGGGCCGATGACGGCGCGGTCAGCCGGGACAAAACAGCCCGTATGCGCCAGGATCACGATCAATGCGCACTGGCGCATGTAAGTGGATTTACCGCCCATATTCGGGCCGGTGACAATCAGCATCTGCCGATCCCGGTCGAGCGACAGATCATTGCCGATAAAGGTGCCGCACTGAATTTGTTCCACTACGGGATGGCGACCGTTGACGATTTGAATGCCGGTGTCATCCACCAGTTCGGGCTGGCTCAGGTTCAGGCTTTCGGCGCGTTCGCTGAAACACAGGTAGACGTCCAGTTCCGCAATGGCCGCCGCCGTGGTCTGTAACTCCCCGAGGTATACATTCAGTTTTTCCAGCAGTTCGTTGTAAAGTTGTTTCTCCCTGGCAAGCGCCTTTTCCCGGGCGCTCAGAACCCTGTCTTCGAAGGCTTTGAGTTCGGGCGTGATATAGCGCTCCACGGATTTCAGGGTTTGCCGGCGCTGGTAATTATCCGGCACCGTCCGGCTCTGCGCGCGGCTGATCTCGATATAATAACCGTGCACACGGTTGTAACCGACTTTCAGCGTGCCGATCCCGGTGCGTGCCCGTTCCTGTTGTTCCAGTTCCTGCAGATATTGCGTGGCGTCCTCACCCAGGGTCCGCAGTTCATCGAGATCGGCATCATAGCCGGTGCGAATAACCCCGCCATCCCGGACCGTTACCGGAGGCGTCTCGACCATAGCGGCGGCCAGCAGACCGTGTATCTCCGACATGTCCGGGAGCATGTGGCTCAGTTGCTCAAGGCCCGGGCTGTCGATGCCGGTCAGACCTTGCCTGATTTCCGGCAGCACGGCGAGGCTGTCCCTGAGCACGGCCAGATCACGCGGCCGTGCGGATTTCAGGGCGATGCGGGTGCTGATGCGCTCGATATCACCCATGCCCTGCATGGCCGGAATAAAATCCATGTAGCGCCTATCGCCGAGGAGGGTTTGTACGGCGTCGTAGCGCAGGCGCAAGCTGTCATGATCACGGATCGGTTGCGTGAGCCAGCGTGTTAACAGGCGCGATCCCATGGAGGTATGGGTCGTGTCCATAACTGCCTTCAACGTATGATGTGTTTCACCATTGACCGATTCCACCAGTTCAAGATGTTTCCTGCAGGCATTATCCATGAGGATGTGTTGTTCGTGATCCTCGACCCGGGGTGGCTGGATATGCAGCAGATCAGTACGCTGCGTATGGGCGGCGTATTCCAGCAGGCAGCCCGCCGCGCGCAGGGCAAGTGGCAGGTGTGCGCAATCGAACACGGCCGGATCATTGACACCGAACTGTCTTTTAATCCGCTCTGTCGTGTTATCCGGGTCGAATTTCCACGACTCACAGGCGGTCAGGGTAAACGAACGGCTCAATGCCTCGCGCTCATCGGCGGATTCATCGCAGATCAGTTCCGCCGGCGCGAATCGATGCAGTTCGTTCAGCAATGCCGTGCTGTCGGGGCATTCCTGTAACAGGAAGCGTCCACTGCCCAGATCGAGAACGGCCAGACCGTAACGATTACGCAGCGCGAACACACAAGCCAGCAGGTTATCCTTGCGCTCTTCCAGCAATGCCTCATCGGTCACCGTGCCGGGTGTTATGATACGGGCCACCTGGCGTTCTACCGGGCCCTTGCAGGTGGCCGGGTCGCCGATTTGTTCACAGACCACCACGGATTCACCCATGCGTATCAGTCTGGCAAGGTAGGTTTCCACGGCATGATAAGGTACGCCGGCCATGGGAATGGGTTCCCCGGCCGATTTACCGCGTTTGGTCAGGGCAATGTCGAGCAGGCGGGCCACTTTGCGGGCGTCCTCGTAAAAGAGTTCGTAAAAATCGCCCATGCGGAAGAACAGCAACTGATCGGGGTATTGTTTCTTGAAAGCAAGGTATTGCCGCATCACCGGGGTGTGCAGATCGGCGTGAGGGGCAACATTCGACATGGATGGTTATCTTAACTGAAGGCGCCGGATATCTCTAGATAGCCGTACCGAATGACAGAACATTCAGTCCCCCTGGAAAAGCGTGGGTGATTGATCCTTTCGCTGTTACGCGAGCGGCCAAATTCAGTATAGTAGGCATATGATTACCGGCAGCGGGATAACAGCTTGATCATTAAACCGAAACCGGGCGGCAAACGGTCATGACCGCGACGCTCACCCCGGCAATACCCTTTTCCTGTATCAACTCGGATCTGGACGAGCCGGTGTTGCTTGAATGTCACCAGGGTACTGTGTGTGCCTACAGCCGGCGTTCGCCGGATAAAACCACCCCGAACGAGGATGCCATCGCCGTCGTATCCCTGGGCGATGACCACCTGGTCTGTATCGTCGCCGACGGCCTCGGCGGCCAGCCGTCCGGTGAGCAGGCTTCGGCGTTAACGATCGGGCTGTTAATCGACCGCTTATCCGCAACCCGGCATGCCCCGGGCAATATCATCCAGGTGATCCTCGGCAGTATCGAAGCAGCCAACCTGGAGTTGCTGGATGCTGCCGTCGGCGCGGCGACTACGCTGGCTATCGCTGAAATTCATGGCTCGGCCGTGCGCAGCTACCACGTCGGTGATTCCATGATCCTGGTGACCGGTCAGCGCGGCAAAGTGAAACTGGAAACCATTTCCCATTCCCCGGTCGGTTACGCGGTAGAGGCCGGCCTGGTTGAGGAAGAGGAGAGCCTGCACCATGATGATCGCCACCTGGTTTCCAATGTCATCGGTTCCAGCGAGATGCACATGTCCATCGGCACACCGTTGAACATGCATGTGCGAGATACCCTGCTGGTGGCAACTGACGGGTTGTTTGACAATCTGCATAAGGAAGAAATCGTTGATATCATTCGTAAGGGCCCTCTGCACAGGTCCTGCCGTGAATTGAAAGATCACTGCCTGGGGCGAATGGAAGACAAGGTGAATCCCTACAAACCCGATGATCTGAGTTTCATCCTGTTTCGCCCCGCGCCGGCGTTGAAGAACAGGTGATGAGCGTTTCCAACCGTATCAGCGAATTCAATCTGCGTCCGGGCCGCATGCTGACCAAAAAATACGAGGTGCTCGAATTACTCGGCAAGGGCTGGGAAGGCGAGGTCTATAAGATCTCCGAACGATCCACCGGCATCGAGCGGGCCGCCAAGATGTTTTATCCGCATCGCAACCCCGGCGACAAGACGGCCAAGGTCTATGCCCGCAAACTGCATAAATTGCGGCACTGCCCGATGATCATCCAGTACCATAACCGCGAGGAGATTTTTTTCAGGCGTATTGCCATTACCGTATTGATATCCGAGTATGTTGAAGGTGAACGCCTGTGCGATTTTCTCAATCGACAGCGCGGCAAACGCCTGACGCCTTTCGAGGCGGTACACCTGTTGCACACACTGGCCTGTGGCATCGAGCAGATCCACCAGTTACGTGAGTATCACGGCGATCTGCACACCGAGAATATTATCGTCAATCATTACGGGCTCGATTTCGAACTGAAGCTGATTGATTTTTACAACTGGCCAAGCCCGAAATCGGAAAACATACAGACCGATATCGTCGACATGGTTCGTGTCTTTTACGACGTTCTCGGCGGCGCCAGACACTATGCAAAACAGGACCGGCTGGTCAAGGACATCTGTTGCGGGCTGAAACAGGGTTTGATTCTGAAAAAATTTCCTACTGCCTCGCATTTGATTGAGCATCTGGAGTGTATGGAGTGGTGATTCGGCTGGAAGGTGACAGGTAACAGACAACAGACAACAGATGACAGATGACAGACGACAGACCACAGACAACAGAAAAGCAGGTGTCTGCCTTCAGGCTGATACCGTACAAGTTGGCCACAGGGTGTCTGCCTTCAGGCTGACACCGTACCGGATATGAGAAATGGTGAATAGTGATTCGTGAATGGTGAGGGTTGACAGAGTGCAGATCTGACGCATACTTTGCCCACTCACCACTCACCACTCACCACTCACCACTCACCACTCACCACTCACCACTCACCACTCACCACTCACCACTCACCACTCACCACTCACCACTCACCACTCACCACTCACCACTCACCACTCACCACTCACCACTCACCACTCACCACTCACCACAAAGTTAAGCAATAACCTGTTTACCCTGAACCCGGAACCGGCACAGCCTCAGGGCTGTTTCGCCGAACTCAAAGTCCAGAATCCGGTTTGCAACTGTGGAGCGAAGGTCTTGGTCTTGGTGGGTGCGCCGGGAGATATGGTGGCGTTGATAGCGGCCTCGCTGGCGGGTGATTGCATGCGCATGATGCTGTGGGCATGAATGGGAAAACGTCGGTTATCAAAACAACTGCGCTCGAAGGTGCCCTCGTTGACGAATGCGCCGGTGCATTCGGAACAGGCGCCGCCGTCAGGCGCATTGGTCATGAGTATGGCGAGCAGGCGGTCAATGTACGGCACGATCATACGGTGACAGTAGCTGACCCGGATCTGTAACAGGTTGGCGTCCTGTATGGTGAGTCCCGCCGGCGTCAGTTGATCACGGTACATCAGGTTATCGTTGGGTATGATTCTGTCGCCGTTATCGTCGAGAGCGAAACTGCTGCCGAAAGCATCGCCGGTGGGATTCAGTACCTGCACCCACAGGAAGCCATCGATGATCTCCTGTCTGACCCGGTCGCGGGCCCAGAATATCTGGCCTTCACCGGTACCGACATCGGTACTGCGCGTATACAGCGCGGCCAGATGCCGGGCCAGTGCGTTTTCCATCATGATGCGGTTGCCGTTGCTGAAGGCGCCGGCACGTGCCGCCTGGTAGGTGGCGTAATTCAGCGTGATCTTGGCCCGGTAGAGCAGGGCGAATTGCAGGCTGCCGAAAATGAGCATGATGAGGACCGGCGCAACGATGATGAACTCGGTGGCGCTCTGACCGGACTGACTGCGTTTGAGAAATCGCATCATTTTAACCAGTATAGATCAGTCACCATTCACTAATCACTATTCACATGTGATTGGTGATTGGTGATTTGTGAATAGTGAATGGCGTCTCACTCATTTTGCGCATCTGTAACTCCAAAACCTTCTTCCATGATCCGGGTCATGGCCTCGACGACATAACGGGCCCGTTGCCCCAGTGGATCGTCCTCACTGGCATGTTCCTGTAACTGCACAAAGGTCCGGGTTGCCTGGCGCAGTTGCACGATACCGAGATTATGCCAGGTCCTGGTGCTTTTCGGGTTCCTGATCAATGCTTCACGGTAAGCGTTGACGGCATCGGCCGGTCGCTCCATGCGGGTATACACGTTGCCGAGTCGAAACCAGGGTTCGGCATCCAGTGGCAACGCCTGTGCCAGTTTAAGATAGTGGACCTCGGCGTTCGGCCAGTTACCGGCGTCATAGGCGAGTTTGGCGCGTTGCTGTGTGGTGGCAAGGTCCTTGATGTCAGCGGATCCGGCCGTTTGATCCGGTCTGGTAGTTTGCAGATTGCAGCCGCAGAGTACAGCGACAATAGCAAGGGTGAGAACAGTGCACAGCCGGTTCATCAGGAATCCTCCCAGGCGAGTTTCATTTCCGGTTCCAGTCGCCATCTTGCTATGCCATGCGCCCTGGTTTCAAGCACCCGGTGCGCAGCGCCGCACCAGGCCATGCGCAGGCTGCCGAGATCGGTAACCAGTTTGACTATACGCCAGTCCCTGCTGAGAAATATGACATCGATGGAATAACGCATGCCCAGGGTGTGAATGGATGAACAGGGTTCGATCAGCAGACCCTCGTTGTCGGCAGGTTCTGGCCGGCCCAGCAGACCGCGCATTCGTTCCAGCGGGCTGGTGGTCAACATGACCCGGTCAAAAATCAGCTGTTGGTCGGATTCAAGGTAAAGCCTGCCAAACTTCACAAAATACCTTCGTTCAGGAACTTCATGGCGATCGGGAATCCCAGCACGATAAAGGTGACGGGAAAGATAAACATAATCAACGGGCCCACCAGTTTGATGGGCGCTTCCATGGCCAGTTTTTCCGCTCTCTGGAAACGCTCACTGCGCCGTTGTTCGGCCTGTATTCTGAGTACGTTGGCCATGCTGGAGCCCATTTTTTCCGCCTGGATCATGGAACTGACAAAACTGGTGACTTCCTTGACATCAATTCGGTCGGACATGCGCCGTAATGCCTCGGAGCGCGGCAGGCCGGAGCGCAGATCACGCAGCACGATGCCGAATTCGTTACGCAACGGTCCCGGCGGCGCCTTTTCCATGGCCTGGCCGAGGGCGCCCTGCAGGTTCAGACCGGCCTCCACCGACATGGTGATGAAATCCAGGTAAACCGGCATGGCACGGATGATGGCGCTTTCACGGCGGATGCGTGTGTCGCGCAGCCAGATGTCGGGCAGAAAATAGCCGAAAATCGTGGTTACCAGTACCACGATGGGCAGATCCTTTTCCAGGGCTGCAAGCAGGATGATGCCAAACAGGAGGCCGAGAAAAATGCTGATGATGCGCAGGGCCACAAACTGTTCGGCCGTCAGAAGATAACTGACACCGGTATGCGACAGCCGTTTCTCGGTCCGTTCCATCATCTCGTAAGGCAACAGCGAGCAGAAAAAGAAACTGATGATCTGGATGGCTGGCCAGATCACTTTCAGGCCGATGGGCAGCGGATCCATATAGGTGCGGTCTTCTTCCATGACCATGTTCTGCAACTGACGGAAAAACCAGAATGCGAAAAAGATAAACAGGCCCGTGCTCAGCACCGCAATATAAAATTGCAGCGAATGTTCACCCAGTACGGCTTCAAGTTGCGCGTCTATTTCCGGATTCATAATGGCCTAGACATCAATGGAGGTGATTTTATTGATCATGACATAGCCGAGTACTTCCATGACAAATATAATGGCCAGCGTGGCCCAGCCTATGGGTTCGGTCCAGAGCATGGACATGGCCTCGGGTTCGATAAAAAACAGGATGCCGGCAAGCAGCAGGGGCAGCCCGGTCATGACGATTCCCTGCATCTTGCCCTGTGCCGTCAGACTCTCGATTTTACCTTCCATCTGGTGTTTGCGGCGGATGGTTTCACCGAGCGATTCCAGTATCTCGGCGAGATTGCCGCCGATTTCCCGATTGATGCGCAGGGACGCTGCAAACATGGAAAAGTCCTGCAAGGGCAGGCGTTTTTCCATGTTGCTGATTGAGACATCAAAATCCACGCCGATACGCTGTTCGCGATTAAAGAGTTCGAATTCCTGGCTGATGGGAGCAGGTTGTTCCTTCACCAGGCTATCCATGGCAATGCTCAGGCTGGCGCCAGCACGCATGGCGCCGGACAGCATCAGTAATGCATCCGGCAGTTGTTCCTCGAACATGCGCATGCGTTTCTTGCGCATGTTTCTGTAAATCATGCCCGGCAACAGCGCGAACAATGCGAACACCGCAACCGTGGTGATGGTATCGCCGGTCAGCAACCAGATCAGCGCCGGGAAGACAACCATGGCAAGAAGATTCATATAGAACAAGCGGGTGGCATCGACAAACATGAACATGTCGGCCATGGTAGCGTCGGTGCTCTCGGTAAAGGTTTCCTTGTAGTCGGTAATAAATTCCCGGCCTTTCATGAGTATGCCGAAACTCAGACAGGATACGGTGAGAAAGGCCAGCACCAGGATGGCCATGTACAACGTGCCGCTGGTCAGGTTAAGAATGATTTCCATCAGTTATCGAAAATGGTCATGTCCACAGGCAGGCCGCGTTTGCGCAGGTCGTCGTAAAACTCCGGTATGCGTCCGGTGGCCAGGAACTCGCCCTTGACCTTGCCGTTTTCATCAAAGCCGTTTTGTTGATAGATGAAGATGTCCTGCATCTGCACCATATCGCCCTCGGTACCGGTGACCTCGGAGATGTTCACCACTTTTCTGCTGCCCTCGGAGAACCGGGTTTGCTGAACGATAATATCAACGGCGGACGCCACCTGCTCGCGGATCGCCTTGCTGGGCAGATCCATGCCCGACATCATGACCATGACTTCAAGCCGGGCAATGAGATCACGGGGCGTATTGGCGTGGGCCGTGGTCAGTGAACCGTCGTGGCCGGTGTTCATGGCCTGCAACATGTCCAGGGCCTCACCGCCGCGGCACTCGCCGACGACGATGCGGTCAGGCCGCATACGCAGGCAGTTTTTAACCAGTTCGCGGATGGGAATCGCGCCTTTGCCCTCCATGTTCGGCGGTCGTGCCTCAAGGCTGACAATGTGCGGCTGCACCAGTTTCAGTTCGGCGGCATCCTCGACCGTGACAATGCGTTCCTCGGCCGGTATAAAGTTGGACATCATGTTCAGCAGGGTGGTTTTACCGCTGCCCGTGCCGCCGGAGATGACAATGTTCTGGTGATGCAACACGCACATGCGTAAAAAATCCACCATGCGCTTGTCGATGGCGCCGAAATTAATGATGTCCTGGGCCGTGAGCTTGCTCTTGGCGAACTTGCGAATGGTCAGGCAGGGACCGCGCAGGGCCAGCGGTGGAATAATGGCGTTGACGCGCGAGCCGTCTTTCAGGCGGGCATCGACCATGGGTGAGCTTTCATCGATGCGCCGTCCCAGCGGAGAAACAATACGCTCGATGGCCGAGAGCACGGCATCGTCGCTGCTGAACACGACATCGGACTTGGTTAACTGGCCGGCTTTTTCGATATAGATTTCATCATACTTGTTAACCATGATTTCGGTGATGTCGTCATCAGCCAGCAACTCTTCCAGCGGTCCCAACCCGACGGCTTCGTTGAGAACGTCGGTGGCCAGTTGCTGCTGATCGACATCAGCCGGCAGTTTGCTGGCCATTTCCTGAATGATCTCGCCGATCATCTTCTGCACATGGTGCCGTAACTCGTCCTCATCCATGCTGCCGATATCCGTGCGCCGCAGGTCCATCATGTGCAGTAATTCGTCGTGTACGCGGTTACGCCACATGAATCGTTCGGCGTCATACAAGGATTCGTCCACCTCGATCTCGGCGTGGTGCTGGACCCCGATCATGGTCCGGACGTCGTCAATTTCGTCCTCATCAACGAACTTGCCTTCGGCCGAATCATCGACGCCGGCCGAGATGTAATAACCGCCGATGGAGATGACATCCTTGGAACGCAGGGGGCCGTAGCGCTGGTGGACTTCGCCATTGACCAGGGTGTTGCCCTTGCTCTTGTCCTCGATGAAGAGGCCGTCGGCATTGCGGAAAATGTTGGCGTGATAAGGCGCAATTTTCCAGCCGCGCAACTGGATCAGGTTATCGCGGGCCTTGCCGATGCCGCATTCGTTGACCGGGACACGCAGCCCCTTGATTTTTTTACCGGCTTTGGTTTTTACAACAACGTCAAACATGGTTTTTATCGGTCCTCAATAGTCATCGAGGATCAGATCTTCATTGGCAATTTTCTGTTTGAAATCTTCAAACAATTCCTCGCGGCGCCGGACCTGCCTCTGGTTGAACTCGGACTTGGCGTCATACACCGTCGGCGTGACAAATATGACCAGTTCAGTCTTGTTGTTGTTCCAGTTGGTGGAGCGGAACAGGGCGCCAAGTATGGGGATGTCACCCAGTAGTGGAATTTGTTCGACATTTTTACTGATATCGCGGTCAATGAGACCGGACATGACCAGGGTTTCCTGATCGTGCATGAACACATCGGTGCTGGTGCGGCGGGTTATGAACGCCGGCACGCCGCCGACGGCATTGGACTGGTCAACGGCGCTGATTTCGGTGGCCACCTTGGCCATGATGGTGTCTTCATCATCGACCAGCGGCGAGATATTCAGCTTGATGCCGAATTCCTTGAATTCCGTATTCGAAGAACCGAGGTTGCCGGTGGTAACGATGGGGATCTCACCCCCGGCGAGGAATTCGGCGACACCGCCGCTGCGGGAACTCAGTTTGGGCTCGGCCAGGATCACGGCGTCACCGGAGGATTCCAGCAGGTTAATGCGCGAGGTGATCTCCGAGACTATACCAAAAAATCCAACTGGACCGGCGCTCTTTGCTGCGAGATCCATCGCGAAAGAAGGGGCAAGATCAGCATCGGGTGCAGCTCTGAATTTCTTGTTGTCTTCGGCTGCAAATGAAATTGCAGCTGATGGGCCTGCCACCGCGTCAGACCAGTTGATGCCCAGTTGCTTGAGTTTACTGACATTGAATTCGGTGATCTTGACGTCCATGTATACCATTTTGTTCGAGGCTTCGAGGAATTCGACCTTTTGCGCCGGCTCGATCTTGCGGGTCAGGTCGATGACATCCCGGTAGGCTTCCTTGACTGTCGCCAGTATGGCTTCGTCCGCCTTGGGGATGGAGCCCGTCATGAAGACTTTCTCACCCACCTTGCGTACCTCGATACCGGGAAAATTCTCCAGCAGTACCGAGAGTTCATGGACGATGCGATCCTGGTCATTGACCAGTACATGCACCTTCAAATCACTTTCGGCGCCGTCGGCGTACCACAGGTGCACCGAGGTTTCCCCTTCCTCCTCGGCCAGGATCAGCAGTTGGCCATTATCCAGCAGAGTTGTACTGATCAGTGAGCCCTTGCCGACGGCGACCCGGTCGACGGCACCCACCTCGAGAATTTTGATTTCGCCAACGAATACGGTGATCGACGTAATCGGTACCATGTCTTCCTGTGCCACCAGCAGAGCTGGCGACAGCAGGAAAATGAATGCCAGTAGTAGTTTTTTCACCTTGGGTTACCTTTATCCTGTATTAATTATGATTCATCAGCATGCTTGCCAGGGGATCCGCTATCACGGCGCCGGTTCCGGGGCAGTCGCCCTGAGTTTTTCAACCGGCACGGATTTCGACAGCGGTGCGCCTTCCTCGCCCTCGCCACCGAGTATGAGCCGGTAGAACAGGGGCAGATCGGCCATTCTGACATCTTCTCCGCCGACCACGGCGCCCTCGCTCAGGCTTGTCGGGACATTACTGCCGGTGATGCCCGCAATGACGTTGCCGTCCTTGTCGCGAACCGTACCGTCGGCTGCGACGGTCAGATTGGCATCGGTCATTACCTTGCCGTCCGGACCGATGACATTGCCGTTTTTATCCACGGTAACGCCTTCCAGAACCTTGCCGTCGGCGGTCATAACCGTGCCGTCCTCGGCAATAATGAAGCCGTGTTCATTGACCGTGGCCTTCGGACCGCTGATAACCTGGCCGTCAGGACCCATCACCGTGCCATTGGCCAGCACCTTGACGTCGTCGGCGCTGATGACATTACCTTCGGCATCGACATAGTCACCGTTGGCATTTTTCGTGTAGCCGGCAGCTTCCATGATGGCGTCTTTTGTAGTCACGGTGCCGTCCTCGTTGAAGACCAGCTGGTCGGGAGGAATGACATTGCCGTCGGCGTCGACGTAATCGCCGTTCTCGTTCATGGTAATGCCCTCGGCAGCCAGCAATTGTCCACCCTTCGTGGTGACGGTGCCGTTCTTCGATATGTTGATGTCTTCCTTTTTGATGACCTTGCCATCGGCGCCGACCCAGTTACCGTTCTCATCAATCGTGGCGCCGGCCTCGGCGGCGGCCTTGCGCATCAGGGCGAGTTTTTTCAGTTCCCGGGCTTTGGCCAGCAGATCCAGCGGCGTCAGGCCGGTGAATTCGGCGCCACCGCGATCTTTACGGTTTCTCAGCACCGCAATCAGGTCACCCTGGTCCTCGGCGAGGGCAAGCAGCGCGGCTTCCTCGGGAGTGACATCGACGGTGATGGAAGTGAAATTTCTGCCGGTGCGTTGCTGCGGGTAACTCAGCGAGTCCATGGTTTCGTCGTAGGGTTCACGTCCGGTCGCCAGCACGCGCAGGTCCTGCAGCACCGGTAACACGACGTCCTGGGCCCGGGTGCGCTGTGCACCACCGAAGCTGGCAGCCAACTCATTAACCAGTTGCGGTGAAACTTCACCACCGGTTTCTGCCTGCAGGGCGACATCCTGCAATGTTGCGGCGATATCGGCCGTGGCCTGATCTTCACCGTCACCCCGATAGCCGACCTTGCCGGTTTCAATATTGACATACAGATCGATACGATTGCCGGGACGCAGGAATCCGGCAAAGGACTGCACCTCATCGACCTGGATGGTGATGGCGCGGCGGCCCTTGTTGACGAGATCCGAGAAATCCAGCGGAAACTCCTCGCTCATGAACGAGGTCAACAGCGTTTTGCCGGCGCCCAGGGGGGTGGTGATAAATCGGCCGACGTAACTCTGGAACTGTTGTGGAGTCACTGCATTGCTATGGACGAAATTCGACGGCACCTCGCCGATATCGAAATGCTGTAATTCCACCTTGGCGCCCATGGGGATGTCGTACTTGGCCACGACGACACTGACCATCTGCTGTTCATCGCCCTGCAGTGATCGCAGAAATGCGGCTTCGCGGCTTTTCAGGTACAAGCCGGTAAATACGGCGGCAACGACGCCGAAAATTATGGAAAGGATCAGGAGGAGAACGGTTTTACTCGTGCTGGTTTCTGCCATTAGCTGTCATGTCCCATCATGGTAGTCATATAACATGAATAGAGGGACGTGTGGCCAGATTGCATCCCCGTATTCTCCGCAAAACACTAATTATAATTTTCAACCCTTCCTGGGCATTTTATTATTCCTTGATTTTATTAATACTTTTTATACAAATATGACACAAACATCAAGCAAATAAGTACACTTGTTTCCTGCGCATGCATGCCATACTCAGGGAAACGAAGGGTTCAGGAAACTGGACGGGCTGAGATTGGCCGCGTTGATAAAGTCGAGTCCATCCTGGACGCTGGGAAATCCCGCTGTCTGGTAATTCATCAAGGCGCTGATGAACTGATCCGGGTAGTCGGTCAGGTAAATCACCAGGTCGTCCGGCAAATCCTGGCTGTTGTAAAGGGCATAAAGTTCCAACGGGTTGTTGGCGTCCGGGTAATCGGACAGCGAAATGACGTAGGAATATCCGGTGTAGTGATCCTGCATGCGCTGGAACAGGGCTTCCTTGGCGCTGTAGGTATCCGGAAACGCGGCATTTTGTTCGGAGCCGCCGCTGGACATGGCCGCGGTCAGAGCCATGACGCCGAGACCGACCACGACCGTGTATTCGATCATGGATTGCCCCGCCTGTCGAAATGACTGTGAGAAGAAACTGCCCTGTATATTGCGTTTGAACTTCATATCAGAACAACCCCTCTTTGGTGATCTGGGCGGTAACGACGGTTGTCCCGCCGCCGTTGATGACGATACTAACATTTCTATTACCGTTTCTGAATCTGAGCGTGTGGATATTGCCGCCGGAGATCTCCTTGTCCATTTCTGCACTCCAACCGCTGTTGAGGTAGAAATCACGGTAAAAATTCGCGTTGGTGCGAACCGAGGCGCCGTTCATGAGGACGATGGTGCGGCCCTTTTTGGCCAGGTCTTTTGATTGCAGATCATTGGCCACGTAGCTGCCGCGCATTTTCGGAAAGCCGCGGCCGAGTTCCGGCGGGGCCTCGTCCAGGTCGGGCATACGGCTGATGCCCAGGTATCCGGTCGAACCGTCACTTTTTTTCGCCGCTTGTACCTGTACCGTCATTAGATAACCGTCTTCGACCCGGGTGATGATCCGCCAGGGCGGCATGGCATCGGTTTCCACGTAACCCGGCTGGTCCTGGCTGCCTTCGGGCCAGTGATCGCGGTAAAAAGCCAGAACCTCCCCGGGCGATTTTCGGCTGCCAAAGAGGCGGATATCCATGGCAATACCGTTGAGCACAATGGAATCGCCCACCTTGCTGACCGTCGAGTCCGGCGGCGGCGGGAAATCGGGTCTGGCCTGAACGGCGGTCATCACGCCCATGAGGCTGATGAATGTGATAATAGTCAGGCGTTTCATATCAGGTATCACACACCGAGCGGCTGGGTTCCGGGTCGAGCACGCATATACCGTCGGGGCAGTCATGACCGCCGCCTTCCTCCAGGCGGTCGGGATGCACGGCATCGATATTCATGTAGCCCAGCCACAGGCTGCCGTCACTCTTGCCCGGGGTGATGGTCGGATCGAGAAATTCGGGCAATTGTATCCAGGGATTGCAGCCGCGCAACTCCGGCGCCAGGAACGTGGCCAGGGTATCCACCACCGGCTGCACCGGCTCAAGCAGGTCGCCGAGCAGCTTGGTCGGTACCAGGCCGCCCGCCTGGTTGGTGGTGTGTTCCAGGCCGCCGGCGTTCCAGGTATCCGAGAGCACCGCGGCGCCGGAAAAGAATGATAATTGCGGGATATTCACGGAATCATCGGTGCCGCCAATGCCGCCGGTATCGGCGAAGGTCGCCCAGTCGATGAGCCCCGTTTCCGGAAAGACATTGATCTGCACGCCGGACACGGCGCGGCCGTCCATATTGATAATGGTGAAACCGGTGCCGCTGTTGGTCAGGTGACTGGCAATTTCAGCCACGGCGCCGAAGATGGCATCGATAATGTCGAGCACCGTGTTGAAAATGCCACCGGTGACATCCGGCGTCGGTCCCGAGGTCGTCGGCGGAGTGCCACTTATGCTGCCATCCCAGAGCGGCTGGCCGCGATGGTCCACCCACAGGGTATTGGCGAAGTTGCCATCGTAACCGTTGCTGAAATCATTCTGATTGATCTGCAGGTTATTGACGCTGTCGTTGCGGATGTAATCGGAGAAAAAGCGCTTGCGGCTTTCGGTCTGCATTTCCGTTCGTGTTTTCACCGGCTGCCCGGAGGCGCTGTAGCCGAAAGGCCGTTCGCCCGAAGGGTTGGTGAAGGTCTGCACGGCGTTGGTTCCGTACCAGACCGTGTATTCCCAGGCCTCGTAGCGTGCCGCCTGGATCGCGGTCTGCTTCATGTCGATGTATTTACCGAGCAACGGGATCAACAGAAAAATGGGCACCAGCACGGTGGAGGCCGTGATGATGGTCTCGGTCATGGCCTGGCCCCGCTGACGTGGATGTCGGAAAAGACTCAGCATCACGGGATCCAGTTCATCGGGTTAAGGCTGTTCAGGTTGATCCCGGTCAGCGTCGACATGTTGGGGAAGGTGGTGACGATTTCCTTTTGCTGGATGGCCAGGGCAATCATGCGATCCATGTTGGTGGTCTCCACCAGCCGCGCCTGCCAGTAGGGGTTGAAGCCGCTGCCGTATTCTTCCTGGCCGTCGAGGCGGGCAAAATAACTCAAATCGTTCGGGCGTTTGAAATACACACTGCTCTTGGCGATGGCCGCGACTTCGGCATCCGCGTAACCATCGGTAAGCGTGAACATATTGCCGAAATCGGGTTGACCGTCGTCGTTGGTATCATTGACGTCGTCCTGTTCCTTGATAACACCGGAGATGTAATAGGGAGCGAGAAAACCGAGACGCAGGTGATCGCTGTTGGTGTCCGTGTGCATGGGCAGACCGGCATAGGTCTTGTTGATGTGGTTGGTCGCGCTCGGCATGGTCAGGCTGACGACGGGTACTGTCGGTTCGATGAAGGTCGGGCCTGGAGATGGTATGAACGGCACGCCCAGCACCCAGGCGGAGCGGTTGGCAGGGGTGCCACCGTAGGTATTGGTAGCCACCAGGGACAGATCATTGGTGCGCATTTTATTTGCATTCTTGGCGGCCTGCGCCGCGCCGGCACTGAATGGCGCCGAGGTCGGGAAGGGCAGGGTGATGTCGAACAGATCGATATCACCCAGTGCCCCGAGATCGAGACTCAGTGCACCCCTGGCGTAACCGTCGCCGGGTCCTGAAGCGCCGCCAATGGCGAGATCGAATGTACCCGAGACCGTGCCAAACGGCGTGTCGACACCGGCCGCCAGGTGAAAATAGAACGTGACGAAAAGGCCGGTGGCCCCGGCAGCCGACCAGCTGTACTGCGTGCCCTTGACCGCGGGCGGTGTCCCGCCACCACCCGGCGCTGCCGGGACACATTTGCCGGTTCCTGAATTAGCCGGTACGGCGCCCGGCCCCTTGCCCGGCTCGTAACCGGCCGGACACTTGGTTTTCTTGGGTTGTTTGCTCGCTGTCGATCGGTAACGCAGTTCACTGCCGCCCTGGCGCCTGAGATCCAGTTCAAACACCAGTTCCAGTTCCAGCCACGGCTGAAAGCCGAGGATCTCCGGTAACTCGAAGCGGTCCGAGCCGGTAAAATCGATCAGTCCCTCCGGAATGATGGGCAGCGGCAGTTCCCAGCCGCGCTGGCGGGAAAAATCGTCCTTGGACGCATTGGTTATGGCCGCGAAACGCTGGAATCCGGTCTTGTCCATGTCCTTGTTTCCGGTCGGCAGATAGGTACGGGTAAACCAGAGCTCGCTGGGGGCGCCGGGAATGGGGATACTGGGACTCTGGACGCCGGGGAACGAGGCATAGGTCAGGGCATGCATGAGCATGGTGAAGGTACCGTAGTCGGATATGGTAGCGTCCGGGGCGTTGGCTTCCATGATACTCGCGCCCATGATGGGGTTGTCCGGCAGGGCCGCGCCGATGGCATAAAGAATGGTTGTGAAATGAAAGCCGGTTTGCGCGTAGCTGAAGGCCTTGTTGACGTTGTGCAGAATCGTGGTGCCGATATTGACCACGGGTTTCATGAACGTGAGCACGGCACTGGCCGAGGTCTCGAACAGCAGTTTCACCACGCCCTTGAAGGTATTCTGGAACGGCGCCGTGGCCGTGCCCAGGGACACGGCGGAGACCAGTGGATCCAGGAAATACAACCGGTAGGCGTTGAGGTAGGCGGCGTAGGATTTCCAGTTAAACAACCACGAGGCCAGTCCCACCATCTGGCCGATGGCCACCTCGTTGGCGATCATGGCGCGGTTGGTGTAAGCCATGAAATTCAGATCCCGCGCCTCGATACTGGAGACGCTGTAGGCCACGGCATCGGCGGCATTCTGCACCTGCATGCGTTCGGTAGTGACCTTGCCGGCCTTGTAGACGAATATCAATGAAAGGGTGAGAACCCCCAGGAAGAGGAGCACGAAAACCGCGGCTTGCCCGCGACTGTAGCGTAAGTTCTTCATTGTCGAGGCAACCGACCGGCCCCCACCGGGCATAATGCCCGTCCTTGCCCCGGTCAGACACACACCGCCGGCACTGTGCCGGCAGTGTGTTTTGCGTGATTAGTTACCGCCGGCAGCGAAGTCGGCCAGGGTCTTGCCTCCGGCCTCCGCGGCCGTACCTTTGGCTGCGGCGCCGGCGCCGGCCGCGGTTTTGCCGCCGTCCTGACCGGCCAGTTCCTGGGCCATACCGCCCACCTGGTTACGGACCACGTCACCAAAGATGGTGTACACGCCGATGGCGGCGATGGCGATCAGGGCGACGATGATGATGTACTCGGTCATGCCCTGTCCCAGTTGTTTTAAAAATTGCTTCATGTTTGGTCTCCTGAAGGGTGGTTAAGCGACAATCTCTATGGATCGGCCGTCTGCCTACATTATGGACCCCAAACCCATGACTGGCAACGGAATAACTTTGCTGATTGTGGACAGAGACGGCTTTTAAAAAGCTTGAAAATCGATAATATGCCCACACGTTCAGATCTCAGATACCGGATCTCAGATATCAGAAATAGACATCTGTGTCATTCCGAACCATGTCCCGAAGCGTAGCGAGGGAGCATGTGAGGAATCTCTAAACAGTAAGCATGTAACAAAAATCAAGGAAACGAAATCATGAGTGTTGACGCCAATAAAGAAAAACGCGGATTTGAAACCGAGGTCAGGCAACTGCTGGACCTGATGATCCATTCCCTGTACAGCAACCGTGAAATATTTCTGCGCGAGCTGATTTCCAATGCCTCCGATGCGGCCGACAAGCTGCGCTTCGAGGCGCTGCAAAACGATGCACTCTACGAGGGCGACACGGAACTGAAAATCCGTGTCGAGTTTGATGACAAACAGAAAACCATTACCGTGCTGGACAACGGCATCGGCATGTCGCGCGATGAGGTGATAGAAAATCTCGGCACCATCGCCAAATCCGGCACCCGGCAATTTTTCGAGGCATTGACGGGTGATCAGAAACACGACGCCCAACTCATCGGGCAATTCGGTGTCGGCTTTTATTCCTCGTTTATCGTCGCCGACCGCGTTGAGGTCGTCACCCGCCGCGCCGGGCTGTCCCGCACTGAAGGTGTACGCTGGAGTTCGGACGGCCAGGGTGAATACGAGATAGAAACCGTGGATCGCCCGAAACGCGGCACCCGCGTGACCCTGTTCCTGAAGGACGATGCGAAGGAATTTCTCAACCAGTGGCGGTTGCGCGAGATCATCAAGAAATATTCCGACCACATTTCCATGCCCATCGAAATGCCGAAAACCGGCGAGGAAAAAGGTGACGAGGTGGTCAACAGCGCCACCGCGCTGTGGGCTCGTAACAAGAAGGATATCAGTGACGATGAATACAGGGAGTTTTACAAGCATATTGCCCATGATTTCGAGGACCCCGTCACCTGGATACATAACCATGTCGAGGGCAAAACCGAATACACCAGCCTGTTGTTCATCCCGTCGCGCGCCCAGTTCGATCTCTGGGACCGGGAAAAACGCCACGGCGTGAAACTCTATGTACGCCGGGTGTTCATCATGGATGACGCCGAGCAGTTGTTACCGAACTACCTGCGTTTCGTTCGCGGTGTAGTCGACTCCGACGATTTACCACTCAATGTTTCCCGCGAAATTCTGCAGCAGAACAAGGCCATTGACGCCATGCGTTCAGGTTGCAGTAAAAAGGTGCTGGACCTGCTGAAAAAAATGGCCAAAAACGACCCGGAAACCTATGCGAAGGTATGGGAGCAATTCGGCCGCGTGCTCAAGGAAGGCGTTATCGACGAACCGGACAAACGCGAGGACATTGCCGGCCTGTTCCGCTTTGCCTCCACGCATACCGACAGCCCGGAGGAAACCGTCTCGCTGGATGATTATATAGGGCGTGTGCCGGAGAACCAGAAAGCCATTTACTACGTGACCGCGGATAATTTTTCCACCGCCAAAAACAGTCCGCACCTGGAGATCTTCCGCAAGAAAGGCATCGAGGTATTGCTGCTCTCCGATCCATTGGATGAATGGGTGACCACGCATCTGACTGAATACCAGGGCAAACCGCTGCAGTCGGTGACCAAAGGTGAACTGGATCTGGGCGATATGGAGGAGCCGGAAGAGAAGAAGAAAGATAAAAAAGAAGACAAAGAGAATAAAAAACTGGTCAAGGACGTGCAGAAAGCCCTTGATGACAGGGTCAAGGAAGTTCGAATCACGCATCGTCTGACCGACTCGCCGGCCTGCCTGGTCGCCGATGAAAACGACATGGGTCTGAACCTGGAACGCATCCTCAAGGCCACGGGACAGAAAATCACCGGCAGCAAGCCAATCCTGGAAATCAACCCGGATCATCCCATTGTCCAGAAGGTGAAAAACGAGAACGACGGCAATCGCTTCAATGACTGGGCGCGTATCCTCTACGATCAGGCCCTGTTGAGCGAAGGCGGCAAACTGGAAGACCCGGCCGGGTTTGTTCATCGTTTTAACAAGCTGTTCATGGAGATGGATAACAGCGCCTGAACATGGCCGGGAAGGATCGGTCGCACAGCTTGCCGCCCGTCTATCGCCAATTGTGTGCGCCGTGTGCAGAAACTGCGGGTTTGATATTCGGGAATCGCTTGATTCCTCTTCTATAATGTCGATAAAGTACAGGCTCATCGGCATCCCGGAGCAGGCGCACAGTTTGTGGATATTTCCAGTGTAGACATCTCCAAGTTACTTGGAGAACTCAATGCCATCGGTATTGCGCTGTCGGCGGAAAAGGATCATGACCGGCTGATGGAGATGATCCTGGTGCGCGCCAGGGAGATCACCAATGCGGATGGCGGCACTTTGTATACCCGAGCCGAAGATCAGGCCTTGCGTTTTGAAATCATGCACACCGAGTCGCTGGGTATCAAAAAGGGCGGTAAAAGCGGCGAACCCATCGAACTGCCTCCCATTCCGCTCTACAATGATGACGGCGAAGCCAATTCCAATAACGTTGCCGCCTGTGCCGCGATCCAGGGCAAAACATTCAATATTACCGACGCCTACAGCGACAGGAATTTTGATTTTTCCGGTACCCGCAAGTTTGATGAAAAGACCGGTTATCGCTCTACTTCCTTCCTGACCGTACCCATGACCGATCACGAGAACACCATCATCGGTGTTCTGCAGTTGATCAACGCGATTGACGGGAAGACCGGCCAGGTCAAGGCGTTTACCCGGCTGGATCAGCAACTGGTGGAATCACTGGCCTCGCAGGCCGCCGTTGCCATCAGCAACAAAAACCTCATTGAGGCCCAGCGCCAGTTGTTCGATGCCCTGATCAAGCTGATCGCCAACGCCATCGACGAAAAATCACCCTACACTGCCGGTCATTGCCGGCGCGTCCCCGTGCTTACCAATATGCTGGCCGATGCCGCCAGCAGTATCAGGACCGGCCCGCTGAAGGATTTTCACATGACCGACGAGGAAAAATACGAACTCGAGGTCGCCGCCTGGTTACACGATTGCGGCAAGATCACCACGCCTGAATACGTGGTGGATAAAAGCACCAAGCTGGAAACGATATTTGATCGCATTGAACTCGTCAGACACCGCTACGAGATCCTGATGCGCGATGCCGAGATCGCGGCGCTCAAACGCCGCTTGAACGGCAGTTCGGGATCACTTGCCGATGTCGAGGACGATGAGGAATTTCAGAAGACACAGCAGAAGCTGCGTGATGAACTGGACTACATTGAAAAATGCAATTTTGGCGGCGAGTTTCTTTCCGAGGAAGACCAGCAACGGATTACCGAAATCGGCGGCACACCGGTGAACTATTACATTGAAGGTGAAAAAACACTGTTGAGTGAAGAGGAAGTCAATAACCTGCAAATCAGCCGCGGCACACTGTCAATCCGCGAGCGCGAGATCATCAACAACCATGTGTCGGTCACTATCAAGATGCTGGAATCACTGCCGTACCCCAAACACCTCAAGCGCGTGCCGGAATACGCCGGTGGCCACCATGAGAAACTGGACGGCACCGGATATCCCAACCATCTTACTGCCGAACAGATGTCCATCCCGGCGCGTATGGTGGCCATCGCGGATATTTTCGAGGCACTGACAGCCGCCGACCGCCCCTACAAGAAAGCCATGCCGCTGTCGCTGGCCCTGACCATACTCGGGCGCATGAAAGAGGACAATCATATTGATGCTGATCTGTTCGATGTGTTTATTCATGACAAACTGTATTTGAAATACGCTGAACAATACCTGGATCCCGAGCAGATTGACGAGGTCAATGTGGAAGCGATACCTGGGTATCATCCGCTTTAGCTATTAGCTAATGGTGATTGGTGAATAGTGAATGGTGAACAGTGAACAGATAACAGATAACAGATAACAGATAACAGATCACAGATAACAGATAATCATTGACATGGCGGGATACGTCACTAGCCTTTTCACCAATCACCAATCACCAATCACCAATCACCAATCACCA